>Ga0224508_10004900_pt1 | contig 10878 bp, 9 predicted proteins | sample SF_Jan12_sed_USG_4_FD_170157 | JGI IMG/M metagenome (GOLD analysis project Ga0224508, IMG submission 170157) | Sediment microbial communities from San Francisco Bay, California, United States - SF_Jan12_sed_USGS_21 | ecosystem: Environmental > Aquatic > Marine > Sediment | place: USA: California... | reverse complement strand
GTAGTAGTCCAATCCCTTTTGGTAGTTGCCATCGGAATTAAAGTAGTGCAGTTCCCTGGGTGCCATCTGGATGGAAGGGTGTCGAGCCAAATCCGACGCTAATGAAGATGTGGCGGCTTTCATGGCTCCAACGATTATAAAATCCGGTAATCTCATGTAGTGCGTCCATTTTCAATTATCCTAAGAGCAAAATCGGCGATTCTTTTGGTTGAAGCTCCATCGGTGAAATGGGCATAGTCCCGCACCAGTTGTTGTCGTTGTTCCGCGTAGAAGCCAGGTTCTTCAAGACACTTTATGATCATGTCCTTGAAATCCTTCTGTTCTTTTATGATGGGCACCAAATTAAGTTCCTGTATCCGGCCAAAATGCTTGCCCAATACCCAGGTTGTGAAATAGTTTTTTGCTCTTCTCTGCTGATAAGGATGGAATATGGGCACTATAGTGGGTCTATCAAAAATAGCAGCCTCTAGGGTAACGGTGGAGCCAGGAGTTATCACCACGTCGCTATGGGCCAACATATTGCCCATTTCGATCATGTCCTTGTCGTCCATGTACCAGGTCAACGCGGGCCAGTATTTATTGACATAGGACAGTCGAATATCCGGACGTCGCCCATATTTTTCAAAATGCTCCAGTCTTGACCATGGATGTAGGCGGCAGATTATTTGAGGATCTCCCGGCAACTCCTTGCGATCCAAAAGACCCACCAATACATCCATCCAGCAGGTCTCGTCGAATCCCGGAAAGAAATACCCCAAAGTTGCAAAAGTAATAATAGGCCGTTGCGGGTCCAGATTAAAATGGCGGGCCATGGCTTCCCGGTCCCAGCGGTATTGAGGTTTGAAGTAAATATCAAATTGGGGTGGTCCCACCAGTTCAATGTCGTTATCTGGATACCCCTCAAAGTCCATCAATTCCTTTTTATTGATCTCGTTCCAAACTGCCATCTTTTGAGGTCGACTTTTGATGCCTTTATATACATTGTCCCAACTTCTTACAATCCCTAATGTGGGCACTCCACAGGCATGGGCAGCGCTGATCAATTCCGATTCCGCCGGCAAATGGGCATGGGTAGCCAGGAACAGGCAAGGCTTATGCTTCCTGAAATAATCCAGGTATTCTGGCTTAGGGGGGTAAACGCGCTTTTCTTCCAGTTTGATCCAGGCATTTAAAATGGAATTAATACCCAGCCGAGCCAGTTTCCTGCGTAAATAGAAATACCTGCGATTCTTCTTATTACTGGTGCATGGGGTAAAGGCTCGAAATGTAAGGTTGGGAGCGCGCCAGGCCTCAATAAAAGCAGTTACCTCGGTAGCCTCCGTGAAAATAGTAACATGATATCCGGCCTCTGTCAATTCAGAAAGAAGTCCGTTATAAAACAGATCCCGGACGGTACGACCTTCCACCAGGGACAAGGCTATTTCTTTGTTGTTGTGATCGGGCATTACTTGACTCTAACTGTGGGATTGGTGCGCCATGGGTTTTTGCTCAAGTACCTTGAACCAAAGCGCCAGATTTATCCACTGCCAAATATAAAAGCTATTATCGGATTCTCCTTGCTGATAGCGGTTCCAGTGGCCTCGAACCTGGTCCATATTGAGCCAATCGCCCCCTATTTCTTTGTCCAAGGTCAACAGGCAATTATCCACCCAACCTGCCAGCGGCCCCCTTAACCATTCCCGTTGGGGAGTTTGTACAGGCCTCTTGGGGGCTTCCACCACTCCTCTGGGCAGCAATTTGCTTCCAATCTCTCTCAATAGCCATTTGTGCACACCGTCCCGTATCTTCCTGTCCGAGGGCTGCATAAAAGCCAGTTCGAATAAGCGGTGATCCAAAAAAGGTTCTCTCAACTCGGTACTGTACATCATGGAAATACGATCGTTGAAACGTAAAGCCCGAGGGATTTTAGTAAAGCGGGCATCTTTGTATTGGGCATTCAACAAGGGGTCTTGAAATACCGTTGGGGGTTCAAAAACCATTGCTTTGTCCAAAAATTCCGGAATGAGACAATCGGGGCGCACCGGGCTATCAGCTGAACCTTGCACTGGTCCCAAGACACCTTTGGTGAGCGGTTTTGATAACCTGCCGTAATAATCATACCCTGCCCATTGTTCGTCAAGACCCTGACCGTCCAACAACACTTTGATGCCCATGGAACGAGCCTTCTTAAAGATCTTGGAGTAGGCTAATGTTGGAAAGCCTCCGAAAGGTTCATCCTGATGGGATTGGATGTCTAAGGCCAATTGTGGAATTTCATCAGGGGTTAAGGTACAAATTTCGTGGGGATGACCAGTGTGTTGCAGCATTTGACGAACCCAGGGAGTCTCATCGTAATTGGGGTCTCCTGTGGCAAAGGTAAATACTCGAATATCACTTTCAGCTCCAAATATATGGTCCACCATACCTAAAAGGATGCTGGAATCAAGACCACCGCTGAGATTTATGGCCACCGGCACATCAGAGCGAAACCTGAATCGCACGGAATTTTCCAACAACTCTCTATAACGGTCCATAACCGCTTCTTCACTTTGCGATGAGATAGACTCTGCGGAAAGTTTGGATAGGTCGTACCATCGCCAATATTTTTCCCGGCCGTTTTCCCAGGTCATGGCCCCACCTGGCGGAATAGATTTTATTCCTTCCCAGAACGACTGTTCGGTATGTTCGTAAAGACCAAATCTCAAATAACTGGCCCAGGTGGTCAAATTGGGAGCCGCCGGAACCCCCGCAGCCAATAAGGTTTTAATCTCACTGGACCAATAAAGATTCTCATGGTGATGAGCCATGTATAATGGCTTTACACCAAACCGATCTCTTGCCAAAAAAAGTCGCTTTTGATGATCATCCCAGATGGCAAAGGCAAACATTCCTATGAAATGGTCCACACAATCCAAGCCCCATCGCTGGTAAGCCGCTAGAATCACCTCTGTATCACTTTGACTGCGGAAGGGATAATTGCTTAACTCTTTTTTTAATTCCAGATAATTATAGATCTCTCCGTTATATACAATGCGCAATTTCCCCTGGTGATCTGACATAGGCTGAGCTCCACCTTCGGACAGATCGATAATACTCAACCTATTGTGTCCCAGTCCAACTTGATGGCGATGCTCAATAGCATGACCGCAGGCATCAGGTCCCCGGTGACTCTGTACTTCGATCATGGTCATCAATTGGTGCTTCTGCCAATTTTCACCCGCAATGCCACATATTCCGCACATAGGCTAGGCTTGTTTGTTAAGTGTATTAAAAAATGTTTCCAATTTCCGGGCCATAAAGATTTCTGTATGTTCCATAGACTCAAAGGTAGCACCTGCAATATGGGGAGTGACCAGCAAGTTACTTCCCTGATAATTTAACAAAGGGCTTTCTTTTCTAAGACGGTCGTCTCTTTCGTGGCTTATTACATCCGTAGCCACCGCCGACAAATGTTCTTCCTGAAGAAGTTGCACTACTGCCTGTTCATCCCAAATACCCGCTCGACTGGTATTGATCACCACCGAGCCTTTCGGTAATACACTTAATTGCTCATACTGCAGCAAATGATTCGTGCTAGAATCTAATGGTACATGTATGGACAATATTTCACTCCAAGAGAGCAATTCCGTAAGGCTGTCGAATCTCTTCAGCCCTGGGGGAAAGCTCTGGTGGTTGATATCAAATGAGCCTACCTGCATGCCGAAGGCCTGGGCTATATTGGCGACCTGACGGCCTACCCTGCCCATACCCAGAATTCCCAGGCGCTTCTTTTGGAGGTTGTGTCCTCTGAGTACCTGTCGATCCCAATCACCCTGCTGGATCTGATAGTGAGCAGGGATAATTTTTCTGGTTACCGCCAGCAGCAGGGCCCAGGTGTGCTCGGCAGTCGAAGGAATAGAATCTAAGAACTCCCGTTCCCCTTTTAATGTCAATATTTCTATACCATACTCCGTCGCTGCTTCAAGATCGATATGGTCAGTTCCGGTAGTAGCCGATATTACCACTTTTAACTCGGGAGCGTTAATCAAAACGTCGCGGTTGATTTGTAAACCCAGTCGCACGATCAAAGCGTGATATCCTTTTAAGTGGCCGATCAATTCCTCCTGGGATGTAGGTAATTCGGTAACCGTAGCGAAACGCTCTAAACATCTACGGGCTTCCTTACTATAGGAGTCTGGCTCCGCATTTAATATGCGCCATTTAGATCCTTCCATCTTTCCAAAGTTTTACCAGCACATTAGCAATGTGCAAATCCCTCTCATCGTCTATATTGACCAGACGTTCCAAAGGCATAATATAGGCCATCTTTTTGGAAACCATCAGACTATTTTTTTCTAGTAGTACCTCTGTACGAATGGCGTATATGGCACCGTTTCGATAGTAGACCGGCTCAATATCTTGGCGGCGGGTCGCTTCCAGCTGCGGATTCAGTGCCTGCATTTTCAAATCGTTATCCACATGATACATGCGTGCCGGATGAATGTCTTGCATGGGAACCACACTAATGACCGCATCACAATCCGCATGCTCTATCAGAATATTCAGAGCATTATCGATATCGGTGCCATGCCTTATGGGTGCGGTGGGCTGTAGTAATACCACCATGTCGTAATGCTCACCATATTGTTCTTGGCTGACCTCCAAGGCGTGTTTGATCACTGGGATTATGGGCGTATCATCCTGTGCCAGTTCCGCAGGTCTCATGATCACCGTGCCCTCAAAGCTTTGAGAAATTTCCGCAATGCGGGGAGAATCTGTGGTGACAATTGCCCTGGTCAACAAGGTACTTTCGCGGGCACTATTTATGGTATAAGAAATCAACGGCTGACCGTCCACCAAGGTGATGTTCTTGTCTTTTACGCCTTTCGAACCACCTCTTGCCGGTATAACTCCCAGTACCTTCATCAGTAGGTCAGCTTCTTATCGATACGAAGTTCGGTCTGGGCCAGCACTTCGGCGATTCTCTCCCCCGCCGAGCCATTACCGTAAATGGTACTAACCGCAGGACGACCGCCGTTCATTTGTGAAAGGGCAGCTTGCATGATAGCCTCCACCTGGTAATCCACATCAACCACATTAGCTCCTCGTTCCCTACCCGCTTGTCTTGAACCAATATTAACTACCGGGACCCCCAGAAATGCGCATTCGCGGATTCCTACACTGGAATTGCCGATCAGACATCGGCTGTTATACAAAAGTTTCAGGAAATCAACGGGTTCCATGTTCTTGAAAAACCTAATGTTGGTCGGTTTATGAATTTCACGATAGGCGCGGATCCCCGTGGAAGTCCCGTCCGAACCCGCATCGACATTGGGCCAGAACCACAAAGTTGGTTTACCAATTTCTGAAACGGCTTCCAGGGTCTGGGTTACATGTTGACGAGCACTGGCATACTCGGTGGTTACCGGATGCTGCATGACTACTATATACCCATCACTGAGATCCAGATCAGTGCCAACCCCTCCATATTTTTCTTGGGGGTCAAAATCAAGTTTAGGTCGGTCCAATGCCGAGGCTGCCAGATCAATAGAAGGGCAACCCGTTTGATAGACCGACTCGGGGTGTTCCCCCATCTTTATGACCCGCTCTTTGGCTTTTTCTGAAGCCACAAAATGGAGGTCGGCTAATTTAGTTACGGCATGCCGCACTTTTTCATCGATGTTGCCGGTTACTTCTCCCCCTTGTACATGGGCCAGAGTAATGTTCATATAAGAAGCCGCCAGGGCGGTGGCCATAGTCTCGTAGCGGTCGGCAATGGAAATGACGATATCCGGATTTAAGTTATCGAATACGGTAGCCAATTCTAAAATGCCCAGGCCGGTAGTTTTGGCCATAGAGGTTGGATTCTCTCCTTCCAAAACCATAAACACTCTCTCTTTCACATGAAAACCATCTTTTTCTATATAGTTTACGGCGGTACCATACCGATCCAGCAATGCTGAACCCGCTACTATCAATTGTAGCTCCAAATTCGGATGCTTGTCAATTGCTCTTAATGCGGTTTTAATCCTTGAATAACTGGGTCTCGCGGTAACGACCACACAAATATTTCTTTTCAAACTCATATCAAATCCGTATAATTCAAGAAATCAAAACGCCGAAGATCCCGTTTCAACTTCCTGCCAATGACTTCGTTAAATTTACCCGCAGGAATTCCCTGATTCGAGGGCTTCTTGCCTTCAAGATCCTCAAATTTAAGGATATCGCCGGACTTCATGTCCTTATTTACTGCCAGGGATTTCTCGAATATTCCTTTGAGATCCTGATAGCTATGAAGATCATTCTTGTCGATTGGGTTATTGAGACATGTCTCAAGATAGCGAACGCCCTCCACCAGCTCCTTGGTCTGTCGCAGGTTCAAGGAGGCCTTAGTATCAGGCCCGAACATCTCCTTGTCAAATACCACATGAAACTCCAGGTATTCAATACCTAACATTACTGCCGCCAAGCAGGGAAAAATGGTGCTGCTGTGGTCTGAAAGGCCCACCGGAAGTCCATATCGCTCTTTCAACTCGTTAATTACGTTTAGCCCCACATCTTTGGCGGCGGTGGGATAGGCAGTGGTACACTGCAGAATAGCCAGTGGAATATTTCTGGAACCAAGGTAACTGACGGCCCCGTCCAATTCATCAAAGGAACTCATTCCTGAAGACAGTATTACTTGTTTTCCGGTACGAGCAATCTTTTCCAGCAACAGGGTATTGGTTACTTCTCCCGAGCCTATTTTGTATCGTTTTACTTGCAGGCGCTCCAAAAGATCCACGGCTTGATTGGAAAAAGGCGAGGAAATAAATTCCAGGCCAACCTGCTGGCAGTGATCCCTGATCTCTTGCCATTGCTCCTCGCTGAATTGCATTCTTTTCCAGTAATCGTAACGCGTTTTGTCCTCATAGGTAAAGTTGACCCGAAAAGGTTCTAACTCACTACTTTCCGCCTCCGCAATATGTGTCTGAAACTTAACAGCATTTACTCCCAGGGGAGCCAGAGCATCAATGTAGGAATGAAGGATGCCTAAACTGCCGTCATGGGCCTGAGCCACTTCCGCTATTATTAAGATCTCCTGGTTCTCCATTTTAATCTTTTGAGGCTTTCATTGATTCTATAAACTCTATGGTCTTAGCATGTTCCTCCAGATCACAGGACGGCCATACCATCATTCCCGTATTTATGGCCTCCGAAAAAGCTGTCGCTTGTTCATAAAGACCTGGTTTTAATCCATCATTTCTTTTCGCTGATGACACAGCGTAAGCGGGAGATCTGTCCAATTTTAATGTAGCCTGCTCCAAAGGTCCAATGTTCGCCTGAATGCCTTCTCCTGCAATAATCACCTGCCAATCCTGCATACCTCCATAGCTGTTGTGTGAAACGAAGGTGCCCAATAATTTGTCCTTAAATCTTAGTGAGGCCGTCAGTGAGCACTCCCGATGCTCAGTGACATTGGTCTTATAGATCTGAAAATCCAATATGTCACCACCTATCATTTGGAACAGATCGATGGCATGAATGGTATTCATTTTGAGCCATTCGTCATAAACCAATGAATCGTAAGTGCCCATGCTTCGGTAAGGAGCTACGGGATCCGGGGCTAAAATAGTAATACCGATAATCTTCCCATAGTATTTAACGGTATTAATAACTTCCAAAATACTAGGATAATATCTGCGATTCATGCCTACCAAAACCTGAACCCCTTGTTGTTGTGCTTGTAAGTGAAGCTTACGAATACTTGAAGCATCAAGACTTACCGGTTTCTCTGCCAACACATGTAACCCTGCCCCTATGGCCTCACCGGTAATTTTTTCATTCAGCAAGTGGGAAACTGTCACTACGCACGCCCGAGCCCCAATGGCACTAGCCATTTCCTTCCAGTCACTTCCGTGATTCTCGACCCTAAATTCCTCAGCCAGGCGTTGAGCACTTACCCCAGTGTGGCTGGCCACGCCCACTACCCGAAAGTAGGGGGAACTCTTTAGGACCTCCAAGTGTGCCCTGCCCATCTTTCCCGCTCCGATTACGATTATGGGTATCTTTTCCATTTTATCAGGCAAAAGGAAACACTTCTTTCATTATTTCTCCCTTCAAGGGCAGGTCGATCCAAGCATTCTGATGGCGTTGGGATTGTAAGCATGCAATGGTGGCTTCCAAGGCTTTATAGCCATCTTCAGCTGTGCATCGAGGTGGTTTGCGGTTGTTGAGTTCAATCAATGCCGTGGATAATCCTACCGAGATCATATCGTGCCAGGCATAATGCTCTTCCCATACCCTTCCTGAATTAGCTACCAACCGGATCCTTTCATTTCTCTGGTCCACCTCAAGCCGCCCCGTGGCTCCGTATATCATAAAATGATCTTGTTGTAGCGGCATACAATCCGAAAGATCCAAGGTTACTAGTATCTGATTATTTAATTTGAGTTCGACCCGTCCTGAATGGTCCACAAAATGTGATCCTCGCCAGTTGGACCTAACCACATCATCCATATAGGCTTTAACACTTATTATTTCTGCATCAAACAACCACCTGGTAAAATCAAAAAGGTGAGTGCCGATCATAGCCATTCCTGCCCGACCGAAATTGTAATGCAAACTGTGTATCTCCCCAATTGCTCCGGACTGAATTAATCGTTTAACACCTTCTGCAGAGGGCACCCAGCGACGAACATGATCAATAAAAATGAGGGCATCCGAATGCCTTATTCTTTCACAAAGCTCTTGGGCCGGACTCAAGCTAGTACCCAATGGCTTTTCTAAAAAGATCTTTCTTATTCCCTGGTCAAGGGCTATCTGTGCAATATCAACGTGGCTGTCGGCGGTTGAGGCAATGGCCAGTATAGCTTTGGGGGGTATAGCTAACAGAAGCGCTTCCAGTGACTCTTTGATCTCAGTTTGAGGAAACCACTTGTTTTGGATTTTTTGGGCGTTCTCCGGACGAGGATCGTAAACCGCCGGTATGGTCCATCCCTCCAAAGCCTTAACCGCCTGAGCAATTTGATTTCCCATGGTCCCACATCCTACCAAATATACTTTACCCTTGTCTGGTTGCAGGTTACTTTTCACAGACAATTGAAAACGTTTTAAAGCCAACGATTCTTTTCTTTCCTCTTTAAGGACCTTTAGCCTTTTTAGGATTAGCTTAATCAGTGCTTTTAATTTCGCTTTCATCAATTAAAAGTTGAGCGGATTTTCAAACCATTAATCCGCAACCAAGCGATATTGGCCAAGCTCTTTTTACGGTCGCCGGTTATGAGTTGAAAGGAATCTCGAGAACCAGGCAGCTTTTCTCGTGACTGGACATCATAACCTAGTGCTTTCATAGTGGTTCCTAATATTTTTTCGATTACTGCAATCTCTTTGGTCCATTGACTATGGCGCCAACGGCCCACAGCCCGATCATCCACTGCTTTAAAGTGATCTCCATGCATGGAGTTCCCCTGCCATTGAATACCCAGCTTGCTTGGTATTGTTAAACCTTCAACCAGCGGAACATCTAAAAATTTTGTAACAATTTCAAGTTGGTCCTGTAAATTACTTACCAGATCCTCATAGCGCAGATACAATATCTGGTCCCCTTCCATGGATAGGCCACTGCGCAGGCTGGTGGTCCAGGTACTGATAAAATTTCCCAGTTTTAAGGTTGCTCGACCCGCCGTATATCGCTCCCGGTTCTTGCGGTAAGAACAAAACACATCCCTGGGGTCTCTCACGATATATATATACCGGGCATCCGGAAACATTTTTTTGATGGATGTAAAGTAAACCTCATTGCGGGGAGTCTTTTCAATCCAATACCGCTTATTTTGCTGATTACTGACCGCAGCAAAGGCCTTCATCAAAGCCAATAGAATGTCCTTGTGGGATTTAGGGCCTTGATTAAATACTTCCCTTACTTGAGATTGAAAGCTGTCAAAAGGAAAATCCGAATAGTCACGGTTTCCTTCCATTCCATCATTGGCCTTATCAATCTGGAGTCGATTAACATGAGTCTCTTGCAGCTGAAAATCCAGCCGGTCCGAAATCTGCTTAAAGTCCTTAATATTAACCCACCTAAAAAAAGAAGTCTCCTCGGGAAAAACCATCAAGTCTGGATGGTTGTCCAACAACGCAGCCAATAAGGTGGTCCCGGATTTTTGGTAACCACATATAAAGACAGGGCTCATATGGAGGGAGTTTGTTTCGCTACCGCTTTTAGTGACAGTTCCCGGTATCTTTTTATTGCTGCTTTATTTTCGCACCAATAATACTGCTCAAAGGTCTGGCGTCCGCCGGAACCCAGTTGCTTTGCCAACAGAGGGTCGGTCAAAATCCTATGGGCACAATTTAACCATTCAGCGGGAGAATCCGCCACCAAACAATTCTTATTGTCCACTACTTCTGGTAATCCTCTGGCAGAAGCACGGTCCATGATCACCGGAACACCCCGGGCCCAAGCCTCAATAACGCGTGTTCTAAAGCCAATGGAGATAGGGACTGCCACCAGTACCGCTCGAGCCTGGGCGAATTCTTCCATCAAGTTTTCTGCAAACCCAACGAACTGCAAACCCTGACAATCCTTGGGAATATTAAGGTTGAAGGGTAGTTTACCGGCACCAACTACACGAATGGTGCTGAATTGAGGCAGATCGCTCCGCTTCCAATGGGGCCAAATTTCTTGAAAAAAGTACTCAAGACCGTACCGGGTGTGTACGGTGGTAAAATTGCCCAATAGCAGAAAGTCCCGCGCCTCAGGGTTGATCTGTGCTTGATCCAAAAGAGGAAAAGAAAGTTCACACAATTCTACAGGGACTCCTGCATTATCTCGAATATAGGCTATATCTCCAGGTCCGTAGGCTGCAGCCACACCTCGTTGATGGGCTTCTTGGAGGGCCGATGCCTCTTCATTCCGAATGTGAGCCGTCCTTTTCT
>Ga0224508_10004899_pt1 | contig 10879 bp, 12 predicted proteins | sample SF_Jan12_sed_USG_4_FD_170157 | JGI IMG/M metagenome (GOLD analysis project Ga0224508, IMG submission 170157) | Sediment microbial communities from San Francisco Bay, California, United States - SF_Jan12_sed_USGS_21 | ecosystem: Environmental > Aquatic > Marine > Sediment | place: USA... | reverse complement strand
ACACAATCGTTTTCAAAATCTCATGCAATGACTGGGTTTAGAATTGGATACACCATTGCCCAGTCAGACATAATCGATAAAATGTCAAAATTTGAGGCATTATGCCTTACCAATGTTTCAGAACCAATTCAATATACAGCCATGAAAGCTCTAGAGGCAGACACTGTCAACAATACTAATACAATACAGCGAAGACTAAAGTTATTGGGAGAGAAAGGAAAAGAAATAGGACTCGATTTTGTAAAGCCAGATGGGGCTATGTATATTTTCGCTCGAGTCAACCGGGAGGGATTTGATGGAGTAGAGTTTGCAACCACTCTTTTAGATAAAGGATTGGCAGTTGCACCTGGAGAGGGATTTGGCAATTACAAAAATTTTATTAGATTATCTGCCTGTCAAGATGAAAAAACACTGGAAGACGGAATGAATATACTAAGCGAATATGTGAGAGATAAGCAATGAAGAAATCAATTACCATTATTGGTGCTGGAGGAAAAATGGGGCAATGGTTTGCAAAATATTTTGATAGTAAAGGTTTTCAAGTAACGGGATTTGATGAAGAAAATAAAATTAAAGGGAAAGAAATTATCCAAGCTAAATCATTAGTAGGTGCAATATTACAAGCAGACTACGTAATTCTATGTACTCCTACAAGAAAAACCCCAGAAATAATTAGATTAATTGCAAAAGAAATGAAAAGAGGAACATATCTAATTGAAATTTCTTCTGAAAAAGCTAAAGTGGTTTCTTCATTAGCAAAGATGCCCGCAAAAATCAATCCAATATGTATCCATCCAATGTTCGGTCCAGGTGTAAAAAGTATCAAAGGTCAAAACATAATATCGGTTCCCGTTAAAGATGCCAAAAAAGAATTGACCGTTGCAAAATCACTCTTTGAAGGAGCAAATTTTGTAACAATAGATGCAGCAGAACATGATAAAAAAATTGCAGTAATACTAGGACTAACCCATCTCATGAATCTAGTTTTTGCAAATATCATTTCAAAGGATGAAAAAATTGCCCTGACTGAAAAAATGTCAGGAACCACATTTAGAGTTCAAAAAACTCTTGCAGAAAGCATAATGACAGAATCCCCAGAATTAATTGAGACCATCATCGCTAATCCAGAGATTCGAAGGGTGGCAGAAGATCTTTGGAAAGATGTGGGAAGACTTCTCACATCTGTTCAAGAATCAAAAACAGAAGAAGTCATAAGTTATATCCAGGCATGCCAAGAAAGACTTTCTTCTAAAACTGATCTAGATGCATCCTATAAAAAATTAACAAAGATGGTAAATGCAGTTGAAAAGAAATAGAGATAATGCGCTCTACAAGAATAGTCACATCTTTTATCAAAGATCATAACAAATTCCTTCTTCTAAAAAGAAGTGATAAAGTAAAAACAATGAGAGGATTATGGGCTGGAGTTAGTGGAATTATTGAGAATGACGAAGAACCATTAAGACGAGCAAAAATTGAAATTTTCGAGGAGTTGGGTTTGGATGAAGATGAAATAAAATTTTTAAAATCAGCTTCAGAAATGAAAGTATATTCACCCCAATATGAAAATCATGAATGGGAAATTTTTCCATTTTTATTTGAGGTTAAAAATCCAATCATTAAATTAAATTGGGAAAATTCAGAATACAAATGGATTAAAATTGATGAATTAAACGACTACGAGACGGTTCCAAGTATTGAAAAAGTGCTATTCAGTTTGCTGTAATTTTTCTTTTTCATATCCTCTCTGCTGAGGAAGCATGATGTAAACACAAGCTCCTCCACACATTGTGCATGGGACATTATTTCCAGGATGTTGTCCTGTTCTTCCATGGATTTTAGCTGCCTTTTCAGGATCAATTGATAATGCTAGTTGTCTTTCCCAATCAAGGGTTCGTCTTGCTTCACTCATTGCCATATCCCATTTTATTGCTTTTTCACGGATCTTGACAAGATCAGCCGCATGTGCTGCTATCCTATATGCAATTAGACCTGCTTTTACTTCTGAAGCATTTGGTAGTGCAAGATGTTCAGATGGAGTAAGATAACATAAGAGATCTACACCTTCACTTGCAGAAATTGCAGCACCTATTGCACTTGCAATATGATCATGTCCTGATGCAATATCAGTAACCAACGGACCTAAAACATAGTAGGGGACATCACCGATAAGAGATTTAGCTAATCGTACGTTTGCGGCTATTTCATTTAATGGGACATGCCCTGGCCCTTCAATCATTACCTGAACATCTTTTTCATGAGCACGTTTGGTAAGACTAACCATGTTTATCATTTCTTGAACTTGTAATTCATCATGCGAATCAAGAATTGAGCCCGGTCTTAAGGCATCACCTAGACTAAATGTAACATCATATTTTCCTGCCAATTCTACCAGATAATCATAATGAGTTATGTAGGGATTTTCTTTGTCGTGTTTGAGCATCCAAGCTGCAGTCAAGGTCCCGCCCTTGCTTACAACTCCACCATATCTTTGAACTTTTAGAATACGCTTAGCAATTTCTTTTGTAATACCACAATGAATTGTGGTATAATCAACACCGTCTTTGGCATTGTTTTCAAAGGCCTTTAAAAAATCATCTTCAGTTAAGTTTAAGGGATTTTTATGAACTTCAACACCATAATTGTATGCCTCATATATTGGAACAGTGCCAAAAGTAATAGGAGCTTCTTGTAACAATGTTTTCCTAATATTTTTTACATCACCACCATCGCTTAAATCCATAATTGTATCTGCATGATATTTTACAGCAATCTTTGCTTTTTCAATCTCTTCCTCAAGATTTACATTTAGAGTAGAGGTACCAATGTTTACATTTACTTTTGTTTTAAGGCCTTTACCAATTCCTACATTGTGAATTTTCTGTTTCCTTGCATTGTTACTTGGAATAATTATGGAGCCTGACGCTATTTTTGGAATAAGCCATTCAAGTGAAACATCTTCATCTTTTGCTACTTGTTTCATCTCTTCAGTTGCAACCCCCCTCCTCGCAGAATTCATTTGGGTACTCATGATTATTCTATGTTTTAACCTGATTTAAACAATAGTGAAAATTAATTAAATTCCTGATCGTTTCAAAAAATATACTGTATTAATCCAATAAGAATAATTGATCTTATATGATATTAAAAGAATAAAGAACCAGTGAGATCTGTTAGAGAATGCAGGCATTGCGGAAGAGAATTTCAAAGCACAAAAGAGGAATACTGTTCAAATGATTGTATTCAACAAATATCATAAATTTCTCACAAAAATTTACTTGTGATATTCCTCGGTTATACAAACAAGATATTTTTTTCCTCACTTAAAGTACTTTCAAAGAAATTTGTCTTTGATTTTAGATTAGCCTTTCACTGACAAAAAACAGACCGTAAATAGAAATTCATCTAAAGGATCTTGTATTATAGACATTAATCTACCTAGACTTGTAGAAAAAATTGCTTTTTACTAAAAATTGGATATGGTGAAAATTATAACCATTTACGAGTTATCTTTTGAAATTTATCCTTGCAAACAAGGATAAACAAATTAGGGTAAATTATTGAAAAACATCATATGAATTTACTTTCGATTGGTGGATCTGATCCATCATCAGGAGCCGGGATTCAGAGTGATGTGAAGACATTTGATTCATTAAATGCACATGGATTAACTGTTATTACCGCAATAACTGGCCAAAACACATCAAAGTTTGGAATGATACAACCAGTAACAAAAAAAATACTGAAAAATCAGATGGATATATTATTTGAAGATTTTACCATCGATGGAATAAAAATAGGAATGGTGTACAATTCAGAAATAATTAGAACAGTTTACAATAAATTAAAAAAACAATCCATTCCAATTGTAGTAGACCCCGTAATAAAATCAACTACAGGTGGAATGTTGATCCAAAAGTCTGCCTTAGCTGATTTTATAAAATATTTAATCCCCATTGCCACGGTAATTACCCCAAACAAATTTGAAGCAGAATTCCTCTCAGAAAGTAAGATAAATTCAAAAACATCGTTAAAAAAAATTGGAAGGCAGATTCAAGACATGGGAGCAAAGAACGTAGTGATTACTGGACTAGAATTAAAAAAAAACATCATATCAGATTTTCTATTGACTGAAAGTCAAAATTATATTGAAAATGAAAAAATAAAAACAACAAACCATGGAAGCGGTTGTAATTATTCAGCATCATTGATATTTTCATTGTCTCAAAGAAAATCAGTCTTAGAATCAGCTAAATTTGCACAAAATTTTACATTTGATGCAATTAAAGCTGCGCGAAAAATTGGAAAAGGATTAGATATAACACAAATTTCAGATAAAAGAATTATAGAATTATCAAAAGCCATAAACAAATTTACCAAATTGGAGAAAGCTTTTCAACATATTCCAGAATGCCAAACCAATTTTGTATTTTCAAAAAAATCACCTAAATCAATTAAAGATATTTTAGGCCTTGCTGGAAGAATTGTAAAAACAGATAGTACGTTAGCTGTTGCAGGAAACTTGGAATATGGAGGATCAAGGCATGTGGCTACGGCGATACTTGCAATAAATAAAAAATTTCCTAGTATTCTTTCGGCAATCAATCTAAAATTACAAATTGAGACAATTAACAAATTAGAAGATTGTGAATTTATCGTAAAAAGATATGATAGAACAAAAGAGCCTAAATCGATTAAAAACAAAGAAGGATCCTCAATAAAATGGGGAATAACCCATGCTATAAAAAATTCCAAAAAACCTCCAGACGCAATTTTTCATAAGGGAGATTTTGGAAAAGAACCTATGATAATAATTTTTGGGAAAACCCCAGATTTAGTTATTAAAAAAATTTCTAAAATTTTTAGTTGATTGTATTATAATTCAAATCCATACTTGGACATAAATAGTGAAAAATTTAAGACAGTTCGTGAAAGCAGTTATTTTGGCAGGAGGGTTGGGAACTAGGCTGCAACCCTACACTACATTTCTTCCAAAACCTATGCTTCCTTTAGGGGAAAAACCAATTTTGGAACACTTGATAGAATGGTCTAAAAAAAATGGAGTGAAATCCATTGTCCTATGTGTAAGCTACCTTAAAAAATCAATTCAAGATTACTTTGAGGATGGTCAACAGTTTGGTGTGAAAATAGAGTACGCTGTATCTAACAAACCTCTTGCGACTGCAGGACAATTAAAAACAGCGGAAAAATTCATAGACGATACTTTTGTCTGTATGTACGGAGATTCAATCTATGGTTTTAATTTACGCAGCATGATAAAACAGCATCTACAAAAAAAATCATTTGTGACAATTGGCTTAAAGGAATACAAAACAAATTTACCATATGGAGTAATTGAAACCACGAAAAATAGCAAGGTCACAGCATGGAACGAAAAGCCAGAGATTAAAGTGAATATCAATATGGGATGTTATGTCATGGAACCAGAAATTATGAAATTCATTCCTAAAGACAAACCTTACGGAATGGATGATGTGATAAAAAATTCAATGTCAAAGAAAAAACTAATTAGTAGTTTTATCAGTAAAAATGGGTTTATTGATATTGGAAATAAGGAATCGTATGAAAAGGCAAACAGGGAATTTATTCAAAAGCTTGGAAAAATATAGAGAAAAATGGATCGAATTTCAATTAGAGAACTTCAAAAAGAAGATTTATGGAATGGATTTTTAACAACATTAGATTCCCTTAGAAAAGCAAGCAATATCGAAAAAAATACTGCAAATAGGATTTTTGATAAGATTGAAAAAAATTCAAATCATGTGATTGCGGTTGCAGAAATCGATGGGAAGATAATTGGAGCTGCAACTCTGTTGCTAGAGTCTAAATTCATACATAATGGAGGAGTAGTTGGACATATTGAGGATGTAGTCGTTGATAAGAACTATCAAGGACAAAAAATAGGAGAGAAGATCATACTATATTTGCTAGATTTTTCAAAAACAAAAGGCTGCTACAAAACAATACTGGATTGTGCAGATAATGTAAAACCATTTTATGAAAAATTAGGATTTAAGCATAATGCAAATGCACTTAGGTTTGACCATATCTAAAAATACTCTTTTTTAGGTCGTTTCTTTTTTTCCTTTATTAAAGATGCTCCAACTAGCATAACAGGAATCGAGAGAATCATGAATAGTAAGGGAACATAGATTACCATTTCAGAAAGATAAGAGTCCTCAATTTTCTCTACTAAAGTGTAGCAATATGCCATTCCAATTAACATTACAACACCGCCAGCAATTATCAAGTATCCAATTGTTTTTGAACCGTAACGTCTTGACATCAAATATGAAAGTCCAGCAAAAATAGACGCCGGTGCAACTCCAATGGAAATAAATTGAAGTATTTTAGGACTGGCATCAAAATCCAATCCAAATTCAAAATCTTGTGGAACTTCGGTCATAAAGGAGTAAACAGATATCATTTCCCCAATGAACATCAAAAATAAAGCTAAACTTGTTGCAGCAATCCATTTTTCAATTCCCATTAAATCAACATAATCTAATTAATAAATAAACCATTCAAAAAATCAGGTAATTCCAACTAGATTTGCAAGTTCTTTTCTGCAAGCGGCTCCAAGCTTTTCTGCTGCTTGTTCAGGAGAAACATCATTTAAGAAAATTCCATAACCCCTCTCTAATCCAGACCAAGATTTTGTTATTGGATAAATTTCAATATGCCAATGAATTTGTCGACTGTTCTTCTTTTCAGGAGATAGGTGAAACACCAAATTATATGAAACATTTTTGATTGTTTTTGACAATCCTCCCAATGTTGCTCGTAAGATAAGCGATAGATCATTGATTTCCTTTTGTGTGATTTTTGAAAAACTAGTAGTGTGTTTTTTTGGCACTATCCAAAACTCGTAAGGATAAGATGGAGACCATGGACAAAATGCAATAAATCCTTCAGTTTGGAGAACCTGTCTTGGGCTTCCAGTTTCAGCATTAATTGTTTGACACATTACACAGACTCCTTTTTCATTTAAAATATTGTGAGATGCCTCTGCTTCAGATTCAATTAAAGGAGGAATTGTTGAAAAAGTAAGTAAATTTAGGTGAGGATGAGGATTGAGGTTTCCAGCTTCTTCACCTTGGTCACCATAAATTGAGACATAGGTAACACCTTTTTGAGTATAAAGCCATCGTAACCTATCTTGTACTACCACTAAAACATTTGACCATTGTTCTGGATCAATTGTTGCAAAGGTATCTTTTTGTTTTGGAGAAGCCACAACCACATAATGATATCCATAGGCAGGTTCACTATAATGAGGTTTATCACTATATGAATTTTCAGCTTCAACTGAAACGATTGGATTTTTACTTTCAAAAACACGAATTGACCAACCTTTGACATATTCATCTTCATTATCCTGAAGACGTTGGAGCATACCATCCTTGGCAACTAAAGAAAGAACAGAAGGATTTGTCATAGATTCATTACCAGGAGCATATGGCATTTTTTTTGGATCTACTACTTTGTCATCTTTTTTGGAGATAATCATAAATCGCTCAGAAACATAATCTTTTCTCATCTCTCCCATTGGTTTTACTGGCAGAAAACGTATGTTAAATTGTTTACTGAGATCCAAAATTTGGAAAATCAAAAGAAATTATCAAACTTCTTTAGGAATAAAATGAAATTTTTCAACAGATTATAAAAAAATGGTTAATTATGAATAAGCAGTTGTGATTATGGTAATCTCTTATTTGTGATCGTAATTTTTTATGCAAGATTTAAAGGAGAGATTCAAAAATTGAAAAATCGAAAACTATTATGGATAACTCTGATGTACATATGATTTATGTTCTATTAGACGGGGTTGGAGATTTACCTCACCCAGATCTTGATGGTAAAACACCTTTGCAAGCAGCCAATACACCGTTTCTCGATAAAATAGCCAAAAATGGTTCAATTGGAGAAGTTATTTCCGTTGGGAAAGGAATAGCCCCAGAATCAGATATTGCAGTATTCAATATGTTAGGATACAAATTTCATCATTCTGATTATGCTGGGAGAGGAGTGATTGAGGCAATAGGCGTCGGTATTGATTTTAAAAATGGAGATTTAGCTTTGAGAGGAAATTTTTCCACCCTAAATGAAGAAGAGGTCATTATAGATAGGAGGGCAGGAAGGATAATTGAAAAAGAAGATGCAAAAGGAATTGCCAAAGAAATTGAAAATAAAATAAAATTTTCAATCCCTAATTCATCAGTTGTAGTAGCACCAACAATTGGACATCGGGTAACAGTGAGAATTAGAATCGATGGAAATACTCTATCATCAGAAGTAACCAATACCGATCCAGCTTATGCACGAGTTGAGGGAATGGGAGTTGCAAAAGCAGTAAGTGATTTTATGAGAATTGAAAAATGTTATCCACTAGATGAATCAGAAATTGCAAAAATCACCGCCAAATTGGTTAATGAGTTTACAGAACAATCATTACAAATCATGAAAGAAAGTCCAATAAACAAAAAAAGGGAAAATGCAAACCAAAAGCAACTAAGTTGTATATTACTAAGAGATGCAGGTAACAAGTATCCAGATGTCACACCCATCAATGAAAAATATAGCATGAAATTTTCTTGTGTTGTGGATATGCCAGTAGAACTAGGAATTTCAGATATTCTAAAAATGAAAGCCTTTGAAGCAGGAGGTTTGACAGATTATGAAGAAAAAGCAAAAGTTGCAGCAAACGCAATGGAAAGTCAAAATGCAATTTACGTCCATCTTAAAGGACCAGATGAATTTGGTCATGATGGAGATGCAATAGGAAAAATGAAAAATATTGAGGAAATTGATCAGAGATTTTTCAAAACTTTGTTAGAAAACATAGATTCTAGCAAAGTTGCAATTATTATTTCTGCAGATCATTCCACTCCTTGCATCAATAAGGGACATAGTGATGATCCAGTACCAGTTTTGGTTTCAGGAGATTTTATTAAAAATGATGGAACTTCAAGAATGACAGAGGAGCAAGCCAAAAAAGGAAGCATCGGATTGCTGTCAGGTGCAGAGGTAGTTTCAACTGCACTTAATCTAATTAAATCTCAAAGATAGTCAAAGACTTTGATTTTTGCATATAGGCAATTTTATCCCTAATTCTATCTACATCAATGCCATGATATACAGAGGGAGAAGATCCCAATTTTTCCAAAGCCCTATCAAGCATACCAAGACCAATCAAATAATCATTTTTTTGTGAATGTGCAAAAGCCACCGCTAGTAAAATAATTCCTTGGACTAACTCCTTTTCTCTTCCATAACACTCTTTCCAAACACCTTCGAAAGCTTCATGACATTCCCAAAACCTCTCATGGTTAAAATAAAAAATCCCGTCTTTAATTCCAGTTTCCTTTTCTATTTTTTCTTCGGCAATGTTTCTTGCATCATAAAGTGTTCCAATAGGATTTAGTTTGTCTATAAGTAAATCTAAATTTTCTTTTTCAACCTCAATATCAAATTCTACAAATTTACTTGCCACTCGAGCTACTCTAACTGATGCATTTAGGTTGATGCAAAGATCTCTTGCTTTGTGAACTAGTTTGCGGGAATCTGATGGTCTAAATTTATCATTTTTTAGATGTAGCATATATCGAGCCATGGAATTAGATATCAGTTATTTCATAAATTTGTTCTTGGCACATAATAAGAATTAAGAGAGAATACATCTTGTGCAAAGCAATTTTTTGGTAAAGTTGGTATAAATCATATCAATTTTAGGTACAAATAGAGCAAAACATGTCTTAAGAATGACAGTGGAAAAAAACCAAATCACCTTTGCATGAAGAATCATGCGGTATGGGTTAAAAAAATACTTTTTATGAAGAGTTTTTCTTTTATTGTATTTTATTTATGTCTTTAAATAACAATCAAAGCACCCATTCATAAAAAGAGATTTATTTTTGTAAAATAAAAAATCAAAAGATAAAGAAGATTCATTCCATATTAGCCAAAAAATGAAAAGTTACAAGATTTTATTAGAATGGGAAAAACACATTAAAAGAAAAAGTTTACACCACTATCAAAAAATAATTAAAAAATGATAAAAATAGCCACAATTTTCTCTCAAGATTTATATGAAATATGAAGAGGATTTTCGATACATGTCTTTAATCCAACCCGTAAGTGATGTGAATAACACCTTTCTTTCCAGAAGAGAAATAACGTGTAATTTTGCCGGACTAGCTGGAAGGCTGCAAAAACTTGAGGCAATAGACATGATTACAAAGGAATACAATTTAGGCAGCAAGGTGGTAATCCCAATGAGATTAAAGAGTCATTCTGGAAAATCCATAGTTACAGGAACATTCTTTGTATATGATGATGAAGGATTAGCCAAAAAACACATTGAATCAACAATATTTTCTAGACTAGAAAAAGCCAAAGCCAAGAAAACAGAAATAGAAAAAGCAGAAGCACCAGCAGAAACCAAAGCAGTTACAGAAACAGAAAGCAAAGACGAAGAAGTATCATCTGAAGAAGTAAAAGAGGAGAAATCCGAATAATGGCCGGAAAAAAAGGTTCAAGTCCTAGTGTTTACAAGTATTTCAAAATCGATGGTGAAAAATTAACTAGACTTAAAAAAAATTGTTCTAGATGCGGTAAGGGAATTTACATGTCTAAGCATAAGGACAGACATACTTGTGGAAAGTGTGGGCTGACAGAATTTATCCAATAATATCTCTAAAAATTTAAACTAACATTATCAAACTAACATTTTGGCAAAATGATTAATTTCCTCCTGTTAGCACATTAATTTAATTAAAAAGCCATACAAGGTGCATTACAAAGTGTAAATATATCAAAAACAAAATTTTAGAACTAACGATGGAAATTAGATGTCCAC
>Ga0224508_10004898_pt1 | contig 10880 bp, 7 predicted proteins | sample SF_Jan12_sed_USG_4_FD_170157 | JGI IMG/M metagenome (GOLD analysis project Ga0224508, IMG submission 170157) | Sediment microbial communities from San Francisco Bay, California, United States - SF_Jan12_sed_USGS_21 | ecosystem: Environmental > Aquatic > Marine > Sediment | place: USA: California... | reverse complement strand
ATTTCCTCACAGAACCATGCGATTCCGTGAGGGCATCCGGTATTACTCCACGTTTCCATGGGCTATCCCGGTCTTTGGGGCAGGTTTCTCACGTGTTACTCACCCGTTCGCCACTAGAAGTCCTTCAGTTCTTACGAATAGAAGGGTTCTCGTTCGACTTGCATGCATTAAGCACGCCGCCAGCGTTCATCCTGAGCCAGGATCAAACTCTCCATCGAAAACCCTCTACAGCTCCCCCGGCCGAGGCCGGCGAAACTGCTCGGAATCATGTTGTAGAGCGATCCGCAGAGATGCCGGACCAAACCGGGTATCTCTGCTTTCTCTCAAAGTATCTTGACCGATCCACGTCTCGAACAGCGGCTGTCACCTCTGCTCGTCGTGCGTGGACCGTCCTCCAGTCCATCGCCTCACCTTGGACGCGACAGAACCGGAGAATTCACTTCTGGCTTTTTAAGCACACTGTTCAGTTGTCAAGGAGCCCCATACCCCACGCGAAAACACCGCGCACGGGGAGGCAGAAGAGGAACACTAGCACGCCGTTGCCGATAAGTCACAAGGGTTTTCACCTGGTTTTCGCGACTTTTTCCAGCTGAGTTTGAGCCGCTCAGTCCGACTTCTCGCGTCCCAGGAACATCCACACCGCGAAGATGATCGCCCCCACCACGACGACGGTCGTGGCGACCGAGAACACCACCTTGATGACCCACTTGAGGACGATCCAGGCGGCGAAGAGGACCACCACTGCCAGGACTAGCTGGGTGCCCAGACTGGTCTTGCTCTCGTTGGCCATGTCCAAAGTCTATCGGCGGTCGGAACCCAAGACGGTGCGGAGGACGTCAAACCGCCAAAGGAGCATCCATGAACCCTTTCATGACACTGATCACTCGGCTCGGAGAAGCTTCGACTGCCGTGCAGGAAAGACGCCAACGCCGCCAGGACTGGCGCACAGAGGTGTGGAACGATCGATTTGACCGACGCGAATGGGGCCACATCACCGGCGAGATCCCCCAGATTGACAGCGTCTCCGGCGCTGCCTAAGCGACTAAACCAACCGAACGAAGCGGCGCTTGCCGGCCTGGATGACTTGACCCACCAACTCGGAGCGGGATAGCTCCTCTCCCCCGACAGCAGCCCCGTCGATCTTGACCGCCCCCTGAGCGATGAGTCGCTTGCCGTCGCTTGATGACTTCACCAGACCGGCCTTTTTGAGGACTCCGGGGAGCCACACCGGGTCCCCTTCCGGAAGAACGAACTCGGCCACTTCCTCCGGCGCGTCCTTCTGCTTGAACACGCGGTCGAAGGCGGCTTCGGCATCGACTGCTGCATCGACTGTGTGATAGAGCGCAACAATGTCGCGGCCCAGCCGCCGCTTGGTCTCGCCCGGGTGGGCTGAGCCGTTCACTACCTCGGCCATGATCGAATCCACCTGGGCCGTCGAGTGCTCAGTAGCCAGGCGGAAGTACTCCTCCATCGCCTCGTCGGGGATAGACATGACTTTGCCGAACATGTCGGCGGGATCGTCGTCGACTCCGATGTAGTTACCGAGCGACTGGGACATCTTGTTCACCCCGTCGGTGCCGACCAACAGCGGGACGGTCAGCACCATCTGGGGACGCTTGCCGTAGCGGCCCATGAGTTCGCGCCCGACGAGGTTGTTCCACAGCTGGTCGGAACCGCCCAGCTCGATGTCGGCGTCGACTGCCACCGAATCCATGCCTTGCAGCAGCGGGTACATGAACTCCATCATCGAGATTGGCTGATTGGCAACATGGCGTTTGGCGAAGTCATCACGCTCCAGCATCTGGGCCAGAGTCATCTTGGAGGTCAGCTCGAGCACGTCGGCCATGTCGAGCTTGGATAGCCATTCGGAGTTGTACCGGACCTCCAGCAGGTCGTCGTCGCCCCAGATGAGCACCTTCTTGAAACCCTCCAGCACGTTCTCGGCGTAGCCCCGTACCTCTGCTTCCGTAAGGCGCTTGCGGGTTTCACTCCTGCCGGAGGGATCGCCGACCTGGGCAGTGAAGTCGCCGACGATCAACACTGCCTTGTGGCCTTGCTCCTGGAAGTGCCGGAGCTTGCGGAGCACCACCGCCCACCCGAGGGTGACTTTGGGAGCTGTCGGGTCCATCCCCAGCTTGACCCGTAAGGGCTTGCCCTCCGCCAGACGATCCCGGAATTCCTGCTCGGGAACAACGGTGTCCACACCCCGAAGCAAACGGTCAATATCGGTCATGCGGGCATGGTAACTGTCGACCCACGGACGCAGTGGACAGTTGGAGAGCCCGCAGCCGAAAGCCCACAGCCGACAGCCCACAGCCCGGAGTTGAGAACGCCGCCAGGAGCTGCGAAGCAGCTCCCTAGGAACGCCGAAGGCGTTCCCGAAATCCGACGTAACTACTGGTCCCGTCGGTACCGTGGCCGGGAGTAAGGACGGCTAATGAAACGCGGGAACCACCGCTGGGCTTCCGGGATGCTTGCGCTCGCGCTGATCGCAAGTGCCTGCAGTTTGAGTATCAATCCCCTGGCCGATCCCGGCATCGGTGAAAGCGCTCTCACCACCGTTGTTTATGCCGCCGATGGGTCCGTTCTGGCTCATTGGCATGCGGGCGAGGACCGGACGCTCGTCGTGTACGACGACCTGCCCCAGCACCTGATCGACGCGGTAGTCGCCATCGAGGACGAGCGGTTCTGGGACCACTCCGGAGTGGATCTCCGGGCCATTCTCCGGGCAGCCCAGGCCAACGGTGAAGCCGGCGAAATCGTCCAAGGCGGTAGCACCATCACCCAGCAGTACCTGAAGAACGTGCTGCTCACCGATGCTGCCACCCTCGACCGCAAGGTGGAGGAGGCGGCGCTGGCCGTCCGGCTTGAGGAGAGCCTCACCAAAGAGCAGATCCTCGAGAGGTACCTAAACACCATCTATTTGGGCGACGGGGCCTACGGCGTCGGAACAGCCGCCGTCCACTATTTCGGGAAGAACGTCGATCAACTCACCTTGGCCGAGTCGAGTTTGCTGGCCGCCCTCATCCAGGCACCGGGTGCCACCAACCCCCGATCGAATCCTGAGGACGCGGTCGCCCGGCGCAAGATCGTCCTCGAGAAGATGGTCGAACAAGGCTATGTGGACGGGGCCGAAGCGGCTGCCGCCGGCTTTGAGCAGATTGAGCTGGCAGCTCCGGCCCGCCGGCTGTCTCGAGCTCGCTACCCCTATTTCGTCGAGGAGCTCAAACAGCAGCTGTTGGATGACCCGCGCCTCGGCCTCACTCCCACCGATCGCTACAACGCCCTATTCCGAGGAGGTCTCCGCATATACACGACACTCGAGCCGGCTATCCAGGAGGCCGCTGAGGAGTCGATCGTCCGGGTGATCGACGTGGAAGGGCCGGACGCCGCTCTTGTCTCGATCGACCCGCGGACCGGCTACGTGCGGGCGATTGTCGGCGGGGCCAACTTCTACGACGGGGCCAGCCCGATCGCCCAGTTCAATCTCGCTACTCAGGGGCGGCGCCAGCCAGGGTCTGCCTTCAAGCCGTTCGTTCTGGCGGCGGCCCTCGAGAACGGCATTGACCTGTACGAGGTGTTCGACGCCGGACGAGAGGTCGAGATTCAAACCGACTCCCGCATCTGGAGCGTCGAGAACTACAACAATTCTGCCTTCCCGCCGCTCACCGTTCTGGAGGCGACCGTCTACTCGGTGAATGTGGTGTACGCCCGGCTCATGGATGAGGTTGGCCCCCATGCGGTAGAGGAGGTGGCAGGCCGGATGGGTATCACCTCCCAGCTCTACCCATTCCACTCCCTGGCGCTCGGGGCACAAGAGGTAACGCCCTTCGAGATGGCGTCGGCTTACGGCACTCTGGCCGCCGACGGGCTGCACGCCGAGCCGACCCTGTTCACCACCATCGAGACCCACACCGGCGAAGTGGTGGTGGCCCACGAGCCCAGCCTCGTCCAGGCCCTCGATCCGGCGGTCGCCGACCAGGTGACGGTGGCTCTCACCGAAGTCGTCAAGCGCGGCACCGCCCGCCGGGCCCGCATTGGCCGCCCGATCGCTGGCAAGACAGGAACGTCCCAGGATCACCGCGATGCCTGGTTCGTCGGCTACACCCCCGACCTGGTGACCTCGGTTTGGGTCGGGTATGCCGCCACCAACGAAGTGATGGAGGAGCCGACCACCTCGATCACCGTGACCGGCGGCACCTGGCCGGCTGAGATCTGGGCACTGTTCTCGCTCAACGCCCTATCGACGGTCCCCTACTCATCGCTGGCAGTGGCGGGTGAGGACGGCACCGTGCCGGTCGACATCGACCTGTCGACCGGCTTCCTGGCCGGTCCGCTCACCCCTTATGAGAACGTCCTTCGCATCTTCCTTCCGCCCGATCAGGTCCCAACGGTGATTGATCCGATCAACAACCCCGACAGCATCACCGGCATCGGAGCCGACCAGGTGCCGGCCGTAATTGGCGTCGATCTCGGCACGGCCGTCGCCACCCTCAATCGAGCCGGGTTCGACGTCCGTCTCCAATGGGAGGACGGCGGCAGCCTGCCCCAGACCACCATTTTCGGTCAGTCCCCCGAAGCCGGGTTGCCGGCCCAGGCCGGATCGCTCGTCACCTTGACCCTGGCCGGACCTGAGCCGGGGGCGACGGTTCCCTCCGTCCTCGGTCTGACCGAAGAGGACGCCAGCGCCGAGCTGGGCATCTTCGGCATTGCCTACCAGGTCATCCGCGAGGCGGAGTCCGAGCCCGAAGATGCTGTCCGCCGCGCCGGGCGCGTTTGGAAGCAATCGCCAAGCGGCGGCACACCCGCCAGTGCTAGCGTGACCGTGTGGGTGAATCCGGGCGGACCACCTGCAACACCCTAAGTGGTGGGTGACCACCGAGGGTGTTGACAGATCATCCGTCTTGGAGTTCCCTGTAGTACGGAACTAACACATATGGAGAACATCATGGTTTCGGAAGCCAAGCCGCGCGACCTCTTCCCCAAAGGCGACTTCAAAGTTGTCCGAAAGGGTTACGAGCCGACAGAAGTGGACAAGTACGTTGCCAGGCTGCGCCGCGCCGCCACCGACCAAATGGCGCGTGTTGAAGCCCTCGAGAAAGCCCTGAACCAGGCACGGGAGGCGCTCAAGAGCGCCAAAGTCGACGTCAGAGATGAGATCACCGTCCAGATGGAGAAGGAGCTCGCTGAGGCGAAGAAGCAAGCTGCCGAGCTAGTCGCCCACGCCGAGAGCGAAGCCATGCCCCTTTCAGAGGCGGCACGTGAGGCCCGCCAAAAAGTCCTCGAGGCCGAGAAGTCGGCCACCACACTCCTGGTCGCTGCCGAAAAGGAAGCCAACAAGATCCAGGCGGAGGCCGCCGGGCTCCGCGACGCCTCAGCCGAAAAGTATGCCGGCCTTAGCTCACTGGCCAGCGCCCGGCTGCAGGCCGCAGAGGCTATGGCGGAGAAGGTCGCCGCCGCCGAACAGGAGGCCGCCGACATCCTCGCCGCCGCCCGTACCAAGGCAGCCGCGCTACGCAAGACCGCCCAGGAAGCGCTTACCAGCGCTGAGCAAGAACGAACGGAAGCGATCAAGGCTTCCCAGGAGATTTCGGCGGCCACCAAGGTGGAGACCGAGGGCTTGCTGGGGAAGGCACGACGTTTCTTGGACGAGGCTCGCCGCCGTCAGGACGCCCTGGCATCTGCGGACGCCGACGCCGAGACCATCGTCACCGAGGCGAAGACCGAGGCCGAGGCCGTCCGAGCCGATGCCGAGACGGTGCTGGCCGGAGCGCGGTCGCAGGCCAAGGCCGCTCTGGCTGAGGCCAATGAGGCGCTCACTGCCGCCCGCGATTCCGCCCTCGAAACCAAGAACGAAGCCACCCGCGTCCTTGAGGAGGCCAAGAAGAAGGCCGCTCAAGCTACCCACGAGGCCGACCAGGCCGCCGCCAAGGTCCGGGAGGAGGCCAACCAGCTCCTTGCCACTGCTGCCACCAACAAGCAAGCGGCGGACAAAGCCCTGGCGGACGCTCAAGAATCGGCGGCTCGACTGCAGAAGGAAACGCTTGAGCTGCTCTCCTCCGCCCAGGCCGAAGCGGAAGAGATCCGGGCAGACGCCACCAAGCAAATGAATGTGCTCAAGAAGAAGGAGAGCGAACTCGCCCAGACCGACGCTCGCGCTCAGGAGAAGCTGGCCAAGGCACAGGCCGACGCCGACGAGATCCGCGCCCGCGCCCAGGCCGCACTGACCGAAGGCCAGGCCGAGGCCAAGCGCCTCAGCTCGCAAGGCGTCCAGGAACTAGCCGCAGCCAAGCACGATGCCGAGCGCCAGCGCAAGGAGGCGGGCACCATTCTGGCCTCTGCCCGAGCCGAGCTCGAGAAAGCCAAGGCGACGGAAGCCAAGGTCAGCCAGCAACTAGCCGCCGCCGAGCAGCAGCGGTCTGCCGCCACCAAGGAAGCCGACGGCATGATGGTTTCCGTGCGCGCCCAGCAGAAGGAAGCCGCTTCAACGGTGAACGCCGCCAAACAAGAGCTGATTCGGGTCCGCGACGAGGGCGCCGCCATGCGCCAGCGAGCACAAGCAGCCCTGACCTCTGCTGAGGCTGAGGCCAAGGCCAAGCGAGAAGAGGCAGCCGAGGTCCTCTCCTCAGCAGAAAGCCGAGCCAACAGCCTCCGCCAGAAGACCAATCAGATCCTCAGCTCAGCGCAGGATGAGGTGGAGCGCATGCGCACGTCGGCCCGTGACCTCCACACGCAGGCCGAAGCTGAACTGACCACGGCTAAGGAGCAAGCCGCCGCGACCAATGCGGATGCCCACAGCCGGGCCCGTGATCTGCTGGCTGAAGCCCGCGCCCAGCGGTCCTCAGCTGAAGAGGTCTTGCAGAAGCTGCAGGAAGCGGAGAACAAGGCCCATACCGAAGCCAAGTCGATCCGCAACGCGGCGACCGCCGAGGCAGACCGGAAGCGCTCAGAGCTAGCCGAATTCGTCACGGGTCTCGAGACCCGTGAGACCGAGGCAGCGGCTCAGATGAAGGAGGCCGCCGCCCTGAAGCACGAGGCTCGCACCCAGCTCGAGGCAGCCGAGACCTCCATGAAGAAGGCAGTGGCCGACGAGCAAGCTGCCCACAGGATCCTCACCCAGACCCGCGAGGAGCAGGCCAAGATCAAGCTCGAGGTCGAAGGGATTCGCACGGAAGCCATCAGGCTGACGAAGGAGTCGCGAGCCGAAGCCGCCACCATGCGAGACAAGGCAACGATCCTGCTTCGCGAGGCCCAGGAAAAGCTAGACCAAGCGAACACCAAGGCCGAGGACATGCGTCGCGATGCGACCAAGGAGCTGGCTGCCGCCAAGGAGGACCGCAGAGTCGCCAACGAGGTTCGAGCCGAGGCCGCCAGGCACATGTCGGAGATGGAGACCCTGCGGGCCGAGTTCCAGCAACGCCTCGAGGTGATCGAGACCAAAGAAGCCAAGCTGGCCGATGTCGAGCAGCGAGCTGCCTCCATCCTGTCGAAGGCCGAGAAGCAGGCCGAAGCCACCTTGGAAGAGGCCGAGGGCGTGCTCGCCAGTGCCATGGCCAGTCAGACGGCCACTGCCGAGGCGATGGAGCGGATGCGGAGCAAGCTCAAGAGCTAGCCGCAGGTAGGGTCGGTCCGAGCGACGAAAGGCTGGACCGTGTCCTCTGCTGTTATTCCCACGCTCCGATATCAAGATGCCCCGGCGGCTATCGAGTTCCTCACTGTCGCGTTTGGCTTCACTTCCCGCATGGTGGTGGAGGGAGAGGGCGGGACCATCGACCACGCGCAGCTGATCTACGACTCGGGCATGGTGATGATCGGAAGCCGGCGCGACGATGAGTACGGACGGCTGATAGAGGGGTCGGCCGTCGGCAGCATCTATGTCGTCGTCGACGATGTCGCGGCCCATGCCGAGCGAGCCAGGGCCGCGGGGGCTGAGATTCTGATGGAACCATCGGAACAGGCCTATGGCGGCGGGAATTACGTCGCGGGCGATCCTGAGGACAACATCTGGAGTTTTGGCTCCTATGACCCCTGGGCGTGAGTCGGCAGAGCAAATCGCCACGGGCGCTCAACGGCCTTGCTAATCCCGATGCGCGGACTGGCGACCACGTCGTGGCGTTGACCAGGCTCGCCAAGCAGGACCACCGGGCCTTCGAAGACTGAAGTGCTGTCGTGATCTCCGTTCACGCCCAGCGCCTGGGTGAGTTTGCCAGGCCCGTCGGCTATGTGAGTGGTGTGACCTCGGCGCTCGATCATGATCTCCTCCCCCACCAGGGGCACTCCCCCACGCACCAACACCGCCGACGGGTCGCCCTCGCCGCCGGTAACAATGTTCATGCACCAGTGAACGCCATAGGATCGATACACGTACAGCCGGCCGCCGGCACCAAACATCGAGCCATTGCGAGGGGTCCGGCCCCGATAGGCATGGCTGGCCGGGTCTCTCGGGCCGGCATAGGCCTCGACCTCATTGATGAGGACTTCGGTCGGCCCCGGCGAGAACTCGGTTCGGAGGCGCATCCCCAGGAGGAGGGGAGCTAGCTCCTCCACCGGTCCACCGAAATCGGTCAGGAGCTCCCGGCTCACTCGCCGCCGCGGAGCTTGGCGTCGAGGTTGGACTGCACGTAGTCGATGGTCGCCCCGCGCAGCCCCTGCGCCTCCTCGTCGGTCATGGTGTGGTCGGCCGCCCGGACCACCACGGTGACTGCCAGGCTCTTGCGCCCGCCTCCCAGATCGAACTCGTCAAACAAACGAACCGACTCGAGTTCGGGACCGAGGGCCCCCTGCACCGCCCCCACCAGCTCGTTGGCCGGTACGGACGACTCCATTTCGAAGGCGAGATCGAACTTCTGAGGTGGGTAGACACTGGGAGCCAGGAACGTCCACCACTCCGGCTCATCCACAAGGGGCGCCAGCCGTACCTCGAGCACGGCAACCCGCCCCGCCAGCCCGAACTGGCGGGCGGCGGCCGGGTGTAGCTCTCCAATCGTGCCGATGACCTCGTCACCCACCAGCACCTCCGCCGACCGACCGGGATGCAAGCCGGATACCGGGCTCTGCTTGATGGAGAGTCCTCCGAGCCCGAGCCGCTCTCCCAACGCCTCGAGCAGGGCAGTCAGGTCAAACACGTCAGCGCCGCTCTCAGGCCTCCCCAGCGAGTGGTCGACCGTCCCGGCCATTAGAGCTGCCAGGTGCGACGGCTGATCGGGTATCCGCTTATCGACTGTGGACGGAGTGCTCAGGAACACCCGCCCGATTTCGAACAGGGCGATGTCCCGGAAGCCATAGGAGCTATTGCGGGCGGCGGCCTTGATGAGGCCGATCAGCAGCGTGGTCCGCAGGGTCTCCTCGGCTTCGCTGAGGGGGTTCTTCACCCGCACCGTTGCCCGACGCCGATCATCGGCCGGCAGGCCCAGGGCGTCGAGGTCGGACACGCCGATGAAGCCGAGCGTGTTGGCCTCGGTGAAGCCGGCACCGGTCAGCACAGACCGCAGGAGCCGCGTGCGGCGTTGGGCGGCAGTCAGGCCGCCCCCTGTGCCGTGGGGAAGACGCTCGGGGATGTTGTCGAGCCCGTGCATCCTCGCCACCTCCTCGACCAGATCGATGGGGCGCGTGACGTCTGGCCGGTTGGTGGGCACCTCAACGGTCAAGACGTCGGTCCCGCTCACCGCCATGCCGAGGCGAGTGAGCACCGCTGTCGCCTCACCCGGCTCAACTGTGATGCCCAGGATTCGCTCAATCTCGGAGAGCGGGAACTCGACTACCCGCGGCTTGATCGGGTCGGGGTAGACATCGACGATACCGGCCGCCGCCTCTCCGCCCGCGTGCTCGACTAGAAGCTGGCTCACCCGGGCAGCCGCCAGAGCCGAGAGGTTGGGATCGACTCCCCGTTCGAACCGGGCCGAGGCTTCGCTGCGAAGCGAGTGGCGCTTTGAGCTGTAGAGAATGGCCGGCGGGTGCCAGTTGGCCGCCTCCACCAGCACCCGGGTGGTCTCGCCGGAGACCTCGGTTGGGCCGCCTCCCATGATGCCGGCAAGTGACACGATGCCGTCCCCGTCAGAGATCACAATGTCGCCGGGGTCGAGCTTGCGCTCCACACCGTCCAGCGTCGTGAGCGTGGCCCCGGCGGGTGGGCGGTGAACAATGAGTTTCTCGCCGGCCACCTGATCGAGATCGAATGCGTGGGTGGGGTGCCCAAGCTCAAGCATCACATAGTTGGTCGGGTCGACCAGGTTGCTGATGGGACGCACCCCGGCCGCCCGCAACCGGGCCTGCATCCACATTGGGGAAGGTCCACTAGCGACGCCTCGCACCTCCCGGCCAACGAACCGTGGGCAGCCCTCCGCATCCTTGACGTCGATCTGGAGGGTTGAAGGTGGTTCTACTTCGGTGACGTCCGCCGACGGCTGCTGCACTTCGAGCCCGAGCTTGGCCGCCAGGTCTCGGGCTATGCCAAGCATGCTCATGGCATCTGGGCGGTTGGACGTGATGGACAACTCGAACACCACGTCTGGCAGCTCCAGATAGTCGGCAAAGTCACGACCGACCTCATAGCCGTCGCCCAGCACGAGGATTCCGTCGTGCTCGTCGCCGAAGCCCAGCTCGCGCTCGGAGCAGATCATGCCCTCCGATACGACGCCCCGGATCTCCCGGGCCCCGATCTCGAACCCTCCGGGCAAGACCGCACCGACTGTCGCCAGGACGACCAGGTCACCGACGTCGAAATTCCAAGCCCCACACACGACCTCCTGAGTACCGGAACTCCGCTGTACGGTCACCAGCCGAATCTTGTCGGCGTCGGGGTGCGGCCGAATCGACTCCACCCTCGCCACTTCCACCCCGCGGAAGGGCACCTCCAGGTGCTCGATCGCCTCCACTTCGTG
>Ga0224508_10004897_pt1 | contig 10882 bp, 9 predicted proteins | sample SF_Jan12_sed_USG_4_FD_170157 | JGI IMG/M metagenome (GOLD analysis project Ga0224508, IMG submission 170157) | Sediment microbial communities from San Francisco Bay, California, United States - SF_Jan12_sed_USGS_21 | ecosystem: Environmental > Aquatic > Marine > Sediment | place: USA: California... | reverse complement strand
CATCGTCCGCACCGCCGCGTTCCACGCCCTCTCTGGCGACCTGGACCAGGCACAACTGGCCGCCGTCACCCTGGTCCGCGCCGCGGGCGATGCGGACGAGTCGGTACGCGAATCCGCCGTGGCCGTTTTGGAAAAGCTGGGCCCCCCCAATGCCGAGGATGTCGATCAACTGGCCGGCCTGTTAAGCGGCACGCACGACGACACGGCGTACTGGGCGGCAACGTTAATCGGCCGTTGTGGTGCGGTCGGCTGTGCAGCCAGCCAAGCGCTCAACCAAGCGCTCGCGCATCCCAGCACCGGCGTGCAACAACAAGCGGCCTGGGCCTTAGGCCAGCTGGGTCCGTCGGCCCGCTGCGCGCTGCCGGCGCTCAATGAAGCCACGACCAGCGACGATCCACGCCTGGCCAGGCTGGCGCAACAAGCTGCTGAAAAGATCGAAAGCTGATCGCGCGACACGCCCTCCTCTGCCAACCACAATTCTTCACCAGGAAGGTTTCCACGATGAGCACCCGCGAGCACTACGTACCGATTCGTAAAGCCGATTTGATCCGGCGACTGGTCGCAGACCAACACCTCTCGCCGGACCAGCGGAAACAGTTTTTTCAATGGTGTCAGATTCTCGAAGCGACGCTGCACTACGAATACCACCAGTCGTTGGAGCAACTAAAGAACGCCTACGCAACCTTTGACCCGGACGCGACCCCTGATGCGCTCAACGCTGCCGAGCCAGAAAAAGCTCGCGACGTGGACGACCTGTTCGCCAAAGTCGTCTTACTGCTGGAACGGGCGAACTACCGAGCGTTGCCGCCAGAGCAAATAGCCCAGGCGGTGTCCGTGACAAGCCAATGGGGGGTCAAGCTGGATGTGGACCTGGAGGCGTTTCAACGTCTGGAGATTTTCACCCGTGGCAACTTTACCGCAGCTCGCCAGTTCCGACACTGGCGCAACTTGTTCCGGCGGCAGGAAATCCAAGCGTCCACTTACCGGCGGTTGGTCGTCCTGTTCCGACTGCAACAGCAGTCCGAAAATGCGCCAACGCACAGCGTGCCGGTTTACATCAAGTTTTTCAAAGACATTCCGCACGCCGATCTGGAGACGCTGTTGCCGTGCACCAAAGTTCAGATGACCTGGCTGGACCGGGGCCGCATTTTACTGCCGGCGGTCTCCGGAGCGGGCCTGACAATTTATAAAGCGATCAAAGGCGCGCTGGTGCTGGCGTTTGCCGGCATTTACGGCGTGCTGGCTTTTCTGGGACTGGTCGGCGGGGCCGTGGGCTACGGCGTGAAATCCTTTCTGGGCTACGTGCGGGCCCGCGACAAGTATCGCTTGAACCTCACGCAAAATCTCTATTTCCAGAACCTGGATAACAACGCCGGCGTACTGTTTCGTTTGCTGGACGAAGCCGAAGAGCAGGAATTCATCGAAGCGGCGCTGGCCTATTTCCTGCTGTGGCACCAGGCGCCCGCTAGCGGCTGGACATTGGACCAATTGGATCGTCAGGCGGAAAGCTACCTGCGCGGAGTGACCGCGACCGACGTCGATTTTGAAGTCGGTGATGCCGTCGCGAAACTCCTGAGAATGCAAATCGTTGAGGAAACTGCCGATGGCACGCTGACGGCGGTACCCATCAAGAACGCCTTGCAATGCCTGGACGTCGCCTGGGACAACGTGTTCCAACATGCGCGCGAAGATTCCGCCATCTTTTTGACGCCCGACGAGTCCCAATCCCGCGCCGCCTAGTTGTTCGTTTCGCAAGTCCAAGCCTTTGTCCCATGAGACTGGGTGGCTGTGGTCTTGGGGCGAGGAACGAGTCCCGGCGCGCCGGGATTCCTCGTGGATCGCCCCCAGGCACCCTAAGCCTCTTAATCATCCGTCCGCGTTTCGCGGCGGTGGCGGGCGGAAACGGCGGCGGGTCTTTTCAAACAATCTTTGCCACTGCGCGCGTTGTTCGTCCGTCAATACCTCGGCGATCTCGTCACGTGCCCGGTCCAACTCAGCGGTCACGCGGGGATACATTTCGCGGCGAATTTCTTCGAACGTCGCCTGCCGCTGTGTGACTATCTGTCGCACCCGTGCGGCTTGATCGGGGCTCAAATCCAAGCGTCGCGTTAGCCGGTCGGTTATCCGTTGGGGCATCATCTGAGGGTGTTGCAAGGCGTGCTCGAGGCGACGCAAACCGACCAGGACGGTCGCCCCACCGCCCACCGCTGCACCGGCTACAAAGATCACGACGGCCAGCAGCACCGTTGTCCAGACACGCGATCTGCCGCGGCCCGGCACTGCGGCGTCCTGCGGGTTATCCGTTTGCGGGGAATTCATTGCACTACCGTCAGGGTTTGAGTAAACATCTGGCCCAGCGGATCGGTCCAGGCGGACCAGGTCCAGGCGGTCACGGCCAGCACGATCGTCGCGGCCACGGCACTGACCGCGCTGCAAAGGGCCAGCGTCCGCTGCGTCGTCAGCACAGCCCGCTCTTCAAAAGCCAATCGCTGCATGACCGAGCCGGTAACGTCCAGGGGTGGCGGCGATTCCGCTCGCGCGCGGGCGGCCAGTTGTTGAAAACGTTCGAGATCAGTCATGGTTTTGGATTGTGGATTGTGGATTTCAGGTTTCGAGGGATGGGCGGGTCAGTTTTCGTAGCCTGTTTCGCGCGCGGTGCATTTGAACTTTGACCATCGTCTGCGTCCACCCGGTTTGTGCGGCAATTTCCGCCACGCTGCAATCTTCCAAATAATGTAACGTCAAAACCAGCCGGTCCCGCGGTCCCAGCTGGGCCAGTAATTCGTGCACTTGTCGCGCTGCGTCTTCCGGCGACACGGCATCTGCATCGTCGGCGCGGGCTACTTGATCCCACTGCGCTAACGACCACGGCTGTTCGATGGCACGCCGCTGGCGGCGCTTCCAGAACCGGTAGCCGACCCGCGTGCTGATCGTCCGCAGCCAACCCGCAAAGGCGCCTGCGCCGCGGTAGCGGTCCAGCGACAAGTACGCTTCGACAAATACATCCTGCACTAACGCTTCCCATTCGCAAGAATCGCGTGTGAATTTCCACATCCAACGGCCGACCTGGTCCTGATAACGTTCGACCAGCTGGCTGAAGGCACTGCGGTCGCCGCCGAGTGTCAACTGGATCGCACGCTGGTCTTCCTTGATCACGGTGGCCAATGGTCCTGTAACTGATCCGGCGGTGGTCATGCCTGCGGTCTGCTGCACCGCAAACCACAGCGATTGTAACCATTCACAGAATCCCTGGCCGCCCCGCGCGCGAACCGGCGGAGCCTGGCGACCGTATGGCCACCAATCTCCACCGGCTGTGTTCAACGGGATGAATGCCACATTCACTTGTCGGTCGCCTTGTCGAAAAAGCGGTCCACGGCGGCCGCATTGTCGTCGCGAAAGGCATCGATCTTTGACAACTGCTGGGATGTCATCACCTGCTTGACCTCGCCCGCCACCTTCGACAACGTGACGGCCGCATCGCCGATCGATTTACCCAACTTCTCCGACGCGGCGCGAATCTGTTGTTCGTCCGGTTGATCGGCTAGCACCGCAGTACGCAGTTGCCGACGATCTTCCGAAACCGGGCGCAGCGCGGCGGCGATTTCCTTGCGATTTGACATCAGGATCGTACGGACCTCTTTCCGCTGCTCGGCCGTCAGATCCAGTTCCGATCGCAGGACCATGGCCCGGCCCAGCCGGCCCGAAATCAATTTTCCCAACGGCGTATGGACAAACCGTCCCGCAAAATCAGCCCCCGCCGCTGCCGGCTCGGCCGCCGCCAGGCCACTGACCGCCAGCGGCGCGATCACCACGGCCAGACATGTCGCCAAAGTGAGTGCTCGAAACATGTTACAACGCTCCTTTCCCAGAAAAGACTCGGCTTGCCGCCCGACCATCGAACGGCGTCGAGTAGATAGTGGCGCGGGCCGAGCAAAAGGTTACAGGCGGACGGGGGAAAAAGATCCGGGATCCGGGATACAGGACTCTGCTCTGCGTAGCGTCGCGGATGCTACTCTGCGAAGTGCCTACTCCGCCGAAGTACCTTCGGCTACGAAGGCTGGAAGCTTCGCTACGAAGCACGAGGCGCCACGACGCTACGCAGAGCAGAGTGCGGTGGGACGCGAGATGCGGATACGCGATCAGTATGGCCCCTGAATGTAAAACAATTGCCGGGATTACTGTGACAACATGGGGTGTTGTTAAACGGGGATGTTTGGGTGTTTTGTGAGCGATAATTGAATTTATTCTGGATCAGGTGTGTTTAACGAATGTATCGAATGTGCTGGCCGAAAACTGCGGGTTCGCCCTGGGAAGGGTGAGTTTCCTGTACCGACTTTGCCTGTTGGATCGATTATGTCAATCGTCAGGATTGAGACGGTCGCACTGATTGACGCTTGATTTCCACTTGTAACGAAAAACGAAGGATTGTCGTGATACGTCGATTCGCTACCCAACTCGCTCTGCTAACGGCCCTGCTAATTGCCCTGAACTTTGCGCCGGCACAAGGCGCCGACGGCAACGCCGCCAAAAACACATTTGTTTTCAGCGGTGCAGTCCCTCCCGACAACGTTCGCGACGCTCAGCCGGTGGAAGCTCAGCCGATGGTCGACGCACTGGGCAAGGGCGTGGCGACGCTGAAAATCGTGGGCACCCCAGCCCGAGTCGCGCCACCGACGGCCACCGCACCCGCGGAAGATTCGCCGCTGTCGGGCTCGCCCATTTCGCGCGTGCCACCGGCCTCTCAGCGTGCCGACCGGCTACAAGTGTTCGACGTCCCCAAAACTACGCGGACCGCATCGGCAAACAGACCAGCGAACGAGATATCGGCGGAAATCCCGCTGCAGGCCGATGCTTCCGAACGCAATGCAACAGGGTTTCAACCATTCACGATCGTCGTCAACAAACCACAACGCATTGCCAAGGCGCGGCCCATTCAAGTGATTTCGCCTGTAAGGATCGAGCATGTGCAAAACGATCGCATGACAATCGTGCGAGCTCCGCGACGCCTGCCGACCGGTCCCCAGCCGCGGTTGGCCGACGCGGGTCACGACCGACCAACGGCCGCCCTGCTGCCTCAGCCAGCCGTGCCGTCCAGCACGTCGCTAACCGATGACGTACAACGCCAAGTACAGAACAACACCCACGACCACACCCACGACCACACCCACGACCACACCCACGACAAGACACTGGGCAGTCCGACACAGGCCAACAACTCGGCAGACATCCAATCCATGATCCACGCAGCCAGGCAGCACACCGTCTACGGCTTCGGGTTGGCCAGTCGCGGCGCGGTATATTCAGCCAACGAACAGTTTGAACAAGCGTTGAAGTTGATCGCTCAAGGGCTCGACGCACGGAATGGCACCTTGCAGCACACTCAATCGCTGTTGTCCGCGTTGACGGCGCTGGAGGAAGCAAACGACTTCACGCCCGCCGCCAAATCGATGAGGCAGGCATCCAACATCCAGGATTTAATCGCAGATCATACCACCAAAGTGCTCGACAAAGCGGAACTCGCCGGCATGACTCCCCTGACGGCGCTCCGCAGGTACTATGCCTACGCGGGGCAGCAATTGTGCGGGGCCGGGGGCCAAGTCAAGATCGCCGCACGAGCCATGTACGGCATGGGCCGCGTCTACGCTTACCTGGCAGAACATGGCGGCCTGAATGACAGCTACAGCGCGTCCAAGGCCGCCATCCTCTATCGATCCGCTTTAGAGGTCGATCCCGGCAACCATCAAGCGGCCAACGAATTGGGCGTCATGCTGGCCCGCTACGGCCAATGGGACGAAGCGCAACAAGTGCTGGAAAAAAACGTGAGACTCTCGCCGCAGACGACGACGGCACGTAACCTGGCCACGATCTTGCAACATTGCGGTGACAGCCATCGGGCGGCCCATGTCTGGCAACTGCATCAAAAACTTGCCGCAGACCAGCAACCCACGGATACGCCCCCGTTCGGTGACAGCACACAAAATCCCGTCCGCTGGGTTTCGCATAATGTGTTTTCCAGTCAGTCACGCGGCGCTACCGACGGTCAATTGACTGCAGCCACCCCGGCAGCCAGGCCGGACCGGCAAACCCCCGCAGCCAGCCCCAACAAACCGCAGAAACGTTCCTTCTTTTCCCCGTTCGCCAAAAAGCTTTTTCCGCGAAACAGTAAATGAGGTGCGGCGAGCACTCATAGACCCGGCCGTGCCGGCAGCAAATCGCGGCAACACGAATCACGACTCAGAAACCGTTGGAATTTGACAGGGAGTTCAGTAACTGATGCGATTTACGCTTCGACACAACTTGCGATTTAGCTGGCCTGCTTGTTTCGTCGCCTTGTTGTGGGGTGCAATTGCGGGCGCCGCCCAGGCAGACGCGGAACAACCGTTACGTTTTCCGCACGGTTCGCAAACCAAAACGGCCGACAGTGCTGCCGAGACCGCGGATCACCAGGTGAAAACAGCCGAGTCGGTGTCGATCGCCACGCACGCCGAGGAGATTGCAGCGCCACCGGAGATGCCCGTCTATCCGGACATGGTGCCCGTGGGAAAGATCATGCCGAACTACGACGCCGCACGGGGCAACGTCGCGCACAATTGCCCGCGGTGTGGCGTGCACTGTACCGGCTGCCCGGCTTGCGGGCCGAATCATTGGAAAGCCAGCACGGAAATCCCCTGGGAAATGTTCGCTCAAGGTGAATACATCGGCCCCGCTCGTCTCCCAAGTGTCGGTCAATATCGTTTACGAGTCGACGACCTGATTGAATTCGTATATCGCCTGGATGGAAAGCCAAGCGCTAGCGCGTATTCGCTGGAAGTAGGTGACCGACTGCGTGTCGAATCCTTCAGCACCAGCGAATTGGATCGCGAGGTTGTTATACAACCAGATGGTAAAATCACCTTGCGTTTAATAGGTGGAATCCGAGCGGCTGGTCGTACGATGGAGGATCTGCGGAATGATATCGACAAGCGATATAAGGAATTTGTGAAGGATCCCTCGATTTCGATCAACCCGATCGAGATCAACACGACGGCCAACCAGCTGATTGCTACAGTCGACCGCCGCTTTGGTCGAGGTGGTCAGGCCCAAGTCGCTCGCGTGACACCGGCGGGCACGATTCAGCTGCCGGCAATTGGATCAGTCCCGGCACAAGGCCTGACGGTGGAAGAGCTTAAACACGAAGTTGAAATGCGATATACCCGCTTCGTCGCAGGCATGGAGGTTACACCGATCCTTTCCGAGCGGGCACCGAGGTACGTCTTTGTCGTCGGCGAAGTCGCCGCTCCCGGCCGATTTACGTTAGAAGGGCCGACCACCGTGATGCAGGCGATCGCTCTCGCAGGCAGCTGGAATATCGGCGCGCATCTGCGGCAAGTGGTTGTATTGCGGCGTGACGAAAACTGGCAGCTGATGGCCACGCGCCTGGACCTGCGAGCGGCGTTGGAAGGCCGTCGCCCCTGCCCTGCCGACGAAATCTGGATTCGCGATTCGGACATCGTCATTGTGCCGCAGAGCCCCATTTTGCGGATGGACAATTTCATCGAACTTGTCTTCACCCGTGGGGTCTACGGCGTCGTACCGCTAAACTTTTCGATGAACTTCGCCAAGCTCAGTACGCTGTAGGTTTCGTCCGAATCGTCGAATTGCGTGCGTTCAGAATTGGGGAAAATCAATTTCGGCACTGGCGGTTACATGCCGATTAATCCCGTGAAAAGCGACCCCAAGGGCCGAGCGAGATCGGAAATGGTGTGCACGGCTTTTCGCGGCGGCGTGCAGCTTGCGATCGTCAGCGACCACAGCGCGATGCGCTCGACAGCACAGGGTCCGAAAACATGCAGGAAAAGAATCGCTCCACTTTCTCAGGCTGCGTGGGTAGACGGCGATTCAGGCCCGATTGGTTCCAGAGAAAGGCCAGGTCTCGCCAGACGGTGCGGTCTCGCTCGTGAAAGTTTTGACCGGAACCCTGGGGCACACCGCTCAGTTGCTGCCATTCTGCCTGCGGCAGGAATTCGGTGATCAGCCGAGCTGCCAACTGCACAGACTTCGCCCATAAGGTCGCCTCCGTGTCGCGAGGCTGCAACGCGGGATAACCGTGGGCCCAAATGTCACCGGTATCGACGCCTTGATCGACGCTATGCAAAGTGAATCCAAGCTTGTCGTAGTCACGACGGTATTGAGCCCAGAAGAATGTGTTCTGGCCGCGATATTCCGGGGCTATCCCGAAGTGCAAGTTGTAGGTTCCAATTCGGGGAATGGAAAAGATCTGCGGCTGCAGAATAGGAGCCCCACACACCAACAACACGTCCGGCTGTAACGATTCAAAAAACCGCACACTCGCAGCGCGGTTAATGTCTCGATCGGATATTTCGCTGGTGGCCGCCGGGATCGGCCAGTGTGGCGAGCCGAATAGCTGCAGGCTGATCTCACGGTTCATTCGCTTGTTGCGCCAAGAATAAAACCGTCTGCCAACAGCGGACGCAATCGTTTTTGGCAGCCTCGTTGATGTTCGCGGGCCTTGTGTCTTTGACTTTCGACGTACTGTGGTCGGACGCACGAGCGCCGCGATGTCGCACTGGCGGCCGATTTCCTGAACGAGAAATGCGCTGACGGGACTATCGCCCGCAAGAATGACGAGCTTCATTTTTGATGCTTCCGATCTGCTTGATCGGTTCTCCTGCGAAACTTGCCCTTGAGCCAATGAAGCAGCGGAAACAGTGCGATTGCAAACTCTCCGCCGGTCATGCCTGTCGGGATCAGAATGCTGGTTACGGTCTTCTTGTCCAACCACAGGCTGCTCAACCAATTGCTGCCAGCGGATGTACACGAATCAAACCACTCGATATCAGGCCGAGCATGGATCCGTTGAATGAGCTCGAGCGTGAGGCAAATACCCGGACTGAAGGAAGCATAGTCCTCATCGAAGGCGGTTTTGAATCCGAAGCATCCAGGCTGCGAAATCAGGTCACATGTCATGCTCAGCGGACGATCGTCAAGCGTCAGCGCCGTCACGATGGCCTTCCGCCTTTCGAGCCCTGCCTCGACGATCTCTGTAAAGAACGCTCGACTATTCTCATCGCACGCCAAGGCAACTCCCCGGTTTCCCTTCCACCCGGAGGCCTCCAGGCGCAGGAAACTGGAACTGGCAAACTCCGCGTCACGCTTGTCATCGATCACCAGGGAGGCCACTTTTCCTTGCTCTTCCAGCCGCCTCCTCAAGCGTCTGACTTCACATCTCTTCCTGCTGGAAAGAGCCTCCTGCACGTAGGCCTCAGGGCTCTCGCGAGGACGGAGCAGCGCGCGTGTGAAAGAGCGGACGTAACAATCTCGGGGCCAGAACTCAGTGACCAATTCCTGAAGGAACTGCCCGTCACCCGATACGGCGGGTAGTTCCATCAACAGGCAACCCCGTTGATTCCGCTCCAGCCACTCGAAGAAGCTGCGCAGCGTCTCCGACGCGACATGGTTTCTTATCAAAGGCGTTGCCAGGTGACAGTGAAGGTGCCTCCACAGACGTAAATGTGGAATCGGCACGCCCTTGAAAGTACGTTTTCGTTCCAGGGGAAAGAAACCGCACAGCACCGGAGCGTCGTCCGTCGTGGCAACCGCATAGATGAAGACGAAACTCAGGTCCGCATCGGTCTCAAACAGCCGGACCGCGGGGAGCAACATCCACGGTTCGTAAAAAACATTCGATTCAATCGCATCGGCTGCAAGACTTTCCCACGCCTCCACGTGCTTTTGCAGAGCATCAGCATCGTGAACGACTTCGACGCGCATCGCGATCGATGAGGCGACCTTTGCGGATTTGATTACGGGATTCTTGAAAATCATCGAAGTGTCTTCATTTCACAGAACGTGAATGCAATCTTGGCGCGACGTGGAATGGGCACTCTTGAGCTTTCGGACATACAGGTTCGCGATCAGCGTCTCATACCGGGACACCATCTGCTTGAGCGACCAGTGCTTGACCACGTGATCACGACCTGCCGCTCCCATCCGGCGAGCACGTTCTGGCGACCGGAACAGTTCACTGATCCGGTCGGCCATTTGCGTTTCGTCACCTGGTTCAATCGAATAGCCAGTCACTCCGTCCAACACGGTTTCCGGAATCGACCCGACGCGCGTGGCGATCACCGGCACGCCCGTTGCCAGCGACTCGAGTATCGATACGGGATTCGCCTCGTTGTGGGATGTCAACAGGAACACATCCATCAGGCGCAGCAGTGCGGGAACGTCGGCACGGTTGCCCACAAAATGCACACAATCTTGAACACGCAAGTCGGCCGCGAGCGACTCAAGTTGCGGTCGTCGCGGGCCGTCGCCGATGATCAGAAAATGCGCCTGGGGGACATGTCTGCGTACCTTAGCGGCAACCCGCAGATACATCTCGTGGTTCTTGACTTTGTCTAGTCGAGCCACGATGCCAACGACCGGGGCATCGGCAGGCAGACCCAGCTCATGCACGAGCGCTGGATTGCGCTCTCCTGGAGCAAACCGGTCTATGTCGACGCCATTGGGAATCACGTGAACTTTCTCGGCTGGAAATCGTTCCCCCTGGACCAGAAACTGCCCATGCGACCGCGCCACGCCCACAAATGCATCGTTCAAGGGCGTCAACCACCGATTCAGGCGGCCGACACAATCCGGCCAACCTGTCGTGTGCAAAGCCGAAACGATAACCGGGACACCCACTCGCCGCGCGGCTAGTCGACCCCAGAACATTTTGTCACCGGCGCCAACTGTCACTAGCACGTCGACGTTTCGGCGACGAAACAGCTTCGACATCCAGGTCAAAACGCGAACATCATACCTTGATCGCAATCCGTAAGCGTAGGTAGGTATCGACTCAGACAACAAGTCGCCCAGCTGGCCGCGCTTCTTGATGCAA
>Ga0224508_10004896_pt1 | contig 10882 bp, 9 predicted proteins | sample SF_Jan12_sed_USG_4_FD_170157 | JGI IMG/M metagenome (GOLD analysis project Ga0224508, IMG submission 170157) | Sediment microbial communities from San Francisco Bay, California, United States - SF_Jan12_sed_USGS_21 | ecosystem: Environmental > Aquatic > Marine > Sediment | place: USA: California... | reverse complement strand
AGCAGGACAGCAGCAGTGTGAGCCGCCGGCCGAACCGATCGGAGAAGTAACCGGATGGTACTTCCAGCGCAACGATGGTGGTGTAGTAAGCGGCCTCCAGCAGCAGCACCTCGTGTAACGCCACACGCTCGCTGAAATACAGGAAAAAGACCGGCAGCCAGGCCATGGCATCGATGCAGGCCCGAAACCACGGGAACAGACGCACGTTGCGCGTTAGCGAAGGAGTCGCCTGGAGCGCTTTACTTCTAATTTTTCAATATGTTAGGAGTGTCGCGGCACCGACTGCCGGCGAGCGACGATGATTCAGTCCTGCGGGTCTTCCTGGTCGTTGCCATCTACGACGCGGTGTATTCTGGTGCTCGTGAGCTCGTTGGCGTCTTGTTCGTAGCCGCTGCGTTCACCTCCTTCCTCGTCGCCATTCGCACCGGACGGCTTGGTCATTTCAGCATCCGCGAAAGGCTCCGAGACATGCGGCCACTGCCCGTTCTGGCTATAGCCGGCCAGTTCCTCGGGTACGTCTATGGAGGCTATGTAGACCCGCCGCGTATGGCGGTCGTCTGTATCCTCGATGAGCACACCCTGCAGAAATGCACCTTGCGGCAGAACATGCCATTGCGGATTGCCCTCGGCATCGGACAACTGGAAACGCGCCACGAACAACTTCACCCAGCGCGGGGCGTACATCGCCCAATCACCGTTCTTGATGGTATTGATCGGTACGCTCGGTATCAGTTCGCTGTCGCCTGGCTCACCTTCCTTGCGCCCCCACAGTACCAGTTCGTCACGGCCGGAGCGTTTGCGCACCGGCAGCAGGGCGCGCGACGAACTGTCGAACGCTGAACCGATGGACATCCCGGCGAAAATGAAACCGACTCTTTCACACACAACAGCTTGCCGCTTGTTATACCGACATATTTTTACCACAAATGCGGTGTTGATGAATTCTGTGACGCATATTCCGTTCCAATTTGCAGGTCTGACAGTATAATTTGGCGCCGTTCTGTGCAAAGGCACAGGGATATTTACAACCGCTCGATCCAGGAAACCGGAAAAATCGCCTCCGTCCGTCTTGGCAAAACAACCTGGGTAGGCCGGCCGTCGCGGCTCGCTGCTGCAGCGAGAGCGTGCCGCGTGCGTATGTCGGCGCCCGCAGAGATGCCGCGATGAACGAAATCGCCAACGTAGACAACAGCCGCGAGCATTTGCTGATAGCCGATCACTCGACGATCATGCGCCGAGCATTGGTCAAAATCCTCGACGGTGAATTTCAACTCAGCGAAGCCGCTACTGCCGCGGAAGCCTGGCAGTTGCTCCAGGAACACACCGTGCACGCGGTGCTGATGGGGCTCAACCTCACCGATCTGCGCGAGTACGGATTGCTGGAGCGCATCCGCGATGCCCGGGTGGCCGAGATACGCCACACCCCGGTCGCCATAGTGGCTGAGGATTCGCCGCGCGAACGCGAGCGTGCCGAAGAGTTCGGCGCGAGCGCATTTTTCCCGAAACCCTTCGACGGCGCCGCGCTGAAGCTGCAGATGCGCACCCTGCTGGAATCCGGCGGCGTGCCGGACCTCGAGGAGCGGGAACGCCAGGAACGCGAAGCGACCATGGTGGACCCTCTCACCGGGTTGCCGAATCGCAGTTACTTCTTTTACCGCGGGCCGAAGGAACTGTCGTTTGCACAACGCCACAATAAGGAAATGGCGGTGCTCCTGGTGCAGATGGACCACGTGGAAACCCTGATCAGCGAACATGGACGCTCGGTGGTCAAACAGCTGTTGAAGAAACTCGCCAAGTACATCAAAGCCGCGGTACGCACCGAGGATACGATATCCCGGGTAGGTGCGCGGCGCTTTGCGGTAATCGCGCCGACCACGAGCGAATTCGGCGCCAAGGAGTTGGCCGATCGGGTGATGAATAAAGTCCGCACCACGGTGTTCAACTACACCAACAAGCAGGTGTCATTTTCCGTGAGCATGGGTCTCGCTGCACCGCGCGTCCACAGCATGGAGACGTTTGACGAAATCGTCGACCTGTGCGCGCAGCGCCTGGACATGGCGGTGTGGGCAGGTGGCAACCGCCTGGTGTTTGGTGATCAGCCACCGGAACCGATCGACGACTCGGAACGCGAGCTGGACAGCGACGCGGACCTGGGTGTCGATATCGATCTTGCCGACGATACCGGCGTATACACGGCGGTACGCCCGGCAATAAGCACCCTAGCCGAACTCGCCGCCAACGAAGTAGTGACGGGGACACATCCGCCGGAAGGCGCACCGGCGCTGGAAGTCGCGATGTGGCTGCTGGAAAACGGTCAGTCGGACAAGCTGCGCCCGCACTACCGGCTGCTGCTGGAAGAAATTCTGCCGCTGCTGGAGCATGCCAACGGCGCCATGGATCTCGATATCGACGAAGCGCTCGCCAAGCTGCGCGCCAAGCTCAAGTAATTCCGCGCTCACGCCTCTGCCCGCCTATGGCAAATGTTTACGCGACAGGTAGTCGACGGTACGCATTTCGCGCAGGCGGCTAGCCGTACGAGTGAATTCGAAAACCAGGCTCTCGCCGGTGTAGAGCATTTCCGGTTCCGCCGCCGCCGAAGCAACCAATTTCACGTTACGGTCGTAGAATTCGTCGATCATGGTCACGAAGCGACGTGCCTGATCGTTATCGCGTTCGCTCATGCAAGGCACGTTGGCGACAATGACGGTATGAAAGAGCGTTGCGATCTCGATGTAGTCGTCCTTGGAACGCGGACCGTCGCACAATTGCAGAAACTCGAACCATACGACGCCCTCGGCGCAGCGCACGATCGGAATCGCCCGCTCATTTATGATGATGTCGGTACCACCGAAGCGTTGAATTGCGGCCATCTCGTCGAAGTTCTTCACCAGGCAGGCACGCGCCGCCGCATCCAGTGGTGAGTGATAGATTTCCGCACTGCGCAGCGTGCGCAACCGGTAATCCGTATCGCCGGCCAGCTCGAATACCAGCGTATGCTGTTCGAGCAGGCGGATCGCCGGCGTGAACCGGTCCCGCTGCAAGCCGTTTTTGTACAGTTCCCGAGGCGGCGAGTTCGACGTGGTCACCAGAATGATACCGCGCTCGAAAAGCGCGCTCAACAAACCATGGATCAACATCGCGTCGGTTATGTCGACGATGTGCATCTCGTCCAGGAACAGCACCCGCGTGCGCTCCGCGAAGCGTTCGCCCACCAGTTGCAGCGGGTTCTCCATGTTTTTCAGTTTGGCCAGTTCGCTGTGCACCTGGCGCATGAAGCGGTGAAAGTGCAGGCGCAGCTTTTTGTTGATCGGCAACACGTCGTACAGCAGATCGGTGAGGTGCGTCTTGCCGCGACCCACGCCGCCCCACAGATACAAACCCCGCACTGAGTGGTTGCGTTTGCCGAGAAGCCTCGCCAGCACCCCCGCGCTTGCCGTTTCCGAATCGCAAAGCGCGTCATAGAGTTTTCGCAATTGCCTGATGGCATCGCGCTGCGCGGCGTCGGCCATGAAGCCCGAGGCTACGATCGCGTGTTGCAGGGGATGGCGCGCCATGGTGCGCGCGATTCTCGTTCAGCCACTCTGGCAAGGCAAGGTAAACTAGAAGCCCGCATATCGAATCGGGATGAATGTCGATGCACAATGATCATACACCGGAAGAACTGCAAGAAGCGGTGCGCGAAATCATCGTCGAGCGCATTCCGTTCAACCGCATGCTGGGCGTTGAACTCGAGGAGTGCGACACCGAACACGCTGTAGTGCGCCTCGACATGCGGCCCGAGTTCGTCGGCAACTATGTGCGCGGCGTCATGCACGGCGGCGTTATTTCCAGTGTGCTGGACGTGACCGGCGGACTGGTTGCGCTGCTGGGTGTCATCGAACGCACCCGCAGCGGTAAGCTGGCGGAGAAGCTTGCCCGTTTCGAGCGCCTCGGGACCATCGACCTGCGGGTCGATTTCCTGCGCCCCGGCGACGGCGACTACTATCTCGCCAAAGGTTATCTGCTGCGTACGGGCAGCCGAGTCGCGGTGACACGCATGGAGTTGCACAACGACGCGGGCGTGCTGATAGCTGTGGGCACAGGCGCATATGTGGTCTCGTGACGAGCCCGCATGCTGCACGAAGGCGGTAAAATAATCGACTTTCAATCGATAGATCTGGACATTCTATGGAAATTTTCGACAGTGGAGGGACGCCACTTCGCACCTATTCACTTTACTCCGAACATCCCTGTCCTCCGCCCCTGCGGGGCCAGCTACCGCTGTTCAAATTGTTCCCGGCAATTTAGTCAGGGGAGATCTGGCATTGTATATTGAACAATCCCCCTTGAATCGTAGCCATGGCTATGCTCATGCGGGCGATCTGTCTTTGTGCCGCGAGAAGGGAGCGGCCAATCTACTTAGCCAGATTTCCCCTGAGAAGCCACTAAATCGTATGGAACGATTTGAACAGCGAGTAACTGGCCCGAAGGGCGGAGGGCAGGAATGCCTGGAGCTATCCTTCGTGCAGCGTGCAGGCTAGTATCGCGAGCGCCGTGCTGCTCGGTGCCAGCGGCGGGTTGTCGCCTGGCCCGCTGCTCATGCTGCTGATAGCGGAAACTCTGCGTCACGGGTTGCGCGCCGGGTTGATGGTTTCAATCGCTCCGTTGTTGTCGGATATGCCAATCGTCATCCTGAGTTTCATCGTGCTTGCGCAGCTTGCCGATATGCGCCTGGTAATGGGGGGTATATCTTTTGCCGGTGCGTTGCTGCTGTTCTATCTGGGGCTCGGCAACCTGCACTATCGAGAAATGCCCGAGCGGCCGCAAGCGACACCGGGACGCTCGTTGCGCAAAGCGGTAATGATAAATTTCCTCAATCCCAACCCCTATCTTTTCTGGCTGTTACTCGGCGCCCCCACCGTTATTGATGCGTGGCAGCGCAGCGTCGGTGAGGCGCTGACATTCATCTGCTTGTTTTACGTGCTGCTGGTCGGCAGCAAAATGCTCACGGCTTTGGCGGTGTTCCGCTCCCGTGCGCTATTGCAGGGACGCGCCTATCTGTGGACGGTTCGCGGCCTTGGCGCATTGCTGGTGGCGTATGCGGCGACATTCGCCTACGACGGAGCACTAGCGTTCGGCTGGATCTGAGGGGCTCAGTCGCGGCGCAGTTTGGCATCCAGCGCTATCGGCGTCGGGTAACGCAGCACGATCCAGTACGAGGAAACGATGAACGTAACGATAGTCGCCGCTTTGATCAGCGACGCCGCGTTCGCGCCGATCAGCTGAGAGTTGGCAGCGACCACCGCTATCAGCAGGGAGAATTCGCTTATCTGGCCAAGGCGTACGCCGATTTCGCCCGCCAGCCGCTCTGTCTCGTGCTCACGACGTAACAGAACTTTGAACAGGTACGGCTTGATCAGGACGGCAACCCCTGCAATTACCAGCGTGGCCAGCGCGACATCCTGCAGGGTGCGCATGTCGAAGCTCGCGCCCAGCGCGAAAAAAAACATGATGAGAAAAAAATCGCGCAACGGTTTGAGACTTTCCGCGATAAAGCGCGCGATCGGGTTGGTCGCCAGTGCGACACCGGCCATGAACGCGCCGATTTCCCTGGACAGGCCGAACAGTTCTGCGACTTCCGCGACACCCAGGCACCAGCCGATGGTGAGTAAAAACACGTACTCGCGAATCTGGTCGAAACGCATGAACAACCGCATCAGTACGTGTTTTGCGATCAGGTAGACGACCGTGAACATCAGCGGCAACATGACCACCAGCATCACCATGTTGGCGACTGTGTTGCCGGTACCGCCGGCACCTTGCAACAGCAGCAAAATGAACACCGCGATTACGTCCTGAAGCAACAGGATGCTGACGATTATCTCCCCCATGCGCTGGTGATGCAGAGCGGTTGTCGGCAGCAGCTTCAGCCCGATGATGGTGCTGGAGAACATCATTGCCGCGCCGATCAGCAGACACTCCAGCAGCGTGTACTCGAACAGCGCGCTGATCGCTACGCCAAGCCCCCCGAAAGTCAGACAACTTACCGCTGTCACCACCACCGCCTCTTTGAAGACACGATGCAGATCGGCGGGCTCCAGGCTAAGGCCGAGGAGGAACAACAGGAAGATGATGCCGATGTTGGCAACGTCAGCGATTACCGCCTGGTCGCTCACCAGTCCGAATCCCCACGGGCCCAGGCACAATCCCAGAACGATGTAGCCGACCGGCAGGGCCTGGCGCGCATACAGCGCCAGCGTGGCGATCACCGCGGCGCCAGTGAATATCAGGAACATCGAATGAATAATGGAATCGCTGGCCGGCATTCCGAACCTCTTGGCTGGAGGGGCTGCGCGGGGTCTGCGTGCCGGCGCGTTGGCGCGCTGCGCAACTTGCGCATTATGACACAGCAGCGTATTGGGGCGGTGGCCGCTGTGTCATAATCGGGCGCCAAACACCACGGAACCACTGTATGGACAGCGGACCGCAATCGATTCGCCGCGCGGACTATTCCCCGCCCGCGTACCTGATCGATACCGTCGACCTGCGTTTCGAACTCGACCCGCAACTCACACGCGTTCGCGCGCGCCTGCAAGTGCGCCGCAATCCAGATGCTGACTCTCCTGAGCGTATCGTGTTGCACGGCGCGGGCCTGACCTTGCATGAGGTGTGTATCGATGGGACTGCACTCGAGCCGCACGAGTACCAGTGCGTCGGAGAAGAGCTGCATATCCTGCGTGCGCCTCTGGACTGTGTGGTGGAAACACTGACTTCACACAGTCCGGCCGCCAACACACGCCTGGAAGGTTTGTATGTTTCGAGCGGCAATTTCTGCACGCAATGTGAACCGCAGGGCTTCAGGCGCATCACTTATTACGTTGACAGGCCTGACGTGCTGGCGCGTTTTACCACTACCATCGTGGCCGAGCGTGAGGCGTATCCGGTGCTGCTCAGCAACGGCAACCCGGTGGCGGAAGGCAGTGACGACGCGGGGCGGCACTGGGTCACCTGGGAAGATCCTTATCCCAAACCGAGCTATCTGTTCGCGTTGGTGGCGGGCGACCTGACGTGCGTGCATGACCGGTTCGCAACGGCCAGCGGCCGCGACGTTGCACTGCGCATCTACGTGCAATCTCACAATGCCGATAAATGTGCTCACGCCATGCAGGCGTTGAAAAAAGCCATGCAATGGGACGAGACGGTGTACGGCTTGGAGTACGATCTGGACATTTACATGATCGTCGCGGTAGACGATTTCAATATGGGAGCGATGGAAAACAAAGGCCTCAACGTGTTCAATTCGAAATACGTGCTGGCTGATCCGGGCACCGCCACCGACGATGATTTTCAGGCCGTGGAAGGCGTCATCGCCCATGAGTACTTCCACAACTGGACCGGCAATCGCGTCACGCTGCGCGACTGGTTTCAACTCAGCCTCAAAGAAGGTCTGACGGTGTTTCGCGACCAGGAATTCAGCGCCGATGTTTCCGCGCGCGCGATCAAACGTATCGAGGACGTGCGGTTGCTGCGGCAACGGCAGTTTGCCGAAGACGCTGGACCGATGGCCCATCCAGTACGTCCCGACAGCTACGTGGAAATCAACAATTTCTACACGCTGACGGTGTATGAAAAAGGTGCCGAAGTCATCCGCATGCTGCACACGCTGCTGGGCGAGTCCGATTACCAGCGCGGCATGGCCCTGTACTTCGAACGCTTCGACGGCGAGGCAGTCACTTGCGACGATTTCGTGCAGGCGATGGAAGACGCATCGGGCTGCGATCTGCAACAGTTCCGGCGCTGGTACTCTCAGGCCGGCACACCGCAGGTTTCAGCGAGCGCGGAATACGCGGACGGAAGATACTGTCTGACGCTTCGCCAGCACACGCCGCCGACGCCCGGACAACAGGATAAGCTGCCACTGCACATCCCGGTTCGTGCAGCGTTGCTGGACAGCGCCGGCGATCCATTGCCGCTGCAGTTGCGGGGTGACAATCGCGCCGCCGGTGACGAGCTGGTACTGGAACTGCGCGAGACCGAACAGACGTTCGAGTTTGAGCGATTGAGCGAGGCGCCCGTAGCATCGTTGCTGCGCGGCTTCTCCGCGCCAGTTAAGCTCGATACCGGTCACAGCGACACCGAGCTTGCGTTTCTCATGGGCCACGACACCGATTCGTTCAATCGCTGGGACGCGGCACAGGATCTGGCCCTGCGTGTCGTCACCCAGCTGCTGGAAGGGAAAGAGGCCGCGTTGGCGGAACCGTTCCTGGACGCAGTAGGTGATACGCTGCGCAGCGATCTCGATCCCGGCTTGCGCGCTGAAACGCTGCGCCTGCCGTCCGAAGACTACATAGGCGAGACGCTGGAGACGATCGACGTCGACGGCGTACACGCCGCGCGCGAAGCGCTGTTGCAACTGATGGGCGAGCGCTGGGCAGGTGAATGGAAGGCGCTGTACACGACTTTCCGTGAACGCGGCGGCTATTCGTTGGAGCCGGATGCTATTGGCCGCCGCCGGCTGAAAAACCTCGCGCTGGACTATTTGTGCCGTGTTGGCAGCGAAGGACTCGCGCTGGCGACCGCGCAGTTTCAAAAAGCGGACAACATGACCGATGAGTTTGCCGCCCTGCGCGTGCTGGTCGAGGCGGGTGGAGGGGTGCGCGAACAACCGCTGGATGCATTTTACAGCAAGTGGCATGACAATCCGCTGGTGATCGACAAATGGTTTACGATTCAGGCGCTGTCCCGGGAACCGGACACGCTGGAGCAAGTCAAACAACTGCGCCGGCACGAAGCATTCGATTTGCGCAACCCGAACCGGGTGCGGGCGCTGCTGGGTGCGTTTTCGGCCGGAAACCCGGTACGCTTCCACGCTCCCGACGGAAGTGGTTACGTGCTTCTTGCCGACGCAGTGCTGGAGTTGGACGAGCGCAATCCGCAGATTGCGGCGCGGCTGGCGTCTGCGTTTACGCGCTGGCGCCGCTATGACGAACGGCGCCGAGAACTGATGCGCAATCAGCTGCAGCGCATCTCCGACCGGCCGGCACTCTCTCGCGATGTGAACGAAATCGTAAACCGGTCTTTGAACACAGCCAACACGTAAAGGAGGAATGACATGCGTTACCTTACAGGTTTTTTGATATTAATATTTGCCGCCGGCGCCGCCGCGCAAAGCGGTTTGCGCAATGTGCAAAGCAAACACGACGTGGCCGCTACCGCAGACAAACTGGAAACGGTGCTGCGTAACAAGGGTATGAACGTATTTGCGCGCATCGATCACGCCGCCGGCGCACGCAAGGCGGGCCTGGAACTGCCGCCGACCGAACTGGTTATTTTCGGCAATCCCAAAGTCGGCACACCGCTGATGCAGTGCTCGCGCAGCGTGGCGATCGACTTGCCGCAGAAGGCGCTGATCTGGCAGGACGACGCCGGCAAAGTCTGGCTGACCTACAACGACCCGGGCTATCTGGCGCAACGCCACGCCACGGGCGAATGCAACGGGGTGATCAAGAAAGTCAGCGGCGCGCTGGCAAATTTCGCCAAGGCTGCGACTGAATAGCAGATTTCAGACATCGGATCGTAGAACGAATCCCCTCATCCCAACCCTTCTCCCCAAGGAGAAGGGCTTTCTTCTTCTCCTCCTCTCCCCTGGGAGAGGGGTCGGGTGTGAGGGCTCTTCGTCGTAGGGAACTACAGAGCGACGGCGTCGACGATGGCGTCGGCAATGTCATCGCCGTTTTCGTCGATTTCCAGTCGATAGAAACCGCCGCCCTGCGGCACGACCGTCACGGACGACGCGGCGCCTTCAATCAGCATCTCGCCGCCATCGAAATGTTCGCCGCGCACCCCGGTTAAACGCTGCGGCGCCGTGACCTGTGCCGAACCGTTCGGGAAACGCAACTGCACGTCGAATCGCAGTTGCCGCGAGAACGAGAACGTATCGATCTGTCCCACGGCGTAGAAGGAACTGCTGCCCTGGGTGACCGTCAGATCGTCGATGCGGTAAACAATATCGCCAGCAATAGTATAGATCGCCGCGCCAACTACACTGGAGTCGTCGATCAACAGATGCTCCAAGCCGACGTTCATCCAGCGCACGCGCGAACCGCCACCGGTTGATCCCACCGCTTCACGGCCGCTTTTGGTGTAGCCGTCTTCCAGACAATCGGTGTAATCGACCACCGTATCGCTGGTGGCCGGGGGTGAGATCACGTTACCGGAGGGCGTGGTGATGGTATCGGTTGAGCCCGAGCCTGTGGGCGTGACAGTCAGCACACCGGAATCGCAGGGAGCGGGCCCACCCGTGTTGACGCCGTAGTGGCCGGAACTGGACAGCAGGCTTTCGCCGATCACTGCTACCGTCAGTGCCGCCTTCGCCAGGGTTTGCGCGTTGCCGCTGGTGACGGCGAGAGGACCAGTAGTGGTACCACCGCCACCGCCGCCGTTATCACCACCGCTGGCGCCGCCGCAACCCGCAAGCAGGCCAAGGCAGGCGAGGCCCAGTGACGAGACCACCGCAGGCGACTGGTAGGGCTTGATGCAATGCTTAGTCATCGGCGCAAAGTTTCCAGATATTCGGGAGCGGAAGTATGGAATTTGTCGGCTGAAATTTATGTGCGCAAATCGACAAGTACATAGAATTCCACGTGTTTTCAGCGATTGGCGAGCAGCCGGCGACCCGTGGATCAGCCGTAGCGCGCGCGTTGCAATGAGTCCAACCGCTTTTCCACCCGCGCCACCGAGACTTTCTCCCGGGTACCGAGTTGCTGCGCGTAAACGGACACGCGCAACTCCTCGATCGACCAGCGCACCGCGACTGCGGCGTCCCGGTCCACCTCTTTATCGGCAAGCAGGCGTTTACATTGAGCCCACAAGGGCTCGATCTGGGCACGGCGCTGGCGATCGC
>Ga0224508_10004895_pt1 | contig 10883 bp, 6 predicted proteins | sample SF_Jan12_sed_USG_4_FD_170157 | JGI IMG/M metagenome (GOLD analysis project Ga0224508, IMG submission 170157) | Sediment microbial communities from San Francisco Bay, California, United States - SF_Jan12_sed_USGS_21 | ecosystem: Environmental > Aquatic > Marine > Sediment | place: USA: California... | reverse complement strand
CGTCGATCAGGATTTCGCCTGCTGACGCGCCCGCGGTTCCCTCGCTCGCATTGGCAAGCAGGTCTGTGCCGTTCGATAGTACGACGGTCTGCAAACCATCGCCGCCCGCTCCCGTACCCTGCAGGGTAATGTTGCCTGCGGAACCTGAAGCGGTGGTTGCGGACTGAACGCTCACGCCATCGAGAACGATGTTGTCGGCAGCGAGCACGATGTCACCAGCCGTCATTGCGCCGGAGGTGGAGGCGGCAACCACGCTGTTGGTGATACTGATTTCGCCCGTGCCAGGGGCTCCCGTCGCCGTACCGGTCACCGTGATCAGACCGCTATTGGCGGGAGTCACTGCGTTCCCACTGGAATTGGTGGTCGAAAGGTTGGAGTTGTCGATGGTAAGACTGTTGCCTGTGAACTGCAGGACGCCGGCAGCACCTGAGTCGACGTTGATTCCTCCCTGAACGCTGCGCAGCGTGGCTTGATTCAAGACTATGGTGTCGGCGTCTACCGTAATGGTACCTGCGTTGCCGGTTAAGCTCGTAAAGTCGGGAAATGCACGGGCGGTGCTGCTAACAAACGCAAAGTCGTTGATCGTCACGCTCGCTGCCGATGTTCCGGGTAGTGGGCCACCAAACAGAATGTCGCCGGCATCGCCGTTGCCGAAGGCGTCCGCAGACATGCTGCCGCCGCTAACTTCAATTGAACCGGGGGCGCGGAATTGTATCGAGCCGGCGTCTTCTTCCACGCTGATCGAGTTGATCAATGCGTTGGTGATATCGATGTTGGCCGCTTCGAACAGCACTGATCCTCCCGCGCCGCCAGGGCAGGGGGGGGTAGAAAGGCAGGTGAAGTTGACGCCGCGTGATCTGAATGACGAGTTCGTGCTGTTGAAATCTCCGGCTGAGACAAATGAGACGCTGCCAGCGTCACCGCCAGCGCGGGAGTCGGTCGTCAACGAAAGCGTGTCGATGGTGATGTTACCGGCCGCACCCCCGTTCAAACCGCCGACGAAAATGCTGCCGGACTCACCCAGGCCCATACTTTCGGCGAGAAACACGCCACCGCTGATGGACACATCGCCGGTGGCGCCGATCGTGATCGTACCGGGTGTGCTGACATCGCTGCTGGTCAGCAGATTTACGATCGTATTGTTTAAGGTGATGTTGCCGATCGTGGCAACTGTTCCGCCAGCATCCACCTGGCCAGCGGTGATCGAAATATTACCTGACGCTGACGCATTCGGGTTGTCTGCGTTGCTTTCCAGGGTCACAGAGCTGCCGATGGTAACTTCGTTCAGCCCAGAAACGTTGATTGACCCGGCGGCCCCAGTACCGGTGCTTGTTGCCGTGACCGCGGAAGCAATATCGATGCTTGTGTTTGCGCCGCTGATGGTGATGTCACCTGCGCTACTTGAACCTGACGCGGACGCTTCGATATCCGTATTGCTGATCGCGACATCGCCGCTACCGGGCGTTGCCGTCGGAGCGGTATTGATGTCGATTGTGATGGTTCCAGGCGCTTTGGTTCCATCACCACTTGCCGTCGACGACTCCAATCGGCCGTCGAACATGGTGAGCGCGTTCCCCGTTAATAGAACGCTGCCCGCGCCGCCGCCCGTTGCTCCGGCATCAGAACTGGTCGCTTCGATGCCTTGGCTCAGCACAACGTTGTTGGATGCATCGAGAACGGGATCGCCTGAGGGGTCGAATTCGGCGCCAAGCCCCGTTACGCGGATTGTTGGCCCGCTGACGGTGATGTCGCTAGCATCCGCAATCCCCGACGTAGAGGCCACAACCCCCGTGTTCAGCAGCGTTACCGATCCCGTGTCGGCTTCCAGCGCCGTAATGTTGATTGCTGCTGGGGCGTTCACCGTGGTGGAGGCTGACTCCGTCGATACGACGGTATTTGTCAAGTTGACCGATGAGCCCGCGATCGTGACTGCTCCCGCAGAGCCTTCGCCGGCGGAGCTCGTGATCTCGGCCACCGCCGCGTCGACTAGGACGGGATCGACGATGGTGGGATCGCCCGGATCGGTTACCGGACCGCCATCGCCAGAGACGGAGACCAATCCGATTGCGTTGATCTGGATATTGCCGGCGGTTGTGCCGTCGGAACCGGCATCGGCTCGGAGATCGCCGCCGCCGGTGATGGTCACCGTGTCGAGCACGGCGCTGGTGTTGTCGTTGAGCGTGATATCGCCTGCGGCACCTGTGCCGGCGCCGGTGTTGCGCGCGGCGATTTCGCCACCACTCATGGAGAATGAGGCGCTGTTCAGCGTGATGTTGCCGGCGTCTGCATTGCCTGAGGTGGAGGACTCCACGAGGCTGTTCGTGGCGTCGATTGCGCCGCTGATATCGGCGTTGATATCGCCGGCGCCAGGCGTCACCGTGTTGCTGACCGTGGAGGTGTTGATCTTGGCGTCGGTCAGCGTCAACGAGTCACCGACGAAGCTGATTGAGCCAGCCGCCCCCGTCGCGGCCGTGACGCTGTTTGCTTCAATTCCCAGACCCCCGGACGTACCGGTTACGTTTATGGCTCCGCCGTTAACGACGACGTTGCCGGCCGCACTTGCGCCACGGGTCTCGGTACCTATCCGGGTATTGTTGATGTTGACCACGCCCTGGTTATCGACATCCACCCCGGTGCTGCTCAGAGTGATTGAGCCGGATCCCACGGCTGCGGTGCTCAGTGCGGGTGTGTACAGGAAGGTGTTGTTCAATGTCAGGCTGCGCGCAGCGTCAATATCGATTACGCCTGCGTCACCGTCGGCAAACGCTTCAGCCACAGCGGCACCGCCGGTCATTTCAAACGTGTCGGCGGTAACACCGAACGTGCCTGCAGGATTGGAACTGCCGGAAGCGGCAAGCACGGTGGTGCTCGTCAAGGTCACAGAACCTTGCACGATGCCGCCGGTGTCCTGTCCGGTGGTGAGGAAGATATCGCTGGCGGGCCCGCCACCGGCGTCGGCGTTGATGGTGCTGCTTGCCAGGTTCAGCTCTCCGCCGATGAAGCCGCCCACAGCGTCCACGCCGGCCGCATGCACGGTCACGGTTCCCTGACCCGATGCTACGGCGTTGCTGTTGTTGTTCGAGCTGATTTGAAGCCCGGATGCGAGAACGTTGGTTCCCTGGACCGCAATGTCACCGGCACCGCTGGATGCACCTGCAGGGCTGCTTGAAACAACTACGTTTGGCTCACCTGTGGCGACGCCTGCGTCGTCGACGTTCACGCGGACATCGTCTGAAGCGGTGATCATGATGGAGCCGGTGGCCCCGACATCAGTTGGCGTGCTCGAGGGATTGGAGCGAACGATGGCCCCGTTGTGAATGAAGACGTCGCCGGCTGTTGCGGTAATGGTTATGTCGTCAGCGTCGAACCCGTTCGCCTGGTTCTGAATGGTGGTGTTGTTCAGCGTTACCGAAGGGCCGGAGATGGTGATCGCGCTGCCGCTGGCCTCGGGCTTATTGGTGATGGTCGAATCGGTGATCGACACATTGCCGCCCGCGAGGGTGATGTCGCCGATCAGCGAGCCGGTTGCCGTGTCGTCCAGCGTCAGCCCGGTGATGGTCAGGTCACCGGCAGCTGTTGCCGGCAGGAATCCGAAATCGACAGGATTGAAGCTAAGAGCGGAAATGTTTTCGCCGGGTTCTTCCAACGCGTAAAAGCGCGCTCCGCCCTCGAGTAGCACATAGTCGACGGCCCCGATCGACAAGGCACCGGACACGTCGAACACCGCATTCGCACCGATCATCACCCCGGCGGTGTTAACGAACCAGAAGTTTGCGCCGGCAATGTCGTTTCGAATGGTCCCGTCGATGAGGCTCTGGCCGCCGCCGCTGACCCGCGAGATGACGTTGGTGATTGCGGGGTCGCCGGAGAACAAGGCGACCTCTGCCGGATCGATGTTGAAGCTGAGAAAGCTGTGGAACAGATTGGTGTCTGCCCGTTGGCCCAGCGTCTCGACGATGTTGAAGGTATCGGCGGTACCGGACCCGACGTCGGTTAGGGTAAGTGATGTGTCGTCGGTCAAGTCGCCGGCCGTGAAGTTGTCGACAATGACATCTCCGGCGAATGCGGCCGGCGTGGTGGCCCACACCAGCGAGACGATCAATGCATGATTGAGTAGTTTGCGATACATCGAGCGTCTCCGATTACAACCAGTTGCCGACGAGTAGGTAGGGCGCCCAGAAACTCGGATGCTGGAAGCGTTCCGTGTTCAGCAGCGCCAGCTGCGCCTTGCGCAGGCTCTCGGCTTTGCTGGTCTTGGGGGTCTGCAGCGCTGTATAGAAATTCTCGATCAGTTCCGCCGTGGCGGCGTCGCTGATGTACCACAAAGAAGCCAGCGCGCTTTGCGCGCCTGACTGTACGGCCACACCGGCGAGCCCGAGTGCTGCGCGGTCATCACCGGCCGCGGTCTTGCAGGCGCTGAGCACCAGCAGGTCGAGTGGTTGTGCCTGATCGCGGCGATCGAGAACCTGCTGCAGACCATCCAGGGTCAGCTTGTCATCGTAGGTCAGTATGAACGACTTGGAGTGGTCCTGGCTGAATTCACCGTGGGTCGCGAAATGCGCAACGGAGTAGCCGCCGGCTTCCAGCTCGGACTGCACGGTGGAAAGCTGAAAGGTTGCGTCGCGAATGGTCTTGCCCGGGTAGATGGCCTCAATCGTGTTGATCTCTCGATCTACGTTCGGCAACTCGGCAAAACCCTGTACGCTTTCGGTTAGACCGCCGACCAGCAGGTTGTCTGTCTCCGCCACTTGCAGCTGTTTGGTGAGCTGAATCCCTGGGGTGGTCGCCACCGCGTAGCGCTCCACCAGAAAACTCTCACCATCATGCAAGGTGGAAATAGGAATCGTCCGTAGGGCGCCTTCGGGAACCATCACGATGGTGTCGATGTTGGCCGAGTCGATGAACGCCTGGGCGGGCGTAATCAACCACTCGTGTAGCTGCTGTGCCGGACGCAGATATGCAGTGCCCGACGTGCTGCGCTCCAGGTTCACCCGCAGGCGGCGAATGGTTGCAGTTATCTGGTTGCGACCCACCGATGTCGTGAACTGGGCAAGGGTGCCTCCGGCTTCCACGAGGATCTCAGTGCGCTCGTCGAGAAACACGGGGTAGATCACGGCCGCACCGGCATCGGCCACGTTCGCGGCATCCTGGGCGCGGACCTTGGCCACGCATTCATTGGCGAAGTAGTCTTCGACTTCTGCTGCTTTCAGCGTTTCCAACAGGTCGCGCACGTCCGATAACTGCTGTTGCTTGCTGGGGCCAGCCGACATGCCGGCCGTGCGCCGTAGCATCACGTCCGCATACTCTGTGTACACAGGGGAGACCAGTTGGTTAAAGGTGCGCCGTGAGCCAAGCGCAAAGTTGGGTTTAACCTCATCGAGTTCGTAGACGGCGCGCTGGTAGGCGCTTTGAGCGTCTTCGATACGGTTGGTGGCCTTGAGAATTCGCCCGGCCTGCCATTCCCAGCGATAGACCTGCTCGTCGGCACGAGCCTGCTGGGCGTGAAAGATTGCCTTGCGCGTTAGCACGAGGGCCGCGTCGTAGCGCTCGAAATCCTCGTACAGGCGGCCCATGAAGCCGTTGGCGTAGCCGAGCTCGGCCGGTGACTGGGTATCCATGGCCTTGCTCAGGGCGAGATAGGCGTTTTCGCTCCAGCTGTCGGGGTATCCGAACTCGGCGATTCCGCGGCGATACATGTCGCCAAGAGAGAGATAGAGCGGTCGCCGCGTGTGGGCGGAGGGCACCCCTTCGATGATTGGTTCGATCTGTGAGATCTGGGTGTCGAACTCGCTGAGGTCCTTGCCGTCGAGCTTGGCGCGCAACACGTTGAGGCGCGCCCGTGCTTCGAGATCCTTCCGGTCTGCCTGGCGTGCGGCGACCGCGGCCGCAGCGTAGTAATCGGCGGCTTTGCTGAACGTGCCGCGCTCAACCTGCACATTGCCGAGGTCCAGGAGCAGCGCGACCTGCTCATCCGGGCGTAGCCGGGACTCAGATTGTCTGGCCTTGCTGAGCGCCGCTTCGGACTCCTCGTAGAGGCCTAGTCCATAGTAGACGCCGCCCAGCCGCAGTTGCGTTGCTGCAGATGCGTCTTCGGTTTCAACAAGTGCCTGAACGCGATTCAGTGTATCGAGCGCAGCGTTGTTCTTTCCCTGTTGCCGGTAAATGTCGGCGAGGCCCCATAGCGCACGGAGCAACTCCGGGTTGCTGGTGGCTTCATCGGTGGCGACTTTGAAAAGGGTGGTGGCTTCGCTGAGCCGGCCTTCGCTGGCCGCACGTTGCGCATCATCGTACCCGTTGGCGCTTACCAGATTCGGTAACGCCAACCACGCCAGCCCCAATACCAGCAGGCTTGTTCTGCACGTATGCACGGCCCTCTCCCCCATTGCACGTGTATGTCGCGGGTCGATCGATCACGGGTTGAGAGGTCAGGCAGGCATCGCGGGGCTGGCTTAAAAACCGATGTTCGCGACGGAACCTCGGCGGTTCGTCGGTTGTCATTCCCCTTGAAGTCTCCCTTGGTCCTCTTTGATTTCCCTTGAGTTTTTTTGTTTTTGAGCGACCCTTTGCAAACATTTCTACACCCTATATTGGGCAATAGCAAACCTCGGGACCCGGGGATTTGTTAACACTTTATGGGGAGTTGCACCGTTGGGGGCCGCTTGCGTATTCTTCGCGCTTTTCAGCGGAGCTCCGTATGTCCTCAAGCAATGCCGCCTGGCTCAACTGGTGCAATGCCGGGCTCGCAGTCCTGTCCCTGGCGTTCGTCGTCGGCAACATCGTGCTGCATCGCACCAACCTCGACCTTCAGGAGCAGCTGGCCGAGCGTCAACAGTTTATCAACGAGAGTATTCGTCTGAGCAACTTCAACGGTCAGCTGGTTCAGGCTCTGGCGACGCTGTCCGCGCAAACCGGCGATGCTGCGATTCGGGATCTGCTGGCCGGCCACGGCATCAACTTCACCGTCAATCAGCCTGCGGAATCCGAGGAGGGCGTCGTCGATGAGTAGCCAGCAAACGGGCGAGAGCGGAATTCTGATGTTGGTGGTCACGTTGATCCTGGCGTGCGTGCTGGTGCAGAACGGCTACCAGACCTTTCAGATCATTGATGATCGTGATCGGCTCGCGCAGCGCATCGAAGCTCAGGAGACTAGCGTGCGAGACGCGGAGAAGGTCCGTGCGCAGCTGCTCTCCATTGCCGGCCAGACGGCAGCATTAGCCGAGCAGGGCAATCCGAACGCGATACGTCTGGTGGAGCTGCTGCGTGCCCAGGGCGTAACGGTTCGTCCGCCGGAGCCATGACAGGGAGGGGCGGCGACTCATGACGAGTCAGCGCAGATTGATAGGGCCAGCCGTGCTCGTAGCCATCGCATTGTCGATGCCCGCCGGGTTGCCGTTGGCCTCGGAACCGCAGTTGTTCATCTCCGAGCAACAGCTGACCACGGAGCCCAAGCACGTGCGGTTGGCCTACCGGCCCGAACGCCCGACCTCGCTGCTCGATGTGCCGGGCACGTTCTGGACCGTGCAGCTCGTAGCGGTATCCACCAAGGAGGCGCTGGAAGCCTATGCCCGAGCACATCAACTGCAAGGCATGTCGGCGGCCAGAATCGCGCACAACGGCGAGTTGTATTACGCACTGTTGCTCGGTGTATACGAAACCCGGGAGATCGCGAGTCAGGCGACCACGGATCTACCCGCGCCGCTGGACGATCTCGGGGTCTGGATACGATCGCTGGGATCTCTGCAGCAGGCCATCGTCGAGGGAAACGTTCTCGCAGGTGGCGCCGACTTTTAGTGATCGCTTAGAGCACACCTGGTTGCGCGCCGCTGCGCGCGCTGGAGCAACTGGTCAGCGTGTTGGTTGTGGTTTATGGTGACAAGTTAATTAAAGGTTCCCGGGGACCGAAATCATGCACACCTTGTCAAATCGATTGATACCTGGGTTGATCATCGGGCTGTTCGTCGCGCCGCTGTCAGCCTGGTCCGCCGAGCAGGATTGCGAACTGGGTGCGCGCTACTACGGTCTCGCCAAAACCGCCCAGGAAGAATACCGGGAACAGGATGCCTACGAGTTCCTGGAACGGGCGGCGGCCGCTTGCCCGAAGTACCAGTATGTTCAGGAAATGGCTGAACTTGCCACCGAGTTCGGCGATCCCGAGCTTACCCTGCGGGCGGCCGAAGGCTTCGGCGACGCCCTGGATCTGGCCAGCACAGATCCTGAACGCGCCCGTTCCATCGCCCGCTATGCCGAGCTTCTCTATCACGGCAACGATCCGCAGAACGCCATGACCTATATCGTCGAGGCGCGCAACCTGGATCCCGATAGCGAGTGGATTGCCGAACTGTCGGATGAAATCACTACGCGTGCGTCCAATGTCACTCCCGAGGACATCAAGCGTGGCCTCGGTGACATGGCTTTCAAGCCGCTGCGCCTGCAGCGCTCGGTGCCCGATGAGGATCTGGCGCTGCTGGGTGGAACCGGCGGTGCAGGGGGCGGTGAGACCGCATCCGCCGACGAGTCATCGTCGGACGTCGTTAAGGAGGCCGCTCGCAAGTCGATCAACATCCCCCTCAATTTTCGAGTCAACAGCACTGCGCTTGACGCGGCAACCCAGAACAATCTGAACGTGCTTGCCGAAACGCTGGTGCAGGACGAGTTCGCTGACAAGGAATTTCTGCTGGTCGGACATGCCGATGTCCGCGGCGATGCAAACGCCAACCTGGTGTTGTCGGCGCAACGGGCGACGGCAATCTTCGAGTCGATTAAAACGCTGCAGCCTGGGTTGGCAGAACGCGTTGTGACCGCTGGCAAGGGCGAACAGGAACCCCTGTCCACGGGCATGTCAGAGTCCGATCATCGAATCAACCGGCGCCTGGAAGTAATCCTCGTCGACTGATCGACATGTTACTAGCGGCCGGCGTTGAGAAGCTCGTCAGCCTGGTTCACGTACATGTCGGCGAACGCAAGGCCCTGCTGTTCAGCCAGGGCCATCAAACTCCGGTAAACCTGCAGCGAGGATAGATCAAGGGAGCCGTCTTCGTCTGCCTGTGCCCACTGGTAGTGCAGCGCCTGGAAGAAGGTGGCGAGGCCGTAGCCTGAATTCGATGCCTGCTGCACCAGCCCGCTGAAGCGATCGCCCTCGATCACCTGGTCAAAGTTTGCCACGAACAGGATTACCTGAGCAGCGGGGTCGCCCACCGCGGCGAGCGCATTCAGTTCGGCCCGCAGCTGCGCCAGCTCGCCGGTTTCTTCCCGGCGCTGGTGACTGCGCAGCTTCAGCAAGCGCTGAAAGGGTTCATAGGCCACCGCATCGGGTTGAACCTCGTCCAGCGGAGCATCGTCGCGGAACAGCCGGTTGAACTCGGTGAACTCTTCGAAAGTCGGCAGGCCCACCGGATCCAGGCTGACATCGAGCACCAGGTCGTCTTCCGCCTGCACTGGAATCACCCGTCCGTAGTGGCCGGATTCCACCACCAGCAGCTGATGGGTGCGCTCGTCAATCTCAGTCGTATTGTCCGCAAGCAGCTGGCCGTCGATGTAGATGCTCGCCGACGCAGGCGTCACCGTGAAATCCAACTGATATTTCGCTGCGGTCAGCTGGGTGAAGATCAGCGCGCCGATCAGTACGGTAAAGCCTGCTGCAGTCAGAATCCTCGCTGTCTTCGAGCGCACAATTGGCGGTTCAACGAGCGCCTGCAAGCGCTCGGCGGCTTCGGCTGCTGAAGGACGGTCGTCCGGGTCTTCACGCAGGCAGTCTGCCAGTACCGCGACCACGTCGTCGCAGCCATCGGGCAGCATTTCCGCGAGCGCGTTGACCTCTTTGTCAGAGCGGACGATGGCCACATCGGGTAACGGGACCGTTCCCACCAGCATCTCGAAGAGCACCAGACCCAGCGCGTACACGTCCACCTTGGAGGTTACCCGCCGGCCGAGCTTCTGCTCGGGAGCCATGTAACGAGGTGAGCCGATGACTGCACCGGCGATGGTGCGGCCGGTATCCGTCTCGGTCGACTTGGCGATGCCGAAGTCGGATAACACCGGTGTGCCGTCGTCGATGAACAGAACGTTGCCGGGCTTGTAGTCGCGGTGCACGATGCCGTGGGCGTGGGAGTACGCCAACGCGTCGGCCATGGCCTGCGTGATGCGGATCGCTTCTTCGGGGGACAACGGCCCGCCGGCAAGGCGTTCGGTCAGCGTGCCGCCCGAGATGTACTCCATGGCAATGTAGTGCTGCTCGTCGGTGTGACCGCTGGCGAACACGGTGACGATGTTCGAGTGGCGGAACCCGGCAACGATCTGGGCTTCTTCGGCAAAACGCTCGACGAACTCCGGATCGCTGATGAGCTCTATGCTCATGGTCTTCAAAGCGACGCGGCGCTTCAAGTTCTGGTCGACCGCGAGCCAGACGTGAGCCATACCGCCCGCACCGATGTGCTGGCTGACATCGTAGCCCGGCACCTCGGGCATGCCGCGCTTTTCGCTCACCACAATTGTGGCATCCGGATCTTGCTCGGGTTGCTCTTCAGTACTGCTCGTTGGTTGCACCATAACTACTTCAACTACGTTTCGTTGCGACCGTCTTTTGTTCGTAGCCCCGCCTAGACCACCCCATAGGCAAGCATGGCGGAAGCGACCTTTCTGAATCCGGCGACGTTTGCACCCTTGAGGTAGTCGACATAGTCGCCTTCACTGCCGTATTCGACGCACTGGTCGTGAATGCCTTTGATGATCTGCCGCAGACGCATATCGACCTCTTGGCGGGTCCAGCCAAGTCGCACGCTGTTCTGGCTCATCTCGAGACCCGACACACCCACGCCGCCAGCGTTGGCCGCCTTGGAGGGTGCCAGCAATACCTTGGCTTTCTCAAACACCTTGATGGCGTCTGG
>Ga0224508_10004894_pt1 | contig 10883 bp, 10 predicted proteins | sample SF_Jan12_sed_USG_4_FD_170157 | JGI IMG/M metagenome (GOLD analysis project Ga0224508, IMG submission 170157) | Sediment microbial communities from San Francisco Bay, California, United States - SF_Jan12_sed_USGS_21 | ecosystem: Environmental > Aquatic > Marine > Sediment | place: USA... | reverse complement strand
GGCAAATACCACGGCGAGTACCTGTCCCAATCTTTTATATCCATTTTCCTTTAACCCTCTGGATAAATAGTACATGGGTCCGCCATATACAGTGCCGTCTTCACCTACATCCCGATATTTAACACCTAGAGTACATTCTACAAATTTGGTAGACATTCCAATAAGACCACACATAATCATCCAAAAAGTAGCCCCGGGACCTCCTACAGCAATAGCCACGGCTACCCCTGCAATATTCCCCAGACCCACAGTACCAGAAACAGCTGTTGCCAATGCCTGGAAATGACTCACTTCCCCTTCTTTACTTTCATCACGAATGGTATCCGGAATATCTCCATCAACAATATTTACCTCCGCTTTTTCCACTCCATGTCCTTCAGGACCTTCCAGTTCATCATATTTGCCTCTTACCGTATTGATCGCAAGAGGGAATTTTAGGACATTGGGGAATTTGAAGTAGAAGGTAAAAAATGTCGCGCCGATAACCAGCAAAAGCAAAACAACGGGAATGTCATATCCTGCGATTGTAATGGGTGTCAAAATAAAGCTTTCCCACCAAACAGCTATAGGCATGAATTTTTCATTGACACGTTCATCCAATCCCATTTCGGCTCCCTCCTGGGCCAGCGTTACTAAAGGAAATAAAAAAGTGAAAAAGGCAATTAATCTCTGCTTCATAATGGAGTTATTAGCGGGTGAATTTGGTTAGTACCGGGGGCAAGATGGTAAAAATTATCTATGGAATCAAATAATGTCTCTAATTGATATGGAACATAGTGTTCAACTTATTAATCTGCTCAGGCCTGCCAAGAACGATGACTTTGCCCTTAGGTTGTAGAGGGAGGTCAGCTTCCGGATTGATAATATAATCGCCATTTGGATCAATATATCCAATAATCGTACATCCCGTCTTTTTACGTAGATCCAGATCGCGAAGGGTGTGGGTATTTAATTCCCCGACGAAATCCTCTATGGCAACCTCTTCAAGATTGGTCGTATTCTCTCCTTCGACGGATAATTTGTCCATAAAGGTGATCAGGTCCGGCAATACTACAAGGGATGCCATATGATCACCCCCAATTTTATCGGGCATAATAACTTTATTGGCCCCGGCTAAAAGCAGTTTTTTCTGTGTGCCGGCTTGGGACGCTCTTGAAATGATAAAAATATCAGGGTTCAGCTGCCGGGCAGTAATCGCAATAAATAAATTATCGGCGTCTTCCGGCAAGGCTACAATTAAGAAGGAAGCTTTGTCCACACCTGCTTCAAAAAGTATGTCATCTTCTGTAGCGTCTCCTTCAACAAAGAGGAAATCTTTTTCATGCTTTCTTATTATTTCTTCGTCCCGTTCGATCACAATAAAGTCCCTGTTATAGGCTTTCAAACGATCCACGGCCTGCATACCATTCCGACCGTAGCCGCAAACGATAACATGGCCTTCTAGCTGCTGAATTTTAGTTTTCACCTTTTTTTTCTTTAAGAGTTGAAGTGTATTCTTGCTCAGGATATACTCAGAGATCACAGAGAGGGCATAGCCCAAAATAAAAACGCTGCACGTGATAAGTATAATGGTAAATATTTTAGCCTCAGCCCCTAAGGGTCGTACTTCCATAAATCCTACTGTGCTTATCGTGATCACAGTCATGTACAGTGCGTCGATCCAGGAGTAGTCAGATACATATCTGTAACCCAAAGTACCCATAAGGATAACCCCCAGAATCAGCACTAAGGCTATAAGGATTTTTGATCGAAAGAGTTTTAGCATTGGCTATAAGTCAAATACAGATGTGCGTTTGGTGTGAAGCAAATCCTTGATCCGTAACCAGAATGCCAGAAAGAGATATAAGGCAAAACCAAAGCCAAGGGTAACAAATGTCAGATATATAAACGAAGTGCGCACGACCCGCGTCCGAATACCTAGTCGCTCTGCTATTCTTCGGCATACCTCAAAACCGCGTTTCTGGAAATAATACAGGATCTGATAGAAATACTTCACCGTCTAAAAATACTATTTATCCTGTAATAAGAAATGACCTATACTACATTCTAAACATCGATGTTTTAAACAATAGGCTTTATATAATTGGAGTAAGGCCTGTGAATCGAGTGCGGAAGTAGATGTTATTCCAAGGTCTGTGTATGAATCTACGGTCCTATTTTTCTCTGATTTTAAAGATTGAGCCAACTCAAGGATCCTTTCGTTCCGGTCAAGCCCCCGATAGCGTGCATAGGCAAACTTCAGTGGGATAATGGCATTTAGTATTAGGGTTTCAATAAAGGCCTTTGACGTTGTTTTTGGTTTTCGGTCTGACTCCTTTCCAAAAAGGTAATGAGTCTCCCAATATCCCGAGGCTGTAGATACAAGCATTTCTTCTAAACTAACGTAACGGTATTCAGACATGAGCGTATTAAAGTTATGTGCAGGATCACACCAAAATGCAGCAAACTGGGAAAGACGCAGCGTTGGGAAATTCATTGGACGAAGTTTAAAGAATTCCACTTCTTTTCGCGTCCCTTTCTTTACATTGAATTTATGAGATAGAAATTCAAACGCGTCATGCATTTTTTGATAGTAGGGATCAACAGGGTTTTTTTCATTCAATAAACCGGCCACCCCAAATAAAATTGCTTCCATTTTCGCTGGGTCCCCCTGCACCTTTTTAACAACATAAAAAGGTATTCTTCGTCCCACTTCCAAAAAATTTTCCTTGTTGATTTTGGAACCAAAGCTTTGAAGGACCATAAGAAATGTAACTGCGTCCCAATCCCCATTGCATGCTTGAAGTAAGCTTTCTATTTGTGATACCTTCTCAACTAAACGTTCAAAAAATAGTCGCTCTTTCCACGCATCAATTAAGAATGAGTCAACTCCTGCAATTTGATTTTCACAATTGATAAATTGCCCGGTTCTCAACTTCATCAATGTGCGGTATGATTCCAGCGCAGATGGACGGATCATTTTTCGCATCTCCAGCGTCGGAATGGCATATCCAGCTGCATTAAGCACCGGTAAATCTTCCTGCCAGACCACATGGAGGACAACATTTTCATAGTTTGGATCGCATTCATGACTGTGTGCATACCAATCCGAAGCACGAACGTGGATCTCTACATTTCCCGCCCAGAGTTGATCATTGAGACGGATTTGGGCGTTAAAGAAATCCGGTCCTGAGAACTTATTGTGGTGACCCGGATGAATAATAAATAAGGACTGACCACAGCTTGTGCGCAATCCGGGAGCGTCAAGCTTTCTGTATTTCCATAAGAAATGAAGGAAGTCTTCCTGCATACGGCCAAAGTAGTGGCAGAATATGCAGCAAGCATGCAGCAAATAAATGCTTACTTATGAGTTTCGCCCTGCCACTCAATGATACCGCCGGGCAGATTGTAGGTGTGCTTAAATCCCAAACTATGCATCACTGCACACGCCTGTTCGCTTCTGTTTCCGGAGCGACAATACACATAGTAATTTTTGTCCCGATCCAGGGGCTCTAGTTTGTCCAGAAAACTTTGCCTCTGGTAGATGTCATTATGCAGCGCACCGGGAATGTATCCCTCTTCAATTTCTTCCTGGGTGCGAACATCCAGAATTACTACATCCTTGTCTTTTTTAATCCCATCGGCCCAGGCCTCTTTATCAATATCAAACATCTGTGTAATAGCTTAAGTGCGCAAAAATAAGGAACTCTTGTAAAGTCACACAATTCTTAGTTGCATTCTACTCTTTTTCTGTTATATAATTGTTAATTATAAATGTCAAGTGTTAAGGTCCATTATTTTTGACGTCCAATAAAAAATTGAGGGGGGGACCCCCCCACTACTAATTAAAATAATTACAAACTAAAATCTCCTACAAACATGAAAAAGAATCGATTGAATTTAGTTCTCGCCTTATTATTTGCAGCCTCCGGATTGGCTGTAGCTAGTGAAGGTGATAAGAAAGAAGTAGATACAAAGAAGAGCACAGTGACATGGAAAGCGTATAAAGTGACCGGGTCACATACCGGAACAGTAACCCTAACATCAGGGGCACTTGAATTTGACAATGAGGTTTTGACCGGCGGTGAATTCACAGTAGACATGACATCATTAGTAAGCACCGACCTGGAAGGTGAATACAAGGGCAAGTTAGAAGGACATCTAAAAAGTGATGACTTCTTCTCTGTAGCCAATTTTCCTAAAGCCAAGCTAGTATTTACCGGGGTAAGTCCTAACGGCAAAAATTCGTATGAAGTAACGGGAGATCTGACTATCAAAGGCATTACAAAGTCCATTACATTCGACCTGTCAGTGTATGGAAGTAAAGCTACTGCTAGTCTTAAAGTAGACAGAGCTCAGTACGACGTGCGTTACGGGTCTGGAAGTTTCTTTGAAAACCTTGGTGATAAGACCATATATGACGAATTTGATTTGGTAGTTGATCTGGAATTTTAAATTGCCTGACATTTGCCAAATTGAAATTCCTTTCTATATTTGAAGCAATGAAACAAAATGCAGTACATACCTGGTGGTGGATAAACTTACGTATTATGTCGTGAGCTGACCCCTTGTATCGTATTGTACGAAAAGGCTTGTCTAACGCGACAAGCCTTTTTGTTTTATCATGATTTATGAAATATGGCATTTACCCTTGAGACAGATGTAAAGAAGATTTTATCAGATACGCTCACACCCGTGAGCATCTACCTTAAGATCCGTGATACGTTTCCCAACAGTATTCTCTTGGAAAGTAGCGATTATAGGGCCTCTGATAATACATTCTCCTATATCTGTTGCAACCCAATCGCTGAAATAAAACTGGAGAATGGCAAATTAAGCACTAGGTTTCCAGATGGCAGCCACACATTCCAAGATGTGGGCCCGGAGACCAATGTTAGTCGTGTTATTCATGATTTTGCACAGGAATTCATAACTCAAGGGCCAGAATTCAAATTCATTCACAATGGGATTTTTGGCTATATGAATTACGATGCCGTCCGATTTTTTGAAGATATTGAAATCTCCCATAAAGAAGGTTCGCCAGATGTACCTGATATGTATTATGCTGTATATCAGAATATTATCGCTATAGATCATTTTAAAAATGAAACCTATCTCTTTGCCCATTGCTATGGCCGGCCTTCGAACATCGATCAGTTAGAGCGACTCTTACAGGTTCAGACTTTTAGCTCTTATCATTTCGAACGTCAAGGTGAGCCCGGATCCAATCTTAGTGACGACGACTTTATGGAAATGGTAAAAGTTGCTAAAAAGCATTGCGCCAAAGGAGATGTATTTCAATTAGTATTGTCGAGGCGCTTTACCCAGGAATTCACTGGGGATGAATTCAATGTCTATAGAGCACTGCGTTCCATTAACCCGTCTCCCTATCTCTTCTTTTTCGATTATGGAAGCTTTAAAATATTTGGCAGTTCGCCAGAAGCCCAGTTGATCGTTCAGGATGGCACGGCAGAGATACACCCAATAGCCGGTACTTATAAGAGAACTGGAAATGATATAGAGGATGCGGAGAGGGCACAAGAATTATCGGAAGATGAAAAGGAAAACAGTGAACATGTAATGCTGGTAGACCTGGCCAGAAATGATTTAAGCAGGCATTGCTCGAACGTGAATGTGGCTAAATACAAGGAGGTACAATTCTTCTCCCATGTCATCCATCTGGTTTCAAAAGTTATTGGCAAGAAAAAAGAAGGGACGAGTACTATGCAGGTGGTTGCAGATACGTTCCCGGCAGGAACCTTGAGTGGGGCACCTAAACACATGGCTATGCAATTGATCGAACGCTATGAAAATGTGAGTAGGGGCTACTATGGGGGTGCGATCGGATTTATGGATTTTGAAGGGAATTTTAACCATGCCATCATGATTCGGACATTTTTGAGCAAGGATCATAAATTGATTTATCAGGCTGGAGCAGGCCTGGTTCACGCCTCCGATCCAAAAATGGAATTACAGGAAACATATAATAAACTGGGCGCCCTCAATAAAGCGCTGGAAATGGCAGAAGGCCTATAGAACTTGACGTATGAAGCCCATTTTGGTCATAGATAATTACGATAGCTTTACCTATAATCTGGTGCATTATCTTTTGGATCTTGGACAAGAGGTAGCTGTTTACCGAAACGATAAAATAGCCCTGGAACAGGTGCAGGAATACGACAGGATCGTACTTTCCCCCGGACCTGGAGTTCCTGAAGACGCCGGTCTCCTTAAAGACATCATTCGGGAAAATGCCGAGAGCAAACATATTTTTGGGGTTTGTTTGGGGATGCAGGCTATAGGCGAAGTTTTTGGGGGCAAGTTGAAGAACCTGGATCAGGTATATCACGGAACTGCCACTACTATGAAAGTAACAGCAGCAGATCCGCTCTTTGATAATCTACCTGAACAAATGCTTGTAGGCAGATATCATTCCTGGGTGGTAGATCCGGACCTGCCGGAAGATCTGCTAATCACCTCTGAAGACGAAAAAGGACAAGTAATGTCATTGCGACATAGAACCTATTCGGTTTGCGGGGTACAATTTCATCCCGAATCTGTGCTGACCGAGCACGGAAAAGCAATATTGTATAATTGGCTAAGCTCAATATCATCAACATGAAAGAACTATTAAACAGACTTACAAATCACGAAGTGCTTTCGGCAGCGGATGCCAAAGAGGTATTGGTCAATATTGCGAAAGGATCTTACAATGGAAGCCAGATAGCAGCATTCCTCACGGTTTACATGATGCGAGGCATCAGCATTGATGAATTGCAGGGTTTTCGAGATGCGCTTCTGGAACTCTGCCATGCAGTTGATCTATCCGCCTATGATCCTATTGATCTATGTGGGACCGGGGGCGATGGAAAAGACACTTTTAATATTTCTACCCTGGCCTCTTTCGTGACGGCCGGAGCGGGAATAAAGGTTACTAAACACGGGAATTATGGAGTCTCCTCAACCTGTGGCAGCAGCAATGTCTTAGAACATTTGGGGATTGCTTTTAGCAACTCTCCGGATTTTTTAGAGGAGTGCCTTGATCAAACCGGCATATGCATCCTTCATGCCCCTTTGTTCCATCCGGCCATGAAGAACGTAGCCCCTATCCGACGAGAACTTTCTGTCAAAACTTTTTTTAATATGCTTGGACCCATGGTAAATCCGGCATTTCCCAAGCATCAATTAGTCGGGGTGTTTAATCTTGAATTGGCCCGTATGTATGGTTATCTCTACCAAAAAACCGATAAGAATTATAGCATTCTTCACGCCCTGGACGGCTATGATGAAATTGCCCTGACCGGCCCAGTAAAAATTATTAGCAGAGAACATGAAAATATTTTAAGCCCTGCAGATTTCGGAACAAATTCCGTACGGGCAGAAGACATTCACGGGGGAGAATCTATAGCCGATGCAGCCGGCATTTTCATGGATGTCCTAAAAAATGAAGCAACGGATCCCAGAAAAAATGTGGTATGCGCCAATGCCGGAATGGCCATAGCTACAGTCCGCGGATTGAGTCCGGAGGAGGGTTTCCTGACTGCAAAAGCATCTCTGGAATCAGGGAGGGCATTAGACGTATTTAATGCCTTAAAATCCAAAAGTGAGAAAGCAGCCTGATATGCATATTTTAGAGAAGATCATCCGGGAAAAACAAAAGGAAGTCGCCTTCAGAAAAACGCAGCTGCCGATCAGTCAATTGGAAGAAACACCTTTCTTTGCTCGCGAATGCCTCAGCCTTTCTAAGCAATTGTTAGAGTCACCTTCAGGCATCATTGCGGAATTTAAAAGAAAATCACCTTCTGAATCCGAGATCAACAGAAGTGTGGAAATTGAAGATGTGGCCAGAGGATATGAAGCCGCAGGTGCCAGTGGCATGAGTGTGCTCACAGACAGCCTGTTCTTTGGTGGTGATCTGACCGATCTGGTCGCTGCCAGACAATCGGCCTCCTTACCGCTTCTGCGGAAAGACTTTATGATAGATGAATATCAGCTATATGAAGCCAAGGCCCATGGAGCCGACGTAATCCTTTTAATTGCAGCGGTCTTGTCTGCCCAAAAGATCGTCGACTTAACAAGCCTGGCACGGCATTTGGGCATGGAAGTTCTTTTGGAAGTCCACAATGAAACAGAGCTAAAAAATTCGTTTACAGCAGGCATTCAAATGCTGGGGGTTAATAACAGGAATCTCAAAACTTTCAATGTAGATATACAAACATCTATTGAATTGGCCGCACTGGCGCCGGAGGGGGTCACACTTGTATCGGAAAGCGGTTTAAAATCACCTCAAGATGTTATCACAATACGTAAAGCTGGGTATCGTGGTTTTCTAATAGGTACTCACTTCATGAGACATCCAGACCCGGGACATACCGCGGGAGAATTTATAAAGCAGCTAGCCGTATGAAGATCAAGGTTTGTGGCATGGGTGAAAATTATTCGGAGGTGGTTGCTTTGCAGCCCGACCTCCTGGGGTTTATATTTTGGAAACCATCGGCCCGGTATTTTGATTTAGAGAAGCTGGAAACGTTTAAAATTCCCAAAGTGGGCGTTTTTGTAGATCAGCCTCTTGAAGAGATCTTGCTAAGAACCTCCCAATACGATCTGGAATACGTGCAATTACATGGGCAGGAAACGCCTGAATTTTGCAAAACCTTGTCGACCATACTCGAGCAATCTGGCTATAACACTCAGATAATAAAAGCATTTGCCATATCCGATGATTTTGATTTTAGTTCCCTGAATGCCTATCAAATGTTTGTGAGTAGTTTTCTCTTTGACGCTAAAGGGGAGTTGCCGGGCGGAAATGGGATTGGCTTTAATTGGGAAGTATTAAAGAAGTATGACGGCACAACACCCTTTTTAATAAGTGGCGGAATTGGCCTTGATGATGTCGATAAAATAAAAGAATTCCTTACGGAAGCTATCGCTCAATATTGCAGTGTGATAGATGTAAATTCTAAATTTGAATTGCGTCCGGGTGTCAAAAATGTTCATGCCCTGGAGGCCTTTATAAAACAGATCAGGCGATTAACCAAAGAGTAAGATACCAGTATGAGTTATCACATAAACAAAGATGGATATTACGGACGGTTTGGCGGGGCCTTTATTCCCGAAATGCTCTACCCCAATGTGCAGGAACTAAAAGAAAATTATCTGGAGATCACGAGGGATCCGGCTTTTGTAGCGGAATTTGAAGAGCTGCTTTCCACCTATGTCGGCCGACCCACGCCATTATATTTTGCACAGCGGTTCTCGGAGCGTTATGGAGCCCAGATCTATTTAAAACGCGAAGATCTTTGCCATACCGGAGCCCATAAGGTGAACAATACCATCGGACAGATCCTCCTGGCCAAAAAACTTGGCAAGACACGTATAATTGCGGAGACAGGTGCCGGACAGCATGGCGTGGCAACAGCAACGGTTTGTGCCCGGATGGGTATGGAATGTATCGTATATATGGGTGAAGTCGATATTAAAAGACAAGCCCCGAATGTAGCCAGGATGAAGTTGCTCGGAGCCAAAGTTCGGCCTGCTTCTTCCGGGAGTAAAACATTAAAAGATGCCACTAACGAGGCCATCAGGGATTGGATCAATAATCCGGTTGACACCCACTATATTATTGGGTCTGTTGTAGGGCCTCACCCCTACCCAGATCTTGTTGCCCGCTTTCAAAGTGTAATTTCCAAAGAAGTGAAAGAACAACTCAAGAACTTGGGCGTAAACAAACCAGATCACGTAATCGCATGTGTGGGCGGGGGAAGCAATGCAGCTGGGATATATTATCACTACCTGGATGAAGATGTCAATCTAATTGCTGTGGAGGCAGCAGGCAAGGGTATCAGTAGCGGTCACAGCGCGGCAACTACTGCTATAGGCAAAATGGGTATCATCCATGGCAGCAAAACATTGCTAATGCAAACTTCGGATGGACAGATCACAGAGCCTTACAGTATATCCGCAGGATTGGATTATCCCGGGATTGGACCATTGCACGCACATCTGTTTGAGTCTGGTCGAGCTGAGTTTATCGCGATAACCGATGAGGCAGCCATGCAGGCAGGCAAGTCTCTGTCTGAATTAGAAGGAATAATACCTGCCATAGAAACGGCGCACGCCCTGGCTGTTTTTAAAGAACGAAAGTTTGACAATGATGAGATCGTTGTTGTGAATCTTTCCGGTCGCGGAGATAAGGATCTACAGACCTATATGGATTATTACTCACTATAACAGGGTCACTTATGAATAGGATATTAGAAAAGCTCAGATCAAATAAAACTTTACTCTCTATCTACTTCACTGCCGGATTTCCGACATTGGAAAGTACAGTCCCTATTCTTGAGGCCTTGCAAAAATCAGGTGTGGATATGGTAGAGATAGGCTTGCCTTTTAGCGATCCGTTAGCAGACGGACCCACCATACAGGCCAGCTCAACACGCGCACTCCAGAATGGGATGACAAGTGATACCCTGTTTGGACAGTTGGCAACTGTACGGAATACGATTGATATTCCCTTGTTGATCATGGGCTATTTTAATCCCATCCTTCAATATGGGGTGGAAAAATTTTGCGCCCGGTGTGAAGAGATAGGCATAGACGGAATTATCATACCGGATCTCCCACTCGCTGAATATGAAAGTGAATACAGGCCGATTTTTGAAGCCCATGGTTTGCTCAATATTTTTCTTATAAGTCCGCAAACTTCAGAGGAGCGGATACGGGCGATCGATCAGGCATCTGAAGGTTTTATCTATATGGTTAGTTCTTCGAGCACAACGGGATCCAGTGATGGCTTCGGCAATGAACAGCAAAAATATTTTCAGCGGGTGGCCGATATGCAATTGAAAAACCCACGGATCGTGGGATTTGGAATCAAAGACGCGGCTAGTTTTCAAGCAGCAACG
>Ga0224508_10004892_pt1 | contig 10884 bp, 7 predicted proteins | sample SF_Jan12_sed_USG_4_FD_170157 | JGI IMG/M metagenome (GOLD analysis project Ga0224508, IMG submission 170157) | Sediment microbial communities from San Francisco Bay, California, United States - SF_Jan12_sed_USGS_21 | ecosystem: Environmental > Aquatic > Marine > Sediment | place: USA: California... | reverse complement strand
AGCAAAGGACACAAGCAGTGACACGGCAGCGCGCTATTTAACGAGGAATCATCTCAATCATCGAGCAAGTGTTCGGATACCCAATTGCCGACTTTGGCAATGGCAGCCTGCGACTCAGCGGTCTCCGCCCACGATGCGGTAGGTGGCGGGACCGCCGAATTCAAAGGCGGCGATGCCTTTCGGCTGCATCACTGTGCCCTCCGCGTCGTGTTTCTCCGTGAGTGACAGCATGTAGTGGCTCCGGGACCGGACCTGGCTCCGGGCGCTCCCCGTCGCATCGCTCCGACCCGGTCGTGATCGACTGTGGTGTGGGTCTCACGTCAGTAGTGTGGCTGGCGTCATCATTCCGCACATCCCGCGGAATGCGGTAGAAACAGGGCAGAGGCGAGGGAGACGGCGCCTTGAAGGCGGTCCGGGGGCGTGAGGTAGGTCAGTCCGGAGGGTGGCGGTCGAGGACTCCGGTCTCGAGAGCCCGCTCGACCGCCTTTCTTCTGCCGTGAACACCGAGTTTCTGGTAGATCTGTTTGAGGTGGCTGCCCACCGTCTGGTCGGAGATACACAGGCGGTCCGCGATCTCCTTGTTCTGCAGGCGCAGCGCGAGCAGTTCGAGGACATCCAACTCGCGGTTGGTCAGGCCTACGAGGTTTCGGCTCTGCACCGGTTGTCTGCCGGCCCCGGCCTCGGACGTGGCAGATCTGTCCGTGGGCGTACCGAAGGCGGTCACGAGACTCTCGACCCGGGCCGCGAATTCACGCTCCCCGGCAAGCTTGCCCAGCAGCTCCACCATGGGTGTGCCGAGCTCGACGAACGGCAAGACGAGATCGCCTTTCCGGGCCAACGCCACGGCCCGCTCGAGGGTCCCGAGGGCCTCTTCCGTCTTGTCCTGCCTGTCGCAGGCCGTGGCCAGCAGCGTCAGGACCCTGATCAGGTGGCAGGTATTGTGTTGGGCCTCGGCCACTTTGACCCACTCCCGCAGCTGCGCTTCCGCTTTCACGAGGCCACCTGGTGACCCGACGGCGATCGTGGCCCGGCATCGGGTGATCGACGGTATGTCGATCCACCAGAGCAGCGCCCCTTCGGGTGGCGGCTCGTTCGCTTCGACCCAGCCTCTTGCGGCCTCCGGTTGTCCCTGCAGGATGGCGAGGCGCGCCTCCGCGGATACCGCCAGCATCTCCATTGCGCGATCCCCGAGGGGAGCGACATATTCGTTGAGAGTCTGCAACGTCGCCTGCGCCTCTTCCTCCTGCCCCAGCGCCTGATGCGCTAGCATCAAACCTGCCATCGAGTCGATCGCAGCCCGCGCGTGATGGACGAACCGGTCCGCGACGGATCGCCCCAGATAGTCGACCGCCGCTTCCCACTGGCAGCGCTGCAGGTGAATCAGCCCCTGTATGTAGCTGGTCCATATCCGCACGTACGCCGGGAAACCACGCTTGACGACCTCCCACATTCTTTGGTTCGCCAAGCCGGCGTCGAACAGGTCGCCGGCCACCACGTGCATGAAGACACGGGAAATCAACAGCCGGGCCTCTCGCATCGGTTTGAGCGACTCAGAATGCGCGAGCAGGTCGTCCAGGAAGCGCATGCCCTGCTCTGCCCGGCCCACCATTTGATTCGCCTGCGCGAAGATCATTTCGGCATGGCTCCGGAAATCCGTGTGCGACACGGGAATCTGCTCGAGACCGACGTCCAGGTGTTGCAGGCTTTCGGCTCCGTTCCCCATCAGCCAGCAGACGTACCCGCGACACAACGCGAGTTCGCTGCGCACCTGCTCATCCCCGGATTTGTCGCCGACCAGCGATTCGACTTCAGCCAGAAGCGGCGGCACGGCTTCGACTTCGTAGCGGTAGCTCAAGATAATCCAGGCACGAGCCATCAGAAGTTCTGCGTGCTGCTGCACGGTCCCTGTCGAGACGAGCGCAAGCCATCTCTCGAGGACGTACCACTGGCTGTCATCGAGGGCTTCGTGTCGGTTCCGAATGACCAACCCTGCGACCCGCCCCATGTCTTCGGCCGCCAGAGCGTGCTTGATCGCTTCATCGATCAGGCCTTCGCCTTCGAACCACCGGCTGGCCCGCAGATGCAGGTCCGAGACGTGATCCGGATCGCGATCGCGCTGCAGCTCGTCCCTGAGCAACTCCTGAAATAGGTGATGATATCGAAACCACTTGTGCCGGGCATCGAGGGCGATCGTGAACAGGTTGTTCTTTCCTAGCTCTTCCAAGAGATCGGAGGCGGTGAACTCAGAAGTGGCGGCGGCGGCGGCCGGCTCATGGACCGCGTCGAGCAGTTCCGCGCAAAAACGATCGAGGATGGAAGACGCCAGCATACTGTCCCGAACCCCCGCAGCCTGCGCAGACAGTACCTCTCGCAGCAGGTACTCCTGTATCTCCGGCAGGTGGCCGGGCAGTCCCTGCAGAAAAGCATCGGCGTCGCGGACATGTCGCAGCGCCAAAGACACGAGCCGCAATCCAACCGCCCACCCTTCCACCTCACGGTCGAGGTGTGTTAGCCCCTCATCGCTCACGGAGCGGTCCGTTGTCGCGCTCAGAAACTCTCTCGTTTCGCGCACCGTGAACCGCAGGTCCTGCAGGCGCACCTCGTTGATGCGGTGGTCGGCTCGAAGGCTGGGCAGGTCGAATGGCGGATCCTGGCGAGTGAGAACGACGAACCGGAACTGTGCCGGAGGGTGCTCGAGCATCCTGTTCATCAGGTCGTGCACGGGCGACGCAGGGTCGATCCGGTGATAGTCGTCGAGCACGATGTCGCACGGCACGCCGATCGCGTCGAGGTCGTTGAGCAGATAGCCTGCGAGAATGGGTATCGGAGCCAGCGAGCTGGCTTCGTGGAGCTCGCGGGTGGCGTCACAGGCACCGGGCGACACGGTATCCACGGCGGCGAGAAAGTACTGGAGGAACGTCCTCGGCTCGCTGTCACTGGCATCCAACGACAACCAGGCGATGGGGTTGTCGAGTTGTTCGACCCATTGGGCGACGAGGATGCTCTTGCCGTAGCCGGCCGGGGCCGATACCAGGGTCAGCGGCACCTCGAGGGCCCCGTTCAACAGCGGGACCAGGCGCCCCCGGTCGATCAACTCCCGGGTCAGCTGCGGCCGATACAGCTTGGTCCGCAGGATCGGGTCGGGTGCTCCATGGCCCGTGTTGACGTCGGGTGTCATCTACACGGAACTCCGATTCAGAATCAGCATTGTCCCCCACGGATACCCTATTCCGGGTCTCTGCTGAGTTGGAATCGTACCAGACTGGCTGCGAGGGGTCTCGCCCACGCGATGGGCGGCCACGGCGCCGTCCGCCTCGCCACGTCTGCCTGCCGTCGGCAGCGCTCGATTAGGCGCCGTCGTTCACCATGCGCACGGGGAAAGGTTCTGTAACGCTGCCCGTGTAGAGGGTCCGGTGTGGGAACGGAATCTCGACGCCGTGTTCGTCGAACGTCCTCTTGATCTCCTCCTGCATCGTATTCCTCAGCATCAGGAAGTTTTCCCGTTTCGCCCACACCGAGAACTGCAGTTCGAGGGCCGAGTCTCCGTACCCTTTGTAGATAAACAGCGGCGACGGCTCGTCGAGGCAGATCGGATTCCGCTCCGCGACGTCGAAGAGGATCTTCCTGACTCGCTCCGTATCTTCTTTGTAGGCAACCCCCACCTGCAGATCGAGGCGGCGGATGGGGAATCGCGTGAGGTTCAACACGGTGTTCTTGATCATCTCCTCGTTCGGCACACGCATCATCAGATTGTCGAACGTACGGAGCTTCACCGAGAGGAGGTCTATGGAAATGACAAAGCCCAACCGACCGTTGACGTCGAGCAGGTCGCCAACCACAAAGGAGCGTTCGGCAATCAAGAACACTCCGCTAATGAGATTGGAAGCCGATGTCTGTGACGCGAACCCGATGGCCACGGACAAGACGCCGGCGGCACCCAAAAGCACACCGAACTTGAAGCCTAGCTGGTGGAGCGCCGATGTGACGACGAGCATCAGCATCACGTAATAGCTCAACCGCCTCACCAGCATGGCTTCCTGCGCACTCACGCGACGCCGCAGCCCTCGCTCGGCAGTTCTGCTTGCGAGCCGGGCCACCAGGATCCCGACAACGAGGATGAGCACCGCCCGGCCGAGACCGAGCATGCGGCCAGATGTCAAAAAGTCTGACACGCCGAGGTTGCTGAGTACCTCACTCATTGTAATTCCTGCCTTTCTTCACAAAGAGCTTGCCGAAGGCGTCCAATAGAAATCCCCTCGACATCTCCTTCCGTGGCCGTGCGATGCGTTCGGTGGCCACGATCTGTCTCGGTCTATCGTCCAGCCGCACCTTGGTGCCGCCCGAGTCGTCCTCGCGCTCGAGCGTGAGCGCTTCCGTCCACAAGTGACCTTCGTCGGAAACGAACAGCGAGAGATGTGGAACAGGGACTTTGAGCTTCTCGATGGGTAGGGCCGACGGCGCGTTGTTCTGAATGCGCACGGCCGAGATAGCCCGGTGGGGCCTGCGAGGGAGATTCTCGAGGTGAAGCCTCGCGCTCGTTCGCAGGGCGTAGCATAGCTCGCCGGTCATCGTGTCTGGACCAAACCAGGTATCTGACGGCCGTGCGATCGGTGCGTCCACCTGTTCCACCTCGCGCCCATCGAGGTATACCCGGAGCCAGAGTGGAGCCGACAGGAACAGCGTCGTCTCTTCCATGGCAGGTACGACAAACGGCTTATTTGTCCTTACCACCACGGGGAGATCGGGGAGCGCCGGCTCGAGGCGAAGGGATCGATTCCCGCTCCTGCTCGCGAAGCGCCTGACATCGATGTTATCGTCGTCGCCGGCTGGTTCCTCCGCGGGTTCGGCGATGATCAGCCGACTGGCGAGACGGTCAGGCCCCTCGGTGCCCGCGACTCTCCACTCGCTGTCACCTCGCGTGATCCAGAGTGTCTTGGGACCGAGTTGCCACCGTAAGGTCTGATCTTCGGCGACCTCATAGTCGCCCCACCAATTGTCCATCGCCGTCGTCCTCTATCTCAGCCGGGCACCGGTATTCGATGTCACGACCTCGTGGGCTCGAGGCGGGAGCCGCGCGAGCCTAGAGCCGGTCGTGTTCGACGACCCGTGATCGTTTCACGCCTGTAGCGTGGCTGGCGTCATCACTCCGCACATCCCACGAAATGCGGTAGAAACACGGTAGAAGCGAGAAAGACGTTGCGTTGAAGGTGGTCGGGGCGCCAAGCCGGGCGGTGAACGACGATGCAGGCTCTAGAACACGAACTGGGCCTGGGCGATGACCTCGTCCAGGTCGCTCCCGGGAACGCCCGTGACGCTGTCCCAGGTGCGGTACGTCAACTGAAGCTTGGCCTTGTGCTTGTTCCAGTACCAGTTCAGCCCCAGGGACGTTCGGTCGGTGCTGGCGGTGAAGTTGTCGGCGTCGAACGTGTCCCAGCCGGCTACCACTTCGACGTTGGACGCGACCATGTAGCCGGCTTCCACGGCGATGATGTCCAGGTCGGTCTTCCCGTTGGCGTAAAGGCCGCCGGTGAACGTCGGGTCCACGGTGTCGCCGCTGATCTTCTGAAACTCGATATCCGCGGAGAATCCCATCCCGCGCACGCCGGCGCTGAGCTCCAGGCCTTCAGCGCTGTCGAGGTCGACCTTGCCGTCGGCCAGACCGGTCGCGTTGACCATGCCGGTACCCGAATCGGTGTAGGTGTTGTTGTCGTCGTCGTTGGACCAGTTGAAGGCGGCCACGCTGAAGTTGATCTTCCATTCGTCGCTGCGGAAGTCGGCCTGGTCGAACTTCATGTAACCGAGCGGATGGTAGTCGAGACGGGCCGCTACTACGACGCCCTCGTTCCAGTCGGCCGCGGCGTTCGCGGGCGAGTCGAAGTCCATGCGGTTGATCGCCGGGTCATGCTCTTCCGTTCCCAACGAGGCCGCGTAGGTGATCTTCTTGTCCAGCGCGCTGCCATCGAGCCGGATGCCGAGTTGGCGGTCCGGTGAACCGAAGTTGTGGTCTCCGGTAAAACTCCGTTCGACCAGTTGCTGGCGCTTGGACGAGGCCAGGAACTCTCTCGAGAACGGTGTCTTGGAGTTGCCGATCGTGATCTTGTGGTTTTCCCAGCCGAGGTATTGCATGTAGGCGTCCTTGAGCGCGACCTCGTTCGAGTCTTCTGCCTTGCCGAAGTCGAACTGGATCTTGCCCATCCAGTCTTCCGTCACCGTCCCCTGGATATAGGGGCGGAGGCGGCGGAAAAAGATCTCGTCGAAATCGCCCCCCCCGCTGGCGTCCGCATTGCGGTACTGGAGCTGGATGCGGCCGCCGACCTCGATCTTCTTGCCGTCCTTGTCGTACACGGCGATCCCCGCGGTCGCGGGAACCGTCACGCCGGCGATGATCATCGCGGCCGCGACCAGCGCGTAGGCTGTGGTTCTCATGAATCCCTCCTGGTTCCGCCGATTCGATGGCGGGTCTGGGTCGAAAAAGGAGACCCATTCTAAAACGGTCGTGTTAAATCCGCATTAGGTTGACGCAAAATGGATTTTAAGTACTCTCGAGAAGGGCGGCGAATCACTCTTTATTTGATTCGTTGCCCTTTCCCGTTTACGAGGGTTACGAGGAGTGCTCTACAGTCCGAGGGTTCTGGACACCCCCGTGGACATCTGTTTATGAAGGGTGGTGTTGGAGCGATCGCCTGACAGATCGTTGCCCCCTTCGCGATATCGGATTCGGCAGGCACCGGACATACTGGTGGCCGGACTCACGCAACCAGTTCTCCGGTAAACCCGGGGCGGTTCAACCTCTGGGTTACATAGACACCGCGACCGCTGGGTTTGGCTTGCGCAGGATGACCCAGCCCATCAAGCCAACGAGCAGCATGAAGTTGATTGTCGACAGCGTGTAGGTGATGCCGGGGGGAGGGAAGGTTTCGAGCGGGACGAGGCCGAGCAGGAAGTAGAAGAAGATCCAGCAGATGCTGAGCCCAACGGCAAGTTTGCGGTTGGCTGAGGCATTGATCACAAGGGCGCAGAGCAGCCACATGGCGGGCAGCGTGATGTAGTCGCCCCAAGCCGCTGGGCTGGCCATGGAGGCGAGTCCGAGGATGGCGAGCCAGATCTGCGCGCGGCGAACCCGTGACCCTAGGCGGCGCGATGCGACGATGGCCAAGCCAATCAGCGTTACCGTGAATAGGCTGTTGAAGCCGGACGCGACCGCGCGGGTCATTCCGGGAAAGCCCATCTCCCCTAGCCTGACGACTTGCCCGTACGGGGAAAGATTGGCGGTGATGAGTTCAAACCGTATCTCCGGCCAGACCTCGATGAAGGCGAAGGCGCTGAAGGATTGCATTCGCGGAAGCTGATAGCTGATGAATGCGGAGAAAGGCGCGATGCCGAGAACCGCCAACGCTACGAGCGTGAAAACAACGCCGAATGCAAACGTCCAAGCAAGAGGTTTCCAACGCTTCTCGGCCAGCAATAGGATCAATAGGAACCCGGGGAAGATCTTTCCGAGAATGGCGAAGGCTAGCAGTGCGCCACCAAGGACGTTGCGCTGCTTTTCAAACGCGACCATAGCGGCGATGGTGAGTGTGATGGCGACGAAGTGAAACTGTGTGTACTGAAAGACGGACAGCGCGGCAGGTGAGGCGATGACCAGCGGCGAGAGCATCGCCATCCAACGACCAGCAGTGCCGCCGACCCAGTGGGCGAGCAGCAGAAAGACTGCCGCGATACCGATGTACTGGAAGGAGAACCAGGCGATTCGAATCGTGGGGTAGTGATGGGTCATGGCGAGCATGAGCTTGGGCAGCAGGAGGAATTGCGGCGGGTATTGGTAGGGGTCTTCGACCTTCATGCCCTCGAATTCGGTGATGGACTCGATGTCGCGGTTGAGCCCCGGGTAGTGATCAGCGTGGTAGATGTTTTTTTCGCCCCGGTCGTGTAGTTCGACAGCGTGGAAGTAGGCCGTGCCGCATTCGTGCTTCGTCCATAATTCGTTGGTGGTGAGAATCCACCATGAAGTGTCCGGGTCGGTCTTGTGTGTGCTGATCCGAGCGGTCTGAACGATGGCAAGCAACGCGATCAATGCAAACAGCGCGGCCCTGGCGGGATGCGACCTCGCCGATCCGTCGAGCCACTCCGGCAGCAGCCCCGCCAAGCGGGGTGCCGTGAGGCTGACGGTTGCCGCAATAACGATTGCCCCAATTGTGAGCGGCCAGGCAGCAAGCGGAAGTTCGGGACCGACGCGACGTACGATGGCGGCAACGAGATGAACGGCAACCATACCGGTGGTAGCAAGGATGGTGAACAAGATGGCCAGGCGCTCAATCGACGCTCCGTGGTCTGAGGGTTGTTTTGCCAATCCTGTCATCTCTTGTTCCTCCGTTGGCGGGAGGATGTATCTGCGAGACTAGGCTCAGCCAACGCGGCAGGTCAAGGCAAAGGTGCGGACGCAGGCACCCGGGGCCCCGGCCGTTTCCCCTGCTGGTGCCGGAGCCGAGACTCGAACTCGGATGAGCGTTGGCTCGGGGGATTTTAAGTACTCTCGGGAAGGGCGGCGGATCAACCTTTATTTGATTCGTTGCCCTGTCCCGTTTACGAGGGTTACGAGGAGTGCTCGACAGTCCGAGGGTTATGGACACCCCCGTGGACACCTGAGTTGGAGGGCCGTTCCCTGTTACATCGACACTCAACAGGTGAGCTCTTCGACGGACCCGGCGCGGTTCACCCTATTAGAAGCAATCCCAGCCGGAGGAGGCAATCCCAGCGTCTCGCGGTGCCACCTGACCGAGCGTACGGGCGTCGTAGGTACCGGTGAACGACGGCGACACGACGCGGACGAGGAACCAGTAGCCGTTGCCGGGCGAGGGGTCGATGCCGTGCGGGAAGTTGGTCCCTACGTGGTCATCCGCCGGACAGAAATCGGTGGCCGTCGCAAAGTCTCCGCCAGTGAGACGCAGGGTCGCCAGGTCCCCCTGGACCAGGTCGTAGGCGGTGGCACCCTCCGCGGCGTCCCACAGCAGATCGACCGCGTCGAGGCGCAACTGTATCGCACGGGTCGCAGGCGGATCGCAGTCCGCGAGAAAGATCTCAAAGCTCCCATCCGGGTTGCCGCCGGTCAGGTTCGCCCCAGACTGAAAGGCGATCCGCCGGCCGTCGTCGTTGATCGACGCGGCCAGGGCCGACGCTCCCGGGGCCAACGAGCACTCCTCGCCGGTCAAAACGTCGAGGATAAGAACCTCGGACGTGAATCCGTTTGTCCGGTCGAAGGCAAGGCGCTCGCCCGTTGCGTTCGACGCCGGCTGACGAAGGGCCAGGGATCCCGTCGTGAAGGTCAACTGCTCGGTCGTTCCCAAGACAAGGTCATGCAAGAACAGTTCATCGTTGCCGTCGTCGGCCGACACGAACACAATCGCGGCACCGTCATCGCTGATCGAGGGCCCGCCCGCCCCTAGGCTGACGGCCTCGCTCGCGGCGAGCAGCGGCGCCCCCGGGGCGTCGGCGTAGTAAAGCCGCCTCGTTCCGGCATCGTTGATCTGGAACGCCACCCGGCGGCCGCTCGCAGAGAGGGAGGTCGCCTCCGGGCCCTGACCGTCCGCGAAGTTGGTTACCTGGATGAACCCGCCTGCGGTCTCGGAGAGAAACAGCTGGTCGCGAAAGTTGGGATTGTCGCCGGTGAGGTCCTTGCTCGACGTGAACGCGATCGTCGACCCGTCGTGATCGATCGAGATGTTGCCGGTTCCGGAGAAGCTGTCCGGCGTCAACTGGACCGCTCCCAGAGACGCCGTGTCGGCGCGGAATACTTCAAACGTCCCGAACAAGGAGGCGCTCGATGTCAACGCCACGTAGCTCCCGTCGTTGCTGATCTTAAACTCGTCGATCAGGCCATCCAGATCGGTAACCTGGCTCAGTATCGAGGTCGTGGTGTCGTAGACGTACAGTTCCTGGCTGCCGTCCGGGTTGTCACCCGTGAGGTTCCCGCTACTGCGGAAGGCGATGCGAGTCCCGGATCCGTCGATGGAGGGCTCGATGGCTGCGGCGAGCCCCACGGTGTCGGTAACCTGCTCGACCGTACAGACGATCCCGGCCGCGGAAGCCGTGCTCATCGTCAGCAACCCGGCGCTCGTGGCCAAGGCCAGGGCTCGCAAGCAACTCGTTCTCAGGAATCTACACTGCATTGCAACCCGGGAACTCATCGTGTGCCCCTCCCCTTCACCCCTAGCCGGCGTGCCTGCGTACCGACGATTGTCTCGTCTGACGCTCTACGAAGAAGTCGTGTAGACCGGTATTTTCTAAGATCCTCGCCCGGTTCCTTCGGCGCTCATTCTCATGCCACTATATACGGCGCTTTTTGGCGGACACGACGAATCGGGATTTGCCATAAAGAGGGCTAACACTGAAGGTTGCGAATTCACTCGTTCGCACGCACCGTCGTAACCCACTGAAAACATTGGTGCCGGAGCCGAGACTCGAACTCGGACGAGGTTGCCCTCAGGGGATTTTAAGCCGGCGAGGGAAGGGTGGCGAATCAAGGACTTTCGAGAGTTGTCTTGATTCGTTGCCCTTTCCCGTTTACGAGGAGTACGAGGAGTGCTCTACAGTCCGAGGGTTATGGACACCCCCGTGGACACCTGGCTCGGCACGCCACGGTCACTCACCTGTCGGCAGTTCGTCCGGGCGCAACAGACGGTGGAAGACCTTGACGGTCCCCTCTGACCTATATATCATTCCGATATATAGCAGAGATAGATATGCCTGATCGCAGCTCCAGCCGCTACGCCGTCCTCGGCATTCTCACGCTCGAACCGATGTCGGGGTACGACATCAAGAAGTTCATCGAGACGAGCGTGGCGCACTTCTGGCGGGAGAGCTACGGGAACATCTATCCGCTGCTCA
>Ga0224508_10004891_pt1 | contig 10886 bp, 7 predicted proteins | sample SF_Jan12_sed_USG_4_FD_170157 | JGI IMG/M metagenome (GOLD analysis project Ga0224508, IMG submission 170157) | Sediment microbial communities from San Francisco Bay, California, United States - SF_Jan12_sed_USGS_21 | ecosystem: Environmental > Aquatic > Marine > Sediment | place: USA: California... | reverse complement strand
GAAGCCGGCGCCACAGGGACCGTGACAACCATGCTCGGCCTGGATCTGCCGTTCGAGATCACCGCGTACGACGAAGCCGAACGCTGGGCCTGGAAGGTCGCTGGTGTGACGGCGACCGATCTCCGCGTGGAGATACCGAGGATCTCGGCGGCTTCGGTCACGGTGTAGGTGAGTCGTTGTGGCATGGGGTCTCCTGTCGGGTGGGAACTCGAGGGGGGAAGGCGGATCATCCGGGCCGGATGCGACGAGAAGAGCGACCGGTGCAGCGAATCGGGGCGCCTGGTGCAGTGCGTGGTGCAGACCGACGTGCTGCTGGCGATCGGTGCAGCACTGCACCAAGTCAGCTGTCGAGCACCGCACCGATGCTGCCGGCGGCGCCGGCCCCGCAGAATCCATGGTGAGGCGGGTCGGGTCGTCGCTCCCTGGCCGGGAACGATGACGGACGATCGTCGCTGACTGTAGGAACGGGCCGAAGGGCTCTGGGACGCCGACCCTGACGAGGGCACGCTGAAGACGAGGTTCTGGCTATGCATGCTCCCATCGACCCGGGCACCGGCGCGAAAGCGAGCCGGAGGCGTGCGCTCGGGTCCCACCACGTCCCCGATGCGGCCGTGCCCTGGCTGCGGCGGCTTGCGAGGTTCTGGGGAGCAATCGGGTTCCTCGGCTGGCTGTTCTGGCGACTGCGGCAGGGGATCCCGAGTGCCGGCGAGGAGGGCGCCTGGGAGGCCTCCGTCGAGCTCGCATTCTGGTTCCTCGCCGTCATCGGCTACGTCCTGGCGTTGGAGTGGGAGATCGTCGGCGCCACGGTCATGGCGATGTCCGGTGCCGGCATGGCGCTGTGGGTCTCGCAGTTCAACGAGCCGCCCTTCGGTCTGGTCATCCTGCTGCTGTTCTTCGCCCCCGCGGCCATCTACTGGACGATCTGGCAGCGGTACAAGCCGTTGTGGAGTGTCGCGACGCTGGGCGCACTGCTGTTGGTGATCCTCGTCACGGGCTCGGTCGGTGCCGTTCGTGTCTACGACAACTTGCTCGGACCGACGCACCCGTCGAGTTCCGCCGAGCGGCTGCCTGACTCGCCGGTCACCTGGGTGTGGTCGGGGGCCGTGACCTCCACGTCGGCGGAGGTGCGCGCCCGCATCGACGGCGATCCTTCGAGGGCACGACTGGCCGTGTCCACGCGCGTCGACTTCGAGGACGCGCTCTACTTCGATGGGGTGACCGCCTCCGACGACGACCAGGGGTTGGTGGTCTTCAGCGTCGACGGTCTCGAGCCGGACACGACGTACCGCTATGCGGTCGAGGTCGGCGGATCGCTCGACATGATCCGCACCGGTGAGTTCGGCACCTTCGGCGACGGGGAGTGGGACTTCGTGCTCGCCTCGGCGTCGTGCGTCCGCACCGGCTCGAATGCTGCCGTGTTCGACACGATGCGCGAGATCGATCCGGATCTGTTCGTGATGTACGGCGACCTGCACTACGGCGATGTCGCCACCAACGACCGCGACCGAATCCGCGAGCTCTACGACGGGATTCACGAGCAACCGGGTCCGGCGGCCTTCTACCGGTCGGTCCCGTGGGACTACGTCTGGGACGACCACGACTTCGGCCCCAACGACGCCGACTCCACGTCGGACAGTCGGCCGGCCGCCCAGACCGTGTACCGGGAGGTGGTGCCGCACTACGAGCTGGCGCGGGACGGTCAGCAGCCGATCCACCACGCGTTCACGATCGGCCGGGCGAGGGTGATCGTCACCGATACACGCTCGGCGCGCAGTCCGAAAGAGGATCCCGACGGCCCGATGAAGACGATGTTGGGAGCCGATCAGCTGCACTGGTTCCTCGAGGAGTTGGCTGCGGCCGACGAGGTGTACCCGCTGATCATCTGGGTCAACTCCGTACCGTGGATCGCCCCGGCCGACGACGGCGTCGACCACTGGGGTGGCTACGACCACGAGCGTCGCCTCATCGCTGACTTCATCGCCGACCGAGACATCGACGGGGTGCTCATGCTGGCCGGTGATGCCCACATGGTCGCTATCGACGACGGCACGAACAGCGACTACTCGACGGACGGTTCCGGAGCAGGATTCCCCGTCCTCCAGGCGTCGGCGCTCGATCGACCCGGCGCGGAGAAGGGGGGACCGTACAGCCACGGTGCGTTCCCGGGCGCCGGGCGCTTCGGCATCGTCGAGGTGCACGACGCGGGCGACTCACTGGAAATCACGCTGAGCGGACGGACGTGGGACGGAGAGGAGCTCGCCTCGCTCCGCTACACGATCGACGCCGACGAAGAGGCGCTCGCATGGTGACCGATGCCTCGGGCGGAGGTGGCCACGGCGCCACCGGAGGGTCCGTGTCCCCGCCTGCGCCGCTGGTCATCGATCTCGCCGACCCGCGAGCTGCGGACCCGGCGCTCACCGGTGCCAAGGCCGCCAACCTCGCCCGTTGTGCCGAGCGCGGTCTGCCGACCCTCCCCGGCTTCGTCATCACCACGGCTGCGACACCGACCCTCGACGGAGTATCGGCGCACGAGTCGACGCTCGACGAGGACCTGTCGGCCGCACGGACTCGCCTCACCGAACGGTCGGGTGAGCCGCTGGTCGTGCGGTCGTCGTCGACCGCCGAGGACCTCGAGACATCGTCGATGGCCGGTCAGTTCGAGTCCGTGCTCGATGTCTGCGGACGGAAGCAGTTCTTTGCGGCGGTCCGTGACGTGGTCCGCTCCGCCGAGCGCACGACCAGCTCCGCGGGAGCGACGCAGGCAATGGCCGTGCTCGTTCAGCGCCAGCTGGACATCGAGATCGGAGGTGTGCTGTTCGGCATCGACCCGATGAGCGGCGATCGAGACCATCTGGTCGTCGAGGTCGTGCCCACCAGCGTGGACGACCTCGTGAGCGGCCGGGTGACGGCCGCTCACTACGTCCTGTCCCGACACGGACGCATCGTCGACCGGTCGCGGGCCGACGCCGCGCCTGCGCTCACGGCCTCGCTCCGCCGCCGGCTCGCGAGCCTGGCGCGCGACGCGTCCGCCGCCCTCGGCCCCGCCCAGGACATCGAGTGGGCCGTCGATCGAGACGACCGGCTGTGGCTGCTGCAGAGTCGGCCAGTGACGGCGGTGGCCGAGCGGCCGGGATCGGCCCGTGTGTTCGGCCCCGGCCCCCTCGCCGAGACGTTCCCGCGACCACTACGGCGGCTCGAGGAGGACCTGTGGGTCGCGCCCCTTCGCGACGGCATCGAGCGAGCCCTCCGCGCCTGCGGCGCCGTCTCCGACGCCGACCTGGACGATTCGCCGATCGTCGTCACCGTCGACGGCTGGGCGGCAATGGACCTCGAGTTGACGGGCATCGTGGCGGGGACGTCGACCCTGCGCCGACGGATGAAGCCGGTGCAGATCCTTCGGCGACTAGCCACGTCGTGGCGAGTGGGACGGCTACGCGTCGCTCTCCCACAGCTCGCCGAAGGTGTGCTGGCCGCGGTCGACGTCGACCTCCGCCAAATCCCACCGGTCGACCAGCTGGATCCCGAGACGGAGCTCGAACTGCTGGCGCGGGCACGCCGCGAGCTCGCGACCGTGCATCAATACGAGGTGCTCGCCGGCATGCTGCTGCACCACGAGACCGACGACCTTCCCGCCACGCTCGTCGCTCTGGAAGCACTGCAGGAGGCACGGCGGCGAGGACTATCCGACAGCGAGGCGATCGGTCGGTGGCCGGTGCTGCTCAGCCTCACCCCACCCTCGCTGTCATCCGCCGAACTGCCGCCCTCGACTCCCGCGCCGGTCCGCGGGGAGCACGCCGTGGAGGCGCTGAACGAACGCGAGGCGCTGCGGCTCCGCAGCCGCTGGCTGCAGGAGCTCCTTGCGATCGCCGCACGATCGCTGGCGCGACGTCTCGCAGAGTCCGGCAAGGTCGCCGAACCCGGGCTGGTGCAGGAACTGACGCTGGACGAGCTCACCGACGCCGTGCAGACGGACACCGTTCCCGACGATCTCGAGCAGCGTCGGACAGCAGCCGATGGTGCTCCGTTGCCCTCGCGCTTCCGCCTCACCGCGTCCGGAGGCGTTGTTCCGACCACAGCTGCCCGCCATGCAACCTCAGGGCTCCCGGCGGCTCCCGGCCGTGTTGTCGGCAGGGCGCGGCACGGGGTCGCACCTGGCACCCCGAAGGGCGGCATCGTCCTCGTCACCCAGCACCTGCACCCCTCGCTGGCACCGGTGCTGCCGAGCCTGGACGCTCTGGTGGCAGAGACCGGGAGCTCGCTGTCCCACCTGGCGATCCTCGCGCGGGAGATAGGTCTTCCCGTCGTGGTCGGCGTCGACGGTGCCTGCCGCCGGTTCTCGCCCGGCACGCGCCTGCTCGTCGACGGCAGCGTCGGCGACGTGCATGAACTCCCCGAGGACCACCCGGCTGCCGACCCAGAGGCAGTCCCATGAGCGTGCGTCAGCTGATCCGGTTCGCAGTCGTGGCGTTGATCGTGATCGTGCTCGTCACGGCCGGTTTCTACGTTCTGATCTACCTGTACCGGTGGGAGTGGAACCGGGCCATTGTTTCGGGGATCTTCTTCCTCGCGGCGCTCGTGACGATCAGCACGTTGCTCATCCTGCGCAGCCTGCGACGACTGGAGGAGCGCATCGATCGCATCGCGCGAGCCCGGGCCCGGTCGCAGATCGTGATCGCCGAGGAGAGTGATCGACGGGCGGCCCGCCACTTCAAGTGGCTGCGGGAGCCTCCGCGGGATCTGCAGGTGTTCATCCCCGTCCTGTTGGGCGCTGGGGTCCTGCTGTCGGTCGCTGCCTACGTACTCGAGCGGGTCGCGGGAATGATCGCCGGCCCGACCCTGGACCGACGCACCGCTCACCTCGTCGCACCCGATCTCCCACTCGGGGACGACTCAGCCGCTACACGTGCCACGCCGGGCGACGCTGCGCAATCCTCCATGTGGTGGTCACTGGTGCGGCTGATGGTGATCGTCGTCGTGGCGACCGCAGCCATCGCCGTGGCAGTCGACGCGATCGGTGATGCGACGCAGAGCCGCCCCGAGGTCCCCGCGTCGCAGGGCACGATCACGATCGAGTTGGAAATCGCGCAACGCGGCCAGGTCCGACCGCCAGCGGACGTCGCGGCGACATTGTGGGTGGCCTGTCGCAGTCACGTGCCCGCCGAGGTCGGGATCGTCGCCGCGGAGACGACCGGGCCCGACTCGGCGCGGCTGACGCTGGACCATCGACTCGGAGATCTCCACGTGCGTCGGTTCACCGGATGCCTCGAGGATCTCACCCTCACCTCTGTGTTGGCCGACGTGGAGCGGATCGAGATGCGGTCGGACGGCGCCTGAGACCAGAACCCTTGCGAAAGTGTTCGGTGCGCAGACTTGGCGCGGACCGTCGCGATGGGTGGCGGCAAGGTTGAGGGGGAGTCATGTCTGCCAGAACTCTCGGGCGCCATGGGGAAGTGGTCGAGGGCCTGTTCGAAGGCGAGCGAGGGGGTCTCGCCTCGCTGGACGCACTCGTAGGCCGAGGTCTTGGAGATACCGAGGATCTCGGCGGCTTCGGTCACGGTGTAGGTGAGTCGTTGTGGCATGGGGTCTCCTGTCGGGTGGGAACTCGACGGGGGAAGGCGGATCACCCGGGCCGGAAGCGACGAGAAGAGCGACCGGTGCAGCGAATCGGGGCGCCTGGTGCAGTGCGTGGTGCAGACCGACGTGCTGCTGGCGATCGGTGCAGCACTGCACCAAGTCAGCTGTCGGGTACTGCGCCGATGTTGCCGGCGGCGTGCTCATCGGCCTCGTGAACGAAATGGGCGTAGATGTCGAGGGTTGTGACGGTGGGTTCCCGTCAAGGTGAACCTTCGAAACATCGAAGTGAACTGCCGAGGTCAGAAGGACCGCTCCGACCCGACTCCTAGTACTTCAGTCGACACGGAAAGCGGTTCTTGAGCTCGTCCTCATCGACCTTGGCCCTGAGGTCCGGGAAACGAACGGGAGCTTCAGCCGAATGGCTTGAGGCAAAGCGGGCATTGGGATTCCTCCAACAGTGAGAACGTCACTCTCTATTTCGGGCCAGAGACCGAAAGAGATGCGGCCCGACACAAACGCCGATGCGCCATCTGGCACCATGCCAACCGCGACTGATCATCCGTTCGGCTCAACCGCTTCGGTGGCACGGGTTAGCCTCACCCCCCATGTCCGACAGCGCTCAGTTCGCCTCGCTGCGACGGTGGAACATCGGGGTCGGCACAGCCCACCTGGTCCAGGCCGTGGCCATCCTCGCCTTGAGCAACGACTTCGCGATACCCGTACAGGCCAAGGTGCAAGACGGCCCACCCGGCACCGCCTTGACCATCGACAAGGTCTTCTTCGAACTCCGCTTCTCGGTCGCCATCACCCTCTTCCTGCTGCTGGCTGCGGCCGACCACCTGTTGATGGCGGCGCCGAAGGTCGTCCGCTGGTACGAAGCAAACCTTCATCGAGGCATCAACTACGCCCGGTGGGTCGAGTACTCGATCAGCGCGTCGCTGATGATCGTGCTGATCGCGATGCTGCCAGGCATCACCAACCTCTACGCCCTCATCGGCCTGTTCGCCATCAACGCAGCAATGATCCTGTTCGGCATGCTCATGGAACAGGTCAACCGGCCCGGCAGCACGGTCTCATGGTGGCCATTCACCTTCGGCAGCCTTGCCGGCATCGTCCCGTGGACCGCCATCACGATCGCGCTGATCGTCGCCCAACGAGACGGAGACGGTGTCCCCGGATTCGTCTACGGCATCTTCGTCTCACTGTTCCTGCTGTTCAACTGCTTCGCCGTCAACCAATGGCTCCAGTACCGACGAAGAGGCCGCTTCGCCGACTACCTCTACGGCGAGAAGGTGTACCTCGTACTCAGCCTCATCGCGAAGAGCGCCCTGGCCTGGCAGGTCTACGCCGGGACCCTCGCCGACTGAGGGGCGACGGCACCGAGCCCTCGTCAGGCCTACCGCGGGGAAGGCGAGTCCTCGCCTGGCGGTGCGACCAGATCGCCCACTCGTGCTCGTTGGCTCACGATCATGCTGCGCCGCCGGAGACTTCGATGTTGACACCTGTGAGATATGACGCGTCGTCGGAGAGCAGGAAGGTGACGGTGGCGGCGACCTCGTCCAGGCTGCCGTAGCGACGGAGGGGGATCTGGTCGATCATCTGCTGGGCCACGGCAGCGTCGGTGTCGGCGTAGTAGATGCTGGGCACCTCCGCCTGACGATGTACCTGGTTGTCCCACATGGCGCCGGGTCCGATGAAGGCGGGACTGATCGCGTTCACTCGGACACCGAACGGGGCCAGATCCTTGGCTGCGGACTTGGTGAGCGCGATCACCGCCGCCTTGGACGCGCTGTAGCCAGCCATGTTCGGCGCCCCGCTGACGCCGGCCATCGACGCGGTGTTGACGACCGCACCCGGGCGCCCGCGGCGCTGGAGCCCCCGTGCGAACACTTGGAGGACGGTGAAGACACCCGTGACGTTGACCTCCAGCACCCGGCTCACGTCGTCGAGTGACATGTCCAGCGTGTTCGCGAACTCGCCCTGGTAGCCGGCGTTGTTGAAAAGGAGGTCGGGGGTCGCGAGGTCCGGGCCCAGCCGTGCGATGGCTGACTCGACAGCGTGAGCATCCGTCACGTCGAACACGACGGTTGTCATCGTGGATCCCGCAGCCGGCGACACCTCGACGCAGAGGCCGTGGGACTCATCGAGTCGTTCCCCGGCCGTGGGAAGGTCGGCGAGGATCACCGACGCGCCGGCTGCGGCCAATCGCAGCGCGACGGCTCGCCCGATGTCGCCGGCGGCGCCGGTCACGAGAGCGACTCTCCCGGTGGCGAACTCGTTCACTTCGTCACCGTAGGACACCTCGGGGTGAACAGAGCGGCCGAGGCGCAGGAGGGGGTTGCGCCTCGGCCGCTGGAGCTCACGGCAACACTCAGTCTCCGAGTCGCCCGCCGTCGGCAGCGAACAGATGGACCGGCCCACCGATGGCGACCCGCACATTGTCGCCACGATCGATGGAGGTCTCTCCTTCGGCCCGCACGACGAGAACGAGCGGTTCGCCCTGGTGCTCGGCGGTCACGTGTACGAACGACTCCGAGCCCAGCTCCTCGACCACCGTGACTTCACCAGGGAGGCCTTCGGTGCCGATCTCGAGGTGTTCGGGGCGGACACCAACAATCGCATCGCGTCCGTCGATCTGCACGAGCCCGCGAACAGCCGGCGCCGGAGCGCCGACCTCGCGCACCGCCGTCGTGAAGCGCGCCTCCATGGCCGCCCAGTGCGTGGGCACGTCGGGGCGCGACGCCTTCACGACATCGTCGCGTCCGAACTCGTACACGTCCGAAGTCCTGCCGACTGCCACCAACGAGCCGACTGAGCGAACCAACGCTGCATCCTCACCTCACCAGTCTGGCTCAGCGCTCTGCGGCTGAGGGCGGCACGCGGTGTCGGTGCCTCCCGTCGCCTGCGGGATCTGGCGGAACTTCTTCGACTTCGTCGGACGCCGAAGGCGACATCGAGGCGAAGGCCGAGATCCTGTGGGCCCACCCGGATGCCACATTCGGCGCAGCCGTCCGCCGGCCCACCCTCCGACCTGGCCTCGACAAGGGAATCGCACAGGTCTGAGGAGTCTCCGAACGAGAGACCGGCTTCAGCATCCAGATCGAGAACAACTAGGACCCGACACGAGTACGGCCGGACGACCGAGGTGTTCTCCATTGCGACGTTGCGCTTCTCGCCTGGGTCCGTCTCGATGCGCGTGGCTTGGACCAGCATCGACAACCGGGCCACAATCGGCCTGCAACTTGACGACACGACATTCCTCTGGGAGCACAATGGCACTGAACGAGTACAAGGCGGGCACTGCGTTTTCCGGGGTTCTCGGGCGGACCGGAGAAGAATCGGAGCCGGCGTGGCCGGAACCGAACCGTGCACGCGACGGCGCTCCCAACGTGGTCTTCATCGTGCTCGACGACACCGGCTTCGCTCATCTCGGGGCGTACGGCAGCCCCATCTCGACGCCGAACATGGACCGTCTGGCCGCGAACGGCCTCACCTACACCAACATGCACACCACGGCACTGTGCTCGCCCACCCGGTCGTGCATCCTGACGGGCCGCAACCACCACTCGAACGGCTTGGCCTGCATCACCGAGGGGTCGCTCGGTTACCCAGGCGCCAACGGCAACATCCCGTTCGAGAACGGCTTTCTCGGCGAGGTCCTCCTGAACGAGGGCTACAACACCTACGCGGTCGGCAAGTGGCATCTCACACCGGCCGACCAGACGTCGGCGGCCGGGCCATACGACCGCTGGCCACTCGGTCGCGGCTTCGAGCGCTACTACGGGTTCCTCGGCGGAGACACCCACCAGTTCTACCCGGAGCTGGTGCACGACAATCACACGGTCGAACCACCCGCGACCCCCGACGAGGGCTACCACCTCACCGAGGACCTCGCGGATCGCGCGATCTCCTTCATCGCCGATACGAAACAGGCGGCGCCGAACAAACCGTTCTTCCTGTATTTCGCGCCCGGTGCGATGCATGCACCGCACCACGTGCCCAAGGAATGGGCCGACAAGTACGACGGAGCCTTCGACGACGGTTGGAGCGCGTACCGAGAGGCGGCACTGGCTCGCCAGAAGGAGCTCGGCATCGTGCCGGCCGACACCGAGCTGTCACGCCACGACCCCGACGTACCTCTCTGGGACGACCTCCCGGGCGAGGAACAACGCCTGTACGCCCGGATGATGGAAGTCTTCGCCGGCATGCTCGAGCACACCGACCACCACATCGGCCGCATTCTCGACTCCCTCGCGGAGACCGGCGAGCTCGACAACACACTCGTCATGTTGATCTCCGACAATGGGGCGAGCTCCGAGGGCGGTCCGAGCGGTTCGGTGAACGAGAGCCTGTTCTTCAACAACGTGCCGGAGTCGGTCGAGACCAACCTCGCGGCCATCGACGACCTCGGCGGACCGAAGTACTTCAACCACTACCCGTGGGGCTGGGCCTGGGCGGGCAACACCCCCTTCAAGCGCTGGAAGAAGGAGACCTACCGCGGCGGGGTCAGCGATCCCTTCGTCGTCCAGTGGCTCGCCGGCATCTCGGCACGGGGTGAGCTCCGGCATCAGTACGCCCACGCGATCGACATGGTGCCGACGATCCTCGAGCTGCTCGACATCGAGCCGCCTCCTTCGATCAAGGGGGTGACCCAATCACCCATCGAGGGCGTCAGCTTCGCGGACTCCCTCGATGACTCCGGCGCGCCGACGCAGCACCACACGCAATACTTCGAGATGATGGGCCATCGGTCGATCTACCACGACGGGTGGCGGGCGGTGTGTCCGTGGCCCGGACCTTCCTACATCGAATCAGGCGGGTTCTTCGGCGATTCCATGTCCGCCGATCGGCTGACCGAGCTCGACGCAACCGGATGGGAGCTCTACAACGTCGCCGAGGACGTCGCCGAGACCCGCGATCTCGCCGACGAGCACCGACCCAAGCTGATCGAGATGATCGGGCGCTGGTACGCCGAGGCCGGGAAGTTCAACGTCTTCCCGATCGACAGCCGGGGGGTGATGCGACTCGCCGACGAACGCCCGGCGATCGCCAAGGAGCGCACCAGCTACGTGTACAGACCCGGCACCCAGGCGGTCCCTTCACTGGCGGCGGCCAGCGTGCTCAATCGACCCCACAGCATCACCGCCGACGTAGTGATCCCCGTGGGGGGCGCCGAAGGCGTCCTCATCTCCCACGGCGGCAATGACGGCGGCTATTCGCTCTACCTCAAGGACGGGAGGCTGAAGTACGTCCACAACTACGTGGCGCTCGAGTACCTCGAGGTCGAGTCGGCCGAGGCCGTACCCGCTGGT
>Ga0224508_10004890_pt1 | contig 10888 bp, 9 predicted proteins | sample SF_Jan12_sed_USG_4_FD_170157 | JGI IMG/M metagenome (GOLD analysis project Ga0224508, IMG submission 170157) | Sediment microbial communities from San Francisco Bay, California, United States - SF_Jan12_sed_USGS_21 | ecosystem: Environmental > Aquatic > Marine > Sediment | place: USA: California... | reverse complement strand
CCCACAACCCCTGTTGCAGCAATGCCAACGCCACTGCGCCACCAAACGACGACCCAACAAGCAGATCGGGGGCAAAACTGACGATGGCATCAGATTGCAGCCGAATACAGGCCTCAAAGTCACTGGTATCCATTTCTGGTGTCAACGCATCGAATTCCTGCTTGAGCTGCTGTGACTTGATCCCGTAAGGGCTACCTTCGAGACCGTGAATGAACTGGACTTTGAGCGGTGACGGCATGAATCGACTCCTCGGTAATCCACAGCGTACCATCCAGGCGTGATTATTTTTTATCCGTTACTCGGGACTGCCAGGTGACTGCAGAAGCGCCATTTGCTGAATTGACGCCCGATACGGTGCTGGATGCCATCGAGTATGCCGGCTTTCGTTGCGACGGGCGCAGTCTGGCACTGAACAGCTATGAAAACCGCGTGTACCAGGCCGGGCTGGAAGACGGCAGCTGGGTAGTCGCAAAATTCTACCGGCCGGGGCGGTGGTCTGATGCTGCGATTCTCGAAGAACACGAATTCTCTATCTCGCTCAAAGAGCATGACATTCCCGTCGTGGCACCGCTGCTTTGTCGCGATCGAACACTGAATTTGCATGGCGGATTTCGCTTCGCCGTCTTTCCGCGTCAGGGTGGCCACTGGCCGGAATTGGGTTCGTCCGACGAACGCGCAATGATGGGTCGGTGTCTCGGGCGTATGCATGCCGTTGGTGCGAGTGCTAGCTTCGAGCATCGTGCGACTATCGACATCGATCGTCTCGGAACGCAGTCGCGCGACTACCTGTTGGCCAGTGACTGGATACCAATGCATATCCACGAGAGTTATTCGGCAGACTCCGGACATCTGCTGGCAGAAGTGGAGCGCGTATTTGCTGAGGTCGGTGACTACCATAGCTTGCGCATTCATGGAGATTGTCATCTGGGTAACACGCTGTGGACTGAAAAAGGACCGCATTTTGTCGACCTGGACGATTGTGTTAGTGGTCCGGCAGTGCAGGATTTGTGGATGCTGATATCCGGCGATGAACTGGACATGCGAACCCAGCTCGATGACATACTCGAAGGTTACACCGCCTTTTACGAATTCGACCCACGCGAATTTCGGCTGATCGAACCATTACGCGCGTTGCGCATGATTCATTACACCGCCTGGGTTGCACGGCGTTGGAGCGATCCGGCTTTTCCTCTGGCATTCCCGTGGCTGGCGGAGAACCGCTACTGGGAAGAGCATGTACTCAACCTCAAGGAACAGCTGGCCGCCGTTCAGACCGCCTGAAGGGGACTATCACAATCCCCGATTGCCGATAGCGCCGACAGCCGCGTATTGCTGGCCCAATTCCGGATTCTGTTAACTCGTAGCCAAACGCACATCGTCAATGATTGCGGTTTCGAGTACTGGTTCAAGTCATTACCCGACCGATATCCCTAGAATCACAGATTAAAGTTAAATAGAGTCGAGAAAGCCCTTGGACGACAGAGAGCTGGTCAACCGGATCCTGCGATACGACCGAGCTGCGGCAGAAGCGATCGTACACGAATACGCCGGTCTGATTTACACGATCTTCACCCGGGAAACTGACGACCCGGACTGTGTCGAAAGCCGCTTCGAGGAATTCTTCGATCTGTTGGCCAGGAACGACTATCAAATCCTGCGCATGTGGGATGGCAAATCTATCTTACGCAGCTATCTGGCTGCGGTTGCGATGAAGATGGTTCTCGAAAACCGCAGTCGCAGCGGTGAGACCGACCAGAAGTTGTCGGAGGAACTGCTAAAACCACTGCGCGAATCGTTGCGTTCGGCATTGCATACCGTGTCTGAGCAGGATCGCCGCATCATCCAGCTACGACGCTTCGATGGTCTGGGATTCCGCGAAATCGGCATGCGTCTCAGCATGAAGCCCAGTGCGGTGGGGGTCATGTTGCATCGTGCCGAAAAACGCCTGCGCGATCAGGTATCGATGACCTTCCCTGCGCTGTTCAGAGACTTCGTACAATGAGGCATGCACTGGCTCCGGAAATGCCACTGGTGCATCTCGATCCCGAGGTACTTGCCTCTTATGTGGACGGCCGCGAGGTTGAATCGGAACAACTGTATCACCTGAAAACTTGCGAACTGTGCCGGACCCGGGCCAGCGACGCCCGCCTGCTGCGTGCGTTGCTTGTCGGCAACCGGGAAGAAGGTGTGGGAACAACCGTTCCGCTCGATGCAGCCACAATAGCCGGATATCACGATCAGTCGTTGCCTGCCGATCAAATGGCCGCAGTCGATCGTCGCCTGCTTGCTGACGACAACGTGTTGCTGGAATTGATCGAATTGAGAATCGGTCTGCACGCCGGTCTGCGCGCAGCAACACCACAGACGCACCTCGTGTCACGTATCGCGGCACGTTTCTCAACCGGCCAGTCAAAACAGTCGCTGCGAATCGCATCGCTGGGCACGATGATTATTGACTGGAACTCAGAACTACCGGCTTTCCATTATCATCCGGCAACACCGGAAAACGTCGCGAGCATTACTGCGGCTCAGGATAACCCGACGATCAATAATTCCGGGAGCTTCCCCGCTCCGGTAGCAAAACGCGAAGTTGATCTGCACGCTGGTCGGAACACATTGCGTCTGCGGATCGTTCCGGGTAATAAGCTCGAGTTATTCGTATTTGACGAACAGAACTTCCGTCCGGCGAATGGCATCAGCATCACTTTTGAGCCGGAAAAAGGTGTTGGCCGGCAGACGGCAACGCGAAATTCCGGTATTGTCGCATTCGAGTTATCACCAGGTCCGGCCCGCCTGTTGATTGATGCCGGCGATCGATGGGTGCTTGAACTACGCTGATCTCAAGGCCATTTGAGGCTACAGGGCCTGCGGGCGGACGCCCGGAGCCCAGGAAAAACACTCTGCAAAAAAGGGGTTGCCACTGATGCGACAACCCCTGGTCTCGGTTCTTACCAGCGCTGTTGCCGCGGACGCTGCTCGCGAGGACGTGCCTCGCTGATTCTCAGAGTGCGGCCATCAACTGCCTGTCCATTCAGACTTTCGATAGCGCTTTGTGCTTCTGTATCTGGCATTTGCACAAAACCAAAACCGCGTGAACGGCCGGTATCACGATCGCGAATAACAGTCACATCCTCAACCGCACCGAAGGGTGTGAACATTTCGCGCAGTTTGTCTTCGTCGACTGAGAAGGGCAGATTGCCCGCATAAATCTTGCTCATCGTCTCCACTCTCTAAAACCAAAAGAACTTCGGGATGGCTGTCTTCGAATACAAAACAGCCATGCACCGATCGACTCGCGTCGGTTTTTCACTCTGAGATACGGGAAAGAATACAACCAGAATCGCCGGGAAAATCTGAAGCTAAGCCAACGGGTATTATCCTAACCGTCACCGATACATGGTGCAAGCGATAGCTGATATCAATCATCGGATTTCTTGAACAATTCATCGAGCTTTTTCATCGGATCACCGTCGGAATCTCCACCCGCATCGTCACCAAACAAATCACTCAACCGGGGCTGGGCCTCGGTCTGCTCTCTTGATTGCGGCGAATACGCGCCTGGTCTCGGTCGATAGTAGTCACAAAAATTGGCCTTTTCCTTGTCGCGCACCTCGTCAGCGACAGGCTCACGACAAGACTTCGCAACTGATGTGTCGTAGTACTCGCACAACTTGCACACATGTAATTCCGCAGTGCAGGAACGGCATTCTTCCAGCCGCCGCAGTGGCAGAGTCAGCTCCGCGAGAGAACTGCCACATCGCCAACAGACCAGCCCGGTCAATTCGAACATGTGCCTTTTGCACCCAGTGAATCAATTGGTCCGCGAACTGTCTCATATTACCTGCAAGGTAGACTATGCTTTGATGATGTCTCGGCCAGTTCGGACCCACGACGATGTGATTCCCACGGGGATGTTGCGGCCGGATTATTCCGGCGACAGCATCGTCAATCTCATGTCGTCGATCGCCACCGGCAGGGGCGGTAAGAGCGCCTATCAACCACTGCGGTTGCTGGAAGACGTTCCGGTTTCGCGCTTCCGCAACGTGCTGGTGATACTGATCGACGGGCTCGGGTATCAGTATCTGAGGCGTTTCCCCGAGAGCACCATGTCGGCCCATCTCCGTGGCCGATTGACGTCCGTGTTTCCGACCACGACGGCCGCCGCGGTCACAACTTTTCTGACCGGCCTGGCTCCTGCCCAGCATGGGCTGACCGGCTGGCACGTGTGGCTGGAGGAAATACGCACGCTCACAGCGGTTCTGCCATTCCGCAGCCGGAACAGCCTGGAGTCCCTGCAATCCAGGGGATTCGACGTGGCGACGCTGCTGGATGCACGCCCGATCTATCCGGGACTGGACGTCGACTCACATGTCATCAGTCCGGCGCGCATTGCGTACTCACCGTTCAACCAGGCGTTCAGTGACGGCGCCCGCGTGCATGACTATGGCAGCGTCGATCAGTTCTACCAGACTATTGCGGATGTGGTCTGTGCCGATACCGCGGAAAAATACATCTACGCCTATTGGTCTGATCTCGATCATATTGGTCATCAGTACGGTATCGACAGCGACCCGGCAGCCCAACACTTCCATGAACTCGATACCGGCTTCGCTCGCCTGCTGACCGAATTGGAAAACTCCGATACGCTCCTGTTGCTGACCGCCGATCATGGCGTCATTGACACAACACCGGACACCCGGATCGATCTCAATCGTTACTCTCCGCTCACAGCGATGCTCGACGTGCCGCTGTGTGGCGAACCACGCGCCGCCTATTGTTATGTGCATCCCGGTGAGCACGGCGCGTTTGAAACCTATGTGGCAAGCGAATTGGCAGGCGCGGCCCATGCCATTCCAAGCCCGCAACTGCTGGAAGCGGGACTATTCGGACCCGGCGAACCGCATCCGCGGCTGCACGCGCGGGTGGGCGATTACACACTGCTGATGAATGACAAGTATATAATCACCGACACCGTGCCCGGTGAATCCTCCAACACGCTGATCGGTGTGCACGGCGGTCTGACGGCCGCCGAGCTCTACGTGCCGTTAGTGCTGCTACAGACCTGAACGAATGGGACAGACTACGGTATTTGATGATGATCCAACGGGCCCTGACACTATTGTTGATTCTGACAGCTTGTTCCTGTAGCAAGCCAGTCGATAACGAACTCGCGGAACTGGCATGGATATTGGGCGACTGGACCTCCCGGGACGGAACAATCACCGAGAGCTGGCGCAGTGTCAGCAATCATACCTTCGAAGGTGCAGGCGAGACGCATAATGACGGCAAAGTCAGCCGCGAATCGATGCGACTGGTACTGATGAGCGATGAGATCTCTTTCATCGCGAAGGTAGCGCACAACGAACGGCCTGTTGCGTTTCAGCTAAGCCGCGATTCGACGCCTTCCCGTGCAATATTTGTCAACGCGCAACACGATTTCCCGAAACAGATTGTGTACCGGCAAGACGGCCCCGATCTGGTGGTCGAGGTCAGCGATGGTGCATCGCAGGGCTTTGAAATCCACTTTTCACGCCGGGGTTCGGGTGGTCGATGACCAGCCAGGCGATCTTGCTGGATGTGTTCAGAATCGATGGTGCGTGAAGAGGGCGACCCTGTCCTGCCTGGTCAGTCGTCGATGGGGGTGATGGCGACGCGTTCGGCCCGGCGCGGGCCGGCGGCCAACACTTCGAAGCGGTAACCACGCCACTCCACGACATCACCTTTTTTCGGTAACCGGTCGAGCCGTTCGTTGAGCAGCCCGCCAAGCGTCATCGCGTGAACCTCCTGTGCGCGATGAATATCGAGCTGTTCGCACAGGCTGTGCAGCTCGATCGAGGCATGCGCGTACAGCGAACCATCCGGCTGCGGCCACAGTTGCTCGGTGACCTGATCACTCTCATCGACGATATCGCCGACAATTTCCTCGAGGATGTCCTCGAGTGTCACCAACCCCTGCAGGTCGCCATATTCGTCAACAACAATCGCCTGGTGCCGCTTGATCTGCTGGAAGCTCCACAACAGCTGGTCGAGCTGTTTGCCCTCGGGAATGATGAATGGCTCGTGCAAAAGCTCCGACCAGTCTATATCTGCCCCGGGATGAGCCTGCAGCCAGAACAGGATCTCCTTCGTGTGAACCGTGCCGGATACCTCTTCCAGCTCACCGGTCGGCGTGAAAGGAAAGCGACTGTATCCGGAAGTTTCGATAGTACGCAGCACTTCTTCACGGCTGTCGGTAGCCGCGAGATAGGTCACGGCAGAGCGTGGAACCATGACATGGCTCGCAGTGAGCTGGCGCAGGCGCGTCGCACCGACGATCATCCCGGCCGTCCTGGCACCGACCACGCCTTCGTTACGTCCCACCGCGGCCATCAGGCGAATCTCGTCGATGGAGGTAACCGGTATCTTGCGGCTGCCACGCAAGGCGCGTGAAATCCAGCTACTCAGACGCACCAGCGGGCCGAGACTCACTGTCAATGCACGGATGCCATGGGCGACGGGTATTGCCAGCGCTTTGGTAAACACAACGCCGGCAGTTTTTGGCACGATCTCGGTCAGCAACAATACCGCCAGCGTGAACACGATGGTAAACAACCACAGTGTTTGCGGGCTGAAAACTTCTGAATAACTGGCGCCGGCCACAGCTGCGCCAATGGTGTGCGCCGTCGTGTTGACAATCAGGATTGCGGCTATGGGCAAGTCGATATCGCGCTTGAACCCGGCCAGCAGCCGGCTCGCCGAAGGGTGTCGTGACGCCAGCGCCTCGATCTGTGCGTGATTGATCGACAGCAGCACCGATTCGAAAATCGAGCACATGAAGCTCACCACCAGCACGACTGAGACAGCTACAGCAAAAACCAGCATGACGACACCATGGCAAATCTGACCCGAACGCCAGAATATCAGACGGCCTGACGCCCCGGGGGCGATGGCGACAGGGTCGGCAGGCGAAGACGCGAAATGGCTGAGGTTTTTGCGAAAGACCTCGTTCTACCGCTATTGCGTAGGTAGATGTGCCGATTGATATCCGGCCGTTTCGGCCGCATTTAGGTTACAGAGCCCATGATGGGGTGGCCTTATGTACGTACCTGACTCTTACGGCGACACCAGCCGCATCTGTCGTGTGGGCCGTGTATTCGCTGGGGTGCTGCTGTGGTTTGTACCTCCATGACGTCAACAGCCGGTTGATAACAAAAGAAATTGTCTGGTTACAAGACTATCTGGATTCGCCGACATGGCATCACCGCGACGATGCCATCTTGTTCATCAGAAATGAAATGCTGCGCGGAGAAAGAAACTACAACCATTTGTACCAGGTAAGAGCCGACGGCAACGATCTAAAGTACATCCACCTCAAACTGCCGCAAAACCAATAGTTCAGAAAAGGCGTCCAGAAAAGGCGTCCAGAAAAGGTTTCGAATTTATTATTTCCCGAAAAGAAATATTAAGCCTGACACCTTTTCTTTTTCTCGCCACACACTACGCGTCTGCAGCCCGCTGGATCCAGGACCGCACCCAGTCATTCGGGATCATGTCGATGGACAGGTTGATCCGCTCAGTTTCTCCGTCGTTGACGACGCGGTGGGGATCGGTGAAACGCAAATACCAGCACTCACCCGGTCTCATAGGAACCGGAGCTTCGTTGAGAAAAAACCCAACGCCGGGGTTCGTGAAGATCGGGATGGTCAGGCGGATGACAGACCGTTCCTGTTCAAGACCCAGGGTAGGGTCTGTGTGTTCCTTGATGATCCCGCCGGGCGCCAGCCGAAGCAGGCGGACCAGGGTAACGGTCGTGTGCGAGCGGAAGTCGTTCACCACACTCTTCAGATAGGGACATGCCTCCAGTAGGGATGTATCCGGCCACTCCGCCCACGAACCATCGGCATAGTCGGTTACCGGCTCGGAGTGCGGGAGTTCCCGCGGTGCCGTCAGGGGAAGGACGCTGTACTCGATATACTCGTGCAGTGGCAACGTGCACACCTCCTCGCGCATCTTCTCAAGATCGAGAGAAAGCGGAATTCTGATGCGGTCACCGATAGCCATATACCCCTATTTATAGGGAAAAAGAGCGCAACGCAAGCGGGAACGCTGATTTGCCCGGTGCGCGTAGAAAAGGTGTCAGGTCTATTATTTATGGAAATAAACCTGACACCATATTTCTGACACCTTTTTTCTTTTAGTCGATGACAGTCAGCTCGTCGATCAGGTGGTCTGCGCCGTAGACTTTTTTGAGCGCCTCGAGAATGATCGCGGTATTGACGCCGACCGTGCGGTTGTCGGCCGGGTCGAACCAGTAATCACCCGCTATCGAGTGGATGTTGCCGTCGAATGCAAGCCCGATTAGCGCGCCATCTGCGGCCACCATCGGGCTACCGGAGTTACCACCGGTAATATCCGTCGTCGCGACAAAATTGAATGGCGTATCGAGGTTCAGCGAACCACCATGGTCCGTCCAGGACGCCGGCAACGCAAACGGGTGTTCCCCGGTAGTGCGCTCGAACAACCGGCTGACGCGGGTAAAGGGATCGACCATCGCGCCTTTTTCCTCCCAGCCTTCGACCGCCCCATAGGTCACACGCAAAGTGAATGTCGCATCCGGGTAGGTGTCGGTGCCATAGACCTGGAAACGTGCGTCGGCGATCATTTCCTCACCGCGTATTCTCGGTGCCTCCACCTCGTCCTCGTAGCGCTTACGAAGGGCCCGGGCGTCGTCATCGATACGCAATACCAGCTTGATCAGCGGGTCTTCACTGGCTTTTACCGCGTCGACACCACCCTGCCACAGCATCTTGCGGAATTCGGCATCGTCGAGTTTTGTTCCGTCCACCAGCTTCGTTGCGAGATTCCTGGGGGATACCTTGCCCAGAACCAGGTGAACGTAGGGGCTGTCCGGGCCCAGCCATTCACGCATCTTGTCGAACGAAAACGTGAGACCGAGTTTTTCAAACTCACGATCGATCGGGCGGGCAGCGAACAGCCGTTGTTCTACTGCCGGTAACGCGGTATCGGTATAGGACCGGATCCGCTCCTCGTTGGGCAACTCGCGTTCGGCAGTACCGCGGACAATTGTCCGGGCATAATTGAACAGGTCGCCATAAAACGCGGCACCGCTCTCAATAAACAAGTGGTCTTCGTAGAATGTGCGATAGGTCGTCATCGCATTGTCAATCAGGTTCCAGGCGTCGCCGTATTTGTTGCGCAGCTTGCGTTTACGCATGACGGTCGCCTTCAACGCTGCTTCCTGATCGGCCTTTATCGCCATCTTCTTGTCGTTCTGTAAGGCCTTCAGCTGGTTGCGGCGCACCTTAATCCCGTTCTCAAGGTTGAGAATTCGCTGCTGCACTGTGCGTGCGGCTTCGGGGCTGGTGTCCTGCCACGCCAGCATGCGGCCACGAAGTTCAGAATAACGCAATAACCACAGCGGGTACACTGAATCACGCAACATCCGCAACTGCGACATCGTCAGCGAACGGTCCGTGGCTCCGGGGTGACCGGTGATGAATACCGGATCGCCGGAAGATGGCCCGCCTTTTCTCCATCGTAAGAAATCTGGCGTGTTCGCCGGCATACCATCTTCATAGACCCGCAGGAACGACATATCGAGACACCAGCGCGGGAAATTGAAGTTGTCCGGGTCGCCGCCGAATGCAGCGATGGCCAGTTCCGGCGCGAAAACCAGCCTGACATCGTTATAACGTTTGTATTTGTAGATAAAATACTGGCCGCCGTTGTAGAGCGTTACGGCTTCGCAGTTCAACGCACCGTCCGACGCATCCTCGCAGGCAGATTCCAGGTTGGTCAGCTCAGCTTTGCGTGCCTTGTTGGCTTCGGCATCCGGCATGCCTGCGGTCGCCCGCGCTATCTTGTCTGTGACTTCTTCCATGTCGCTAAGAACAGAAATCTGCTGCCCCGGGCATTGCAACTCTTCGTCACGACCCATGGCATTGAAGCCTTCGTTCGACAGATTGCGTTCGTCGGTGCTGAGATTACGGATACAGCCCCAGGTACAGTGATTATTAGTCAGGACCAGGCCATCGGCAGAGGCAAATGATCCGGTGCAACCGTTCTCGAGGCGGGTCGTCGCAAGCTGGGCTGCGCGCAGCCATTGCTCGTCCACGTTTACTTTGTATTTTTTTGCAACAGCCGCAGAAGGAAAATTATCTACTGTCCACATGCCTTCGTCTGCCAGCCCGGTTACCGGCAGACACATTGCTATGAGAGCCAACAGCGTTCTGTTCATTTGTATCTCCATCGAACCCTGTTGTTCTCCGGGTTCATGCCTTCATGTGACCAACGGCCACGGAATAATCCGGCAGTTTATCGCGTCTGCAAGACTATGTGGGAGTACCTTAGCCGCGCCGCTCCTGCGACTTCGCACTTTGCAGGTAGTCGAGCACCGCCTCGCGTTCGGCCAGCGACAGCATGATCACCAGATCGCCGGGTCGCGCCCAGTCGAGCGCGTCTTTGAGTGCGTCCATCTCTGTTTCATGGTGGCGCAGTTGCTCTCTGCCGGCGCCCAGTTCGGTAAAACGCTCGTGTAGCAGCATTTCAATTTCACCGCGCCCACGCCCCCGGGCGTACTTTTCGACTTCGAGTGTAATGATGCGGTCGGGCCTGAGTTTCCATGCATTTGTTGCAAGGTCGCGAATCAGTGCGTCGGTGCGATCTCCGGCTTCACCAAAAGCGATCAGCCGTCTGTTGGCATCGAGATTCGATGCCAGGTTGACGATGGCTCCAAACGCATCCGGATTATGCGCAAAATCGACCAGCACTTTGACACCACCGATATCGTACAGATTGCCACGCCCGGGGTTGTCGTCGGCAGTAAACGACCTGAGTCCACGGATGATCGCATCGCAATCGATGCCCAGACTCTCGCACAAAGCGCCGA
>Ga0224508_10004889_pt1 | contig 10889 bp, 6 predicted proteins | sample SF_Jan12_sed_USG_4_FD_170157 | JGI IMG/M metagenome (GOLD analysis project Ga0224508, IMG submission 170157) | Sediment microbial communities from San Francisco Bay, California, United States - SF_Jan12_sed_USGS_21 | ecosystem: Environmental > Aquatic > Marine > Sediment | place: USA: California... | reverse complement strand
AAGTAAAACCGAGACGGACCATCATGAGGAAAGCTTTTCAATATCGACTTGAATTCCTTGGACGCCTTTTTCCATTCTGTCTTCAAGAATAAATCCAATCCCGCGGCAAAGCGTTCGCAAAGCTCGGTCTCCAGCGCAGTCGCATTAGTCGCCAGGCTCAGTATTTCGATGATGGGCAAGGGCTCCGTTTTGCCCACGAACACAAACTGACCGATGGGTCGAATCAGTAATTCATCGATGCCTTCGATGATCGATTCGGTGGCGAGTATTTCGGTATTCAAATGCTTGTTTAATCCCTCGATGCGTGACGCCGTATTGGCGCAATCACCGATGATACTGTACACAAAATGGCCACCACCACCGGAGTGCCCAACGTAAACTTCACCAGATTCCATTCCAATGCGCAAAGCGGCTTCAAAAGCGTCGTGTCGGGCCTTGAAATCCTCGATCGCGTCGGCGGCCTCTAACGATGCCAGAATCGGTTTTCTGCGCACGTCGATATCGGAGGGTTGGCCTATCCATGCGCACATGATCGCATCAGCACGAAATTCGGTCACCGTCGCATCATGATTGCGCAGCGGTTGCGCCAGCGTGTCGAAGTAATCGTTCAGAAATTCAGCTAGTTTTCCGGGGTCCATGCTTTCGGCGAGCGTCGAAAAGCCCTGCATATCGGTCGCCAGGCAAGTGCTAAACGTAACCTGGTCAATGTTTTCGGGTTTTAGGTCCTCATTGGCCAGGGCTTTCGATACCGCATCAGGGACGTAAAGCTTGATGGCCTCGCTAATGTGCTGAACCTGGTGGCGCTGCTGCAAATACTGGATTAACAGTCCAACAAACAGGGCCAACGGAAATTGCACCAGGACCGGCGTTGCCAGCGGCAGCCACAGGTAACTGCCATTGAAAACAAACTGCGCATAAAACACGTACCCGGCAGCAATCACGATCGACGCGGGCACTCCCAGAATCGCCGGGGTGAAGTAAATGAGCAAGGCCATAAATAGCCCAAAACCAAACAGGATGGCCAGCGTGGTTATGGCATCGGGAATTTGCAGTGACTGGTCATGCAACAGGTTGCCATACGCGGTTGCCGCAATTTCGACGCCGCTCAAATCGATACTGTCCTCGTCAGTGAATACGGTGTAGAAGCGATCCGGTTGACCCGGGTCGTAGAGGTCTGAAAAACCGACGAAAGCGACCTTGTTGGTCAGGTCTAAATCTTCTGCAGAGGTGTTGGCATCTTTACCCTTGATCACGGCATGAAACGGAATCGTCTTGATCGTACCCGGTGGTCCGTAAAAATTCAGATAGCGTTCATTGCTACCCAGGTACATTGCCACCAGTGAATTGAGCAGGTGACGAGTTTCAACGGATTCGGATAAAACCCAGGCCGCATTCAGTTCCCGAACCAAATTGTCAACCAGCACCGGCTCTGCAACTAAAGTGGCACGAATACCGGTCAAAAGCTTGCGCAGATCCTCTGCCGACTTAATCTGTGTGTCGGATTCTGGTAATTCCAAATACCGAGCGACGCCACTATTATTCAATAATCGGTGAAATTGCTTATAAGCCTTCAACGCATGTAGTTGGAAACCGACCGCGGGCATGGTGGGCGCATCTCGCGCACTGCTTTTGAATACCCAGAATTCATACACGGCAGCATCGATTTTGGGTAACGGAAAAGGTCCCAGTCCCCTCGCCGCATTGGTCAGTGCCGGAATGGGCGAAACGAGTTCCTCGACCCAGACACTACCCAGAATTTTTCCACTGGTATCCTCGACCTGCTGTCCCTTGCCTGTGAGATGTTGAAACAGGACAACACGATTGGAACGCTCGGCGGCTTCAGCAAATATCTGCTCGTCTACGGGCGATCTCACTCGACGGAAATCAATATCAAAGACAATGGCAGATGCACCGTATTTAACCAGCGCATCGACCAGTTTTGCATGAATGGAACGGGGCCAGTCGCGTGGCAATTCCGGAATATCGAGCCTCACGCCTGTCGTTCCATCGATCGCGATCACGACCACTCCGGGCGGGGGATCGATTTCACCGCGAGTTTTAAACAACCAGTCCAGGCCGACGTTTCGCTCGAAGATGGTGCCATAAGGCGATAGGCCCAGCAGGCTACCGATCAACCCTATCATCATGCCCAATAACAGGCCTTTAACAGCGCGCCGCATGATTAGTTCTTATTTCCAGGGGTCGTTTCAGTTGCATCGCTCACCGCTATTGAATCTACCTCATATGCAAATTTTATTCAGCGTTAAAGTTTCCACGCTGAAGATATCTGACCTCGGCTTCTTGATCAAAGCGATAGGATTAACACACCATAATATTAATGCTGTCACAGCTCCGGTCGCCTTCTCATTTCTACTGGATTGGTTGTTTTATATTCACAATCGGTATAGGATGATTCGCTAATAATAAAGATCAATCAATAACTTAGCAGTTTAAATAAAAGATTGATTAATAAAAACTATGGGGTGAGATGATAGTGAGTCAGCACAAACTCAGGTTTGGCGGGAATAATTTCACAGGTTCATCTCGGCCACATTTCAAGTTTTATACCCTACTCCTTATTACGCTAACCGGTTTGTCGCTGGCCAGCCAGGCTAGGGCCGACTGTGCCGAACCCGTGGGTCGGTTTGTCGATATCCATGGCCGGGTCGAGACCCAGGACGCAGACGCCGAGAGCTGGTCAAACGCCAGCCTGGACACCGCGTTGTGCGAGGGCAGCTCGATCCGTGTCGGCGCGCAGAGCCGAGCCGCAATTGCCCTGGTAAACGATGCCGTTTTAAGGCTCGACGAAAATACCACGATGCGCCTGGTGAACATCACCGAGGCAGAAGAAGAGCAGTCATTGCTCGATATCATCAAAGGTGCGTTGCACTCTTTCAGCCGCAAACCCAAGAAACTGATGGTCAACTCACCCTATATCAACGGTTCTATCGAAGGCACCGAGTTCGTGTTTCGCGTGACCGACGAACAGTCGGAATTAACCGTTTTCGAAGGCACGGTTGTGGCGTCGAATGACCAGGGTGAAGCCTCGGTAACCACGGGCGAATCCGTCGTCGCGCAACAGGGCCAGGCACCTACCGCTCGGGTACTGGTAAACCCCAGGGATGAGGTGAACTGGGGTTTGTACTACCCCAGGATTCTGTTCTCCAGGGATCAATCTGCCGATCCCCAGATTATTGAAATAGCCACGCTGCTGGAAAGCGGACGCGTCGACCAGGCCCGGCAAAAGCTGGAGCCATTGTTATCTGCTGGTGACTCAGGCCTGGCTTACGCCCTCAGCAGCGTTATCAACGTCGCGCTTAATCAAACAGCACAAGCGCTCGAAGATGGTGTCAAGGCGGTCGAACTGACCCCGTCACCCCCCAGTTTTATCGCGCTGTCTTACGCACAGCAGTCGAATCTTGAGCTGGAATCGGCACGTGCTACCGTGCAAAGGGCCAACCAGGCCAGCCCGGATAATGCCCTGGTGCTGGCAAGACTGGCAGAGCTTAACCTAATGCTCGGCGAAAGAACCCGGGCGGTGGAGCTGGCGCAACAAGCCCTGGCGATCGACAGCGAGATCGGCAATATACAACTCGTTTTGGGTTTTTCCGCATTGGCGATCTATGACCATGCGACGGCCGGTACTGCCTTTGAAACCGCGATTTCACTCGATTCCGCCAATCCTTTAGCCCATTTGGGACTGGGCCTGTCAAAAATCAGTGCGGGTGAACTGGTCGCCGGTCGCAAGGATATCGAAGCAGCGGTCGCGTTGGATTCCAACGATTCGATAATCAGAGCGTACCTGGGTAAATCCTATTTTGAAGAAAAACGCCCGGACCTGGGCGACGGACAGTTCGACGTCGCCAAGTCACTCGATCCGAATGATCCGACAGCCTTCCTCTACAGCGGCATCCTCAAGCAATCCGAAAACCGACCGGTCGAGGCACAGGACGATATCCAGCAATCGATCGAACTAAACGATAACCGGGCCATCTATCGCAGCCGTTTATTGCTTGACCAGGATCGCGCGGCTCGCGGTGCAAGCCTTGCTCGCATTTACGACACGCTCGGTTTCGGTAACCAGGGAATCGACGAGGCCAGTAAATCGCTATCGGTTGATCCGGCCAATGCCTCCGCGCATCGCTTCCTGTCCGACAGTTATCGCCAGGTGAGAAGGCGCGAAATATCACGTGTCAGCGAACTGTTGCAGGCACAGATGCTGCAGGATATCAACCTGAACCCGGTGCAGCCCAGTGTCAGTGCCTCCAACCTGAATATCGCTTCCGGTGCCGGCGATGTCGGTTTGAACGAGTTTACCGGGCTGTTCGAAAGCAACGGACTGCGACCGGCTATTTCCTTTCAATCGGGGTCGAACGATACCACGGCAACCGAAGCTGTATTATCCGGAACCCACAACAACCTGTCGTTTAGCATCGGCGCATTCGATTACGAGTCTGACGGATGGCGTGATAACAACGGCCAGGACCAGGAATTGGCAAACCTGTTCGTACAGTGGGCGGTTTCGCCTAAATTGAACCTGCAGGCGGAAGTCAGCTCCCGCGAGAGCACCGAGGGTGACCTGGCATTTAATTTCGATCCAGATGATTTTGATGAGACGCTAACCAATAAGCGCGACCTGGATACCGAGCGATTTGGCCTGCGTTACTCGCCGGTTCCCGAGGTGGATTTCTTGGTATCGTATATCTCAAGTGAGCGGGACGTAAACCAAACCTTCAGTGGTACTGTGCTAATTCCGAATCCGGCTTTTCCCGGATGCCTGCCATTTTGCGGGCCGTTCAATGCGGTGCCGGGTGATCTTGATATTACCGCGAAAAGTGATGGCACCCAGAAAGAGTTCCAGTACCTGCATAACTTCGGTGCAATCAGACTCGTCGCGGGACTCGCCGATGCCGAGGTAGACACCGATAGCGACACCGTAACGACGCCACCCAGTATCCTGGAGAGCATGTCCATGTCGGAGCTGACGCAAGAAAGGGCCTATATTTACTCGACTTTCGATGTGGGCAGCGATGTTGAGATAACGCTGGGCGTCAGCGACGAAGAGTACGAGTTTGATCCTACCGATGAATCCGACACCAATTCGAAGTTCGGTCTACGCTGGCGAATCGACAACCGCCAGGAAGTGCGCCTGGCCTCATTCGAGTCAACCAAGCTGGCACTGGTCAACAATCGTACGCTGGAGCCAACCCAGATTGCGGGATTCAATCAGTTTTTTGATGATATCAACGCGACCAAAACCGATCGCAAAGCGCTTGGTTACGATATCAAAATTAATTCCCAGCTGGTACTTGGGATTGAAACCAGTAAACGTGATATGGAAGAGCCGGTCGTTGTCGATGTGGGTGCCGGGCCCGAGACAATCTTTGAAGATCGAGAGGAGGAATTTCATAAAATATATGCCCATTGGACCCCGACGAATTCGATTGCGGTCAGTGTGGAAGCCATCTCCGACCTGTATAAAGCAGACTCCGGAATCGTCACTGAATTTGATAATCTTCCCGAGCGGGTAAAAACAAAAAGCCTGCCGATTTCGGTTAAGTATTTTTTACCGTCCGGCTGGTATGCAGGCGTCACCACCACGTTTGTCGATCAGGAAGTAGAAAGAGATCCCGCTGCCTCCCAGGCCAGCGGTGACGATAGTTTTGAAATCGTCGATCTCAGTATTGGTTACCGGCTCCCCAAACGTCGGGGTGCGATCAGCCTGATCATACTTAATGCCGGCGATAAGGAATTCGAGTACCAGGATGACAGCTACCGCGAATTTCGCGACGAACCGTCGACAGGGCCTTATTTTCCGGAGCGTACCGCGACCATCCAAGCAAACCTGGTGTTTTAAAATCACCGGGCCGGGAAAGGGGTGAGTAGTAAACACGCACTACGGATTAGCGCACGTCTCGAAGCCTGGCGAGAGATATAATTTATTTAGGTAACTAGGCAGAGTTTTTTATTTGTTGGTTACCTCGATCGCGAAAAGGCGTAAGTCTTTTTGCGGGTTTTAACCGGGTGTTTGACCTTATGATGCGCCACTTTATCGCACTGCCGAACACCCCGGAACCAAATGCTGCGGAACAATAATAATGTGGCAGCAGGGCATGCAATTTTACCAACTTGGAGGAGATCTAGCATGAAACTAACGAAAATTTTAACTGCCGTGGGCGCCAGCCTGATATTGATCGGCCCATTCACACCCGCGCAGGCGACCAGCACCGACGTCGTGCTGAATCTTGAGGGAAACCCCACCTGTAGTTCGCTTGGCGACAACAGCCTGGTGCAGGTGTTCAAAGATTCCAATCCCGGCGGTACTCGAGAACTTACCCTGCCTTTGCCCAATGGTGAATATCAGATAATAAGATACACCGTGGCTTCGGTAGAAGGTATCGACCAGATTACGACCTGGGATATTGTTGAAGTAAATGGCAATCGGCTCGATAGCGAACCTCCCGGTTCCACCGAACTGGAGGATTTTTTCGCGGAGGTTAACGCGATGAATTACATAATTTTGAAAGCGCAGGGCGGTAATAACGGCGCGCGTGTGTTTCATTATGGCACCTGTGATGGTGATGATGAGGAGTGCTCTGGGGCCCCGGGCGAGATAACTGATGAAGAGTTAATTTCACCCGGCCCAAATCTGTCTGCTGTTAGTTTCTGCTACGGTCTTACAACTGGAATTTCTGAGCCTGTTGATCCTCCTATCGTTCTCACGGATCTGGAAGACTGTGAGCTAATTGACCCTGATGGGAATGGTACTGCAGACCTTTACACAACTGGAATTGACTGCCCAGCGCCCATCACTGATGGCAGCGGTAACATACTCAACGAACAATTGATTATCAATATGGCTCTGAACGACCCTCGGTTCGGTTTTGATGTGAATACCGACACCATTCGAGCCTGTACCTGTAATTCACAGTTGAAACCCTGTAATCCCGCTCTGGATGCGCAGCGAGTCGATGATCAGGGTCGATATGTAAACGCTGGTGGGATGTTTGTTGATCAAAATGGAATGGTACTGCAAGATCAGACCAACCCGATAACTGCCGATGACCTGTCCCAGGAAGATCGGACCTGTTTGGAGTACGATCCGACTTCCACAGTTAACGGGGATCTACCTGTCGGAGTAAACGAGCGAGTGCCATTTGAAATCGAGGGTGTCGAGAATCCGGATTCCTACATCTGCTATACCATCGACGCGGTGCGCACCTGTTACGGGCATTTTTGATGAGCAAGCTGCTGATGTTTTCAATGTTGTCGACAATAGAGGCCTGGCCTCTATTGTTCGGGGACATATTACGGCGATATTTAGATAGTAGTGATTTGTAATATTTAACGATTGGGGGAAAATCGATATAAAGCCTACATAAGAGAGCCTCCACCTGGAGGCTCCCTCTGCAGGGACAACATGTTGCTGTCGTTCTGAGGGACGATGTTGTCGTTAGCACATCAATATGAAATATAAAGAATCATCACTGAACACAGACAGAGAGGAATAAGACATGAAAGCATTGATCGTAGGACTACTCAGTTTAACCATACTCAGCGCGTGTGCCACCATCGAGCTTGCTAGTACGACAGTTCCCGAAGTTCCCCCTGCAGGCCAGGGATTTTGCGCTAGTAACGACGGAATATTTGTCATCTTGATTAACGATGAAGGTGAGCAAAGCGCCTTCGCATGTCCAAAAATAGGGAGCAAACCAATCAATCAAGTAACTGAGCTTCCTCCCGGCCTGGTCGAGGCCGTCACTACCAAACTCGGCAAAGCCAAAAAACTTAAATTGCCAGATGATCCGGATCCCTGCATCGTTTGGACCGATGGCCTAGGTACGCGGTATGCCTTCTGCTGGTAACAAAGCAGATCTGCAATGGACGGGGCCGCTGTGGTCCCGTCCATGTCATTCCTACAACGCCTAGACCCAAGGCAGTGGTTTGCTATTGAATCCGGGAATAACGGTACAGGCGAATTTTCCTTTACTCCAAACTTTTCATTAGACGAATTACCCACGGGGTTATCTGGTTATGAAGGGAATGGGGGTCAGACCTCATTTATTTAGAACCCAGGCAACTTTGCAAGACCCCGGGTCGAGCCCGGGATGACTCGCTTTCTTAGGCCCGAGTGAAGATCCTGGGCCCAACATTGATTTTGGTCCAAATTACATTTGCTGGAAATAAAGGCTAAAATCAAACTGTTGCAATTTTCAGAGGCCGGTCATGAAGCAATACGCTGGATTAATGTTAATTCTCTGTGGGTTGTTTGTTGCGTTTAGCGCGGCCTCGCATCCTTATGATACCGCGCTCGAATTTCATGAGCATAAGACCGACGATGGAAGGCCCATCTATAGCAACATACCGAAAAAATGTTTCTCCAAAGGGCGGCTGACCTGCATCCAGCTGCATCCGGTATTCAAGGGGTCGGGTACCATCAAGGATCCCGCAAGCGAGCCAATGCCTGCAGACGGTTGATTAATTAAAAAGATCTCGGGTTTTACTTAAATCAGTAATTTAATGATTCAACAACTCGACAATATCGATGATCTCGCGGGTCGCTTGAATCAAGCGAATCAACTTCCCTTCCACGCGCACCGTGAGTAAACCTTCTGAATCGATCGGAATGACGATTTCACTATGGCTATAAATGGGTTCCGCCAGGATTTCCCCTCTGACCAGTTTCTTTTGCCAGCCGGGTGGCAGTGAACCACCGCGATCCAGTTTCATCTGTAATCCTTGAGGAAGCGTCTTGTCCTTGTTTTTATCTTTAGCCTTGGCGGCAAAAACAGAGCCTGAACACAGGCTCAACAAAATAACGAACGTTACGAAACTTTTCAAATTCATTGCCAGGTTCCCGGACTTGTTTGGATTGCTTTTCAGTATAGTAGACAAAACAGTAGTGTGTTGCCGTGTTCTATAATTGCATTTAACTTGAGCGCTTTGGTTCCGCGGAAGATCAATCAAGGTCTTTACCAGCAAACAGAATTTGATGCAGATGAAAAACAACCCGCATTTTGAGACCGCGTGCTCGTGGAAGGAGGCAGAAACCCTGGTCACTTTCAAGCCTTTGAAACCCTCCTGGACCGAAGGTTTCACGCTGCAGTCGATCGAGATCTTCGTTCGCGACCACGAGCACCGGCAGTTACCCGTTAGCGAAAGAAGCCTCGAGGCACACTATGAGGGCTTTGTGCTTACCCAGAGTCACAAAGGTAAAGAGGAAGGCAGGCGCCAGGCGCTTGAAGTCCCCTATGGCAGGTTTCCGGTCAAGGCAAACATTGCCGGCCACGATGCGCATGTGTACGAACTTGGGCCAGAACCCGAACCGGACGATATCGATCCGCGCAGTCCATCCGTCGTTGCGTGGCATGACGGGGAGATGTTGCTGTTAATCGCGAGTGACCGGCTACCCTCTGAAACGCTTGTCCGGATTGCCGAATCCGTCTATCAAGATTGCTAACGACCGCCTCAGGATTTAGTAGATGCATTACCCGGAGTCTCTGAGTGTCTAGCAAGGAATTAGAGAAATTACGACAACACCACCAGGCGACAATCGGATTATTTGTCGCCTTTTGGCTATTCACACTGGTCGCCATCGGAGTAATCGAATTCTTCGAGATTAGCGAACGCAGTCAAGATAGCCTGATCGGCACCATATTCGGCGGCGCCATCGTGCTAGCGTTGCTCCAGTTTACAAAACGCTGCCCAAAATGCCGGGCTAACCTGGGTTTTCAATTGCGGCTCGGCATACCGAAACACTGCCACAAGTGCGGGGCTGTATTGCGACGGGATCCATGAGTATAAATTAAGATGCCGACAACTTTCCTGGCATGACTAAATCCGGTAACTGTCGAAACTATTTCGACTCCCGTGGTTCTAAAAAAACTAAACCGAGCTCAAAATGCAATTCCGAAAATTACTGGTAGCGTTTTTATTCCCTATTCTGTTCGTCCCGGTCCAGCATGCCTTCGCCCAAAACCTTGAAGTCGATCAGGATGTCTCATCTCGATTCATCAGTGTCTTCTATTTGCCTCCCAACTTGCTGGATAGTGGATTTAAAAAAATATCCGATCTCTGGGAGCCCGCACATACGCCGATGGCGATCGAAATGCTGTCTTTATCGAGAGGCGAAATGACCGTTCGATTTGTCGAACTGTTAAAACGCAAGACCGGGCAGGACTTCGGCGCCGATACCAACCAGTGGTTTGTCTGGTGGTGGCAACAGGAACCGCGGGCCGATGCGGACTATGCCGCCTTCAAGTCGAAACTCTATGGCTTGATCGACGAAAAATTTGAGGGTTACTTTTCCAACAGCCGTGAATCCCGCATCCGCCTCGATGAGATTCGCTGGGGTGGTGTACTGCAGGACGGCATTCCCCCGCTACGCCAGCCGAAGATGATAACGGCCGCCGAGGCGGATTACCTCGACGACGACAATATCGTTTTCGGAATCGTGATCAACGGCGATGCGCGCGCCTATCCAAAACGCATTCTGGCCTGGCACGAAATGTTCATCGACGAGATTGGCGGTACCGAGTACGCCGGAGTTTACTGCACGCTGTGTGGCGCGGTCATTCTATACGAAACGGTGCACAAGGGGGTTCAGCATCACCTCGGCACCAGCGGTTTCCTGTATCGGTCCAATAAGCTCATGTACGATCGTGACACGCAATCGCTATGGAACACGACCTGGGGTGAGCCGGTGGTGGGGCCACTGGTGGGAAAAGAGATTCAGCTGAAACGCAGTTACCTGGTGACCACAAACTGGGGTGAATGGAAACGACGCCACCCGCAAACCACGGTGCTATCGCTTGAAACCGGTCACCAACGCGATTACGGCGAAGGCGTTGCCTACAACCAGTACTTCGCCACCGACGAACTGATGTTCT
>Ga0224508_10004888_pt1 | contig 10890 bp, 11 predicted proteins | sample SF_Jan12_sed_USG_4_FD_170157 | JGI IMG/M metagenome (GOLD analysis project Ga0224508, IMG submission 170157) | Sediment microbial communities from San Francisco Bay, California, United States - SF_Jan12_sed_USGS_21 | ecosystem: Environmental > Aquatic > Marine > Sediment | place: USA... | reverse complement strand
TTTTGCATGGTAGCCGATCAAAAGAGCTGCGTCGAAGTCGACATCGAGGGTCTTCATCTGACACCATTGCCGCTTCAACTGACCTCGGCGCAGCTGCACGCCAGGCACCAGATCATCGGGTCGCATGTTGCACATATAGCCATGCGAATCGCTGACCACGATCTCGGTCGCCCCGCCGTCGATCGCGCCTTGGATGACAGCGTTGCAGTCGCCGGCCATGAGCTGGCGGAACGTGTCGAATCCTGGCAGACCACGAAAGATCTCTTCGAGACGCTCAAGCCCGGTCGTGCCTTCCATGTCCACAGATATGAACAAGCGCATCGTCGCCTCCCCGTTTTGTTGAGAGGCTAGTTTAGCAGAACGCTTGCCAAATCAGGACCATTGATTGTTGCTTGTCGTGGATTCCGTCCACCACTCAGCGTCGAGGAATTCGGCTCGAAAGAGATGTTTTTGAGAGCAGAGAGGAGAAGATGATGTGGCCAACAGAACGTGGATTCGACGGGGTCATGCGCGACAAGTCGCAACAACTAAGAAAACGCTTGGCGAAAAAAGCCAAGAGGGGCTTCTGTGGCTTCCCCCAGGCTACTCTGGCCGCCTATGGCCCGAAATCGTTGGGAGGCTGGCCTGAAACTTTGCCGATGGTGCCGTATGAGACACTTGAGAGCCTGTTCGATCCACCTTCCAGGCTGGCTTGTAGCTCGGCATCGAGAAAAGCCATCACATCGCTGGTGTTGGCGGTATGACCCATCGTCTCCGGTAGGCTGAGCGAACACACGACGACGACCCCGTTATGTTCCGCCGCACGCCGGATACCGAGGGAATCGAATGACCGGGGATTTAGAAGCGGAACTTCGATCATGCTGACCCCATGGATGGTCGCGGGAGGGAGTAACCCGTCCGCGTCCTCGGGTCGCCAAAGTGGCATGAAGGCAGGGGAATTGAGACCAAGACACGCTACCATTGTTCCTTTCTCGATCCGTGAGCGCGGGTCATGCAGGTCAACACCGCAATCCGCTCACAAGCCCAAAAAAATCGTGTTTACTTGTAGATCTCTCTCGGCCGATAGCGGGTCCAGAGCCAACGGACCACCATGACCATTACCAGAAACGCGCCCCAGAGAGCGGTCGCGAGGTGCTGGTTGGCGCCAAGGAGATTGAGGCCTGTTGCAATCACTTGAAGCGTGACGAGAGCAATCACCACAGAGATGGTGCGGCCGAAGCCGCCGAACGGGTCGACGCCGCCGAGGAAACAGGCGAGCACGGTGATCAGAAGATAAGCCTCGCCATGGCCGACCCGGACGGAGTTGAAGCGAGCGAGCATGACGATGCCGGCGATCGCACACATCAAGCCTGAGAGGGTATAGATCAGGGTCAGGACGCGCTTTGTATCGATGCCTGAATAGTGGCTTGCTCTCAGGTTCGAGCCGATCATGTGGATCGAGAAACCAAGCGGCGTGCGGGTCAAAAGGATGTGCCAGACCAGGGCGCAGAGCGCGAACAGCAGAAGCATATCGTCATGTCGAAACGGGAGGACTTGGAGCGGAGTCGACAGCGGTGCCGCGAGGCCGAACAAGGGCTGGCGGCCATTAGGACACGTTTGACGCCTATGTGTGAACGGTTCTCGGCAGTGGATCTCGAAGATCTTGGACAAAAGCTTGATCAGGCGAAAGCGAAGGTCGACCTGGTCCGGCAAATCAAGGCCTGCGAGCAGCAGCTGGTCGAAAAGCTGAAAACGCCGTCCTCGGCGGCAGCCGAGAGCATGATCGAAGTGGCTGTCGCTGAGGAAGGTGACATCGACCGGTTGCAGGTGGAGCTCGTCGAGCTCGAGACGCTGCTTGACGACCAGGAAGAACGGGTGGCCCGATTGTTCCATGAGCGCGAGATGGCGGAGCAGGCCGTCTTGCAGATCGGCGGCGATGGCGAGGTGGCGCGCCTCGAAGAGGGGCGCGGGGCGTTGCTCCTGGACATCGAAGATCAGGCGGAGCGCTACCTTCGCCTCAGGATCGGCAGTGCCGCGGCGGAGCATGCGCTTCAACTCTACCGCAGTCGTCATCAGAGCTCGATGATGACCCGAGCCAGTCATGCCTTTCAGCTGATCACGGGTGGTCGTTTTGAGGGTCTAACCACCACCCCCAGCAAGGACGGTGACATTCTGGTCGGCCTACCGTCGACTGGTGGTTCCCAGATCGCGACGGCGATGTCGAAAGGAACGAGATTCCAACTCTATCTCGCCCTTCGCATGGCGGGCTTTTTCGAATTTGTCGAGCAGCATGAGCCACTGCCGTTCATCGCCGACGACATCATGGAGACCTTCGACGACGATCGTTCAGCCGAGACCTTCAAGCTACTCGCCGGCCTGGCCGAGAAGGGGCAGGTGATCTATCTCACCCACCACTTACACCTCTGTGACGTGGCGCGCCAAGCCTGCGACGGACGCGTTCGAATTCACCAATTGCCACCTCCTGCCGCGAATGCGCCGAGAAACATCGCGTCTGCATGAAATATATTGAGGCACTCTCCAATGGCCGCCTGATGACCGTGCAGGTTATTTTCACGTCTTAGGTCTCGACGAGATGCTTTTATGGATCTATATATAAATCTTAGTAAAGTTTCTGGTTTTATATATAGGGCCAAAGATGCGTTCAACCGTTGCTGACACGATGCCTCCAAAGATCCGCCGTTCGCTACAAAAATTCGGCGAAGATATCTCGATAGCGCGCAAAAAGCGCCATCTCACGGTTGCGATGATGGTCGAACGCATCGGTGTCTCTAAGAGCACCTACCTGCGCGTCGAAAAAGGCGACCCTACCGTGTCGATGGGCATCTATGCCATGGCGCTCTTCGTGCTTGGCTTTGGTGACGCTCTCGGAGATCTGGTTGATCCACGTGAGGACGATCAAGGGCTTCTGTTAGATGCCGAACGCCTGCCGCAACGCGTCCGGCCAAGAAAGCAAGCGAAGCCGCTGTGAGACGTGCAATCCGGATCTGCCTCGGCGACAATGCCCTCCCGATCGGCATGCTGCGCTACGATCAGCAGGGTGCTCGCGAGAGTGCTGTCTTCGAATACGATGCCGAATGGCTTGGCGCCGATGAGCGATTCTCGATCGATCCCACACTGCAGCTCGTTGCTGGTCCACAATACCACAAGCGATCCCGCCACGGTTCCGTCTTCCATGCCGCTGTCGCCGACACCGAGCCCGATGGCTGGGGACGACGCGTCATACAGCGCGATCACGCCAAACGGCGACAGGAGGCGAAGAAGGCCGGCAGGGCGGCTGACACACGTCCGCTGAACGCTCTCGATTATCTCCTCGCCGTCGATGACGTGAGCCGCCTCGGTGCCCTCAGGATGATGGATGAGGATGGGGTCTTCCACCGTCCGAGCGAAGAGGGCCGACGTACGACGCCACCGCTGATCGAACTCGGCGCGCTGCTGGCTGCGAGCCGCGCGATTGAAACCAATAGCGACACCCTTGCAGATCTTGCCTATCTGCGTGGCCGCGGCACGTCGCTCGGAGGTCTGCGTCCGAAGTGCTCGGTGATCGACAATGACGGCCAGCTTGCGATTGGCAAGTTCCCGAGCGTCACAGATGAGCGGGCCGTAACAAAAGGCGAGGTGTTGGCTCTAAAGTTGGCGCAATTGGCCGGCATCGATGCGGCCGAAGCACGTCTGATCGACAGTGACGGCATGTCGATTGCGCTCATTCATCGGTTTGATCGTGTCCTGGGCGGCGGTCGCCTGATGTATATCTCCGCAGCCACGATGCTCGGCGTTGAGCCCGACGATCCCAGCGAACATGCCTATACGGAGATTGTCGACGCAATCCGGGTCCATGGCGCGCGCGCTCACAGTGATATCGAAGAGCTCTGGCGGCGGATTGCTTTCTCCATCCTCATCACCAATGTCGATGATCATCTCCGAAATCACGGCTTCCTGCATGTTGATCGTGAACAGTGGCGTCTAGCGCCGGCCTTCGATATCAACCCGTTCCCTGAACGCCTGCGTGAACTGAAGTTGTGGACTTCGGAGGAGACGGGTCCGGAGGCCTCGATCGATGCTTTGATGTCGGTGGCGCCCTATTTTCGCATTGCGCGTGCTCGGGCAAAGGAGATCCTTGGCGAGGTCGAGAAGGCTGTTTGTCGGTGGCGTGAGGAAGGTCGCAAGCTTGGGTTGAGCGAGATGGAACTGGAGCAATTCGTCGATGCCTTCGAGCATCCGGAACGCGACCGAGCGCGGCAGGCGATGCTGTCGTGACGGCGCAACGGCGTGAAACCAGGCCGGTCCATTCATGCACGGGGGAAGGGAAGGCACGGATGCGACGTCGACGTCGAAGGACTGGGCGAGCCGAGCAGAATGGCCATGTTCAGCTTGCCGGAGATCGCAGCATGGCAGGTGATGCCGGCCTCGGTGATCGGGGAGATATGCGTGAATGTTGGTGAAGGCGTCTGATCAGGCTGCGGCGTGATCGTGGTTCGTTTCGATGCCGTCGGTGAATTTGATGCCTTCGATAATCTTTGGCAACTGGTTTTGCCCGTCGAGCTTTCGCCAGGAAGCCTGGGCAACCTGGATCAGCTTGAAAACCATGATCTTTGAGGTCTCATAGCTGAGGCAACCTTTGGCTCACACGGCCCGATGACGGACGGTCGCGAAGGAGAGCATGCCAAAGTGTGGGAGGTAGTGGAGCGGGGTTCTTGCTGGGTTGAATGACGGAATTATTTCTGTATCGCAGGCGCGTAACGATCCATCAGATATCGGGGAACTTTGTGCGCTTTATGGTTCAGCTTCGGGCTTTTGACGACGATGAGTGTTGTTTCGTGGGTCGACGGAATTGCGGGATCGAGAGGTGTGATGTTATGCCGTTCCGCTCCTTCGTCTCCAAGAATCGAGCCTTCATCCCATGCCGCATAAATTCCATGATGCCCACCGTCACCATATTCCCAAGGCCAAGTACCGGGTACGGAACTGGGCGGCTTACAATGCAGGGCTCTGCCAGTGGGGCTCGATCACGATTTGGCTTTCTCCCGACAAGATCGACAGTTGGAGAGCGCCCAAGCGCGAGGGTCGAGGCGGGGAGATGGTGTATTCGGACAGCGCGATCGAGGCGATGCTGACGCTGGGTGCGGTTTACCATCTTCCGCTTCGCCAAACCCATGGCTTCACCCATAGTGTGTTCGAGCTTCTTGACCTGGATCTCCCCGTGGCCAGCGTGGCGACGCTTTGCCGGCGGCGAAAGGCGCTGTCGATTGAGCCCTGGATTCGGGACATTTCGGAGCCGCTGGATCTTGTTCTGGACAGCACGGGATTGAAAATTTACGGCCAGGGTGAATGGTGCCGGGCCAAGCATGGCAAGAAACGTCGCGGCTGGAAGAAGCTTGATGTCGGCTTCGATGCGAAGAGCGGCATGATCGTGTCGCATCTCTTGACCAACAAGGATGCCGGCGATCCCGACCAGGTCGATGACATCCTGGCTCAAATCGACGGTCCGGTCAGCCGGTTCATGGCGGACGGTGCGTATGATGGCGATCCGGTCTATGACGCGGTCAAGCGACATTCACCCGATCCAGCGCCCGAGGTGGTCATTCCACCGCGCAAGACGGCGGTGTTTTCGAGCGAGGATGAGGATGAGCAGACCGATCGTGATCGTCACATCCTCGAGCTTGCAGCCAAAGGCCGGATGGCTTGGCAGAAGGCTCATGACTATGGTCGACGCAGCTTGGTCGAAACGACGATGGGCCGTTATAAATCCATCATCGGTGAACGGTTACATGCCCGCCATGACGACGCGCAGCCGGTGGAAGTGGCGATTGGCATCAAGGCTCTCAACCGAATGATGAACCTAGCCAAGCCAATCTCCGTAAGAGTTGGATGAACGTCCGGATCAGGGAGAAACACAACCTCTGAACGACTCGTGGAACAACGCTATAGCGTGGGCAAAAACGAGCCGCTGATACTGACCTGGATCTTCGACGCTTCTCCTCCGATCACAATGGGACGTGGAGCTTGCGGGCAAGTCTTAAGAGCTGGAGGTCGGATCCAGCTCTGCCGATGAGTGACAGGCCCAAGGGAAAGCTGTCGATCTTTGCCATCGGCAGGCTCACCTGGGGCAGGCCCCCCAAACCGGCAACACAGAGCAAACAGATCGCCTGGTGCCGGTAGGCAACTTCGATCGTGCTAGTTGCTGTACCCTTCAGCGGTGCGGCGCGAGGAGCGCTTGGTAGGCACAAGATATCTCCTTGCTGTACGATATCGTTTAGGCGCCTGACGATGTTTTGGCGTTCGCCTCGCGCCGCGCCTTCTTGCTCCGACGTCACCTCCGATGCGAAAGCGATGCGCTCCTTGATTCCGGGGCCGAGGTTGGGGGCGTGCGTACAGATCCATGGGCCGAGGTTGGCCCAAATCTCGGCGCCTTGGATGGTGCTGAAACATTCGCGCCAGTCGTTCAAGTCACCCGGACATACGATTACCTCGGCGGCCTCGCCGAAGTGCCGGCATACGAGGTCCACAGCAAGCGTTAGGGCTATGCGAACCGAAGGGTCGATCAGCTCGAAGCAGTCCCTAGCCATCAACAAGCGACGCGGCTCTTCTAGCTCTTCATCATCCAGGAGAACGGCACCAACCTTTTCCAGGACCATGGGATCTCTGGCGAACCAGCCAAGCGTGTCGAAGCTTGGGGCAAAGGGGATGATGCCCGTTGCGGGAATACGGCCATGGGTGGGGCGCATGCCGAACACGCCGCAATAGCTCGCTGGCAGCCGCACCGATCCGGCACAGTCAGTTCCCAATGCAAAATCGACCAGCCCGCCGGCCACAGCGGATACTGATCCGCTTGACGAACCGCCGGGGATACGGTCGACCCCGGCGGGGTTGGTGGGCGTGCCGTAGTGCACATTTTCGCCGCTCAGGCTGTAGGAGAGCTCATCGCTGACGGTGCGTCCCACGAGCCGAGCCCCAGCATTCAACAACCGGTCCACGGCAGCGGCGCTGGTGCTGGCCGGCCCGTGGGATTGCAGCCAATCTGGCTGACCGAAGCCGGTCGTCGAGCCGATCACATCCATCACGTCCTTTGCCGCGAAATCAAGACCATCAAGCGGCCCAGGGGAGATCGGGGCGTGAGCGATGTGATTCTCACGGCAAAAGGCGCCAAGCGGATCATCAGGTGGCGACCAGTCTTTGCCAGCGCGGCAAATAGAGATACTCATCAGTGCACTTCCTCTGGTTCTAACGCCTTCCGACGGTCTCTAGAGGGCGACGTCGGAAGGCATATCAGTTTGCCAACGCCGCTGGCGTGGACCTGGCATCCCACACATCGTAGACCCCAAGAGCAGCTTCGACGGCAGCGCCTGCACGTGCCGGGTAGCCCCGGCGGAGCAAAGCGGTTTCAAGCGCTGCCAGGCAGATAAGCACGTTCTGCCTTCGACAATTGTAACCCATGGTTCCGATCCGCCAGATCTTGCCCTGCAGCGGGCCGAAGGACGTGCCGATTTCAATGCCGAAGCAATCGAGCATATCGCGGCGCACCGCCTCGCCGTCGATACCATTCGGGATCAAGACGCCGGTGACATTCGGCATTTTGTGAGCGCGATCCCCGAACAGCTCCAGGTTCATGGCCTCAAGGCCAGCGGTAAGGGCATTGCTCGAGAGCTGATGTCGCCCGAAGCTCGTCTCCAGACCGTCGGCAAGCGCGATCCTGGCACATTCTCTCGCAGCATAGAGCATTGGCGTCGCTTCAGTGTGATGCGGCAGGCGAGTGCCGCTCCACCATTTCATTAGCATGGGGATGTCGAGATAGTTGGACTGGATCTTTGGGCCGAGAGGTGGTTCGAAGTCAGCTGGCGCAATGCCATGCTCGATATGCTGCCGCGTGGCGATCGCTTCGACCACCCGCTCGTTCAGTGAGACCAGTGCTGTCCCGGGAGGGCCTGACAGGCATTTCTGTAGGCCAGCGGCTACGGCGTCGATCTGCCATGTGTCGGTCTCGAAGGGCATACCTCCTAATGTCGCCGTCGCATCCACGAATAGGAATGCGCCATGGCGGCGACAGATCGGTCCGATCTCGGCCAGAGGCTGCACAGTCGTCGTCGAGGTGTCGCCATGGACGAGCGCCACCAGCTTGGGCTGATGCTTCTGAATCGCGGCATCGATTTGAGCAGGATCGAATACCGCACCCCATTCGACCTCGATCGTGCTTGTTTCCGCACCACATCGCTCGGCGATCTCCGTGAGTAGATGGCCGAACCGCCCGAAGATCGGAACGAGAACGCGGTCGCCGGGCGCGATGATCGAGATCATGAGCGCCTCGATGCCTGCCCGGGCCGACCCGTTGACTAGGAAGGACCAGTGGTTCTCGGTGCGAAACAGCTGGCGTAACAACACCATCGTTTCGTCCATATAGCGCCAAAATGTGGGATCCGAATGGCCTAAAGGCGGCATCGCCATTGCGTGCAACACACGCGGATCGCAATTGATCGGCCCGGGGCCCATCAAAAGTCGTGGCGGCGGATTGAGCGGCTCGAAAAGTTCCGGCGAGTTACTTGTTGCCGACACAGTACGATCTCCCACCAAATGAAGTTGACGCAGTCCTTGCCCGCGCCGAACGACCGCTAAGTGACTCTGAAGCGATGCAACGAATCCAGGTCGTCAACGACGCAATCCTTCCGGCCGGAAGGCGGCAACGAAACGCAACATGACCCGCAGCGCAGCCTCGATGTCCAGAGGTGCGACATACTCCGCAGGATCGTGACTGACACCGCCTTCGCAGCGCACGAACAGCATGCCGATATCCGTCAGATCGGCGAGAGCAATGCCGTCATGCCCGGCACCGCTTGGAAGACATTTGGCCGATATGCCTTCGCCCTGAATGGCTTGCTCGAATTGGCTGATCAACCAAGGTGCGCATGCCGTCGCGTTTGATTCGAAGACAGTGTTGATCTCCAATCCGACCCTACGACGGCGGCAGGCGGCTTCAGCCTGTTCATGTAGCTCAGCCAGGCCCCCTTGACGAAGCTCATCAGACGGCGAGCGGAGGTCGACAGTGAACTCGACATCGCCTGGCATAACATTGCCCGCACCCGGCGCCACAGAAACCTTGCCGACGGTCGCCACCATCGGCGGGCGTGTCTTGGCGATCGTCTCGATTTTCAAGAACAGCTCGGCAGCGGCGAGGAGCAGGTCAGCCGCCTGTCGATGCCCGGGCGTCAGGTAGCGGCGGGTCACCCTATCGCCTGGCTCCGAGCATTTCGCCAGTATCTCCAGGCGATCGACGAGACGATCGGCATTCGGCTGCAGCGCGGCTATGTCGATCGGCATGGCTTGCGCCCCCCGTGGCTCCGATTTGCGCCATCTGGAAAAGGCATGGCCTGACGGTCCAGCTCTTCGGTGTTCATGCCAACCTAGTTCCCGGAAGGATGGTGTTCGATCCAGTGCCGGGCAATGTCGACGCGGCGGCAGATCCAGACTTTGTCATGCTGCAGGACGTAATCGAGAAAGCGTTGCAGCGCGGCAATACGGCCGGGCCGACCGACGATTCGAAGATGCAGGCCTGCGGACATCATGCGAGGCGTATGCTCACCTTCTGCGTAGAGCACGTCGAACGTGTCCTTCAGATAGGTGAAATATTGGTCGCCACTGTTGAAGCCCTGCGCGGCGACGAAACGCATGTCATTCGCTTCGAGTGTATAGGGGATACGCAGATGGTTCTTGCCATTGACCTCGGCCCAATAGGGCAGATCGTCAGCATAGGTGTCGGCGTCATAGAGAAAGCCGCCTTCCTCTACCACCAGCTTCAGGGTATTGGGGCTGCATCTTCCGGTGTACCAGCCGAGGGGGCGCTGGCCACAAACCCGTTCGATCGATTCGATAGCAAGCCGCATATGCGCGCGCTCGGTCTCCTCGCCGACATACTGGTAGTCGATCCAGCGATGGCCATGGCTGGCGATCTCATGCCCACCCTCAACCAACGCGGAGGCATGTTCCGGATAACGTTCCAGCGCCATGCTGTTGGCTAACACCGTGCAAGGCAGCTCTCGCTCCTTCAACAGGCGCAAGATCCTCCAAAAGCCGACGCGGGTGCCATACTCGTAGAGTGATTCCATATTGAGGTTGCGGACGCCGAGAAGAGGCTGGGCGCCGATGATGTCGGAAATGAACGCCTCCGACCCCGCATCCCCGTGAAGTATGCAATTCTCCGACCCCTCCTCATAGGCAAGGATGATCTGCAAGGCGAGTCTTGCCCCGCCCGGCCAATTGGCCTGCGGCGGGTTGGGGCCGTAGCCATACATGTCGCGCGGATAACCCTGCCTGACCGAGTTCGTCATGTCTATTGTCCTCCCTAAGATCGATCTTTGCTGTCCAACTCACGCCGCTCCAGATCCCGGTTCGCTAGCAGCTGCCATTGGCGAGAGATAGGAAAGTGTGCCCGTATAGGGCTTGTGTAGCGGGTAGGCGAGATCGCCATGCTTACTGGTTCCAAGGCCGAGAGCGACAATGCCCTCCGCAAGTTTGACTGCGGCTGCCACCCCCTCGACCACTGGCACACCGATGGCGCTTGAGACCTCCTCGACCAGGTCGGCCATGCCGGCGCAGCCGAGAACGATCGCCCCGACCTCGTCCTCCGCGACGGCGACGTGGCTCTCCTCAATGATCGCCTGTCTAGTTCTGTCGCCCGACTGCTCAAGGCTCAGGACGGCGATGTCAGTCGCCCGGATCTTCGCGCATTGATGTTGAAATCCGTTCTGTATTACCAGGTGCTCCGCGATGATCTTGGTTCGGGCGAGGGTAGTCACGACCGAAAAACGCGTCGCGATCATGCAGGCCACGCGCATGGCTGCTTCCGCGATGCCAATGACCGGGCCGCGGGCCGCTTCACGCGCCGCAAGGACGCCCGGATCGCCG
>Ga0224508_10004887_pt1 | contig 10890 bp, 9 predicted proteins | sample SF_Jan12_sed_USG_4_FD_170157 | JGI IMG/M metagenome (GOLD analysis project Ga0224508, IMG submission 170157) | Sediment microbial communities from San Francisco Bay, California, United States - SF_Jan12_sed_USGS_21 | ecosystem: Environmental > Aquatic > Marine > Sediment | place: USA: California... | reverse complement strand
ATGGCTTCACCACGCCGCTCAAAAGGTATAAGATCACCCACATATGCGGAAATCCCCGTTGGCTGGAATCCGGTGGAAAATCCATGCAGTAAGCGGATAAAAAAGAAACCCCAGACTCCGGCAAAAACAGGATAAAGAAAACCGCATATCACGCACACTAATGATCCAAAGATCATAACGGGGATCCTGCCAATAGTATCGGAAAGCTTGCCGCTAAATGGTCTGGATATAGCTGCAGTCAAGGTAAACAGTGAAATGATCAGGCCTTTGTATTGCTCCCCTCCCAGCTCGGTTAGGTATGCTGGCAGTTCAGGGATTATCATATTGAAACTAGTGAAGAACAATACCGAGCTCAAACAAAGCAGCCAGAATTGTAACCCGTATACTTTACCCAGGGTCTTAAATGATTGCCTCAACATGGCCGCTAAGGTAGCGAATGCCAGATCACATTGAAACTTGACAAGCGTTTATTTAAACTTGATATTACTTGCTAATTGTCATATCTTCTCTTGCCAATTACAAGATCATGATCAGACGAACCTTTATTTCAAAATCAATAGCAGCCGGAACCGGTCTTATGTTTTCCAGGTCTTGGTTACCTGCATCCCACATAGCTGCCCCTCACCAGTTTAAACTGAAGTACGCTCCACACTTCGGCATGTTTAAGAACCATGCCGGGGACGATATTTTTGCCGAATTACGTTTCATGCGAGAAGCGGGATTCACAGCATTAGAAGATAACGGACTTATGAAGCGTTCCCTAGAAATACAGGAACGACTGGGCGCCCTGCTGGGCGAGCTAAAGATGGAAATGGGTGTTTTTGTTATCGACGGAGGCGACAATTGGAAAACCTCATTGACCACGGGGAAGAGCGAATTTGTCAACACTTTCGTCCAGGCTTGTGAACAAGCGGTGGAGGTGGCTGCAAAGGTTAACGCCCGATGGATGACCGTGGTCCCGGGCTTTTACGACCGGTCACTACCCTTGGGAATCCAGACCAGTAATGTAATAGAAGCTTTGCGCAGGGGAGCAGAAGTATTGGAACCTCATAACTTGGTGATGGTCTTGGAGCCTTTGAGCGACACACCGGAATTGTTCTTGCGCACGGCGCATCAAACTTATATGATATGTACGGCAGTTGACAGCCCCGCTTGCAAGATCCTTTACGATGTTTACCACATGCAACGAAACGAAGGACACCTGATCCCAAACATCGACCTTTGTTGGGATCATATCGCTTATTTTCAGGTCGGTGACAATCCCGGACGCAAGGAACCTACTTCCGGGGAGATCAATTATCGGAATATCTTTAAGCACGTATACAACAAAGGCTATCAGGGTATCGTTGGAATGGAACACGGTAATGCATTACCGGGTAAAGAAGGTGAATTGGCTCTTATTGAAGCTTACAAAGCCTCGGACGATTTTTAGGCAAAAACATCAAAAAATTATAGTATTTCCGTCGGTTTAATCCTATCATTGTGCACCCCCAGCTCGCCTGACTTTTTTAGTAATTCAATTCAATATGATTGAAAAACCTTTGACCTATGAGCAGGTCATTGCCATGGACTTGCCTAATATAATCGCGTATGCGGGACCGGTTATGATTGGACTGGTTTTATTGGAATGGTTCATTAGCTGGCGCAAAAACCAAAACTTTTACGATGGCAAAGATACGGTGGCTGCCACCATCGTAGGGATTGTGAATGTAATCCTGGGCGCTTTACTGAAGATCGTCACTTTCGGAATCGTACTGCTAGTTTATAACCACATTCCCTGGTCGATTCCTCATACCTGGTGGGCCTACCCCTTGTGTTTGATCTGGATTGATTTTTGGCGCTACGTAGCACACCGTGTAGCTCATGAAAATCGATTTTGGTGGGCTACTCACATCACCCATCACAGTTCTCCAAAATACAACCTGTCCGTCTCCTTTCGCTTGGGATGGACCCAGTATATCAAACTCATATTTTTTCTGCCGGTGATTGTTACCGGCTTCGATCCGATTATGTTCTTTATATGTCATCAAATTGAAGTACTCTATCAGTTTTGGATCCACACCGAATACATCACTAAGCTACCAAAACCTATCGAGTACATCTTTACCACCCCCTCACATCACAGGGTTCACCACGCAACCAATGAGCGTTTTATCGATAAGAACTACGGGTCTACTTTTATCATATGGGATCGCATGTTCGGAACCTTTCAGCCGGAAGACGAAATACCGATTTATGGTATCACCAAAACTGTGGAAAAACCCTATAGCCCCATCTATCTCTGTTTTCACGAGTGGGCAGATCTGGTGCGAGATGTAGTTAAAACCAAGGGTTATCGTGAAAAGCTAAAGGTAACATTCGGTCCGCCTAATGCTAAGAAGGATCCCCCTATGTAGGGGATTGTAAATACTATCCAAAAAGGATTTCCACAAATGGTCAATTGTTATTATTTTGATAGACCAAAAATTATCTTTCACCACCTAATTCAATCTTTATGTCTTGTTTAGAAAATGCTCGCGAATTACAACAAATGATGGGCCAGGGTCAAACTAATGAAGCCTTCGAAAAATTTTATCACGATGACGTAAAAGTCACCGAAGTTGCCACTGGCGAAGTCCGCCAAGGAAAGGAAGCGCAACGGCAAGCCATTCAAGAATGGTTTGGAATGGTTAAGGAGTTTCATGGCGGAGGCTGTGATTCTATATGTGCCGACGAGCAAAACAATGTTTCCACCGCAGAAACCTGGATGGATATTACCTTCCAGGATGGCAATCGGGTAAAAATGTCGGAAGTGGCTGTTCAGCATTGGCAAGATGGGCAAATTATAGATGAAAAATTCTATTATCACATGCCCAGCCAGGGATAATCAGATTTTCATCGAAGGATTGACAGGTTTCATCTAATATCAATTGACGAACCTGCATTCCACCACTATATTTATGGTATGAAGAGTCCGGCGGACTTTTCACCATAGCTGGTTGAGAAGGCTCAGAGCATTGCTTCTGGGCCTTCCTTTTTTTATGACCAATTAGTTTTTGGGGTCTGCGATACGGTGGCTTTCCGAGTCTGGGTTGGTATACGAGCCTTCAAATAATTCACCGGTACTGATGGGCTCCGGTCCCATAGCCTCTTCATCTGATGGAATGCGGGCAATTACCTCCAATACAATGGGGATCGCCTGAGCGGCAATTCTTTGAACACTAGCCTGCATATCCTTAAAACTGAAAGGCCTCACCCCTACCGCGGGATTGGCGATACTACAAAGTGCGGCAAACCTGATTCCCAACTGCCGGGCGTAAACTGTGCAAGTGGCTATGTTCTCACTGGTAAGATCACCCCCCAATATGCGCATGGCCCGTACTTCCGCGGCAGTTTCAAAGCGTTCAGGGTTATGCTGTACAAAGGTGGCCGAGGTGTAAAGTCTTCCCGAATAAGAATCTTGCATTTTTAGGGCCTCCTCGATTAGCAGCTTGCGCAGGGAAGGGCTGTAGGGGTGCGCATAATTAGCAAAGATCCCCGGTCGTTCGATGCCCGCAAAAGTGAGAATGTTCTGAGGTCGGTTCACCTCCATTTCCATAAAATCGTCTATGACTACCAGATCGTCATAATCGTAGTCGGTACGAATCCCCCCGGAACTGGCTCCGCCCAATACGTGGGTTACACCTAGTTGGTTAAGTGCCAACCAGGTTTTAATGTGATGCAAGCCCTCCCTTTGGTCGGGTAGCTTGGCCTGAACCCCGTACATACGAATGTAATAGAACGGCACTCCTTTGTACCGCATCTTATAAATAGGCGGGCTAGTACCTGCTTTGGTTTCCACCGTCAACATACCCTCTTCCTCAACCATTCCTTTACCAAAATCCGCGGGCTCGCCGAAACTGGTACCACCTACCACGGCAATGAACACGGTTTCATCTTGCGCTTGGATAGCGATGGTCGACCAGAAAGCCAACAGTACAACAAATATCAGTATGAGATTACGGGTGTTTGTATATCTTTCCATCTTTCATAATAAAGGATACAGTTCTTAATAAGGAGACATTCTGGAAGATCCCCACCGGCACGGCAATAAGATCCGCCAGTAAGCCGGGTTTAATACTACCTAATAGGTGGGAAAGTCCTAATATTTCAGCATTTCCCGAAGTGATTGCCCTGATAACATCCCGAGATTCCATGCCATAGTCCACCATCAATTCCAGTTCCCGAACATTCTCTCCATGGTTATAAACTCCCACATCACCACCGGCCAGAATTTCAACCCCCTGCTTTAGGGCCTGTTTAAAGGCTTTCCTCTTTTGACTTATTCTCACAGGTTCCGGCTCGATGCCCTTGTTCCAACCCCGGTATTGCAATATCGCATCTGCTGCAGCCAGAGTGGGGCACCAGGCAACTTCTTTTTCTACCATCAATCGCCAAACTTTCTCCGTCCCGCCGTCCCCATGTTCAATTGTTTGCACACCGGCCATTATTGCTCGTAGCATTCCCTCTTCAGTAGCGGCATGCGCCACTACCGGTCGACCGCTGCTATTGGCCACGGAAACGATCAGATCTAGTTCTTCTTGGGTAAATGTTGGTTGGGCTTCACCTTGTGGCCCCCAACGGTAATCTGCATAAACTTTGATGATATCGGCGCCATTGCCGATCTGCTCCCTAACTACTCGGATCAACTCATCGCGACCATCGGCAACTTCCGCTCCTATGGGCATTTTGTGGTCTGTAGCATAACCTTTGGGTCCATAGCTTCCAGTAGCCACAATAGCTTTGGTGGCAATAAGTAATCGCGGACCCGGTATAACGTCTTGTTCAATGGCTTGCTTCAAGCCCACATCGGCATACCCGGCACCTTCTGTCCCCAGATCCCTGAAGGTGGTTACCCCCGCCAGCAGTGTCTTCTTGGCGTGCACCGTGGCCCGGGCTACCCGCAGGGACTGAGACTCTGCTAATACCTGTTGGTTCCAGGGTTGCTGATCATAGGGATAGAGAAATAAATGACCATGACCTTCTATCATTCCCGGCATAAGTACCAGACCCGGCAGGTCTATGGTTACTACATGTTCTCCAATCTGAATATCTTCCGGCTTACCCACTGCTCCAATAGTGGAGCCAGCAGTAAGCACTACCCAATTGTCGTGGACAGCAGTGCCGTCAAATACCTGCGTGGGTTTAAGCAAATAGCTGTTTTCTTGCCCTAACAAGGGTGCAGCTAACAGCCCTAACCCAAACAGCAGGGCATGGATCGATCTCAATATCCAGGTCATTCCGGTTGATGTTCCGGGCGCAGCAAGTCATTGACCGTCTTCACCGGATTAAAAGTGATGGGTGGAACTTCCACAAAGATAGTGTTCCAGTGGGCCATAGCACCATTCCACAAGCCCGGTAACTCCAGAGCTTTAAGTTCACGACCATCCTTGGACTTTTGACTAATAAAACCGGTCTCCGGGTCCCGGTATTTAAGGAGATCGAACTTTTGCCCATGACGATCCATAGGGCTGCATATCAAATCTACTGGATTAAAATGGGTGGCATTTTGCACTATTTCTTGTTGTTGGGTATTATCAGGATCGATTTGAGAGGTTTCCACAATCTGTAAAGAAGTGGTTCCTTCCTTGTCGGTTACCCAAAAAGGTCCGCCACCGGGCTCGCCTTGATTCTTTACCATGCCACATACCCTCAACGGCCGATTGAGTTTGTCCATTAGGTACTGATCGGGCATGGTGTCATGTGGCGGTAGCACGTTCAATTGCTCCTTCAAGAAGGTGGTTGCTTCTTCCCTAACGCCCTCAGGATCTGCCTCCAGCCTGTTGATTAAAGAGAATAGCTGCTCTCGTACTGATAGCAGCAAACCGGCCAAAGCCCGTTTATATCGATAAGTCTCAAGTTTCAAATGATCCGGCACTACATTATCGATGTTCTTGATAAAGATGACATCAGCTAAAATATCATTAAGATTCTCCAACAAAGCGCCATGCCCGCCTGGCCTGAATAGGATACTGCCATCGGGGTTTCTAAACGGCTGGTTCTGCAGGTCTACCGCCACGGTGTCGGTTGAAGCTTTCTGTTCAGAATAGGATATACGGTAGTGGACTTCAAGCTGCTCTTGAAATTCCGGGGTCACCTGGTCTTCCAGCTTAATAAAATAGAGCCGGTGTTGAGGAGAAACCGTGAAGTGGAGTCTGGCGCTGCCGTCACCTCCTCTGCCATAATGAGCGGCCTCCACCAGATGTTCCTCCATTGGAGCTCTGGATCCCTTAGAATACTTGTGAAAGGCCAGCAATCCTTTAGGAAGAAATCCATAGTTTAAGCCTTCTTCGGTCAACAATCCTCTCAGAACTGTGGCATAGTCTTTTGCCTCCATAAGTTGATCCAGATGGTGACCCTGAGCAGAAAGCGCATGCTTCAAATCTTCATAAAAGGCGAAATCCTGCAAACGGTCCATGGCCTCCACCGCTTTCAGGTATGATTGAGACTGTTGGGGATCTTGCATTAGACCAAAAAAATCCTTGAACATTCTGCTGGCAGCACCCGATGCCGGGACAAATTTTACTATACGGGTACCCTCCAAATGATCTTGATTGTAATTAATGTAGTGGCTTACTTGTTCATCGGACAATTTAATAATGCCGTTGCTGACCGAAGCAGCAGCTTTTAAATTCAAATAAGGGAATCCCTTTTTAAAATAGTTTATCTGTTCAAATACGGCGCTTTCCGTAATTCCTTTTTGAGCCAATAGGGTTAGATCGCTTTCTGAAAACATAGATGATTAATGAAATAATTAATGGTATATTCTAATCGATTCAAATGGATAAGGTGCCTTAGGCACCTTCCCTGAAAAAGATACAATATTATTAAGCAGTTTACACATTTTAGAATAGTTTTCAAGCGGCACCATGGAAAAATTGACACATCAATATCAAGCCATTGAAAAAGAATTTTCCAAACAATCATCCGGCTGGAACCAACCCCTGCCCCTTATGCTGGTGGAACTGGCCAATAGGTTACCTTTACGTTCACAGGATTTGGTGCTGGATGTAGCCGCCGGCAGCGGCCTGGTCAGCCTGGCCCTTAGTACTAAGGTGAAGCATATAACGGCTTTGGATGCTACGGCGGAAATGATGGGACAGGGTAAAGCTATGCTGGAAAATTTAGGCGTACACAATATTACCTTTCGCAAAGGATATGCTGAATCACTTCCATTTGACGAGGGCAGCTTTGATGTGGTGATCACACGTTTTTCATTTCATCATTTTCTGGAACCGGGACTTGCGTTTAAGGAGATGTGCCGAGTATGCAACAATGGAGGCTTGGTGGTGGTTATAGATCTTATTTCCCCGGACGACCCAATGACTGCCCACACCTACAATTACCTGGAACAACTTAGGGATATGACGCACACCCGGGCGCTCACTTTCACGGAGCTAGAACAGCTGTTTAAGGAAACGGATATTCAGGACAAATGGCTATTGCAAAAGGAGATGGATGTGGAAGACTGGCTGAATTTCACCAATACTCCGGCATCTGAAAGATCACAGATCACTCAGCAGCTAAGTAATGAGTTGAGCCACCAGACCACACCCACGGGTTTTTCGCCATTGCTGAAAAATGATCGATTAAAATTTTTACATCAGATAGCCACCATAGTAGGCAAAAAGATCCCCTAATGTTCCATTACGCCCTCTAGCAGTTGCTGGTCCATTTGTGCCAAAGCTTGATCGGTACGGGTAACCGGCAAACGGCAACTTTTGTTTTGACAAACGTATATGGTGGTCTTCCCCTCCACTAACTTATTCTCCAGTAACTCCAGTGAACCTTCCTGAGGTCCTCCCAAGTAAATCACATTAGGCAGGTAATACTTATCAAACTCCCTACGTCGGGACCGCCAGTCATCGCCCACAATAGCCACCTCGTACAAGGGCTGGGTGGTTTGATGCATTAGCATGGCCCAATAACTGTAAAACACTGGTTGTGTGAGCATGGTAGCTTGGATGTTGAGCAACATTTGCCTGGATAGCTGCAATAGGTCCTCCTGGTATAGGTACGTTCCCAGCAAATAGAGATTCAGGGCCATGGTGCTGTTGCTGCTGGGTATCACGTTGTCGGAGAGCTCCATTTTGCGTGTCAATAAGTCCGGATCCTGATCGGAGGTATAGTAGAACATACCACTTTCTTGATCCTTAAAATGAACCAATACGTATTCCGCTATTGATTCTGCTTCCAACAACCAATGTTCCTCAAAAGTGGCTTCATACAATCCGATCAACGCCTGAATAGTATGGCTGTAGTCATCCAAAAAGGCATTTATACTAGCTCTGTTATCCTTAAAGTTACGATCCAGCCGACCGTCTTTTGATTTCATTTGCTTTAACAGGAATTTGGCGTTCTTTAATGCGGCATCCAAAAACCTTTGCTCTCCCAAGACTCTGTAGGCATCCAAATAGCCGGTCACCATCAGAGCATTCCAGGAAGTTAATACCTTATCGTCGAGTGCCGGGGGCACTCTCTTAGACCTTGCTTTAAAGAGCTTCTCCCGCGCCTGGGCCAGCTTTTCCCCAAACAACTGAGGTTCCAGGTCGTACTTGTCCATTACCGCCTTGGGCTTACGGGTTGGCACCAGAATATTTTTGCCATGTTCCCAATTGCCGATTTTGCTAACCGTGTAATAATCCGTGAATAGATCCGCCTCCTCCGGCCCCAGTACTTCACGCACCTCTTGGTCGGTCCAAACATAGAACTTACCTTCTTCGCCCTCACTATCGGCGTCGTAAGAAGAATAAAAAGCTCCCTGATCACTGGTCATCTCCCTGGCGATAAAATCCGTAGTTTCCAATACTACTTTCTTGTACAGCGGATCCCCGGTCAATTGATACGCTCTGGCATAAAGGCTGACCAATTGGGCATTATCGTAAAGCATTTTTTCAAAATGAGGCACATGCCAGTCCTTGTCGGTGGCATACCGGGCAAAACCTCCCCCCAGATGATCGTAGATACCGCCTTGTGCCATGGCTTTTAAAGTGGTATTTACAGCATTAATGGCAATGGGGTCTTTGGTGTAGAAATGATATTTTAACAGATATTGCCAAATGCTGGGGGTTGGAAACTTTTGTGACCCCAACCTGCCACCGCGCACGGTGTCAATATCTTTCATAAACAAGTTGTGCACCTGCAACAATTGCTCCCCTGTAAAATCGCTGGTTTCCGTGTTGAGGTCCACGGTTTCCAGGTCCTGAATTCCCTCGGTTACCTGGTCGGCTATTTTTTCCAGCAGCTCGGGGGCCTCATCATATTGACGTGAGATACGATCCAATATCCTCAACCAGTCCTTCTTGGGGAAATAGGTGCCGGCGAAAATCGGTCGCCCGTCAGGTAAAGCGATTACATTTAAGGGCCAACCACCCCTACCGGTCATCAAATAGGAGGCATCCATATAGATCTTATCAACATCCGGGCGTTCCTCACGATCTACTTTTATGGATACAAAATTTTCATTCATGATACTGGCCACCGTACTGTCGGCAAAGGACTCTGCTTCCATAACGTGACACCAATGACAGGCAGCATATCCCACGGAAATCACCATCAGTTTATTTTCAGCTTTGGCTTTCTCCAATGCCTCGGTTCCCCAAGGATACCAATCGACCGGATTGTGAGCGTGTTGCAGTAAATAAGGACTGCTTTCATTGACCAGGTGATTGCTGTAAGCATGCCCATTTTGGGAATCCAGTGAGTCACTGCCTTTTTGCGTTCCTTGGCAAGTGGCCAGAACAATTCCCAACAGTAAATATCCAAGTTTTGAGATCATCGATTTTCGTAATTTTCCGGAGGTAGATTTACATGAGTCTTTCCACAAAGTAATACGCCATTACGATGCTGACCGCCAATTTGATGCTGGTTCCGAACAGATAACCCAGAAATGATCCAAAGCCTGATTTTACCGCTTTGGGAAGATCGTCGCCATTGACCAACTCTCCGGCAATGGCTCCCAAAAAAGGGCCTACAATTATCCCTAACGGAGGAAAAAAGAACACCCCTATCAACAATCCAGCTACTGACCCCACCACCCCTAACTTGGAGCCGCCAAATTTCTTAGTGCCCCAAACAGGCACAAAATAGTCCAAAGCCGATACCAGTACTACCACAATTCCCAACACCACCAAGGTAGTGGTAGAAAAATGGGCATGACTAGTAAAATGAAGCAACAGCAGGCCTACATAGCCTAAAGGAGGTCCGGGAAGTACCGGTAAAAAGCACCCAATTATCCCTAAAACAATGAGAATTCCTGCCAGTATGATCAAAGCGTACTCCATTACCTCAGTAAATATAGCTTACCATATCCTTTTTTAAAGGCCTTATCGGCAGAAGTTTGACGGTGCTCGAAACTATCTCCATCGTGATTCATCAAGACCCGATATAGATAAACACCGTTGGCCAATTGGTCGCCAAACTCATCACGTCCGTCCCAGGCGTAATCAGTAATATTATTGCCAATGCGAATAGGTCCAAGCTCATCTTGGGTAATCTCTCGAACTACTTTACCGGTTACCGTCATTATCTGGATCTTAATTTGACCGGGTATTTCCGCCCCGGTAAGAGTGAATACGAAACGGGTGCGGGTAGAGAAAGGGTTGGGGTAAGGGTAAAAATGAGTGATAGTTGATTCATTGATCACTTCAAAATTAATGGCATAGGGCTGCACTCCAGACTGTTGCCCATTATTATCTGCACCTTGTACCTGCAAAGTATAAAGGCCATCGACTAAGTTCTGTGGCCGATACTCGATTCGAAAGTCCTCATTATCCGTAGCGGGATACCACTGAACTTGCGGGTCGGAAAAGTTCACCCGCACAAAATCGCAAGTAGGGCAATCAGGATCTTGATACTTCAGAAATACCTCCA
>Ga0224508_10004885_pt1 | contig 10891 bp, 10 predicted proteins | sample SF_Jan12_sed_USG_4_FD_170157 | JGI IMG/M metagenome (GOLD analysis project Ga0224508, IMG submission 170157) | Sediment microbial communities from San Francisco Bay, California, United States - SF_Jan12_sed_USGS_21 | ecosystem: Environmental > Aquatic > Marine > Sediment | place: USA... | reverse complement strand
GGTGAGATACTGGGCGTCGGGGAGAAAATCGAAGGTTATCGCGTAGTGACGATCCGCGAACACCAGGTCGTACTGAAACGCCACGGCAAACGAATTGTACTCAGCGTTTTCGACGATCAAGCCCAAACGGGGCGCCAATGATGCGATGCTTCAGAGCATTGGTGCTGGGGATCGCGGTTTGCCTGTCGAGCAGTGTCGCGGCGCTCGCGCAAGGCGAGCGAATCTCTCTGGCGTTGCGCGACGCCAGTTTATCCGATGTGATGGAAATGCTGTCACGTCAGGCGCGCGTGAACATACTGCTGACCGCCGGAGTCGAAGGAAACGTGTCGTTCAGTCTCTTCGATGTGACGCTGGATGAGGCCGTGCGCCATATCGCCTCGGCTGCCGGATTCGCCGTGGAAAAAAGAGATGACACGTACTACATCATCGATCACGAAGAGATCGGCAAATACCAGCTGGCCGAATCGACGGAACTGCGTACCTTTAAAGTGGAGTATTCAGACGTAAACGTCATCCAGGCGATACTGAAGAGCCACCTCTCGGAAACCGGCAAGATCACCAGTCTACCAGTGCGCAAGCTGCTGGTCGTGGAAGATGCGCCGGAGTTTCTGCAGCGTATCGAGGGTCTGCTGAACGTTCTTGATCGCCAGCCACGCCAGATCCTTATCGAGGCAAAAGTCCTGGAGATCACGTTGCGCGACTTCGAAGCGTTCGGTATGGATTGGGCGAAGCTGTTCAGCGCGGACGACGGCGAGGGCTCTTTCGGTGTGCGTGGTCTGGCTGACGACAACACACCCGGATTGTTTTTCGATCTGGCTAACTCCAACCTGACCGCGATGTTGAACCTATTGCGCAGCGAGGGACGTTTGCGCACCTTGTCCACGCCAAAGCTGCTGGCGCTCGAGAATCAGGAAGCCAAGGCCATTATCGGCGATCGTATCGGCTACAAAGTCACCACCACGATCAATCAGGTGACCAGCGAGTCGATCGAATTTCTCGAATCCGGCGTGATCCTGAAAGTGACGCCATCGGTGGACCACAACGGTGACATTCTCATGGACATCCACCCGGAAGTCAGCACCGGGACGGTCTCGGACGATGGCATTCCGTCGCAAACAACCACCGAGGTGACAACACGCATGCTGGTGAGCGATGCGCAGACGATCTTCATCGGTGGCCTCATAAAACGCAGCGTTAACCGTACCGAGGAGCGCGTGCCGTTCCTGGGAGACCTGCCACTGGTAGGCAATGCATTCGCCAATCGGGCGAACATCGCGGTCAACACGGAGACGGTTGTGCTCATTACCCCGTATATTCTGGGTCGCAGCGGCCGGTTGAAGATGGAAGGTGCGGTGATGCGCGCGCTGGATGCCGAGGACAGGATTCCCGATCTGTTTGCGGAAGACTCACACGAGAACGTGACACCGACAACCGAAGAGTTGGCCCCCGAGACAGCACCGGTAGAGGAACCGGCACCGGTAGAGGAACCTGCTACCGTCAGATGGATAGAGGAGCGGGAAAACCGGCGCTAACCGAGCGCAAGTGACGCTACTTACACAGGCGAAATCGATATAATGGACACGAACACAAAGACTCAGCCGCAGGATTTGCTTGCGCATCTGGACGCCGAAATTGTGCAAAAGTTGCAGGATATCGGTAACCGCGTGAGTGAAGACACGTTTGTCAAGAATCTGCTCGAACGCTTTCTGCACGGAACTCCCGAGCGTTTGCTGGCGCTGCAAGACGCCGTGGCCGCCGGTGACTGCGAAACGATCGAATTCCAGGCGCACACGTTGAAGTCGAGTTGTGGCTATGTGGGTGCTACCGTGATGGTTGAGATCTGCAAGACTCTGGAGTCGCTTGGCCGCGCGAAGGAGATCCGGGATGCCGGGCGGCTGGTCGCGGAGTTACAGAAATCGTTTGCGCTTGTCACACCCCGGCTGCGGAGTTTGCTGGCTGGCAGTGACGACGCGTTACCGGAGACCGCTGACAATTGCCAGTCAGTCGACGGTTAGCACCCGTATCAAGTCTGTACTTCCCGCCTGGCTGTGGCTGCCTGCCGTGGCCACCAAGACGTCGCCGCTTTTTGCGTAGCCCAACGCTTTCGTTTGCGCCATGGCGAAGCGCAGCTTGTCCTCGTCTCCCGCCGCACCCTCGTAGCGCACTGTCTCCACTCCCCAGTTCATCGACAGGCGCCGCATCACCGCCAGCGAGGAGGTGACGGCCAGGATCGGACAGCCGGGGCGGTATTTGGAGATCAACCGCGAGGTGAATCCGGTTTCGGTCAGCGCCACGATGGCGGCGGCCTGCAGATGGTTGGCCATCGTGATCGACGCCTGAGCTACCGCTTCGGTAACCACGTTGGATGGGTTGGGTAGAATCTGCTGCAGGAAACCGAAATCGCGCAACCCTGCTTCGGCCTCGAGCGTCAACGACACGATCGTTCTCACCGATTCTACCGGGTATGCACCAACCGCGGTTTCCCCGGACAGCATTACCGCGGAGGTGCCATCCAGAATGGCGTTGGCCACGTCGCTGGCTTCGGCGCGGGTGGGACGCGGGTTGCGTTCCATCGAATCGAGCATTTGCGTCGCGGTGATCACCGGTTTGCCGTTGCTGACCGTTGCACGAATGATTCGTTTCTGAATAGTCGGCCCGCGGGCCAATCCCAACTCGACGCCCAGGTCGCCCCGCGCCACCATGGTTCCGTCGGCCGCGGCAATGATGCTGTCCAGGTTGTCAACACCGCTACGGTTTTCGATTTTAGCTATGATCGGGATGTCCGAGCCCAGGGCGCGAAGCTTGCGGCGAATTTCTTCCACGTCATCCGCACTGCGGATAAATGATGCAGCTACGTACTGCGTATCGCAGGAGGCGGCAAATTCGAGGTCGTCGTCGCTCTGCGAATCGATCGCGCCGAATACCGTGCCGTTGTCGGGCAGGTTGACGCCTTTGCTGTTCCGCAGTGTACCGCCGTATTCCACGCGGCAACGCACCAGATCGCCGGACACGCCTTCGACACGCAACTCGAGGTTCCCGTCGTCCAGCAGTATCCGCTCGCCCGCCGAGACATGCTCGTGCAGGCAAGGGTGTGTGACGGAAACGCCTTGCGCATTTCCCGCGCCCGGTTTGCTGGTCAGGGTGAACGACTGGCCACGTTCCAGTTCCGCCACGCCGCCTGTCAGTTCGCCGGTGCGAATCTCGCGCCCGCGCGTGTCGACCATGATGCCGACGTTGGCGTCCATGGTATCCGCCACGCGCCGTACCAGTTCCAGTTTTCCGGCATGGGAAACAAGGCTCCCGTGCGAGAGGTTCAAGCGCGCGACGTTCATGCCCGCCGCGATCATCTGCCGCAGCGTATCTTCATCCTCGCAGGCTGGTCCGATGGTGGCGATTACTTTGGTACGCCTCAGTGTTTTGTCGGTAATCAGAGTGGTGGTCCGTGTCTGTGTCGGGAATTACGGCAGTATACCGCTGTTCCGGGCGCTGCGCGGCTTCACCGAGGGGCGTGGCGGCGCCGCTGAGATCTTTGGTACGGCGTGTTAGTCTGACCCGCTTCGCTGGAGTAAGCCGTGTGCACCGCCGCATATACCGGGAACGTAAACGATGGAACTAGCAACGCTGCTGCCTCTTATCCCGGTTGGACTGTTGGTAGGCATCCTGATTGGTTGCATCGGCATCGGCGGTGTGCTGCTGGTGCCGTCGCTGGTTTATGTCGGCGGCATGGATGTGCACATCGCGATTGCGAGCTGCATGTTCAGCTATCTGTTCAGCGGTACGATTGGCGCAATCGAATTTGCCAAACGACGCTCGATCCGCTGGTCCATGTGCGGCTGGCTGTTCGCCGGTGCGATGCCGGGCGCTTATCTGGGCGCGCTCGGTTTACCGCTGATACCGGGCATCGTCCTCGAGTTACTGGTGACCTGTTTGATACTGTTCGTCGGTGTCTACGCGCTGCGTGAGGACCGGGCGCAAGGCTCACAGTCGATAGAATTGTCGAATATACGCCTCGTGGCGATCGGTTTGCTGACCGGCATCGGTTCGGCGCTCAGCGGCACCGGCGGACCGTTGTTGCTGGTGCCGATTCTCGTCTGGCTGCACGTGCCGGTGCTGACCGCGGTCGGGTTGAGCCAGGTTGTTCAGCTGCCTGTCGCGGCGCTCGCCTCAGTTGGAAATTTCATGCACGGCAGCATCGATTTCGCCGTGGGCGCGGGTGTCGCGGTGCTGTTGATGATCGGCGTGGCACTGGGCGCGCGTTTGGCACATAACGTCTCAGCCGCCACGCTCAAGCGCATGGTGGCTGTCGCACTACTGGCAGTCGGTGCCTTGCTGCTGGCGCGTTTCGGTTATCAATCGCTGTGGATTGGTGTCCGATGAGGATCAAGGGTGCGCGACCGTCGGGTTCCCGTCCTTGATCCACCGGTCGATCCCCCTGGTCACGTTGATCACGTTGCTGTAGCCGGCTTTGGTGTCCAGGAAATGACTGAGTACCATGCTTCTGGAGCCTACCAGGCAGATGATCGCAATCTGCTGATCCGGTTTCGCGATCGTCGCAAGCTCGGCAAGCCAGCCATTCACGTCGTATCGCCCCTGTTCGTCGAAGAACGTGAACAAGTGACTGTCCTTGATAACGCCGGTCGTTTGCCACTCGTCTTTGGTGCGGATGTCCACGACAGGCACACCTTGTTCGATCAGTTTTGCCAGCTCGGCATTGTCGACTTGCAGGACTTCTGCGCCGCTTGTGCTGCTCAAAGCCCACAGCAACGTGGCGCAGGCCATTAATGAAATCCGCATTTGTGTCTCCCGGGTGTGATCACATTGTATAAGATACCGCGCGGCGCGATTCGTTCCGTCTCATGCCGTCATGTTGCCGTCATCCCGGGACCGGTTCGGCACGGCCGTAGAACTGCCGACGGTCCTGCTCGCTGAAGCGATAATCAGGTTCGTCGACGAAACTCAGCACCGCGATAATGCGCATCGTCTCGCCCTCCACCGGCGTGATGGAATGTGCCGCATAGCGTCCCGCGAACACGCTCAGCGTGCCGGCTCGCACCGTGAACGTTTCGATTTGATCGTCTTCCCCGGCGAGCAGGCGGGCGACCCCGGAGTAGTTAGGATCGCTGTCGCTGCGTAGATTGCGCCGGTACTCGAATACGCCGCCGCGGGCGGCTTCCTGCAGCAACAGCGTGACGGTGTACTTTGCCCGATCGAAATGCCAGTTGAGCCGATCGCCGCTGCCATAGCCCATCACGTTCAGCCGGGCGAGAGGATCGGCCATCGGATACAGGTGGCTGGTCTCGAACACGCGGGCAAGAAAATCGCACAGCGGCCGCCACTCGTAGATCTGCCGGATCAGCGTGCCGGCCAGCTGGTCGCAGGTCAGGGTGTGGTTGGACGATGTCAGTTTCTTCAGTACCTCCGCCGGTGGAGGAGGGTGCGGCGGTGTCTTGGAAAAATAGATGTCATGGTCTTGCGCGTGACGGTACGCGGTACTTGCGAGCAGTGGCTGCAACTCGGCCACGCAATCGCGCAGCGCCCGGGGTTGTAGGAATCCCGGCAGGTTGAACGAACCGCGCGTCTGTAGTCTCTCCCGGCTGCCCGCGACCAATGCCTGTCCCGCCGCGCTTTCCAGTGCGTGCATCGGGTAACGTTCAATGTGGAGCAACTCGGTGGTCATCGAGAATGGTCCTACAGTTTGCGCTAACGGCCCGTGACCGCCACCTCATAGCCCGGTTCTTCCGGTTCGTCATCGACCATCTCCGCCGGGAAACCGGGCGCGAGGATATCCACGCCGCAGGCTTCTTCCAGGCGCCTGACGATGTTCGGCGACCACTCGCGCGAACCGTAGCGCCGTTCCCCGTCTTTGAAAATATCCAGTAACAGCGGCGCCAGTTCCAGCGGTACACCGGCGCGCTCGGCGACCGCCTGGAACAGACTCATGTCCTTGACAACCAGGTCCATGGTGAAGTTGATATCGCGGCTGCCATTGAGGATCACCTGGCTCTCGGTTTCGTGGACGAACGAGGTGCCCGAAGAAATGCGAATCGCCTCGAACGTCGTGTTCAGATCCATGCCCGTACATTTCGCCGTCACCATGGCTTCGCACAGTGATAAGAGGTTCGCGGTCGCGAGGTAATTGGTAACCACTTTGAGGATCGATGCCGAGCCCAGCGGACCCGTGTGCAGAATACGCCTGCCCATGGATTTGAGCACCCGCAGGGCGCGCTCGAAAGTTGCGCGCTCGCAGCCGGCGAAAATCGAAATATTTCCAGTCGCGGCGCGATGGCAGCCGCCCGATACCGGACAGTCGATGGGATCGGCGCCTTGCGCGTGAACCAGCGCGCCCAGACGAATTACCTCGGCTTCGTCGGTGGTGCTCATTTCCGCCCACATCTTGCCGGCTGACAATCCTGAAAGGATGCCGTCGTCGGCTTCCATGACCGCGGCACTGGCCGCCGGATTCGGCAGGCAGGTGATGATCAGATCGACGCTCTCCGCCATCTGTCCGGGCGACTCACCCCAACGGGCGCCGCGATCGAGAAACGGCTGTGCAGCGTCGCGGTCGAGATCGTTTACCGTAAGCTCGAAACCGCTACGCAACAGGTTGCCGGCAAGCTTACCGCCGACGTTGCCGAGACCGATAAATCCGACTTTCATACGTACACCTCAATGCTCGAACGTAATGACGCTGCGCGCGATTTCGCCGCTCTTCATCTCGTCAAACGCTTCGTTGATTTGTTCCAGCTGTATGCGCCGGGAGATCATCTCGTCGAGTTTGAGTTTCCCATCCAGGTAGAATTCCACGAACCGCGGCATGTCGACGCGAAAGCTGTTGGAGCCCATATTCGATCCCTGCAGTTTCCTGTCGTACAACAGTTCGGCCGCCTCGATCTCCAACATCTGTCCCTGCGGCACCATGCCGATTATGGTCGCCACACCGCCGGTGCGCAGCATGCGAAATGCCTGTTCCGATGTTTCTTTGCGGCCAAGTGCCTCGAACGAGTAAGCGACGCCCCCGCCGGTCAGTTCCTTGACCACCGCGACCGGATCTGTTTCGGCGGCGTTCACGAGGTCCGTTGCACCGAAGTGTTTCGCGAGATTCAACTTGCTGCCGGCAATGTCCACCGCGATTATGCGTCCGGCACCCGCGATGGCGGCGCCATTGATGGCAGAAAGACCGACGCCGCCGCAGCCGATCACGGCGATGGTGCTGCCTACCTCAACGCCTGCGGTGTGAATGACCGCACCGAAGCCGGTGGTCACGGCACAACCGATCAGCGCGGCGCAATCCAGCGGAATGTCGTCGCGGATTTTCACCAGCGCGTGTTCGTGGATAAGCATCTGCTCGGCGAAAGCGGAAAGATCGTAAAACTGATGCATGTCGCTATCCACCTGACTGAGCCGCGGCGGCTGGTCGGCGCCTCGGGCGGTCTCGGGATTCTCGCAGTTGAACGGCTGTCCCGTCGTGCAGAATTCGCAATGCCCGCAGAACACCGACAGGCAGGTTATTACGTGGTCACCGGGTTTCACGTAGCGCACTTCGCTACCGACTTTTTCCACGATGCCGGCCGACTCGTGCCCCAGTACCACCGGTTTCGGACACCTGTACAGCCCCTCGATGAAGTGCAGATCGCTGTGGCAGACGCCGCAAGCCGCGGTTCGTACAAGGACTTCATGCGAGCGCGGGTTGTCGATTTGTATCTCTTCGATCGACAGCGGCGCACCCACGTCGCGCAATACGGCGGCTTTCATAACCTTGCCTCCCATCAGTCGCATTTCGGTTACCGGCTATATAGCAGGATCTCTGCCGCGTTGTCGATGTGATTCGGGCCCTCACCCCGACCCCTCTCCCAGAGGGAGAGGGGAGTAGGAAAAGTCCTTCTCCCTGGGGAGAAGGGTTGGGATGAGGGGCGCTCTCCCGGGAAGAGGGAGCAGTGGCGGGATGTGCGGAATGCACAATTATTTCAAGCCTAAAGCTTTAGGCTTGAAATATTATTCCACGATGCACATACTGCACGCCTGAGCCTACGCCAAGCGGGGATACGGCTATGCAAGTCGCGTGTCTGGGCGGCGGTCCCGCCGGCCTGTATTTCGCAATCAGCATGAAACTTCACGATGCCGGGCACGACGTGACCGTGTTCGAGCGCAATCGCGCGGACGACACCTTCGGCTGGGGTGTGGTGCTTTCCGACGAGACCCTGGACAATCTGGTGGCCAATGACCGGGTCAGTGCTGCATCGATACGCGACAATTTCGCCTACTGGGACGATATCGCCGTGCACTATCGCGGCACTCGCACCGTGTCCACCGGGCACGGGTTCTGTGGCATCGGCCGCAAAAAGCTCCTCAACATACTGCAGCAGCGGGCCCTGGAGCTGGGTGTGCAGATCGTCTACGAGCACGAATTCGAATCGACGCGCGAGTTTAGTGACTACGATCTGGTGCTGGCTGCGGACGGTTTGAACTCGAAGGTACGCAAAGAGCACGCAGAGATATTCCGCCCCGACGTCGATCTGCGGGCCTGCAAGTTCGTATGGCTGGGCACGACGCAGAAGTTCGACGACGCCTTCACGTTTATCTTTGAGGAGACCGAATTCGGGTGGGTGTGGGCTCACGCGTACCAGTTCGACGAAGAGACTGCGACATTCATCGTCGAATGTTCGCAAGCCACCTGGGACAGTTACGGCTTCGGCGAGATGAGCCAGGGCGAATCGATTTCGGTGTGCACGAAGATCTTTGCCGACTATCTGGATGGGCACCCGCTGCTGACGAATGCGCACCACATACGCGGATCGGCCTGGATCAACTTTCCCCGGGTACTGTGCGAGCGCTGGTCGCACGACAACATCGTCTTGATGGGTGATGCGGCGGCCACCGCACATTTCTCCATAGGCTCGGGATCCAAGCTGGCCATGGAAAGCGCCATCGCGCTCGCCGGCTACGTACACAGCGAAGCTGATCTGGCGACCGCCTTCGAGCGCTATGAAGAAGAACGTCGTCTGGAAGTGCTGCGGCTGCAGTCGGCGGCGCGCAACTCGATGGAGTGGTTCGAGCACGTGGAACGTTATCTGGATCTCGATCCGGTGCAGTTCAACTATGCGCTGTTGACCCGATCACAACGCATCAGCCACGAGAATCTGCGGCTGCGCGACCGCGAGTGGCTGGAATCCGCCGAGCGCTGGTTCGCGGCGCGTACTTGCAACATTTCGCCGGTGGACGCGCCGGCGCCGATGTTCGTACCCTTCCGTTTGCGCGACATGCAGTTGCAGAACCGGGTTGTCGTGTCGCCCATGGCGCAGTATCGCGCGGTGGATGGAACACCCACCGACTGGCATTTCGTGCACTACGCCGAGCGTGCCAAGGGTGGCGCTGGCCTGGTGTGCACGGAAATGACCTGCGTATCGCCGTCCGGGCGGATCACGCCCGGATGCACGGGTCTGTATACGGATGAGCACGAAACGGCGTGGCGCCGCATCGTGGATTTCATTCACACCGAGACGCCCGCCAAGGTTGCCATGCAGCTGGGCCATTCAGGCGCCAAGGGTTCCACGCAACTTGGCTGGGAGGAAATGGACGCCCCCCTGGCTGAAGGCAACTGGCCGTTGATCGCCCCTTCGGAGGTTGCCTGGTCGCCGCGCAATCAGCTGCCCCGGGCAATGACGCGCGAGGACATGGACGCTGTTCTTGAGCAGTTCGTGGACGCCGCGGAGCGGGCGCAGCGCTGCGGTTTCGATTTGCTGGAACTGCACTTTGCACACGGTTATCTGCTTTCTTCGTTCATCACGCCGCTCACCAATCATCGCAGCGACGAGTACGGCGGCTCCGTGCAGAACCGCATGCGCTATCCCTTGGAGGTCTTTGCGGCAGTGCGTGCGGTGTGGCCGGAGGAAAAACCGATTTCCGTGCGTATTTCGGCCAACGACTGGGTTGGTGATAGAGGTGTGACACCGCAGGATGCCGTGCGGATTGCGCACCTTCTCAAACAGGCCGGCGTCGATATCATCGATGTCTCGGCAGGTCAGACCTCGAGCGAGGCACAACCGGTTTACGGCCGCATGTTTCAAACACCGTTTTCGGACCGCATTCGCAACGAAGCGCATGTCGCCACCATGGCGGTCGGCAACATCTACCAACCGGATCACGTGAACTCGATATTGATGGCCGGGCGGGCCGACCTGGTGTGCATGGCGCGGCCGCACCTCGCTGATCCTTACTGGACATTGCATGCCGCGGCGGCTCTGCAGCATACCGATATCGGGTGGCCGTCACCGTATCTTGCCGGCAAGCAACAGATCGAACGCCTGGCGACTCGCGGCGAAGCATTGAGCGCGCATCTCTGACGTGGCCAGCCTGACGGGACAACACGCGCTGGTAACGGGTGCCGGGTCCGGGGTCGGTAAATGCGTTGCGCAGGCATTGAGCGAGAACGGGGCGCGGGTGACGGCGGTTGGACGGCATGCGCGGCCGCTGCAGGCGGTGACGACAGCGTTGCGCGATGCGGTTGCGTTAACAGCCGACGTGAGTGACGAAGACCAGGTCGCTGCAATGCTCGACGCCGCACGCGAGGCGAACGGACCAATCGATATTCTGATCGCCAATGCCGGGGCGGCCGAAAGTGCGCCGCTCGCGAGGACCACATTGCAGATCTGGGATGCGATGCTGGCCGTGAACCTGACCGGGGTATTCCTGTGTGCACGCGGTGTGTTGCCCGATATGCTCGAGCGGGGCAACGGTCGCATCGTGAATGTGGCAAGCACGGCGGGTCTCAAAGGCTATCCCTACGTTTCCGCTTACTGTGCCGCCAAGCACGGTGTGGTCGGGTTCACGCGCGCACTGGCCATCGAGACAGCGCGCAGCGGCGTCACGGTGAACGCTGTTTGTCCCGGCTTTA
>Ga0224508_10004883_pt1 | contig 10892 bp, 9 predicted proteins | sample SF_Jan12_sed_USG_4_FD_170157 | JGI IMG/M metagenome (GOLD analysis project Ga0224508, IMG submission 170157) | Sediment microbial communities from San Francisco Bay, California, United States - SF_Jan12_sed_USGS_21 | ecosystem: Environmental > Aquatic > Marine > Sediment | place: USA: California... | reverse complement strand
TCACCGCAGTTTCGTTTCGGGGGTGGGGCGACGACCCCGCTTCAGTCGGGGATGGAATCGGTGCTCGGCGGCGTCGCACTCGCTGATGCGGCCGCCGACTCCAGGGTCCGGCGCAGGAGGCGTTCGCTGAATCCTGCCAGCAGTGCCCAGACGTAGATCTTGCTCCCGTCGCTCTCGAGTGCCGACTGCATGCCGGACTCGATGAACAACACGAATGCGACGGCGCTCGCTGCGCCGACCACCGGACGAAGCACATCCACCAGCCTGCTCTGGATCATGGCGGGAAGATTCTCCTCGTGCGGGTTGGCGCGGGTGAGAGCAACGCTCAAGAAGGAGCCCAGCGCACCCAGGAGGACAATTCCGGTCAGAGACCTGACGTTGTCCAGGCTCGTTCCCTCGAGGGCCGGCAGCCAGGTGCGATCAACCACCACGAACATGACTGCGAGGAGCACGGCGAGACCGACCAGCACGTACCGCAGCACACTGGAGTAGAGGTCGATGCGGCGGAAGACGTTCGACGACTGTTCGTCCAGGTGGGCCTGCGCCTCACGCAACTGGGCGACCGTCGGCGGCTCGGCACTTGGCTTCCCGAGAATCTCGAGGGCCGCGTTCTGTCTCCAGCCCGTGAGTTTGGCTGTCGCCTCTGCCCGCACGGAGGCACCGAGGACGCGCCGGCGATCCGCGTCTGCGCCGCTGTAGCTGGTGCGTCGGGCATCGTTGAACGACGCCCATCCCTCGTTGACATTTCGCCGTTCGAGCCGTTCGACGGCGTCGAGAAGCAGGTCGAACACGGCTGCCTTCGTTGCCGGTTCCGATGAGTCGGACTCGACCTCGGCGGAGAGCCGCGAAATCGCGCCACTCAGCCGGGCCAGCGCGGACGGCCGCTGGCCGCCGCCAAGCGTGAACTGGCGCGCCAGCGCGCCCACGGGGTTCGGCGAGATGAAGCGAAGACAGCGGGCACGCAACGCCGCGAAGTCAGGTTCCTTGTTCGGGCCATTCGATGAGTCAGCCACGACTGTCTCCCTGCGTGAGCGTGGCCCGAACATGCAGACCAGAGGCGTAGACGCCTCACTCGATCGTATGCGAGTCGGGCACGCGCCTGCATCGCTCACTACTCTCAGCACGTGTCCGCTCCCGTCTTTTTTCGTGCCGGCGTCGGAATCATCGTGCGGAACGGTGCCGGTCTCGTTCTCGCCCTGGAACGCTCCGATGTCGCCGGCTCCTGGCAGGCCCCGCAAGGAGGTATCGAGGCCGGCGAGAGCCCCGAACAGGCCGCGAGCCGCGAGCTGTTCGAGGAGGCCGGCATTCGCTGGGAAGAGGCATCGCGTGTGTCCCAACATCCCGAGTGGCTCACCTACGAGCTGCCGCCGTCAGCCCGATCGGCGAAGACCGGTCTGGGCCAGACGCAGCGATGGTTCCTCGTCGACTACGACGGGCCGATCGACGAGTCGCTGGTGCGGCAGGGCAAGGAGTTCGTCGACTACCAGTGGATGCCGATGACGACACTCATCGCATCGACCTGGCCGCCCCGCCAGCGCGTCTATCTCCAACTCTTGCAGCACTGGCAGACCCAGCTGGTCGACGGCGTCGACCGATAACGGCGGCTCGCGGGTGAACAGCGTCTCATCGGGCCCGATCGCCGCAACCTCGTCGAACCGGCCGGGATCGTCGAGAATCGCAGAGTACGTGTCTCGCGCCAGGACCCCAAGACCGCCATCACCCCGCCCGCAGATCCGAAGCGCCCCTTTGCCTGTTCCGAGGACCTTCCCGTCTTGGCGTCATTCTCGGACTCGTGATACTTCGAGGAAGAGAGACGATCCCGCACGAAGGAGGTCCCCATGAGTGATCTGGATCTGCATCAGATCGCAGACGAGGCTCTCAGCAACCTTACCTTCGAATTCATCGGCCCCACCAAGCTCCTTTATGAGTTCTACGCGAGTGGCTACGAGGAGAAAGGGCACCATGGAAATCGCCACCGCATCAGTGCCCGGGTGAAGAATACCACTGGCTTCTTGCTGCGAAATGTCGATTTCGCGGCCGAGATAATCCCAGCCAGAGCGGAACAGGTGAAACGTGTGCCGCCGGGGGAGACTCCCCTCATACCAGGGTATTTGACGAAGTTGGACATTGGCGAGAGCCAGGATGTCGATCTTTGCGAGGTACACGTTCTCGCGCCAGTCGCCTTCCTCATCGTCGTGAAAGTGCGGGCACAAATTGTCCTGCCCGACGACCCGAGCGCTGCTGGAATGCACTATGGACTGTTCACGGTCGATGCGCCAAGGCCGCCAAAGCTCTGACGCGCATAGCGACGTGCTGGGTCAAGCGGCCCGCCAGGCTGTTCGATCTACCATCGAATCTTCGCAACGCTGAGTAGTGCCCACCCGAGGGCGTCTCGCGGTTCGAATCGGCTGTCTTGATCGACGTCAACGCGCTGAGCAGGTTCCACCGGCGGCTGCACTCGAGAGGATATGACGAGGCCGGCGGTTCGATGCCCTCCACTGTCGCGTAGAACGAGGTCCCGGGGCCGTGGACCCCGGGACCTCGTTCTGTCTGCCGTGAAGTGGACGTGCCGTGATCAGAATCCCGTGGTGGGATCGAGCTCGATGTCCAGCTCCGAGGTCGGTAGCGCCCCCTCGCAAGCTGGTGGCGATTCCGGATCCTCGCACCAGACCTCCCAGTCCTCGGGAAGGTCGACCATCTCGTCCGAGGGTGAATCGTCGTTCGGTGGGCCAGTCGGAGTCCCGTAATCGACGTTCGTGTTCTCGTCGGGTTGATCGTTGACCGGCGTGTCGTTCGGGGTTTCGTCCACGGGTATGTAGCCGGTCGAGGGCTCCTGCGTCGTGACGTCCTCGCCCGTCGGGGGCTGCTCGGTCTCGTTTCCTTCGGTCGGGAGCTCTTCGTCGGTGTTGTCGTTGGACGGTGCCGGAGCAAGGGTCCCACCCGACTGTTCCGCCGGTGGAGCTTCAGGTGTCGTCGGCGACTCCGGTTCGCTGCGCTGTTCGGGCAGCCCGGGAGAGGTCCCTCGCTGGCCCTGCTGGCCGCCGGGAACGATCTCGTCCGGGTTCTCGTCGAGCTGCTGGGACGAGTCCTCGCCCTGGATCGCTCCGGATCGGGCCGAGAAGCTGTGGCTCACAGATCCACGAATCGGCACGGTCACGGTGCGCTTCCACCTCGGGCTGACCTTCACGAAGCCGGCTGGCGGTTCCCAACCGATCTCGTAGGTTCCGGCGTTCAGGAACAGCGTCCGGCCGGCAGTGCGTGTGGTGTAGCGAACCTCGCGTCCCCGGCGGATGACGTCTTGGCCGTTTACCTTGATGATCTCGGTTGGCGTGACGGTGATCGTGCCGCCCGGAAGCAGGACACCGGTCCCGCTCGTGACGTCGTACTGCGTGAGGTGCACTCGTGGCTCGGGCACGGTGTCCCGAAGGTGGAAGGTCACCGACATGCCGGTTGACCGACCCGCCGCGCTCTGCAAGCGGACGTTCTGGTTGGCGTCGACCTCGTACACAACGCACCGGCGAACCATGCCGGAGCACTCGAAGTTCCGACCGGGATGGTTGCCGTCCGCATCGTCGCGGACGTCGGTGTACCCGTTGGGTACGGTCAGCACGATTCGATAGACCCCGGTCGTCGTCCCCATGTCGACGGTCTCGAGCCCCGACGCGTCGGTCGACCCGCCTCGGCCGCCACTCACCCAGCGGCCGCTGTCACGTCGTTCGACCGTGACCACGGCTCCGGGGACGTCGTCGCCCTCATCGTCGACGACTGCCACGTCGATCTGTTGCACGCGGTCCTCGTTCGGTTGTCCGTGGATCGGGGAGAACCAGACCCCGAGCGTGATGCCGGCAATCGCCAGCACGGTTGTCACTGCAGTCACCATCTTGACTCTCATCGTCCTCACGGCCTTTCGTCGTCATGATTTCGTGGACGTTGGAACGATCACCTCGGGGCGTGAAACCGGCGTGAGAAACCCGAAATTGCGGTGCTGGCGCGCGGTCAGCGCGCCCCAGCACCGCAATTTCGGGGGTATGGGTGCCGGCACAACACTCGATCGGGTTGGGGCACAATGCGGTATGGACGCCACCGAGCCGTTGTGGATACCCGACGACGAGCGAGTTGCCGAGGCCAACCTCACTGCGTTCATCCGTGCCGCGGCCGAGACCCGGCACCTCACGCTCGGTGACTACACCGACCTGCATACGTGGTCGCTCGAGGACCCGGCCGGCTTCTGGCTCGAGGTCTGGGATCAGTTCGGGGTCGTCGGCGACCCGGGCGACCGGATCGTCGAAACCGCCACTCGGATGGCAGATGTCCAGTTCTTCCCCGATGCCCGGCTCAACTTCGCCGAGAACCTGCTCCGCCGCGACGACGACTCGCTCGCCATGATGTTCCGGGGCGAGTCCGGGGTGGAGCGGGACATCACCTGGGCCGGGCTCAACGACCTCGTGTCACGGCTCCAGCAGGCCATGCTCGCCGCGGACGTCGCCCCCGGCGACCGCGTCGCGTCATGGCTGCCCAACATGATCGAGACGTATGCGGTGATGCTCGCCGCGGCCAGCATCGGCGCCGTGTTCTCGTCGAGCTCGCCGGACTTCGGTGTCGATGGCGTGCTCGACCGTTTCGGTCAGATCGAGCCGGTGCTGTTGTTCGCGACCGACGCGTATGCCTACGGCGGCTCGAACCACGACTGCCTCGAGCGGCTCGATGTCATTGTCGAGGGTCTGCCGACAGTTCGAGCCGTCGTGTTGGTGCCGTACCTCGCCGCGTCGGTCGACGTCACGGGCACACCGCGCGCCGTCTCGCTCGACTCGTTCATCAGCCCGTTCGCACCCGTGCCGGTCACCTTCGTGCGGCTGCCGTTCGACCATCCGCTCTACGTGCTCTACTCGTCGGGCACGACGGGTGCCCCCAAGTGCATCGTGCACCGCGCCGGCGGCATTCTCCTCAAGCACCTCGTCGAGCACCGGCTCCACTGCGACGTGCGGCCCGGCGATCGCATGTTCTACTTCACGACCGCCGGCTGGATGATGTGGAACTGGCTGGCGTCGGGCCTGGCCAGCGAGGCCACGCTGGTTCTCTACGACGGCTCGCCGTTCGAGCCCGACAGTCGTCGGCTCTTCGATCTGATCGACGACGTCGGCGTCACGCTGTTCGGCATCTCGGCCAAGTTCATCGACGCCGTGGCGAAGGCCGGTCTCGAGCCAGGGTTGACACACGACCTGGCGACGATTCGCACGATCTGCTCGACGGGGTCGCCTCTGACGCCGGAGGGATTCGAGTTCGTGTACCGGTCGATCGGCGCCGACCTCCATCTCGCGTCGATCTCCGGGGGCACCGATCTGTGCGGGTGCCTCGTCGCGGGCGATCCCACTGCGCCGGTCTGGCCGGGCGAGATCCAGCGACCGGGGCTCGGGATGGCGATCGATGTCGTCGACCGCGAGGGCACGCAGCTCCCGGACGGCGTGGCCGGCGAGCTCGTCTGCGGGGCACCGTTCCCGTCGATGCCGATCGGGTTCTGGGACGACCCCGACGGCACCCGCTACGACGAGGCCTACTTCACGGAGATCCCCGGCTTCTGGCATCAGGGCGACTTCGCCGAACGCACCGAACACGGTGGCCTGATCATCCACGGGCGCTCCGACGCCACGCTCAATCCCGGTGGCGTCCGCATCGGGACCGCCGAGATCTACCGCCAGGTCGAACAGCTCGACGAGGTCGTCGAGTCGCTGGTGATCGGCCAGAACGTCGGGGCCGACACGAGAGTGGTGCTGTTCGTCGTGCTGCGGGCCGGGGTCGAGCTCGACGAGGATCTCGAGAAGCGGATCCGTTCCAAGATCCGCTCGGGCGCCTCACCACGCCACGTTCCCGCAGTGATCGCCGAGGTGGCCGAGATGCCGCGCACCCGCAGCGGCAAGCTCGTCGAGCTGGCGGTGCGCGACGTGGTACACGGCCGCGAGGTGAAGAACCGCAATGCCCTGGCGAATCCCGAGACGCTCGAGGTCTTCGTCGATCACCCCGCCCTGCGCTGACGTTCTGGGGGTGAAGAGCCTGCGACCGCCATGAGACCATCGAGGCGAAGAGCCGCCGACATGGCATCGTAGAAGTCGTCGAGCGATCGGAGCCCCGATGAACCGCAACATCTACATGACCGACGAGCTGCAGGCGATCTACGACCAGACCGTCGCGTTCGTCCGTGCCGAGGTAACCCCGGTCGGCGACGAGTGGGAACAGGCCGGCCGGGTGCCCCGAGAGATCCTCACCGAGATGGGCGAGCTCGGCATGCTCGGATTGCGGGTACCCGAGGACAGGGGAGGCCTCGGCCTCGGTCCGCTCGCGTCGGCGACGTTCAGCGAGGCGTTGGGAGCGTCGACCTTCGCCGGCTTCGACGTGACGGTGCTCGTGCACACTGACATGGCCGCGCCGCATCTCCTCAATGCGGCATCCGAGGACCAACTCGAGCGGTTCCTGCCCGGTGTTCTCGACGCATCGACCATCTGCGCCATCGCCGTGACCGAACCTGACGCCGGGTCCGATGTCGCCGCCATGCGCACTCGAGCTGTCCGCGACGGCGACGGGTGGCGGCTCAACGGCACGAAGATGTTCATCACCAACGGCGTGTACGGCGACCTGGTGATCGTCGCGGCCCGCACCGACCCCGACGAGCGTTACGGCATCTCCATGTTCCTCCTCGAACACGGCACCGAAGGCTTCGATGTCGCGACCAAGCTCGACAAGCACGGGTGGCTTTGCTCGGACACCGCCGAGCTCGTCTTCGACGACGTGTGGGTGCCGGACGAGAACATGCTCGGCGCCGAGCATCGTGGCTTCTACGAGATCATGAAGAACTTCCAGAACGAGCGCATGGTGCTCGTGGGGATGGGCGTCGGCGCGGCCCAGGAGGCGATCGACCTGACCCTCGCCCACACGCAGGGCCGGAGCGCGTTCGGCGCGACCCTGTTCGATCTCGGCGCCATCCGGCAGCGCATGGGCATGAACCAGGCCAAGCTCGACGCCGTCCGCGCATCGCTCTACCACAGCGCATGGCTGATGGAGCAGGGTGTCGACGCCACCAAGGAGATCTCCGGTGTGAAGGCGTGGGGCGCCGAGGTCGTCAACCAGATCGTCTACGACTGCGTGCAGTTCCACGGCGGCACGGGTTACATCCGCAAGACCGCGGTCGAGCGCATCGCCCGCGACGTACGCATCCTGCCCATCGGTGGTGGTGCCACCGAGGTCATGCTCGAAGAGGTTGCGAAACGTTCCCACGTCGGCAGCGGTCGGTGACCGAGGACTGGCCGGTCGCGACACATCTCGTCGACCCTGCTGCGCTCGCGCGCTGGATGGACGAACGAGGGCTCGGCACGGGCCACCCCATCGTCGATGCCGAGCTGCTGGTCGGTGGGACCCAGAACATCCTCCTTCGGTTCGCCCGGAGCGATCGTGGCTATGTGTTGCGCCGTCCGCCCGAGCACAAGCGTGACAACAGCGACGAGACGATGCGCCGTGAGGCCCGAGTACTGGCGGCGATCGCCGCCAGCGACGTGCCCCATCCGCGGTTCATCGCGGGGGAGATCGGCGTCGAGGTGCTGGGGTCGACGTTCTATCTCATGGAGCCGGTCGACGGCTTCGCACCGGGTGCGGGTCTGCCCCAGCTCCATGCCTCAGACCCTGACATTCGCCGTCGCATGGGACTGGCCATGGCTGATGGCATCGCGGCGCTCGGCCGCGTCGATCACGACGCGGTGGGTCTGGCCGACTTCGGCAGACCCGGCTATCTCGAACGACAGGTGCCGCGTTGGCGGGCACATCTCGACTCCTACAGTCGCTTCGACGGATACGGCGAGCCCGACATCCCGGCCGTCGACGAGGTCGGCGAGTGGCTCGAGGAGCGCCGTCCGTCGACATGGACACCGGGGATCCTGCACGGCGACTTCCACTACAACAACGTGCTGTTCGACCGCGACGGGCCGACGCTGTTGGCGATCGTCGATTGGGAGCTGGCCACCATCGGCGATCCGCTGGTCGACCTCGGTCAGCTGATCGCGACCTCACCGAAACCGGGAGACGACGGCGTGGTCGGGTTCGGACCCGCCGACGGCCTGCCCTCGCCGGCCGAGCTGGTCGAGCACTATGCCGTCGGGAGCGATCGTGACGTCTCGAACATCGACTGGTACACGGTGCTCGCCTGCTATCGCCTCGGCATCATCCTCGAGGGGACGAATGCCCGCGCCGCCGCCGGAAGAGCCCCGCGAGAGATCGGCGATCAGCTGCACGCGACGACGGTGGCCCTCTTCGAACAGGCCGCGGAGCTGATCAGCGTCTGACCGCACCGTCGGCGCGGGGCGTCAGCCCTCGAGCGCGGGCATCACCTTGTCGACCACCAGCTGGAGCGACTCCCAGCCGATCGCGGGGTCGATGCCGCCGACGAGCGGATGCATCACGGCGTGACCGACCTCGCGGTAGAGGTCGACGCATTCGTCGGGAGTAACGATCGCCCACTGCCCGCTCGCCTTGAGCCCGTCGATGTCGGTGGCGTCGACCTTCCAGATCGAGCGCTGATCGTCGTGTTGCCAACCCGCGTACACGCCGGCGTCGTACAGACAGTTGGGCCCGATCGTCGCCCACGTGCGCTCTGGATCCTCGGTGACCAGCACCATGCCCGGCCCCGACGGCATCACCGCGAACGCCGAGTCGTGGCCGGCCGCTTCGGCCTCGGCGTAGTACAACTCGATCAGGGCGGGATCGTCGATCGCGGGCTGGAACGGCAGACCGAGCCGGGCCGCGCGGCGGGCCGAGGCCTCGACCGATCCGCCGACCATCAGCATCGGGTGGGGTTCGGTGACCGGCTTCGGGGTGACCCAGACGGTGCGCCCCTCGTGCTCGAAGGGTTCACCCGTCCAGCACCGTCTCATCAACTCGATGGCTGCCTCGGTCGACGCTCCCCGCGTGCTGCGATCCTTCGCGAACATGTCGAACTCGAACTCGCGGTAGCCGATTCCGGCGATCACGACGAGGCGGCCGGGAGAAATCAGGTCGATGGTGGCGATGTCCTCCGCGACCCGGATGGGGTCGTGGTAGGGCAACAACAGGGCCGCGACCGAACACAACAGATTGTCGGTGCGGCTGAGGATCGCGGCTGCCAGTGTGAGAGGAGAGCTGATGAACCCGTCCTCGGTCCCGTGGTGTTCGGAGATCGTGACGCCGAAGAACCCCCTGGTGTCGGCCCACTCGCACATGTCGAGCGCCTCGCGGTACTGCTGGACATGGGTGATGTCGGCGAACGGCGGAACGCGGAGGTCGAATCGAAGCTGGAACACAGTTACTCCTGGGTCGTCGTGGCGCCGGCGCGGGCCCGGTGCGCGTCGAGCTGAGCTGGGATCCAGCCGGCGAGCCGCTCGTGGACGTGCTGTCTGGCCTCGAGTAGCAGATGGTCGGCTCCGGCCAGCACCTCGACTTCGCCCCGACCGGCAATGGCCCGAACCATGTGGCTGTTCTCCGCTCCGAGGATGCGGTCGCTGCCGCCGTGGAGGAACAGCAGCGGCACGTCGAGTCGGCCGGCGTCCTCGCAGCCGGCCGACTGGGTGCTGAGACAGACCACGCCCGCAGTGAGGCCGGCCACCGCCAGTGCCGACTGGATCGCCACGGCACCGCCGAAGGAGTGGCCGACGAACACGAAGCGCTCGGCGCCGGATCGGGCCGCGAGATCGACAGCGGCAACGGTGTCGAGCAGCGACGACTCGAGCCGACTCGGCCGCCGGTAGTCGACGCGCAGCACTCCCATTCCCGCCGCGGCGAGCCCGTCGCCGAGCTCGTGGTAGAGCCCGCCGGCCGGTCCGAGGAATCCACCCATGCCGCCGCCGAGCAGCACGGCCACGTCGGTGGCGTGGCGGGCGCCGTGCCACATCAGGCCGAGCAGACCCTCCATCGTGTAGATCTCGAGGTGGCGAGTCGACGGCGTGAGGTCGACCTCCTCCACGGCCAGGGCGCCGAGCAGATCGAGGGGCGAGCGACTCTCGGCGCCGGATGTCACGCCGACGATGATCGGCGGGTGGGGCCGTCGGCGTCAATCGGAGGACGCATGCCAGTCGGGGGGAGCTACGATGGTGCGGCCCGTGAGGGTTACCTCATGGCCATGCGTCGGTGCCCGAGCGGCCCAAGGGAACGGCCTGCAAAGCCGTACAGTCGCGGGTTCAAATCCCGCCCGGCGCTCCACGAGCTCGGGCCGGCCTCGCGGCCGGCCCGGCCGTGTTCCCCGATCCGGCCCGTTCGGGTCGCTAGTCTCATTGGGATGAGTGACACTTCTCAGGGCCCCGGCTGGTGGCAAGCTTCCGATGGCAAGTGGTACAGCCCCGATCTGTACCCGACGGACTGGGCGCCCCAGGCAACGCCGGCTGACGAGGCCGGCGCCGCCGACGTTGCTGCGGACACCGGTGAGCAGCTCGTCGAGGAGCCTGCCGGTCCCGACGAGGCCGCGCTGGATTCGGTCGAGGAGACGGTGGAGGGTGCAGCCGAAGAGATTGTCGACGAGGTCGAAGCGGCTGCATCTGACGAGGTCGACGACGTGGTCGAGGAGGTCGACGAGATCGTCGCGGAGGCCGGTGACCTCGCGACCGATGCAGGCCCGGTCACCGAGGGAGTCGAGATGGCTGCCGAGATGGGTGACGTCGTCGAGGAAGTCGAGGCGCCCCACCTGACCGAACTTCCCGACCCGGCCCAGGCCCCGCTGGAGGAAGTTGCGCCGCCGGGACTGGCCGAACTTCCCGACCCGGCCCAGGCCCCGCTGGAGGAAGTTGCGCCGCCGGGACTGGCCGATCTTCCGGATCCGGCCCAGTCTCCGCTCGAGGAGGGTGCGCCGCCGGCGGCCGATCTGCCGACTGCTGCCCCTCCGGTTG
>Ga0224508_10004882_pt1 | contig 10895 bp, 7 predicted proteins | sample SF_Jan12_sed_USG_4_FD_170157 | JGI IMG/M metagenome (GOLD analysis project Ga0224508, IMG submission 170157) | Sediment microbial communities from San Francisco Bay, California, United States - SF_Jan12_sed_USGS_21 | ecosystem: Environmental > Aquatic > Marine > Sediment | place: USA: California... | reverse complement strand
CTCCTCGACGATGCGATCGAGATCGTACACGACATCGAGGGCTTCGCGGATCGCGCGCACGTCCACCATCACGTTGCGTCCGCGCTCCGGCAGATAGATGAAGTCGCGCGACAGGCCTTCGATGTTGCGATCGAAGTTCAGACCGACCAGTTCGAGGTTGGGCGTGACCGCAGGAGACCCGGAGTTTCCGCCGTAGGAATCCGTCGTCGATACAAAGTTGAGCGGTGTGGACAGGTCCAAGCCCTCGGGCGGCGTCTGCCAGCGCGCCGGGAGCTCCCAGTCCTCCGATCCGCCGTGTCCGTGATACCGGTCGTAGACCCCGTAGAACGTGGTCATGGGAGGCGCGAGGGTTCCGTTATAGCGGTAGCCCTGCACCCGTCCGTCCGCGATCCGGGGCGACGATGATCCATCCGGCGGGATCGTGCCTCCGTACACGGCGAACCTCGCGCGGCCCAGGTCGCTCGCGAGGCTGGCCTCACGGCGCGCCATGACCTGGGACTCCTGTCGGTATTGATCCAGCATCGGCGCCATCGCTGCCGAGAGACGCATAGCGGGATCGTCCGCCATGTCCTCCCCACCATCGATGATGGCCGCAGCCGCGTCCTCGGAGGCGAGCCGCGAGTTCGCCATCCACCAATCGGCGGCGTCCTCGGGCGAGTGGCCTTCCAGTGCCGCGTGCGCCAGCTCGGTGTCCGGCAGGTAGCGTTCGATGTCCGCGAGACGCGCGGCCAGCAGTCGACGCTCGAGACCCTCGGGACGCACCGACACACCGGTGAGGTTGCGGGCCGCCTGGGCCAACTGATCCTCGGCCGCCCCGTTGTTCCGGGCTTCGATGTAGGCCTGGGCCGCCATCGTCCGGCGAATCAGGCTCGATTCGAGAAAGTTGCTCCCGAGCGCCAGGAACGCGCCGTACGACTGTGCGAGGACCCGCTTTCCCGCCTGCACCTGGGCGATCTGCTCGAACAGGTCGCCGTACGTACTGCTCAGCTCGGGATCCGCGGCGATCGCCTCCTGGAGCTGCCGATCAGCATCGGCCTTCCGTGCGATGATCATCGCGTCGCCGAGGGCGTCGATCCGGCCGAGAGATGCCTTGAGGCTGTTGGACAGGCCGAACATCGAGTTGCGGAGGTCGAGTTCCTCGGCTGTTTCGGGATCTTCCGCCCGAAACGCTCCCATCGCCTTGTGACGGCTGTCGAGGAGCTGAATCAAAGCGGGTACCTGGACGTCCCGCTGGTACTCGAGCTGAGCCACGGTCTGGAGGCGGTTCGTCCGGCCCGGATTTCCGATGATGAACACCGGATCGCCCGGCGACACGCCAGAACCCCATTTCAGGTAGTGGGTCGGCTGGAAGGGCTCACCGTCCTGCCCGTAGACCCGCAGGAACGCGAAATCGAGCGCATAGCGCGGATACGTGAAGTTGTCCGGGTCGCCGCCGAAGAATCCCATGTTCAACTCAGCCGCGGCCACCAGGCGCACGTCAGTGAAACGCCGGAACACGTACGCCGAATACCGGCCTCCGTTATACAACGGAACGATCTGTACCCATACCGAATCCGACCCCATCGGGTGCGCGGCGAGCAAGCGCTCCGTGATTTCGGCGGACACCGCCTGCTGCGCCTCCGCGCGGCCGGCCTCACCCGCTGCGTCCAGCGCCGCCAGGACCTCGTCACTCACGTCGTTGACCGAAATCAACTGGTCGGCGAAGTAGCCGGGTATCGGCCGCTCGTCTACCAGATCCGTCGCGAAAAAGCCGTTGTCCAGCAGGCCTTCTCCCTCCTGACTAACGGCTGATACGCGGCTCCGGACGCAGTGGTGGTTGGTAACGACAAGCCCGTTCGGGGAAACGAACGAGGCACTGCACCCGGGAACCCGAAGTACGGACAGCCGGGCGCGCTCGAACCAGTCGGCATTCGCGTCGAATCCGTAGGTCTCGGAGAAGTACTCCATCGGCGCGTATTCGAATGTCCACATCTTGCCGAAATCGAATCGACCCATGCGAACCGTATCCAGATCGACACCGCCGACCTGCCCGTTCAGCGGGATCGGCGCCAGCAGAATGCTCACGGCAGCCGCCGCGAACCCAAGTTTTCGTATCGCGTTCATAATCTCGTTCCTCACGTGTGACACTGCGGGACTCCAGGACAGTATCTTACCGTCCGGGAAAGCATTATGGGGCAGGCGGCAGCCCGTGCAAGGTGCGCGCTACCGGCCGGCCATTCCGGCACAGATTTCCGCCGCCGTCGCCAGGTATTCGGCGATACCCTCCGGCCTCGCGCGATTCGCGTCCGCCCCGTGAAGGACCGCGCCGATCCATCCCTCGGTATGCCACACGGCACCCCCGGGAAGCGGGGGAAGGTCGGGCTCGGCCGGATAGGGCCACGGCGTGACGTACCAGTAAGGCTCCGGGTACGTGAGATCGCCCGGCGTCATTCCCGCACCGACGCTGCGAGCCTTCTCGGGATCTGGCTCCACGTCCGGCGTGTCGAGCGGGATCAGGATCGCGATATCGAAGTGGTGCGGCCAGCAGCGCACGGGGCTCGCCGAGGGCCACACGCCGCGCAGACCGGTGAGCGCCTCGTGCGCCGAGTGGAAATGAGCCGCCAGCTCGGCAGCGTCGCCGCGATCCGGATCGAAGGCGGCTCCGTCGCTGACCGGATGCGCCGGCACGTCGGGCTCTCCGATCTCCAGCCGCCCGACCTCGTCCGGGAGGGCGGCCAGCCAGCCGAGCGCGTCATCCAGCGTCCGGCCACGCAGGGCGAACTCCTGGGCCTCGGCTCCGGCCCGCTGCAGCCGGAAGGTCAGACCGACGGGGTCGAACTGCAGCCGACGTCCGGCGCCGTCCGCTTCGGTGTTGAAACCGCGAGCGACCGGATCCCAGGTAAGCGCGCTGTGGCTGAAGTCGGGTCGGGCCGCGACGTGGGTGTCGCCGAACCTGGCCAGCACCTGAACCGCCCAGTGGAGCTGGAGCCTGGCATCCGCCAGGCTCATCCGCCGGGCTCTGCCGAGCCGACGCCGGCGAACGCCACACCGGACAGGCGCGCCATCTCCTGCTTCCACGTCGTCAGGTCATGCGTTGAAAAATCGGCCAGGCGGGTATGGCCGCAGGCTCGGGCCAGGATCTTCATCAGGTCCACGGTTGCTCCCAGGTAGTTCGCCAGTCTCTGCGCCGACGCCTCGACAACAAGACGCTGCCTGAGATGTTCCTTCTGTGTGGCGATTCCGACCGGGCAGTTGTTGGTATGGCAGGCACGCATTCCGAGACAACCGATCGCCTGGATCGCCGAGTTGGAAATCGCCACGCCGTCCGCGCCCAGCGCCATGGCCTTCACGAAGTCCGACTCGGTCCGCAGGCCGCCGGTGATGATCAGCGTCACGTCGCCCGCGTCGCTGGCGTCGAGATGTCGGCGAGCCCGGGCGAGGGCCGGAATGGTCGGCACCGAGATGTTGTTCTTGAAGATCTCCGGAGCCGCGCCGGTACCGCCACCACGGCCATCGAGAATCACGTAGTCGACACCGATTTCCAGTGCAAAGTCCAGGTCCCGCTCAATGTGCTGGGCTGACAGCTTGAAGCCGATCGGAATGCCGCCGGTTGCTCCGCGAACTTCCTCCGAGACGCTTCGGAAATCGTCCGGTGTCACCAGGTCCGGGAACCGGGAGGGGCTGATCGCGTCCTGTCCCGGCTCCAGCCCCCGAACCTGTGCGATGCGGCCTGAAACCTTGGTGCCGGGAAGGTGGCCGCCGGTGCCGGTCTTGGCCCCCTGCCCTCCCTTGAAATGGAATGCCTGGCAGACCTTCACCCGGTCGAGGCTCCAGCCGAATTTCGCGGATGCCAGTTCGTAGAAGTAGCGGGAGTTTGCCTCCTGTTCGTCAGGAAGCATCCCGCCCTCGCCCGAGCAGATGCCGGTTCCAGCCAGTTCTGCGCCGCGAGCAAGCGCGACTTTCGCCTCCTCGCTCAGCGCCCCGAAGCTCATGTCGCTGACGAACAGGGGGATGGCGAGGTGGAGCGGGCGGGCCGCGCGTGGTCCGATCACCAGCGAGACATCGACCTCCGCGTCATCGGCAAGCGGGCGCGCCGCCAGCTGCGCGGTGAGGATCTGAATGTCGGCCCAGCCCGGCAGATCGGGAGCCGGGATCCCCATCGCCGACACCTTGCCGTGGTGGCCCCACGATTTCAGGCCCTCGCGCGCCAGCGTCTGGATGTACTGGTTGTGGGGCTCTTCGGGGGTCCCGTGTACGTCGGCGTACAGACCGAGGTAGGAGTCGCGATCGTAGGGTTGGGGATGCTCCTCGGCCCACTCGGCCACCGCCGCACCATCCACGATTACGGCGTCGGCTTCGTGGTCTACCCAGGCCGGGAAGCGCTGCAGGGCCTCCGAGTTCTCGTAGGCGCTGACCCCCGTATCCAGCCGATAGTCCCAGTAGTGGACGCCGCAGATCAGATTGTCCCCATCCACGTGCCCGTCGGCGAGCAGGGCCCCACGATGAAGACAACGGCCGAAGAGAACCGATACGTCGTTGTCGTGACGAACGACGACCAGGTCCACTTCGCCCACGAGCGCGTACGCGGGTTGCCGGTCTTCGAGTTCGCTCCAGGTGGCGACGTTCACGCCGTTCACGGTCTCGCCGGATGCACTCACGTCTTCCTCCGTCGGTGCTGGAATATCGATCACGGTGTTTCGCCATGCTACAGGCGGCTGCTTGAAGTGTCGAGCGGGCGACGCGGACATATCTTCCCGCCATGAACGCAGACATCCCGACGGTTCGGATCCAGTTGCTACCGGAGCACCCGGCATCTGCGGCGCCCGATGAGACGGAGTTCCACCCCGCGCGCGAAGGAGACGCCGGTATCGATCTCGTCGCCTGCGAGTCGATCGTGCTGGCTCCCGGCCAGAGAGCGGCCGTGTCTGCCGGCATCCGCATCGCCCTGCCTCCGGGGATCGAGGGCCAGGTGCGGCCGCGCAGTGGGCGGGCGCTCAAGGAGGGACTCACGGTCCTGAACTCGCCTGGGACGATCGATCCCGGATATCGCGGCCCGGTCAAGGTCGTGTTGATGAACGCTGCAGCGGCGGTGGAGCCCTCGGACCTCGATGGACCGGCCGACGAGTTAGCAGCACGCCTACGGGACGGCCTGAGTCGGAGATCCGTTCATATCAACCGGGGCGAGCGCATCGCCCAACTGGTGTTTGCGCGGTTTGAGCGGCCGGCGATCGAAATCACGGTGTACCTGGAAGCCGACACGCCGCGCGGGGCGGGCGGGTTCGGGTCGACGGGGGTGGAATAGATGCGGGCGGTGGTGGTCTAAGACGATAGAGGCGCGGCGACTGGCACGCCTGACGATTGATGAACTGAACAGGCCGGGATGAGATGAGTAGAAGGAACGCGATAATCGCCATAGCGGCGGTAGCCCTGGTGTCGGCCCTGGTGTTGGCCCGGCGAGGCTCCGGCAACGAGGAATCGAGTTTTCGGTTCGTCGCTGTGGAGCTGGGCGACCTCGAGCAGGTCGTGTCCGCGACCGGCAGCCTCGACGCCGTAACCACGGTACAGGTCGGTACACAGGTGTCCGGCATCATCAACGATGTATTCGTCGACTTCAATGACGATGTCGAAGAAGGCCAGATCATCGCCCGCCTCGACCGGACGCTGCTGGAGATCGCCGTAAGCGAAGCCCAGTCGAATCTCACGCGTTCACAGGCGCAATTCGAATTCGTCGATCGGAACTTCCAGCGAACGAAATCGCTGTTCGAACAGCAGCTCGTGTCGGAAGCCGAGTTCAACCAGGCGGAGTATGACATGCGCACGGCGGAGGCGGCGTACGAGTCGAGCCGGATCAGTTTGGACCGTGCTCGGCGCAATCTTGGATACGCCACAATATACGCGCCGATCTCCGGCAAGGTCGTCGAGCGCAACGTAGATCCGGGGCAGACCGTCGCGGCCAGCATGTCCACGCCCCAGCTGTTCCTGATCGCGAATGACCTGTCGGAGATGCAGATCCTCGCTTCGGTCGATGAGAGCGATATCGGGGCCATCGAGGAAGGTCAGGACGTCCGGTTTACGGTCCAGGCGTATCCCGACGACACGTTTACCGGCACGGTTTCCCAGGTGCGTCTGCAGTCGAAGGTGCAGGAGAACGTCGTCAACTACACGGTCGTGGTAAATGTGCGAAACGACGACGGCAGGCTGCTGCCCGGGATGACCGCGACGGTCGAGTTCCTGGTCCAGACAGCCACCGACGTGCTGAAGGTCGCCAACGCTGCGCTTCGGTTCCGACCGCCCGAGGCGCTGATGGCAGGACTGATCGAGCGTCAGCGAGCGGTATTCGAGCAGCGTCGGGCCGAGCGGGAGGCGGCGGGAGAGACCGGAGGACAGCCGAACGCTGAGGGTGGCGAGGGTCGCGAGGGTGGACGGCCCGGCGGCCGCGAAGGCTTCGGCGGCCAGCGAGGCGGGGTTGGCGGAGCCGGTGGGTTCAATCGCGACGATATCGCGACGCTGTACTACCTCGACGACGAGGGCCAGTTCGCCGCGATGCGGGCGCGGAAAGGCATCACCGATGGGCAGTACACGGAAATCCTCGGCCGCAACATCGAGGAAGGACTCCAGGTGATCGCGGCCGTGACGACAGGGAGCTCCAATGAGAGTTCCAGCACGAACCCGTTCCAGCCCCAGCAGGGCGGCGGCGGGCGGCGTGGACCGGGCGGCCGGTTCTAGACGCGTGGTCATGGCATGAGAAGTCTGAGCCTGATTCGCGTAGCCGCCGACAGTATCCTGGCGAACCGGCTTCGCACGCTGCTGACGATGCTCGGCATCATCATCGGCGTCGCCGCGGTCATCGTCATGGTCGCGGTCGGAGAGGGAGCACAATCGAAGATCCGGCAACAGATCGAGGGCCTCGGCACGAACCTGCTCGTCATTACTGCCGGATCCAGCTCGTCCGGCGGCGTGAGCGGGGGCGCCGGCAGCTCCAACCGACTTCAGGTGGAGGACGCCGAGAAGCTGCAGCGCGAAGGCATTCTGCTGTCGGGCGTTTCCCCGATGATCATGACGTTCACCCAGGCGATCGGTGGCACGGGAAACTGGCGCACCACGATCAACGGTGTGGCGAGCAATTACCCGCTGATTCGGGATTGGCCGGTCGCGGACGGTACGTTCTTCCAGGAATCGGACGTTCGCTCGATGCGCAAGGTGGCGGTGATCGGCCAGACGGTGGCCGAGAACCTGTTCCCGGACGGTGACGCGGTCGGCCAGCGCATCCAGTTGCGCAGCGTTCCGTTCGAGATCATAGGGGTTCTCGCGCCGAAAGGGCAGACGGCCGAGGGACGCGACCAGGACGACGTGATCGTCGCACCCTACACGACCGTCAAGACGCGCATTTCCGGCCGCTCGTTCATCCCGCAAATCATTGCGAGCACGTTCTCGCCGGACGACATCCCGGCAGCGACCGAGGAAATCCGAGGTGTCATGCGGGAGTCACACGATCTCGCGGAATGGGAGGAAGACGATTTCACCGTCCGCAACCAGACGGAACTCGCCGACGCCGCCCAGGGCACGACCGAGGTCATGACGATCCTGCTCGCGTCGATCGCCGGTATCTCATTACTCGTGGGCGGCATCGGCATCATGAACATCATGCTCGTCTCCGTTACTGAGCGGACCAAGGAGATCGGCGTGCGGATGGCGGTGGGCGCGCGGCGTAGTGACGTACTGACGCAGTTTCTCGTCGAAAGCGTAGTGATGAGCCTGGCCGGCGGGCTAATCGGCGTGGGTCTGGGATTCGCCGGCTCCAGACTGGTGGCCGATCTGACAGGTTGGAGTACGCTGATCGAACCTGCTACGATCGCCCTCGCTCTCGGTTTCTCGGCAAGCGTCGGAATTTTCTTCGGTTTCTACCCGGCTCGGAAGGCTGCGAACCTGGATCCCATCGATGCGCTCAGGTGGGAGTAGCCGGGGCGCTCCAGTAGTCCGATAGCGCCTGTTCCGCCGCGGCGCCGAGGTCGGCGTCCTGCGAACATAGCGTCAGAAAGCGGACCACTGCTCGAATCTGGGCGCCCGTGAACAACTCGAACTTCGACACCGCGAATTCACGCAGCGGATCGTCCACGGCCCCGGGATCGAATGCCCGGATCGTGCTCTCCGGCGTGTAGTCGATCGTATCGAGGTGATTCAGCGACCAGATCATGAACGCCGGCATGTAGTACTGAAAGGCCTTCGCACTGAAGAAATAGTGCGCGGCCCAGGAGCGAATCATGGTCTCGTCAGACAGGTCGCCCCACGTGGGCTCTCCGTAGAAATCGACGATATCGACATCATCCATGCACTGCGGATGCAGAAGCCCGTCATCTCCCGGCGGCTCCAGACCCGCGAACGCCGTTTCGATTTCCGTGATTGCAGCCTGCACGTCCGACTCAGAAAGCATAGCTCGCTGGCCTTTCCCTTAAATCTCCAGTTGCGTCCCGAGTTCGACGACCCGGTTCGGCGGTAGTTGGAAGAAGTCCGTCGCCCCCGTCGCGTTCCGCGACAACAGGGCAAACAACCAGGCGCGCCACCGAAGGAGTGGCCGTTTCTTTGAAGTGATCAGGCTCTCGCGACCCAGGAAGTACGTGGTCTCCATGGGCTTGAAATCCAACAAACCCTTGGCGTCCGCGCTGGCGAGCGCTGCGGGGATGTGCGGATTCTGCGCGAAGCCGTATGCCACGCCGACCCGCAGGATACCGTCTTTCAGATCCTCGACGTCGATCCTGTTATCGCGGGACACGTACGGCACGTCCTTCGTCTGCACACTCAGCAGCAGCACGTGCTCATGCAGCACCTTGTTGTGCTTGAGGTTGTGCAGCAGTGCCGGCGGCGTCGCGTCACGGCCCCCGTGCATGTACACCGCCGTGCCGGGCACGCGCACGGGGGGATTCCGCTCTATGCTCTTGAGGAACAGATCGACGGGGAGCGTGCGATCGCTGAGCATTTTGTAAAGCACGGACCGGCCCTTTCGCCACGTCGTCATGATCGCGAACAGGCCCGCGGCCACGATCAGCGGGAACCAGCCTCCGTGCGGAATCTTGGGCAGGTTCGCCCCCCAGAAGGCCAGGTCGATGCCCAGGAAGGCGAGGATGATCGCCGCTGCTGCCCAGGTCGGCCAGCCGAGCCGCTTTCGGGCCACGAACGCGAACAGGATCGTCGTGAACACCATGTCCGTGGTCACGGCGACACCGTAGGCCGAGGCCAGATTACTGGATGACCGGAAACCGATCACGAGACCGATCGACGCGAGCATCAGGAGCCAATTGATACCGGGGATGTAGATCTGGCCGATTTCCTTTTCCGACGTATGACTGACTCCGACGCGAGGCAGGTATCCGAGCTGCACCGCCTGGCGGGTCAGCGAGAACGCACCCGAGATCACCGCCTGCGAAGCGATCACCGTGGCGGCGGTCGTCAGGATGATGAGCGGAATCAGGGCCCAGCTCGGCGCCATCATGAAGAACGGATGCTCCATCGTCTCCGGATGCGCGATGACCATCGCTCCCTGGCCGAAGTAATTCAGCAGCAGGCCCGGCAACACGATCGTGAACCATGTGAGCCTGATGGGGCGCGTGCCGAAGTGTCCCATGTCGGCGTAGAGCGCCTCACCGCCCGTGACCACCAGGAACACGCTGCCAAGGACCAGGAATCCGCGCACACCATTCTCGGCGAAGAACTGCACCGCGTACACCGGGTTCATCGCGACGAACACGGATGGATTCTCGAGGATCTTGCTTACGCCCATCACCCCGAGCGTGAGGAACCACAACAGCACAATGGGACCGAAGATCGCTCCGACTTTCGCTGTCCCACGACTCTGAAGCGCGAACAGGCCGATGAGGATCACCACCGTGATCGGAATGACGTAGGGTGAGAAGATCGGCGTGATGAACTCCAGGCCCTCGATGGCACTGAGCACTGAGATTGCCGGAGTAATCATGCTGTCGCCGTACAGCAACGCAGCCCCGAACAGTCCGGCCATCACCAGCAGTTTGTTGCCGCCTCCAGATGAGCGGGCGCGAGGGCTGACGAGTGCGGTCAGTGCGATAATGCCGCCCTCGCCGCGGTTGTCCGCAAGCATCACGAACCCGAGGTACTTGATCGAGATCACGATGATCAGCGACCAGAAGATCAACGACAGGATGCCCAGTACGGTCGCCTCAGTATGAGCCAGACCGTAGGAGCCGTGGAGAGACTCGCGAAGCGCGTAGATCGGGCTCGTGCCGATGTCGCCGTACACGACACCGAGCGCGGCCAGCGACAGGAAGCCCAGGTACCTTCCCTTCGGCTTTTCGCGCGGGCTGTGTCCGTCCGAGGGCTGTGGGTCCAATTCAGGCGGTCCTTAGCGTGATAGGTCGGTTGTCATGCTAGCTCCTGCGTCGCCGCCCTGGCACGAGGGCGGCGGGAAGACCGAACCCGATCGAGCCCAGATTCCCGACATCAGCCGTCTGGCCCGTACACTCCAAGTAGCAACCAAAAGAATACTTATGGTTGCCTACGTCCACAGGCATGATCGCGACGCCTGGCCGGCTCATGAGCCTACTCCGTTTTCGTGGATTGCGAGAACCGCGCTCGCCAGTTCAGCGAACCCTCTCGCCGGTCACCGACGGTGGCATATGAGGGCGTCGTCGGCAACTTGATAGGGTCTCCCGGTTGCCGGAGGCTTGACCGGCGGCACCTAACCCTCTCTTTTTTTCCATCCTTCGAGCCGCCTGCGGGCCGGGTTGCGTATACTTGTGGTTTGTCGCTCGATGCGAACTCTCCGGGAGTGAATTGATGTCCGATGGCCCCTATGGAAGCAACGAGTGGGCGCTGATCCTTGGCGGTTCCAGCGGTTTCGGCCTGGCGGCCGCCCACAAGTTGTCGCAGCACGGCCTCAACGTCTG
>Ga0224508_10004881_pt1 | contig 10895 bp, 10 predicted proteins | sample SF_Jan12_sed_USG_4_FD_170157 | JGI IMG/M metagenome (GOLD analysis project Ga0224508, IMG submission 170157) | Sediment microbial communities from San Francisco Bay, California, United States - SF_Jan12_sed_USGS_21 | ecosystem: Environmental > Aquatic > Marine > Sediment | place: USA... | reverse complement strand
GTATGGTGTTTCAACACTTCAATTTGTTTCCTCACATGACTGCATTGCAGAATTGTATGGAGGCACCTATTCATGTGCTAAATCTTTCCAAGGGCGAAGCCGGTGAACGCGGCAAGGAACTGCTTGATATGGTGGGTCTGAGCGACAAAAGAGATCACTATCCAAGTCAGCTTTCAGGCGGTCAGCAGCAACGAATTGCGATAGCCAGGGCGCTGGCGATGCGTCCCAAAGTGATGCTGTTCGACGAGGTCACCTCCGCACTGGACCCAGAACTCGTTGGCGAGGTTTTGAACGTCATCCGCAAGCTAGGCCACGAACATAACCTCACTATGCTGATGGTCACGCACCAGATGGGATTTGCTAAGGAATTTGCAGATCGAGTTTGTTTTTTTTATGAAGGAAAAATTGCCGAGCAAGGCTCGCCTGTAGAACTTTTCGGCAACCCAAGTAACGAACGCACGCGGCAATTCTTAAGTGCAGTACTACAAGCTACCTAAAATTGCACCCAGACAAGAAACATCTGCGACTCTGTTTGCGCTAAACAAATGGATTTAGCTTCTTGATCTTTGCGGAAAACCGATGACGACCCTGTTCACGCTTTACGACTCCTTCATCTGTGACCCAATTCAGTTGAATGGCACGACGTTGTCCATTGTATTGGGTATGACCATGCCAGGCGCTGTCAGTGTTGAGAAACGCGACCATTGTCCCCGGCCCGGGTTCCACCTCCGTGATCATATCATTTAGATCACCGACCGAACGTAACAGCCGCAACCGTCCCCCTTTGTGGGGCCAGATATCGTTCATATAGATGAGTACAGTGAGGAGTTTGCTGCGACTGTCGCTGTGGATCTTGCCATCCTTGGCTCGACACATACCCCGAATGGTGATCATTGTTGGTCGCTGCGCTAAGTCAACATCAAACTTTTTCGCGAATGCTTGGGTGACGGCCGTGCTACGTAACTCACCCAAGAACTGCTCGAAGGTTGGCGTAACACTCAACTCGCTCACCGGGAAACTTCCCGGTTTCGTTACCACGGGGAAGTCTTGGCTAAGTGTCGCGTAGACGTCGGATCTAACGAATTTCGGAATAGTTAAATATGGGAACGGTTCGCTGTTCAGCGGCGTACGACGAAAAGCTTCCAAGTTGATCGATGACATCGGCCTATCTGTGTAATTAGCGGTAACTTGGCATTAGTATAACCTGTCAAATGTTGGTGTGGATCTCATTCATGATAGGGAGTCACATCGAGACATGCGGCTAATGTCTGCGCCAACGCCGGCACGGTGGGGTACTGATCGATTTCATCCGGCAGTACCCAACGCATTTCCTGATTTTCCCAATCAAGTCTGATTCGTTCGGGTTGTTTGATATCGAACAGAAAAGGATAGATCGTCCATCGAATACCTTGCTTCTCATCAGACACATAGAGGGCTTTGCCAACGCTCACCAGCTCAACATCATCTTTACTAAGACCAGTTTCCTCAACGATTTCGATGTGTGCTTGTTCTAACGGCGCATGCTCCAGGTAGCCGCTGATTGCCGACCAGCGACCTTTGTACGTGCCCACATCTTGACTGCGACGCACCAGCAGGATTTCGCCTTCATGTCTCAAGAAGGCAGTTACAACGCTGTGTTCTCGCATTATTTCACGATGACGGGCGAAGGCGAGGCTCAGTGAAACAGAACTTCTATATGCGCGACTTCTGAGTCGTTCTTAAAAGCTTCAGTTACCGCCCGAGTCAATGCCTGGGCGTCCGACACTGTTTGGAATGCACCAAGCGGTAGCCACACTTCGAGGTGTACCTTGCCATTAAGGTAATGCAGCGTCATGCGTTCAGCTTTGGGCGAGTTGTCAGGCCATTGTTGGCGCACACGCCTTAGCAACGAGTCGCGCAGTGGAAGGTGGGACGAAGGTGCCGCTGCAGTGTCATCCTCTGGATCGATGTGCACCGTAAAGTCGGCGATCTCAGATATATGTTGACTGAGATTCTGTTCCACCGCATCACCAATACGGTGACCTTCGGAGACGCTGATGCGAGGATCGACCAGCACGTGGGCATCCGCCAATACCTGAGATCCCATGTGTCGGGTACGAAGCTGATGTACATCCTTGACACCTTCTACTGAAAGGATGGTGTCTTTAATGGTCTTCAGCCGTATTTGCTCTACACCGGTATCTACCAGTTCCTGCACACTGCTCATGATCAGTTTCCAGCCGATGTGGGCGATCATGGCAGCAACGATGACGGCTGCTACGGCATCCAGGTAGAGCAGGCCAGCCATAGTGCCGCTGATCCCCACCACCACCACCACAGAGGATAAGGCATCGGAGCGACTGTGCCATGCGTTAGCTCGCAGCAGATCCGAGCCCAGTCTGCGCGCTGCGCGAATGGTGTAGTGATAAATCGCTTCCTTGGATAGAGCGGATATAGATGCCACCACCAGTGCTGCGATGCCTGGTGCCATCATCTGTTCGGGATGAAACAGCGTGCGAATTGCGTCAAAAGCAATACCAATCGCTACACCGATGAGTGCAATGGCAAGAGCGACCGTGGCAACGGTTTCGAAACGTGCGTGTCCGTAGGGATGTTCTGCGTCCGCTGCGACACTCCCGTGTTTTGCAGCCCAGAGAACCAAGCCGTCGGTACCGAGGTCTGAGAGCGAGTGCACCCCGTCAGCGATCAGCGCTTGAGAATGGGCCACCACGCCGATGATGATTTTTGCCACCCCTAGTACAAGATCGACGATCGCTCCGACCACAGTCACTCGACGGACCTGAGGATATCGACGATTTTGCTCAGTTTGTGCGACGATCACGAAGGCGCATGGGGGGCATTAAGGTAGGACGCAGTTTAGGCGATCGAGCGGCAAGATTGAAAGCAACCGAATACAGTGTGGTGGCTTAGGCGTCGCAGTGGCTATGCTATCATGCGCGTGACATGACTTGGTGTCATCGCAGCTACTGGTAGAAGTTTAGGACTAGACCTATTCAGTCGTGACTGAGTCCATCCTTTCTCATGAGTCCGGCATACGCGCATCGTTATTCGTCGGAATTTTCCTCGCAATGGCAATTTGGGAAGTTATCGCGCCGTGCCGGCGCCAAGAGCGGGCACGTGCGTTTCGTTGGCCCAGCAATCTTGCGATTGTGGTTTTGGATACCTTAGTAGTGAGATTGCTTTTTCGCACAGCGGCTGTTGGAGTTGCCTTGATAGTCAGCGAAAGAGGATGGGGGATCATGAACGTAATACCACTGCCATATCCAGTGGCGGTGGTTTTATCGGTTGTGTTACTCGATCTAGCAATTTATGCGCAGCATGTGCTGTTTCATTATGTCCCTGCGTTTTGGCGGGTGCATCGTATGCACCATGCCGATACGGAAATCGATGTGACCACAGGTGTCCGGTTTCACCCTATTGAAATTGTGCTGTCCATCCTTATCAAGTTCGCAGTGATTGCGTTGCTGGGCGCGCCGGCGCTCGCGGTGCTAGTGTTCGAGGTATTGCTTAATGCAACATCGATGTTCAATCACAGTAACATACAGATATCTAACCGATGGGATGTATTGCTGCGATGGATTATAGTCACACCGGATATGCATCGAGTGCATCACTCAACGATAGAGCAGGAAACCAATAGCAACTTTGGCTTTAATCTGCCCTGGTGGGATCGCTTATTCCGAACTTATCGGGCACAGCCGCAATTGGGGCACCAGGGGATGACCATTGGGTTAGAAATTTTCCGAGATAGGACGGAACTGCGACTGGATCGAATGTTGTCCCAGCCTTTTCGTAGCGAGCCATCGGTACAATTGAGCTCAACGTGACCACGAAACCCAATGATGCTAGGCGAGAGTGTGTCTGTATCAGGGGGTGGGACTAGTGGATTGCATATTCGACATATCTGGCAAAACGGCATTGGTCACTGGTGCATCAAGTGGACTCGGTCGGCATTTTGCCATCACCTTCGCTTCAAAGGGCGCCAAGGTGATACTGGCAGCGCGGGGCGAAGAAAAGCTTAAGGAGGTGACAACACATATCGATTCTAATGGCGGGCAGGCAAGCATTGCGGTCACTGATGTCACCGATGCCAATAGTGTGCGCCGGGCATTCGACACGGCGGAGGCCACCTTTGGTGTGCCTACTATAGTGGTGAATAATTCAGGCATCGCCGGCTCTGGTCTCGCACTAGAGTTAGATGAACACATCTGGGATGAGGTGATCGACACCAACCTGCGGGGTGCCTGGTTGGTAGCGCAGCAGGCGGCGCAACGGATGGTGGCCGCGCAAGTTGCGGGCACGATTATCAACATTGCATCTATTGCGGGGTTAAGGGTGGCCACAGCGATGGCTGCTTACTCTGCTTCAAAAGCTGGCTTGATCCGACTCACTGAGGCCCTGGCAATGGAATGGGCACGACATCGGATCCGGGTGAATGCCATTGCTCCAGGCTATATTCTGACGCCACTCAACCGTGAATTTTTTGATAGTCCTGCCGGTCAAAAGATGATTTCTCGAATCCCGCAGAAACACTTAGGCGAACCAAAGGATTTGGACGGAACTTTGTTACTATTGGCCTCGGACGCATCTAGGTACATGACGGGCACTACGATAGTGATCGACGGCGGACACTCCGTGTCATCACTGTAGAATAGGGCATGCCGGTCGAGACCTTGGGTGTGTGCGCCGCTTGCGATGTACTAGCTAAGTGTGGTTTGTTAATAACTTTGATCAGATAGATTGGCGATCAGATGGACTTCAGTCTTACTCCCGAAATCGAAGATTATCGGCGGCGCATTAGAGCTTTCGTCGAACAGCGTGTTATTCCTTTGGAGTCGAATCCGGAAGCTTACGACAAAGGTGAGAACATCAATGACGCCTTTTTGCAGCCGCTCCGGGATCAAGCTCTATCTGAAGGCCTATGGTGTTTTCAGATGCCTAAGGAGCGCGGAGGTCGGGGCGTAGGTGTGGTGGGGATGGCCGCATGTTACGAAGAGATGGGTCGTTCCATTTTTGGTCCGGTCGTGTTCAACTGTGCTGCGCCCGATGATGGCAATATGATGCTGCTGGAGCGCGTGGGCACTGAGATCCAGAAGGAGCGATGGTTGCAACCGATTGTAGCGGGTAAAGTGCGATCGACGTTTGCTATGACGGAACCTCACCCAGGTTCTGGTTCGGATCCCGCTGCAATGATGCGGACCACCGCTACCAAGCGGGGTGACAAGTGGATTATCACTGGGCACAAGTGGTTTATCACCGGCGCCGCTGCGGCCGAGCATTTTATTCTGGTTGCACGCACCTCCGATGATGCCCGTAAGGGGCTGACGGCGTTTTTGTTTCATCGCGATGATCCCGGCTGGGAGATAGTCCGGCGCGTTTCAATCATGGGTCCGGAGGAACACGGTGGGCATTGCGAGCTTAGCTTCGATGGCTTGGAGATCCCAGACGAAAATCGCCTGATGGAGGTGGGCGACGGGCTCAAGGTCACTCAAATCCGCCTGGGCACGGCGCGGCTTACTCACTGTATGCGTTGGCTGGGCATGGCAAAGCGCGCCCTGGAGATCGCGACCGAATACATCAGTGAGCGCAAGGCCTTTGGGGCGACATTGAGCGAGCACGAGGGAGTGCAATGGATGATGGGAGAGGCCGCCTTGGACATCCATGTGGGACGATTGCTCACTATGCATGCGGCGTGGAAACTGGATCGCGGAGAATTTGCACGCAAAGAGGTATCCATGGCAAAGGTGGCGGTGGCCGACACCTTGCACAAGGCGGTGGATACTGCCATACAGCTTTGCGGTGCTCGGGGCTATTCAAAAGACACGCTGCTAGAGTGGATGTACCGCTACGCTCGCCAAGCACGACTGGTGGACGGGGCCTCGGAGGTGCACAAGATGGTGCTGTCCCGTCACCTGCTAAAGGAGGGCATGGACTTCTGGAGTTGGGACTAGAATGCCGTGTATAAGTACTAAAGATTCGTCGCCACATAACACCACAAGAGGCAGAACAAAAGATGAAGGTGGGTATCCCCAAAGAGCGTCGTGACAACGAACCGCGGGTTGCGGCCTCTCCTGAGACTGTCAAAAAGCTCAAGGCTATGGGCGTGGATGTAGTGGTAGAGTCCGGGGCAGGGCACGGTGCGTATATGTCGGATGATGACTACCGCGATGCCGGTGCTACCGTGGCTAAGACGGAGAAGGCAGTACTGGAGGGGGCCGATATCGTGCTCAAGGTGCAACGGCCACTTCCAGAGGAAATCGTTATGCTCAAGAAGGGCGTTGCTTTAGTCGGGATGCTTGCGCCTTATGTTGATCGTGATTTAATTCAGCAATACGCAGACTCGGGCATCAATGCATTTTCAATGGAGCTGATGCCACGCATCTCCCGCGCCCAATACATGGACGTGTTGTCGTCTCAGTCCAATCTTTCAGGATATAAGGCGGTGATCGACGCTGCCGCACATTTTCGCCGCGCATTTCCAATGATGATGACTGCGGCCGGAACGGTGCCAGCGGCACGGGTTATGGTCATGGGCGCAGGTGTGGCGGGGCTTCAAGCGATTGCCACGGCTAAACGATTGGGTGCAATCGTGTCAGCGACCGACGTGCGCCCAGCAGTGAAAGAGCAAATCGAGAGCCTCGGCGCCTCGTTTGTGATGGTGGAGAGCGAGGAGACGCAACAAGCGGAAACTGAGGGTGGATATGCCAGGGAGATGAGCGAAGAGTATCAGCGCAAGCAGGCAGAGTTGATTGCAGAGACTTTGAAGAAGCAAGACATCGTTATTTGTACCGCGCTCATTCCGGGCAAACCTGCGCCTGTGTTAGTCACCGAAGACATGGTAAAGACAATGCGACCTGGGTCCGTCATTGTGGACTTGGCGGTGGAGCAGGGTGGAAATTGCCCATTGTCAAAGTCAGGGGAGGTCACAGAAGCATATGAGGTGACACTTATCGGTCATCTGAACGTACCGGGTCGTGTGTCGGCTGATGCCAGTGCACTATATGCAAAAAACCTACTGAATTTTGTCACTCCTCTTATCGATCAAGAATCGGGGACCATGAATATCGATTGGGAAGACGAGATCGTTGCTGGTACAGCATTGACCCGCGATGGTCAGATCGTTCATCCAATGCTACTAGAAGGAGCACCATCATGACCGCCCATGCTACGACGGACGCTGCTCAACAAGCCGCTGATGCCGCCCGTCAGGCAGCCGATGCCGCCCAAGTCGCCGCCGATGCGGCCCAGATAGCGGCTGACGCCGCACTGATTTCTATCGGTGACGCCTCAATAGACCCGTTTGCGTTTCGGTTTGCCATTTTTGTGCTCGCCATCTTTGTCGGTTACTACGTGGTGTGGAGCGTTACACCGGCACTTCATACCCCATTAATGTCAGTGACCAATGCCATCTCTTCTGTGATTGTTGTGGGTGCATTGTTGGCGGTAGGTATGGATGTCGCTTCAACAAGCGCGGGAGGCACATCTAAGGTTTTGGGTTTCATTGCCTTGATACTCGTATCGGTCAATATCTTTGGAGGCTTCTTGGTCACTCAAAGAATGCTCGCCATGTATAAGAAGAAACAGCGCTAGCAACCCGACAAAATACTTGGGCTAGGAGCAAAGCATGTCAGCGAATCTCACCACTCTCGCATATTTGATCGCAGGTGTTCTGTTTATTCTCGCGCTTCGTGGGTTGTCCTCGCCGGAGACTTCCCGACGGGGCAATCTATTGGGCATGGCGGGGATGGTGATCGCGGTGTTGACGACGTTGTTTATCACCGGCATTACAAGTGTGGGAAATGGATTGCTGATCGTTATTGGGCTCGGAATCGGTGGCGCCGCGGGCGCAGTGATCGCACGGCGCATTCCCATGACCGCAATGCCACAATTGGTTGCCGCATTTCATAGCTTAGTGGGGCTTGCCGCAGTGCTCGTCGCCGCCGCAGCACTGTACTCGCCACAGGCCTTTGATATCGGTTCGGTAGGCAGAATCTCATCGGCGAGCTTGCTTGAGATGTCGCTCGGTGCAGCCATTGGCGCCATCACGTTTACCGGATCAGTGGTGGCCTTTACCAAGCTCCAAGGCTTGGTCTCCGGTGCGCCAGTGGTGTTTCCGATGCAGCACCCGCTGAACGCGGGGCTAGGTGGGTTGTTGATTGTCTTTATAGTCTGGTTCTGCGCCTCTGAGTCACATGCTGCGTTTTGGTTGATCACAACACTGGCGTTTACGTTAGGTGTGCTGATGATCATCCCCATCGGTGGCGCCGACATGCCAGTAGTCATCTCCATGTTGAATTCCTATTCAGGCTGGGCTGCTGCCGGTATTGGATTTACATTGGGAAACATCGCATTAATCATCACCGGCGCTTTGGTGGGTTCGTCCGGCGCCATTCTGTCTTATATCATGTGTAAGGCGATGAATCGGTCATTTTTCAATGTAATCTTGGGTGGCTTTGGTGGAGAAATGGAAGCCAGCGTCGCAGCCGTTGGCGCTGAGGCCCGACCGGTGAAACAAGGCAATGCGGAGGACGCAGCCTTTCTTATGAAGAATGCGTCATCGGTGATTGTCGTACCAGGTTATGGTATGGCGGTGGCCCAGGCGCAACACGCGGTGGCTGAGATGGCCGGCGCCCTGAAGAGAGAAGGTGTCAAGGTTTCCTATGCTATTCATCCGGTTGCCGGTCGTATGCCCGGTCATATGAATGTCCTTCTGGCGGAAGCGGATGTGCCCTATGACGAAGTGTTTGAGCTGGAAGATATCAACAGTGAATTTGCTCAGACTGATGTTGCGTTTGTGATCGGTGCTAACGATGTGACCAATCCTGCTGCGAAGACCGACTCGTCCAGTCCGATCTATGGTATGCCGGTGCTCGATGTGGAAAAAGCCGGGACCGTATTGTTTGTGAAACGCAGCCTCGCTTCAGGTTATGCGGGCATAGAGAACGAGCTGTTTTTCCGCGATAACACTATGATGCTGTTCTCCGACGCAAAAAAAATGGTGGAGAATATTGTTAAGGCACTGTAACGTGTCGCAACATTTCAAAACGACTTGTCGTTCTTGCGAAACCTTTCTTCGGCCAGTCGATCTGCGACGATGTTAGTGGGGGTATGGGACTCTGCAGAGCGCTGAAAGATAGTAGTAAGGGTATCGTAAATCCCATCCAGTTGTTTGATTAGCCGTTCGCGTTCGAAACCAACTCGATCATTGGCAATATCGATGATGCCGCCGGCATTGATGGCGTAGTCCGGTGCATAGAGGATGCCGCGATCCAATAGCATCTGTCCATGACGAGGTTCTGAAAGTTGGTTATTGGCAGCCCCTGCAATGGCTTTCGCGCGTAATTGAGAGATGGTTTCGTCGTTTAGTATTGCCCCAAGCGCGCAGGGTGATAAAACGTCGACGTCCAACTTGAAGACATCATCGACTGCGACCGCTGTGGCTTGGAACTCGTCCACCGCCCGTTGAATCTGTTCTGGGTAGATGTCGGTCACCCACAATTGCGCACCAGCTTGGTGCAGATAACGCGCCAAATGGAGACCAACACTACCGACACCCTGTATAGCGACCCGCAGTCCTTTCACGCTGTCAGTATGTAAACAATGGCTCACCGCGGCTCTTAATCCTACAAATACCCCATAGGCGGTAGCAGGGGAGGGGTCGCCACTGCGCATCAGCCCATCAGGGCCTTCCTTATCCTGTATCCCCGCTACATGGGCAGTAGATTGTGCCATTGTTTTCAGATCTGCAACGCTGGTGCCCGAATCCTCGGCGGCGATATAGCGCCCCCCCAGACCCTCCACCATCTCTCCCATGGCGCGCATCAGTTGCGGTGTCTTTTCATGTCGTGGATCGCCAATAATTACCGACTTTCCCCCGCCGAGATCCAGATTTGCCAACGCGGACTTGTAAGTCATTCCGCGTGACAGTCTCAACACATCCCGCAGCCCCTCTTGTTCACTCTTATACGGCCACATGCGACAGCCCCCTAGTGCAGGACCGCGATTAGAGTTGTGTATCGCGATGATGGCTTGCAAGCCGGCTGCGGGTTCACGACAGAATGCAATCTGTTCGTGATCATCAAACTCCGGATGATCAAACACACCCAGATACTTAGTGCTAGAGAGAGTCTTGGAGGGCATACCAGAGCACTTAATTATGCTGCGGTGCTGCGACTGGTCGGATTGCTATATGCATCGAGAAGTTCCGCTTGCGTCGCTCTGGCCTCGCGCACACTGGCTTGCTTGATGTGCCCATAGCCTCGGATTTGTTCTGGAACGCTCGCGATTTCCACGGCTAGGGCGTGGTTGTCGTGATTGAGTCCACGCAATAGTTCCTCAATGGTGGTTTCATACTCATCGATTAGTTGTCGCTCCATCTTGCGCTCCGAGCTATACCCAAAGATATCGAATCTTGTGCCCCTAAGTCGTTTTAGTTTGGCTAGCAGGCTAAACATCTTGAGCATCCACGGACCGTAGGCGCGTTTCTTCGGGTAACCAGTATCGGTCTCACGTGTTGCCACAAGTGGCGGCGCTAGGTGGAATTGCAGCTTGAAGTTCCCTTCAAATTGGGCATTGAGCTGTGTGGTGAAGCGCGGGTGCGTATACAACCGCGCAACCTCATATTCGTCTTTGTAGGCAAGCAACTTAAAGTAGTACCGTGCGACCGCCTCTGCGAAACCTTTCATACCTTTGGCAGAGTGGGATTCTATGTCTGCGACATGCTTTACCAATCGGTGATAGCGCTCGGCGTACGCCGAATCCTGATAGTCGGCGAGAAATTGGACACGTCTTGACACGATCTCATCAAATTCAGTTGCGCGCGGCTGAGCTTTACTACCGTTACGTTGCACCAGTTTCTCCACCGCGCTTCGGTCGTTTGCGGTACGGCGGCCCCA
>Ga0224508_10004880_pt1 | contig 10895 bp, 8 predicted proteins | sample SF_Jan12_sed_USG_4_FD_170157 | JGI IMG/M metagenome (GOLD analysis project Ga0224508, IMG submission 170157) | Sediment microbial communities from San Francisco Bay, California, United States - SF_Jan12_sed_USGS_21 | ecosystem: Environmental > Aquatic > Marine > Sediment | place: USA: California... | reverse complement strand
GGCGCGCCTCGGCTGGACGCAACCGCTGCTCGGACTCGCGGTTCTCGCCGCTTTCTCCCTATCGCTCGCCATCGGGCCGGCCGCGTTGGGCCCCGCAGCCATTCTGGCCGGGCTGTTCGGCGGGGCGGATGAGACGACCATGATTATCATGCGTGAAATCCGGCTGCCGCGCGCCGCTTTGGGCCTGTTGATCGGCGCAACGCTCGGCCTGTCCGGCGCCGGATTACAGGGGCTCTTCCGTAATCCGCTGGCGGAGCCGGGCATCATCGGCGCATCGAGCCTGGCCGCCGTGGGCGCCGTGCTGGCGCTGTATTTCGGTCTCTACGCGGCATTCACTCTGGCGCTGCCGCTGTTTGGGATCGCCGGTGCGCTGATCGCCGTCCTGTTGCTCCATCTGATTGCCGGCCGGGACTCGGACGTCCTGGTCCTGATCCTGGCCGGCGTCGCGATCAGCAGCCTGGGCGGCGCGCTGGTCGCGCTGGCGATCAACCTGTCGGACAGCCCGTATGCGGTGTCCGAAATCGTGTTCTGGCTGATGGGATCGCTCGCCGAGCGCAGCTTGGCGCATCTCTGGCTTGCGATGCCGTTTATTCTGGCCGGCTGGGTGCTGATCGCCAGCACCGCGCGTGCGCTCGATGCGCTGTCGCTGGACGACGCCACGGCGGAGAGCCTGGGATTCGCGCTGAATGGGGTTCGGCTGCGGCTGATCGTCGGCACCGCGCTCGCAGTCGGCGCCAGCGTTTCGGTTTCCGGCTCGATCGGCTTTGTCGGGCTGGTCGTGCCGCATCTGCTGCGTCCGCTGGTCGGCCACCGGCCGGGCCGGTTGCTGCCGGCGAGCGCTCTCGGCGGCGCTTTGCTGCTGCTCCTGGCCGATATCGCGGTCCGCGTGACGCCCACGGCGACCGAGCTGCGGCTCGGCGTGCTCACCGCGCTGATCGGCGTGCCGTTCTTCCTGATGCTGGTGTTGAAAACCCGCCGGGGGGCGCCATGACGATGTTGACGCTCCGGAACGTTTCCTCGTCGCGCGGCGGCCGTCGCGTCCTCGACGGTGTCGGTCTCAGCGCGGCGCGCAGTGAAGTGCTCGGCGTGATTGGCCCGAACGGCGCCGGAAAGAGCACCCTGCTGCGGCTGATGGCGGGCCTGACACGGCCGGGCCGGGGCGATGTCCGCCTGGAGGATCGCGCCCTTGGCGATTGGCCGCGCCGCGACCGCGCCCGGCGAGTCGCCTATTTGCCGCAGCATCCGGACTGCCATTGGCCGATCACCGTGGCGGAATTGGCGGGACTCGGCCGTCTGCCGCATCGCCGGTTCTGGGACCGCCCGACGCCGCGCGACGTCTCGGCGGTCGAGGCGGCGCTGGCGCTGGCCGACCTGGAAAATCTGGCGGGACGGCGGCTCGACAGCCTGTCCGGCGGCGAAGCGGCGCGGGCGCATCTCGCCCGGGCGCTCGCCGGCGAGCCGGCGCTCCTGCTCGCGGACGAACCGGTCGCCGATCTCGACCCGAGCCACGCCTTGACGGTGATGGGTCATTTGCGACGGTTTGCCGGGCAGGGCGGCGCGGTCGTCGTGGTGCTGCACGACCTCAGCCTGGCGTCCCGGTACTGCGACCGGCTTGTCTTGCTAAATGCCGGACGAATCACGGCCACGGGTGTGCCCGACGCGGTCCTCACGAAGGCGCGATTGGCCGAGGTCTACGGCATTTCCGCGGTTCACGGACAATTTGAAGACGAAACCTATGTGGTGCCGTGGAAATCCGGCCTGCCCGACGACGGCGGCGGGGCAGCCCCATGACGCCGCTTCCCGCCCTGCGCGCCATCTCGTTGCCGCCGGCCTTGCTGTTGTCGCTGGCGGCGCATGCAGCGCTGATTGCCGCAATTGTGAACACCGACGATGCGCCGCCAGCCCCTCTCCACCCCGGCGGCGTGATCGCCGTCGAAATCATCGTCGAGGGGCCGAAATCCCATCCCGGGGTGGAGCCGGCGCCGCCGCGCGCCGGCGCACCGATGATCCTGCCGGCGGCGTCCGGCCAACCCGTCCACAGGGTGGAAAACCCGCGCCCAGCCGCGGCGAAGGACGCTTCGCCGGCGTCGCAACAGCCGGCGCTGCCGCCACGCGCCCGGCGCAAACCCTTGCATTTCGCAAACACAGGGGTGCCGCTCGAGAAACCGGCGGCCGTCACACGATTGCCCGCGCATGCCGCACGCCCCCCGCAGCCAGACGGCCCCAATCGGCCGGTCCGGCCGATTGGCGCGGCCCTGACACCAGCGGCGCAAAGCAGCGCCGGCGACCGCGGCGCTTCGCCCCGTGGCGAAAATCCGAAGCCGCCCTATCCGTTTGTCGCGCGCCGGCGGGGTCAGGAAGGCCAAGTTCTTCTAAATGTGAACGTTTTACCGGACGGTACCGCGGGACGGGTCGAAATCGCCCGCTCCAGCGGATTTCGCAGCCTGGACGAGGCCGCCCGGCACGCGGTGGCGCTCTGGCGCTTTCGGCCGGCGCGGCAAAACGGCACACCGGTTGCCGCGCGGGTGACCGTGCCGGTTCGGTTCAGCCTGCATTGAAATCGCGCTGGGCGGCCGCACCAATTGGATCCGGTTCTGCCAAGGCCCGTTCACAAAACCGTGATGCGGCGCCCGGCGTGAGCCCCGTCACTGCCCGCACCCGACGCCGGCGCTATAACACAGACACCATTACTTATCCGCGATACCTCCTCTTCCTTATCGCCGCCTTCACAGCGCGGCGATTTTTTTGCCTTGATTTTGAGGGACACCGGCGGCGAGACCATTTCTTGTTTAAATTGACTCAAGTGAAATGGTCTATCTCTTTGTTTTTACGTAAATACGTCGTCGCGAACCGATTCGGTTCTCTCGGGATTTACCCTAGCGGGCGGGCTTCCAATCGCGCACCAGGGATTCCGCCTTGGCACGATCGGCCGGCCCCATCAATTGCGCCGCCTTATCCCGCCATCGCCGGGCTGTTTCGTTCCCCTGGGCGGCGGCAAGCGCGAACCATTTATAGGCCTGCACGAAATCCTGCAGCACGCCGTGGCCGAGGCGATACATCCGCCCAAGATTGAATTGCGCCGCGGCATTGCCCTGCAAGGCGGCTTTGCGATACCACGCCATCGCCGCGCCATAGCCGTGCTTCCGGCTATACCCTTTTTCGTACATCACCCCGAGGCTGAGTTGCGCCATCACATGGCCTTGCCCGCCGGCACGCTCGAACCAGCGCATGGCTTCCTGATGGTCTTTCGGCACACCCCGCCCGCCGGCATGAAGACGGCCGAGCCAGAATTGCGCCTTCGCGTCACCGCTTTCGGCGAGCGGCCGCATTTGACGCGCCGCTTCGGCGTAGTCCGCCTGCCGGTACGCCGACATCGCCTCGGCCATTCCGGCCGCCGCCGGTAACGGGGCGGTCAAGCCGAGAAGGAGGGCCGCCGCCACACAGCGATAGGAAAAAGCGCACCGCATACCGCCAACCCTGCGACGTGCCGACCGGAGACGCCCTAACTACCGGGTTTCGATGCCTTCCAGTAGTTGCGGTTAAGCGACCCGACCAGCGAATCGTGTTGCCGCTGCAAGCAGGCCCGCAGCCCGCCGACAACCAGGGCGCCAGCGGCCTGCACTTCACAATATTCCAGCTGCTCGGCGGTGAACACGCGCGCTTCGGCCGGCATCGTGCGGCGCTTCAACACCTGACGCGCCACATCGCCGCCCCCGGACCCGAGGTCTTCCGGCTCGTCCGGCAATGTATTGATCATCGCCATCATCCCCCGAAAGGCATGCGAGAACGCGCTGCCATCGTCGATCGGCGCGGTCCCGATACGGCGCAATTGTTTCGCCGCGGCAATAAGATCACCTGGGGTTTGCGGCGTCCGATCGTTGGCGATCGGGTGCGGCGCGAGCACCGCCGCTTCCGCGACCGACAGGGCAATCCGTGTTGCGCCCGCGGCCTTCACGGCCGCCTCCGGAATGCTGACGACCACCGCCGCAAACCCGCGGACGCTGCGAAACGCCAACCCGGACGCCGGTACCGCCCGATGCGTTCCGTCGGGAGCGGTCAAGACAAGGCGCAGCTCGGATCCTTCGGTCTGGCGATAGGCGGTGCCGTTTTTCGGAACGGTGCGGTCCTGCTGCAAACAAAACGCCGAGAACTCGGCACTGCAGATGCCGTCGACGCATTTCAACTCGACCGGTGTTTTACCGGTAGCCAACAGACCAAGCGCCTGCGGCGCGGCGACCGCGCCCGCCATCGGCAACGCCGCCAGGAAAATTCCAGCCATGAGTAGTCTGCGCATCGATCGCTCCTCCCATAAAATCCCAATGCGGGCCGAGGCAAATACGATCTTGTCGGCCCGTCGATAAAGACCGTTGCAATATCTTACACCAACATCCACGTGCGTCGCGTCCTTATTGCGACCGTGGTAAGAAGGTACGAGCCATGCGAGCCGGTCCGAATCGACGGCAATCCCGGTCCAAGGAGAAATTTGATGTCCAGTGACTCCGAGATCCTAATCGGCAAAGGGGCGAAGCAGCAATCGCTGCTGCTCGCGCTCGCAAACCGGCATGGTCTGATCAGCGGTGCAACCGGAACCGGCAAGACGGTAACGCTCCAGGTTCTGGCGGAGGGATTTTCGCGCCAGGGCGTGCCCGTATTCGTCTCCGACGTGAAAGGCGACATTTCGGGTATCAGCCAAGCGGCGACTCTCAACGATCGGCTGACCAAGCGGGCCAACAGCATCGGCGTTTCAAATTACGTAGGGGCCGCCTGCCCGACGGTGTTTTGGGACCTGTTCGGCGAGAAAGGCCATCCCTTGCGGGCGACCATTTCCGAGATGGGCCCCCTGCTGCTGTCCCGGCTGCTGAACCTCAACGATACGCAGGAAGGCGTGCTGAACATCGCGTTCCAGGTCGCCGACGACGAGGGATTGCTGCTGCTCGATCTGAAGGATCTGCGCGCGTTGCTGACATTCGTTGCGGACAGCGCCAGCGCATTGACAACGACCTACGGCAGCGTCAGCAAACAGTCGGTCGGCGCCATTCAGCGGCGGCTACTGGTCCTCGATCAACAACAGGCCGAATCGTTTTTCGGCGAGCCCGCGCTCGATCTGCACGATTTCCTGCGCACCGACCGCTCCGGGCGCGGCATGGTCAATGTGCTGGCCGCCGACCGGCTGATCAACAATCCCAAACTCTACGCGACGTTCCTTCTGTGGCTGTTGTCCGAATTGTTCGAGGAGCTGCCCGAGATCGGCGACCCGGATCGACCGAAACTGGTGTTCTTTTTCGACGAAGCGCATTTGCTGTTCGACGATGCGCCGAAGGCCCTGGTGGAAAAGGTGGAACAGGTCGTCCGCCTGATCCGGTCGAAGGGCGTCGGCGTTTACTTCGTGACGCAAAATCCGCTCGACATCCCTGACGAAGTGCTGGGTCAACTCGGCAACCGGGTGCAGCATGCGCTGCGCGCCTTTACGCCGCGCGATCAGAAGGCGGTGCGCGCCGCCGCCGAAACCTTCCGGCAAAACCCCGCCTTCGACGCCGAGGAAGCGATCACCCAACTCGAGGTCGGCGAGGCGCTGGTCTCCACCCTGGATGCCAAGGGCGCGCCCAGCGTGGTCGACCGAACCCGCGTCCGGCCGCCGGCGTCGCGGATCGGTCCCGCATCCCAGGCGGAACGCGACGGCGTCATGGCCGCCAGCCCTCTCGCCGGGCGTTACGACCGGGAACTCGACCGCGAGTCCGCTTACGAACTCCTGCAGGCGCGTGCGGAAACGGCGGCGGCGACCGCGGCAGAGGCGGCAGCGCAACAACCGCCGGAAAAAAAGGGCCGCCAACGGCAATCGCCGACGGAGGCGCTGGTGAAGAGCGTCTTGCGATCGATTGGGACCACGCTCGGCCGGGAGATTATCCGCGGCGTCCTGGGATCGATCTTCAAGGGCGGCCGGCGCCGGTAGCGCAACGCCACATCTTCATCCTATCCGCGTCCGACAAACGGCATCTTCGTCGCCATGATCGTCATGAATTGAATGTTCGCGTCGAGCGGCAGTTCGGACATGTGAACGACGGCGCGCGCCACCGCGTTGACATCCATCCGGGGCTCGACCTCGACGGAGCCGTTCGCCTGCGGCACGCCCTTGGTCATCCGCTCGGTCATCGGCGTCGCCGCGTTACCGATATCGATTTGACCGCAGGCGATGTCGTATTTCCGGCCATCCAGCGAAATCGCCTTGGTAAGCCCGGTGATCGCGTGCTTGGTCGAGGTGTATGGCGCTGAATTCGGCCGCGGCGCATGCGCGGAAATCGACCCGTTATTGATGATGCGCCCGCCCATCGGCGACTGCTCCTTCATCATCCGAAAGGCTTCGCGGGCGCACAGAAACGATCCGGTCAGGTTGACGTCGACCACCGACTGCCATTGCGCATCGGTCAGGTCTTCGAACAGAACCGGCGGCGCGCCGGTGCCCGCATTGTTGAACAGGACGTCGAGGCGGCCGAACCGTTCCTTGGTCGCGGCGAACAGGGCTTTCACCGACGCGGAATCGCCGACATCGGTCGGCACCGGCAGAGCGCGCACGCCGTCGTCGCCGGCCTCGGCCACGGTTTCTTCCAGGGGCTCTTGGCGGCGCCCGGCCAGCGCGACCGAATAGCCTTCACGCATCAGCGCAATCGCCGAATACCGGCCGATGCCGGTTCCAGCCCCCGTAACGATTGCCACCTTGTCCTGTGCCGCCATCTCCAGAGCCTCCTTGTGTTCAATAAATTGGATTTTTGCCGCCGCCGCGCCCCACTCAATCACTCCCGGCAGCGCCTGTCGAGCCTTGGGCAGCGGCACCGGACCAGGGAAATGCCGCCTTAACTATTTGGCGCTAAGGTTGACGTGACATCCACTTGGAATGAAGTGTGACATGTTCGGCTTTTCGATAAACCGCGTGACGCGCGAACTCGAGGCGAAGCTGCGTTCGGCCGATGGCGGCGCCGGGCGCGGTAAGGTCGAGCGCAAATGGTACGCCGATGGCGGCGAAAAACTCACCGTCCGGATGCGCGGTCTCGACCTGCCCGATGGCACGGCGGTAGCAGTGTATTTCGGAGACCGCGCGGTTGCCGTGCTTGAAATCGGCAAGGGCGCCGGCCATCTTCGTCTCGAGAGCGACGACAATATTGCGGTTCCCGCCGCGGACGACGGCGAAATCGCTCGCGTCCTACACAATGACGTCCTGCTCCTGAGCGGTAAATTTCAGCTGGACTGATATGCTTCCGCGGCGCGGCGCGCATACGGCGGCGGTTCGATAGCGACCGCAGCAACGCGCATGGCGATGCGGCATGACGCATCGACGGGTTAGAAAGTCTGGAGCGTATGGGGCCACGACACTCGCGGCTCACGTTGCGCCGGCCTCGCTCGATTCCGCGACCGCCTGGCGAAGCGTCTCTTCCGGCACGTCGTCGAATGAGGAAAAGTTGAGTGCATAGAGCCTCGCGTAGAGCCCGCCGGCATCGACCAGCGCGTCATGTGTGCCGGTTTCCACCACATGGCCGTCCTGCAGCACGATGATGCGGTCGGCGTTGCGCACGGTGGCCAGCCGGTGCGCAATGATGATGCCGGTGCGGTTTTCCAGCAGCTTCCGCAACGCCGCCTGGATTTGCTGTTCGGTGTAGGAATCGATATTCGCCGTCGCCTCGTCGAGCACAAGGATACGCGCGTCGGCGACCAGGGCGCGGGCAAAGCTGAGCAACTGGCGCTGGCCCAGCGACAGGTTGCGGCCCTGCTGCTCAAGCAGCGTGTCATAGCCTTGCGGCAGCCGGGCAATGAAGTCATGGGCGCCGACCACGCGCGCCGCGCGTTCCACATCCGCATCGCTGGCGTCCTCGGTGCGGAAGCGGATGTTGTCGCGCACGCTGCCGGTAAACAGGAACGGGTCCTGCAAAACCATGGCGATGTGGCGCCCGAGCGCGGAAATCGCATAGTCGCGCAAATCCCGCCCATCGATCGTCACCGCGCCGTCCCAGGTCTCATAGAACCGGTGCAACAGCGAGGTGATGCTGGTCTTGCCGGATCCGGTCGGCCCAACCAGTGCCACGGTCTCGCCCGGCGCGACTGTGAAATTGACATCCTTCAGCACCGGCTGGTTCTTCGCATAGCCAAACGTCACGCCGCGAAATTCGACCGCCCCCGCGATGGTTTCGGGATCGGCGGCATCGGGCCGGTCGGCGATCGCGAGCGGCACATCGAGCACCTCGAAGATACGTTGTCCCGACGCCATCGCGCGCTGCATCACGCTGTACTGAATGGTCAGCGACCGGATGGGATCGAAGAACCGCTGCACATAAAACAGGAACGCGACCATCACGCCGACATCGAGCGATCCCCCCAGCACCGTGGTACCGCCGACCACAACCACAATCGCCATGGCGCCGCCGGTCAGCGTGTCGACGATGGGCACCATGACCTGGGCGAACTTCGCCGAGCGCAGATGCGCCGCCAAGTTTTCGTGTGCCTTGTCACCATAAAGTTCGGCGTTGACCGTCTCACGTCCCATCCCTTGCACGGTCCGAACCGCGTGGATGCCCTCGGCCAGCGCGCCATTGGTCGCGGCATTGGTTTCACGCGCGCGGAGAAAAGCCTCCCGCGCCCGCGGCAGCCAGATCAGCCGTACGATCAGCAGTGTCGGCACCACGGAGAGCGTCAGTAACCCGAGCTTGAAATCGAGCACCAGAAGAATGACCACGATACCGGCGAGCAGGACCAGATCACCGAGGGCGGTGATGGAGTTTTCCAGGAATTCCTGCAACGAATTCACGTCACCCTGCAGGCGCGACATCATGCGCCCCACTTCGGTCTTATCCATGAAGCTCAGCGCGACCCGCTGCAAATGGGCGAACATCGCCCGCCGGATATCGAAAATTACACGCTCGCCGGTTAACGCGACGAGCCGGTCCTGGGTCAAATTGGCTGCGTAATTAACGGCGATGGCGGCGCCGAATGCGGCGACGGCGAGCAGCAGGGCGGATTCGCCGCCGCGCCCGGGCAGCAGCGCATCGTCAATCGTCATGCGAATGATCAACGGGACCGAAAGCTGGGTAAGGGTAAATGTCAGGACGGCGGCGATGGCGATATAGATCCGCCGCCGGTAGGGTCTGACGAATTCGAAGAAGCGCCGCACCACATGCCCGTCATAGGCGGCGCCAAACATCTCCTCGTCGCGGCTGATTTGCGAGCCGACAACCGCATGCGGCGGCCGCGTCCCGGGCCCATTCTTGATCGTATGTGGCGACATGACCGTCATTCGGCCGCTCCCGCGGCGGCGGCCTGACCCCCGTCATTCGATTGCAGCGCGAACAATGCGGCGTACCGTCCGCCCAAGCGCATCAGCGTGTCATGCGTGCCGCGCTCGATTACGCGGCCCTCCTCCAGAAACAGAATCTCGTCGGCATGGCGCAGCGTGCCCAAACGGTGCGACACGATGATCGAGGCGCAATCCGTGGCGGTCTGCTGCAACGCCTGGCGGATGCGCAGCTCGGTTCCGGCGTCGATTGCCGCGGTGGAATCGTCGAGCACCAACACGACCGGATCGAGCATCACGGTCCGCGCGATGGCGACACGCTGCTTTTGCCCACCGGACAGCGATACGCCGCGCTCGCCCACCAGCGTGCCGTACCCCTCGGGCAGCGTCTCGATGAAGTCGCCGATCTGCGCCCGGGCCGCGGCATCCGCGATGTCCGAATCGGCGACCCACGGATCCCCATAGGCAATGTTGTTGTCCAGCGCCGAGGTAAACAGGAACGGATCCTGCGGCACCACGCGCACCGCCTGGCGCAGCGATTCCAGCGTCACGTCGCGAATGTCCTGGCCGTCGATTGTGATACGCCCGCCGCTGACGTCGTAATGGCGCGCCAGCAGGACGGCGATGGTCGATTTTCCGCTGCCGGGCGGACCGACGATCCCAAGCACCCGGCCCCGGCCCAGCTCGAACGACACCCCGTGCAGCACCGGCGGCGCGCCCTTACCGCCATAGGCAAAAGACACATCCTCGAACCGCACCGTGCCCTCCGACACCGCAAGCGGCGCGGCATCGTCCGGTTCGGTAATTTCGGACTCGAAATCGAGAACGGCAAACAGTCGTGCCCCGCATGTCGAGGCGCGGGCGAAGGCATTCACCACCATGCCAAGCTGGCGCACCGGTTGCTGCAGAATGGTCATGAAGGCGAGGAACTCGGTCAGCTTGCCGACCGTGATCGTGCCGTCGAGGACGCGCAGCCCGCCGACCCACAGCACCAGCCCCATGGCGACGAAATAGGCGAAGGTCATGGTGCAGGTGGACGCGACGCGCAGCCGGATGCGCCGGTCCGACAGCGCCAATGCCTCGTCGGAGGCGCGATCGTACTTATTCAACTCATGACGTTCCGCGCCAAAGGCGCGCACCACGCGAATACCGGTGAGATTCTCGTCCATAATGCGGCTGAGCACCGCCAGCCGGTCCTGCACCGACAGCCACAGATGACGCAGGCGCAGCCGGATCGTCGCGGCATTCCAGGCGACGAAAGGAACGAAACTCAGGCTTAGCGCACCCAGCACCAGATCGGCGGACATCAGCAGCCAAGCGCCTGCGCCGATCAGGATGCAGAGCAGCAGCACCCGCAATGCGCCGGAATTGAAAAACATGCGCACGCCTTCGAGATCCAGCATGCCGCGTGTGATCAGTTCGCCCGTATGTACCCGGTCGTGAAACGAAAAGCTGAGCCGTTGCAGCTTGTCGTAAAAAGCGAGACGCAGGTCGTAGGCCAGTCGGTGACCGATCGCTTCGCCGGAATAGTTGTGCGCGAGCGTGAACAACCCGCGCAGCACCGAGACGCCCAGCAGCAGCATCGCGGCGGAGAACAACGCCTCGCGCGCAACCTCCGGCG
>Ga0224508_10004879_pt1 | contig 10896 bp, 12 predicted proteins | sample SF_Jan12_sed_USG_4_FD_170157 | JGI IMG/M metagenome (GOLD analysis project Ga0224508, IMG submission 170157) | Sediment microbial communities from San Francisco Bay, California, United States - SF_Jan12_sed_USGS_21 | ecosystem: Environmental > Aquatic > Marine > Sediment | place: USA... | reverse complement strand
ATCGCCCTTTTTGCGGGCATCTTCGCGACGTTTTGGTGTCGCTTGTTCAGTGCGTTCCTGTTGCGGTTCGTCAGCCATGGTTTCAGTCGATTAAGCCGTCACAACTCGAGCAATTGCGAAATCATTTTCAAAGTGCGATCGAGATACGTCGTGACGTTTTCGATCAGCACGCCCATATTCAGAAAAATGACCGCGAAGCCCAACAACATGGCAACCGGAAAGCCCACTGCGAACAGATTGAGCGTCGGTGCCGCCCTGCTCATGATTCCGAACGACAAATTCACGACCAGCAATGCCGTTATCGCCGGCAACGCGATCTTCATTGCGTAAACGAACATCTGGCCTGTCCAGATCAACAGCTCCGAGAGTATCGGCAGCGTCAAGCCACCGACCGTTACCGGCCAGGCGTGAAAGCTCGCCGCGAGCAAACGAATCAATGCCAGATGGCCGTCCATGGAAAGAAACACGAGCATTCCCAGCATCAGAAACAGCTGTCCGAGTACCGGGATGTTTACCCCGCGGGCGCGGTCCAGAAATACGGCGAAGCCAAGTCCCATGCTCATGCCAATCACCTGCCCGCCCAGTGCGATCGCGTCGAAGACAAGCTGCACTAAGAATCCCATCGCGACACCGATCGCGACCTCCTGAATCACCGTGACCAGACCCGCCGCACTCAACACGTCCAGGCTCGGCATAGTGGGTATGACCGGCGCTAACACTGCTGTCAGCACCACGGCCAGCAGCAGTCGGACCTTGGTCGGCACGAAGCTGCCACCGATCAATGGCATTACCATCAGAAATGCCCCGATGCGCACAAATGGCCAGATGTAGATCGCCAATCTCTCTACTAGTGGTGCGATTGCGATGTCGATAGTCACTGATTTGTCTCGCTAACATGCCTTTTGCCTTTCTCACCTATTCATGAGATCAGGGAGGGGATTTGCTCCATTAATTGCTTCGTAAAGTTCATGATCACGGTCAACATCCACGGCCCTGCGACGATAAGCGCCAGAACCAGCACGAGCAGCTTGGGGATGAAGCTCATGGTCATCTCATTGATCTGCGTGGCCGCCTGAAACATGCCAACCAGCAGTCCGACAGCTAGCGCAGATAACAGCATGGGTGACGCGATCAGCATCGTTACCCAAAGCGCCTGCTGTCCGATCGAGATGACGGTTTCCGGTGTCATTGCCTTTCCTTTAGGTGTAAAAACTTGATGCCAGCGTTCCAAGCACCAGGGCCCAGCCGTCGACCATGACGAACAACATGATCTTGAATGGCAGGGATATGAGCATCGGTGAAAGCATCATCATGCCCATCGACATCAGTACGCTGGACACAACAAGGTCGATCACGAGGAACGGAATAAAAACCAGGAAACCAATTTGAAATGCCGTCTTGAGCTCGCTCACCATGAAACTCGGCACTATCAGCGACATCGGCGCCTGCTCGGCAGAGGTGATGTCCTCTCGTCCGGCAATATTTGCGAATAGTTCCAGGTCGGTGTCGCGCGTTTGATTCAGCATGAATTCCCGAAGCGGCTGGATTCCCGTTTCTAACGCCACCTCGGCGGATATTTCTCCATCGATATAAGGCTGCGCTGCGTTTTCCTGAATGTCGCCAATAACCGGCGCCATGACGAAGAATGTTAGAAACAGCGCCACACCCAGCAACACCTGGTTCGGCGGCGTTTGCGCCGTGCCCAGAGCCTGCCTGAGAATCGACAACACGATGATGATTCGGACGAATGCGCTGGTTGACAGGAGGGCGGCGGGCAGCAACGTCAATAGGGTCATCAGCACCAGCATCTGAATGCTGAGCGACCAGCTCTGTTGCTCTGCGCCGTCTACAACCAGCGCAAGTGCTTCTTGCTGTGCTTCGGCAGGTACGCCGATGAGCAGCAGTGCGACGGGCAACCACAACGATTTCATTTTCCGGCTCCGCGCACAGCGGCACGCAGGCGGTCCGCGAAACCCGGTGCTTCGTTGATTGCCTGTTCTGCGATGACCGGCTTGTCGAAGGTGTGCAGGGTCCGTACTTGAGATGCCGTCATGCCCACGAGCAATTGCTGATCAGCAACCTCGACCAGCAATAGGCGTTCCTTGGGGCCCAGAGCACGGCTGGCGACGATATTAATGACATCACCAGAGCCATTGCCGCTAAACCGCATGCGCGAGTACAGCCAACCAAGTGCTACAACGGCGCCGACCACGATCAACATGCTCGCGCCGAGACTCAGGATATCGGCTCCATCTATGACTGGGTTATCCATTCCTTATGACCTGCTCAGTTGAGGTTCTCGATGCGTTCAGTTGGAGTAACGACATCGGTCAGGCGCACCCCGAAGCGATCGTCAATCACTACGATTTCGCCATGTGCGATCAACGTGCCGTTCACCAGAACATCCATGGGCGCGCCGGCGTCCTGATCGAGAGCGATTACCGACCCTTCGACCAGCGACACGAGGTCGCGTATCGAGATATCCGTCGAGCCGACGCGCAGGGACACATCGACCGGAATATCCAGGACCAGGTCGAGGTTGACGTCCGCCTTGCTCGCGTCTCCCTGCTGTCCTTTGTTGGCGAGCTCATCGGGCGAGTACTGCGGCGAACTTGATTGCGCAGCTTCTTCAGTCCCTTCGTTGCCGGGTTTGGGCGTATCTGTCATGTCTGCTGTTCCTTTCAACTCATAATTAGCGGTAAGTCAGGCTTGAACCCTGGTGTCGGGCGCAAGCCAGTTGGTTGCCTCGACGGCATACCGGCCATCGTGGACGCCGAAGCGACCTTGCAGTACGGGTACCTGCTTGACGAACACCGTGCTGACGCGCGGGTTGTCGATGTCTATGACGTCGCCGGGCGAGAGTTCCGCGACAGCGCCCACGGTCATTTCGCTGTTGCCAATGCGTGATGAAATGCCGACGACGGAGTCGGTCAGGCAAGATCGCAACGAGCGCTCCCAATGCGCGTCCTGAGCTGGATCTCTCTCGCGCTTCTGTCCTTCGAAAACCGGCATTACCGGCGCCAGCATCGAAACCGGCCAGACGATTTGAAAATTCTGCTGCTGCTTCAGAAAGCTGATGTCGAAATCCACCCAGATCACGCGGTCGCTCGCATCGAAGCCCTCAATAAGGTCGGTGTTCAGGTGCGTCGTGACCTGCTCATGCTCAGTAGCCACGATCGGGCTCCACACTTCGGCCAGTGTCTTCATCACGTGATTGCCGAACAGGGATGCGACGCTGATTTCTCCCCGCGTGAAGAATTCGCTGGCCTGACGTGTCGACTCGTTTTCAGAGCCGCCGTAAAACGCTTCAACGAGATGCCCTACCAGGTCTGCGTTCAGGACGATCAGCCCGGAACCGTCCAACGGCTTGGCGGAAAACTCGACCATCACTGACAATTTGGTGTCGCGCTCGATGAATTCCGCGTACGGGCACATTTCCACGGCATTCGGAGTGATTTCGGTTTCCCCACTGACAAGTTGCTCAACCAACTTGCCGACACGCAGCGCCACGCGTTGATTGAGTCGTTGCAGGCGCGGAAAACTGTTCGATTTCAGCCGGCAGCGCTCGGCGATCTCGAAGGGCTTCACTGCAGCGTAAGCGGGACCGGTATTCGACTGCACCTCGACTTCGCCGGTCGCCACACCGTCGAGCAATGCTTCTTTTTCGTCGTTTGTTAGAACCTGGTCGGTCATTAACTGAGTACTCCGAACTACTGAATGACAAGACTCGTGAAGTACACGGCCTCAACGCCGCCTTCGCCCGTTGTCTCTTCCATAACCTTCTGAATTTCTGCCAGGCCATCGGCCAGCATCTGCTCTTTGCCCTCGCGGGTCGTGACTTCTTCGTATACGGCGCCGCTGAACAGGAGAATCAGACTATTGCGGATAGCGGGCGCATGCTCGCGAACGGAATTGATGACATTTTGATCGCGTGACATCACTTCCATCGTGATCTGCATGAAATGCGAATCACCGACAACATCCTTGAAATTGACGACCAGCGGCGGGTGCAGGCTGGTGTAGAGCGCCGGGTCGTTGCTCGGCTCTGCATCGGCCGCAGCTTCGTCCTCGACTTCGGGCGGCGAAATCATGTTCATGATCACAGGCCCGGCGAACACGCCCACGGCAAGTAACACAACAGCGATGCCGCCGAACATGATCATTTTCATCATGCCGCCGCCAGACTTCTCTGCACCGCCCTCGACTTCGTTTTCTTCGTCAGCCATTGCTTGCTCCAATGTGTCCTGCCATTGGTAATGCAAGCGTCGTGCCAAGTGGAACGCTTCGCGTTTTTAGTTAATTAAAACAGTAGCTTATGTGGCTATAGTGGACTTGACCTTACGCCAAAGTACACCAGGAACGCGCCAAAAACCCGTCGCATGTCGGAGACGGAGCGGTGCTGTGGCCAGGCCTGTCATTTTTTTGACACCCTGATCAGGCGAAGGTATCGACAAGCCCATCGGCGCGTTGTTGCGTGCGCCCGTCCGTGAGCGACTCGGCCGCGGCCTGCTCATCTTCAGATTCTTGTGCCATACGCGCCGCAGCGGTCATCTCGTCACCATTGTCGCGACTGCCGTGCTGCACGCCCTGCTCGTTGTGCTCGCCAATATTCGTCTGGTTCAGCGTAAGACCGTTCTCTGCCAGAAGTTCTCTGAGCCTCGGCATTGCCTGTTCCAGGGCCTCGCGGGTGACCGCGTGTTGGGCAAGAAACGTCACGTTCGCCGCGCCGTCATCGATGGCTATTTGCACCCGCAGCGGCCCGAGTTCTGCAGGCGAGAGGCGAATTTCAGCGCTCTGCAGCCTGTTGCTGGCCATCAGCAGCACGCGTTCGCCGATTCGATCACCCCAGCCGGCGTCCTTGACCGGAACCTCGATCGTCTGGGTCAGTTGCGTCGCGACGGTCGTGGTCTCTGGGCTCGCCTGTGCCGGCGCCGCAGACACGGTGGCTGGCACGCTCATCTGCGTGGGTTGGCCCGCCGGGATTTCCAGCGGGTATGCCGTTTGCAGGGCTGCTTGTGCAACTTGTGGCGTAGTTGCCGTGCCAGGCTGAATCCTCAGATCCCGCGGAAGCTCGTTGCGAACGTCCTCGTAGCTTTGCCCGGCCGCGGCCCCGGTCGAGGCCGCGTGGCGCATCCGGTTGCTCTGCAGTACTGCGCTCCTGTCCCGCAAGTTCTTATTATCGAGCGTGTCCGCGTCGATGCCACCTGCAATCGGCGCCGCCGGCAGATCGCGCATTATCTCAGCGACGCCCCGGTCCGCTGCCGCCGCAGGCTTTACTGCCTGCGGCACTGCAGACGCTGCACCAGCCGGGTTATTACGCAAAAGCTGCTCCGCCCCAGCCTGCAGCGCGGCAGGGACTGCGGCACCGAGCACTTTGCCAACCCCGGTGCCGTTCGGATCAAGCGCGGCGGCCGTGTTCGAAGCTGCTTCCAGTTGCGCGGGCGGAATCGAGCCTGCACCAAGCAGACCATTCGCTGCAACCGGTGTGAACTGCACCGGGCTCGCTGGTGTCAGCTGTGAGTCAGTACGCGCCGGTTCAACCTGCGGAACCAGGACGTTGATTGCTGCAACCACTGACGTCGCCGGCAATTCGGGCAGTTCTGGCGGCAAGTCCTTGCCGGACAGCGGCAAGGGTATTCCGTCGATCTGCTCGATCTCCCGGGCGCTATGGAGCCCAAGCTCAAGAAAATCGGCAAATGCCGCACTGGGCTCTGCTGCCTCCTGCGGCAGTAGATCCGAGCTATCAAGCCCGCTATCGAACGACGTGATATCACTGGGTTGCAAAATCATCATTGGCAGCATGCCGGTTTCCTTGTAGGCAATGGTTCAGGTTCTGCCTATGTAGGAGCAAGATGCGTGCCAAGTTCGGCAAGGCTGCGGATGTGCACGTCTAATGACTAATTCTGGTCGACATCATCCTGGTACAGGGACTCCGGCGATGGCAGATCATCCAGCGCGCGCTGTTGTTGGCGCTCCGCATACAGCGTCTCCTGATCGCGGTAGCTCTCGAGCACGCGCTGCAGCGACTCGAGTCGCTGCCGTTTCGCCAGCCAGCGACGACGGTGCAATTCCAGATTCTGTTCGGAGTCCCTGACGATCTGTTGTTGCGACTTGACGGCATGGTCCAGTCGTTGCATGAAATTCTGATAGTCCTTCCAATGCGCGGAATTGACGTTGCTGACCGATTGCGACAGCTCCGAGTAGCTATGGCGATAGGCATTCAGTTCGCCCAGGCGTGCCGTCTGTTCTTCGAGATTGCGGCGTGACTTGCCGGTCTCCGCGCCGTAGCGTCGTTCCTCCGACGCCGCCAGCGAGACAATCTTGTCGATTTTCTTGCTACGTTTTCTCATGTCATTCGGCTACTGCAGCCTGCTCCGTCGATTCCGCAGCGCCTTCTGCATCGAACAGCTCACGAAGCGCAGCAAGACTGGTAGCGGCGTCGATACACTCGCTGCGAGACTGCCGCAGAAAGTCGATCAACGACGGCCAGAGTGCGACGGCCTCATCGAGCTGCGGATTTGACCCGGGCTGGTATGCGCCAACCGCGATCAGGTCGCGATTCTCCTGGTAGGTCGAATACACGTGGCGAAATCGTGAGATCAGTTGTTGTTGACTGTCGCTCGTGAACTGCGTCATCGCCCGGCTGACCGAAGATTCCACGTCGACCGCCGGATAGATTCCTGCGTCGGCCATCGATCGCGACAAGACGATGTGTCCGTCGAGAATTGCGCGTGATGCGTCAACGATAGGGTCGTTGTGATCATCGCCTTCGGCCAGCACTGTGTAGATTGCGGTTATCGAGCCGCGGCCGTCTTCGCCATTACCCGCGCGCTCGACCAGCTGTGGCAACTTTGCGAATACCGACGGTGGATAGCCTTTGGTGGCTGGAGGTTCACCGATTGCGAGCGCGATCTCACGCTGCGCCTGGGCGAATCGGGTTAACGAATCCATGAGCAGCAAGACATTTCGGCCCTGATCACGAAAGTATTCGGCGATTGCAGCTGTCAGCCACGCACCGTGCATGCGCATCAATGGCGTATCGTCGGCAGGCGTTGCGACGACGACCGATTGTTTCATGCCATCCGTGCCAAGCGATTCGTCGATAAACTCGCGGACTTCACGGCCACGTTCGCCAACCAGCCCGACAACAACGACATCGGCGTCCGTATTGCGTGTCATCATGCCGAGCAACATGCTCTTACCGACGCCGCTGCCGGCGAACAGGCCCATGCGCTGTCCACGTCCAACCGACAGCAAGGAATTGATCGAGCGGACGCCAACGTCCAGCTGCGCTTGAATCGGGTGGCGCTTCAGCGGGTTCAGTGAATCACTGAACAGGGACACGCGCTCGCCGCCGCTAATCGGTTTGCCACCGTCAAGCGGATTGCCACGACCGTCCAGAACGCGGCCCAATAACTCATCGCCGACCGTCACTTCGGGTCCTCCCGCGACAGGAATGACTCGTGCGTTCGGCACAACGCCGCGCATGTCACCTATTGGCATCAGGAACAAGCGTTCGCCGGCAAAGCCAACAACCTCGGTTTCCACGCGCTTGCCATCCTTGCCGACGACATCGCAGCGACCGCCCAATTCCGCGTGGCAGCCTTCTGCTTCCATCGCCAGGCCGATCGTTCGCCGCAGCACGCCTTCGACCACCAGCGCAGGACTCGGGTCCAGTGCCCGATCCACATACGGACCAAGCCGCAGAGAGCGTTCCAGGTTTCGGTCCGGATCCGGACCGACAAAAAGTGTGTTTTTCTCGGCCATCAGTGGCGTTCGTCGCCGGCGACCGCATTGATCACCGCCTGCAAGCGGGATTCTGCAGTCGCATCAATTTGTGAGTTGTCGGTTGTCACGTTGCAACCACCTCTTGTGATGAGCGGATCTTCAACGATCCTCCAGGCGGGCTCGCCGTCGGCCGGAGACAGGGATTCGCGAACCAGCGCCGCGTCGTCAGGATGCAGGTGCAGTTGCACATTGCGGCATGCAACGGGAAGCAGCTGAATCGCTTCGCGAACGACGCCGATGATGTGCGACGGTTCAATACGAATCTCGCGACGGAACAGCTGCCTGACGACGGCCATCGCCAACTCCACCAATTGCTTTTCGACCATGTCGTCGAGTTGGTCGAACGGGCGCGCGAGTGCCTTGAGAAGCAGGTCGAGGCGCTGCATCCGATCCGTCACGGACTTTTCACCCGCTGCGACACCCTCCGCGTGACCTTTCTGCCATGCTTCGTCATACGCCTCTTTTTGCAGGGCTTCGAGACGCCCGGCCGTCATCATGCCGTTGCCGTCGGAGCCGTCGATTGCCGGGACATTCCAGGGAGTCGGTTTGCTGGCCTCCTCAGACATACTCCTCACCACCCTGGCCGAGATCGATTTCGCCCGAATCCGCCAAGCGTCGCGCAACGTCCAGGATTTCCTTTTGCGCGGTCTCGACTTCGCTGAGTTTCATTGGCCCTTTCACCTCCATGTCCTCACGCAGCAGCGTGCCGGCACGTTTCGACATGTTGTTCAGGATCTTGTCACTGATCGCCGGATCGCAGCCTTTCAGCGCAACAACCAGAAGGTCGTTAGAAATCTCGCGCAGCAGCGACTGGATGCCACGATCATCGACTTTCAGCAAGGTCTCGAAGACAAACATCATTTCCTGAATGCGGGTTGACAGCTCTTCGTTCTTTTCCTTTATCTCTTCCAGGATTGCCTCACCGCGTTCAGGCTTGAGACTGTTGATGATCTCGGCCGCGACTTTGTCGCCACCGACTTTGCGGGTTGGGCCCTGGCTCGATTGTTCCGATTTGCTGGCGATCAGATTTTCGATCTCGGCGAGCGCGCTTTGTTGCACGTCACTCAGGCGCGCGACACGCATGACGATATCGTGGCGCATTTCCTCGGGAAACAACTCGATTACCTCGGCTGCCTGCGCGCTATCCAGGTAGGCGACGACAATGGCAATAATCTGAGGATGTTCATCCTCGACGATATTGGCCACCTCGCGCGAACTCATCCACTTGAGCGCATCGAGACCTTTGGCCTCATCGCCGATCATGATGCGATCCAGAAACGCCTCCGCCTTGCTTTCGCCGAACGCATTGCCAAGCAGTTTTCGGACATAGCCTTCGGTGTTGACGCCGAAGGCGGTCTGATCCTCGACGTCCGTGATGAAAACATCGAGAACATTGCCTGCTTCGTCACGTGTCACATTTTTCAGTGACGCCATCGCCGTGCCGAGCTCCTGCACCTCTTTGGCGCCCATATACTTCAATACTTCGGCGGCTTCCTGTTCTCCGAGGGTCATCAACAGTAGCGCGGCCCGTTGCGTGCCGTTCATCTGACCGTCCTTGTCACTCATCAGCGCTCACCCATTTCTTGACGACCTGAGCGACACGCGCCGGATCATGCCCGGTAATGTTCTTGGCAGCGGCGACTTTCTCTTCATACTTCGGCGGCGGAATCGCCGCGGTGCTGCCGCCGAATTGCGCGCCACCGGCGACGGCTGCATATTGCGGTGCACTGCCGCCGAATTCGCCCGAGCCCGTCGCATGACTCGCCAACACACCGCGCAGCATCGGACGCACGACACCGAATGCAAGGGCAAGTGCCAGACCCGCACCGAGAACCTGCTTCATCGCATCAACGAGCAACGGCTTTTCCCAGAACGCAGGCGGCTCGGCGGCCTCAAGCGGTTCCACGTTGCGAAATGCCGCGTTTACGACAACAACGGTGTCGCCGCGAGCCTCGTTGAACCCGACAGCCTCTCTTACCAATGATGTGTAGCGCGCGATGTCGCCTTCGCTCAGTGTCGTTTGCGTGTCATCACCCTCGATCGGACCGTCGTCGACGAGAACAGCAACGGACAGCTTGTTGATCCTGCCCGCCTGTGGCCTGGTGCGACTGATCGTTCGATCGACCTCGAAATTACGGGTGCTGGTGCGAGACGTACTCAGCGTGCCTGCTTGTTCGGCAGCTGACGCGGCGTCGACATCCGCGGCGGAGCCTGAAGCTTCCGGCGGTTGATTGCTGAGCGCGCCTGGAATCCCGGCAGCAACCGTGCTATTGCCGGGACTGCTCTGCTCATCGATGTGCTCACTGCGAACAACGGTGTTCGCCGGATTGAATGTCTCACGGGCTTCTTCGGCCACGGTGAAATCGACGTCCGCATCGACCTGCGCACGGACCCTGCCCATGCCAACCAGCGGTGTCAGAATCGCTTCGATGCGGCTCTTGTAGGTTTCTTCCAGTCGCCGTGCGTAGCGGAATTGTGTCGTGGCTTGTGCCTCGATCGCCTGTTCATTACCAGAACTCAACAGGTTTCCGCGCTGATCGATCAAGGTAACGTTCTCGGCCGAGAGATTCGGCACGCTCGATGCGACGAGGTGCACTATGGCGGACGCTTTGTCGGCTTCGAGCACCTGGCCGCTGCCCAGGTTCAGTAACACGGAAGCACTAGCGTTCTGCCGATCGCGAATGAAGGTTGTCTGTTTTGGCAATGCGAGATGCACGCGTGCCTCGCGCACGACGCCGACGGCGGCGATTGTGTTTGCCAGCTCTGCCTCGAGAGCATGTTGATAACGTGCCGACTCCATAAACTGGCTGACGCCGAAACTCGATTGTTCGTCGAGCATATTCATGCCGGCATTGCTGCCCACCGACAAACCTTGTGCGGCAAGCTCAAGCCGGGCATCGTTACGCCTCGCTGTCGGCACGAGCAGGACCCCGGTCTTGCTGTCGAGCTTGAACTCAATATCTGTACCCTGCAGTGCTTCCGCCGCTTCGGCCGCTTCGGTACCGTCGAGACCCGGATACACGGGCGTAAGCGCCGGCGCCTGCGACCACAGCACGATCGCGAATCCCGCGGCGACGGCGGCCGCTACTCCGATGAGCAGCATGACCT
>Ga0224508_10004878_pt1 | contig 10896 bp, 10 predicted proteins | sample SF_Jan12_sed_USG_4_FD_170157 | JGI IMG/M metagenome (GOLD analysis project Ga0224508, IMG submission 170157) | Sediment microbial communities from San Francisco Bay, California, United States - SF_Jan12_sed_USGS_21 | ecosystem: Environmental > Aquatic > Marine > Sediment | place: USA... | reverse complement strand
ACGCCGACTCGGGCATGGTTGGCACGGAGACCACCGAGCACCCCGATGCGTTCTGCAACATCGATCCCCACGTGGTGGCCGCCGACCTCGCCGAGCAGCTCGCCGACGAACACGTGCACGCCGTCATCGGCTACGACGACAACGGCACCTACGGCCATCCCGACCACGAGCAGGTTCACGCCGTCGCCCATGCCGCTGCCCGCCCGCTCGCCGCGAGCTGGGTGCTCGACGCCACCTACAACCGGGAGTACCTGGCCTCCCTGCCCGACTCCGACGGCTTGCTCGACCCGAACTTCGCCGCCGCCGAGGCCGACCTCACCCACTTCGTGGCCGGCGAGCCCTGGATGTCGACGAAGATCGAGGCGATCATGCACCACCGGTCGCAGATCCCCGACGACTGGGACCGGGAGAACCCCGACGTCGACGGCTTCCGACGCCGGTTCGGCACGGAGTGGTTCATCGCCGAGCAGGTCACCACCGCACCGGAGCCGGGGGCCGAATTCGGCCTTCTGGCCGATGTGCTCCAACCGAAGGCCGCCTGGGAGCCACCGCTCGAACGCGACGGCGGACTACCGGGTCAGAGCAGCCCCTCAGCCGGCGACAGGAAGGCGTAGCCGCGCTCAGTCCTCGCCGTCGACGGCGCGGTAGAGGTAGAGCTCGTGCGGGTGACAGTCTTCCAGGATCGGCCCGGCGCGAATGATCGGCCGGCGGCGGGGCCAAAACGCTCGAACGCGAGCAGACGCCGGCGAGCGACGGCATCATGGCAGCGATTCGGCAGCAACGATCGCTGCCATCGCTCAAGCCAGGAGGCCAAACCATGACCGAGTTCAGCTCCTACGATCCGGGAACCCCGTGTTGGGTCGATCTGATGAGCCCCGATGTCGATGCCTCGAAGGCGTTCTACTCGGCGGTCTTCGGCTGGGACGCGGTCGATCAGTTCGACCCCGAGGGCAACCGGATCTACGTCAACTTCCGCCAGAACGGCAAAGAGGTGGCCGGCCTCGGCGGGCAACCGCCGGACATGGGCACCATGCCACCGGTGTGGAACAACTACATCGCCACCGAGGACTGCGAGGCGACGGCGGCCAAGGTGACCGAGGCCGGTGGCACCGTGATGATGCCGCCGATGCAGGTCATGGAGGCCGGGTCGATGGCGATCTTCGTCGACCCGACGGGGGCCGCGTTCTCGGTGTGGCAGGCTGGCGAGCACTTCGGCGCCCAGGTCGCCAACGACCCCGACACCTGGTCGTGGAGCGAGCTGATGTCGCGCGACATCGACACCGCCAAGGCGTTCTACTCGCAGGTCTTCGGGTGGGCCTACGACGAGATGGACATGGGACCGTCGGGCATCTACAACGTGGTCAAGGGCGGCGAGAGCGGCCTGGCCGGGCTGATGAACATGCCCGACGAGGTGCCGGGCGAGGTGCCGAACCACTGGGCCGTCTACTTCATGGTGGACGACATCGAAGCCACACTGGCCAAGATCAAGGACGCCGGGGGCCAGGTCGTCAACGGGCCGTTCACGATCCCGGGTGTCGGTCAGACCGCCGTGGTCCACGACGACAAGGGCGGCAACTTCTCGGTGATGCAGGCCGAGGCCTCCTGAGCCGACGGCGTCGGCGATCGGTCGGGCGTGCCCGGCCGATCGTCAGCGCTGCAGGTGCTGGTAGTCGGCGACGGTGGCGAAGTCACCACCCCAGCGCCAACCGACCTCGGCGAAGGACCGGGTGACGATATCACCGGGTCTGATCATGGCGGGGTGGTAGCGGTCGCGATCGACGTACTCACCGCCGGCGGCCGGTAGCACCGTCGAACCTGCGACGTAGGGGTTCTGTACCGGGTTGAGGTCGATTGCCGTTCCGTAGGCATGGCGCGACCAGGTCCGCCCGCCGGTGATCGCCCGGCAATTGAAGCCGCTCGTGTTGTTGGCGGTCATCGACCGGAGGTCGTCGCCGGCGAAGGCATCGACCGGCTCCATCCGCTCGATCGGGAACCGGGCCTCGTACAGCCGCCGGAACACCGCCACCACGTCCCCGACCACCGAGCGATGGACGACCAAGGAGCCCCGACGGTGCAGGCCGTCGAAGCCGACGTGGTCGAGCTCGATCGACCGGAGCTCCTCCGGCGGGACGGGGCAGCCGGGCCGCCACGACGACAGGAGATCGCCGCGGCCGACCGTCGATATGACAGCGCCGAACGGCGGGAGCTCGACCAGTGTCGTGGCGGTGAGCGCCCGATGCTCCAGCGACTCGGCGAAGAACAGCACGAGACCGCTACGGTCGAGCCCACCGGCCAGTTCGGCGAGCCAGTACCCGACACCGGGCTCTTCGCCGGCGCGGCCGAGCACGTTCCGGTACACGAGGTCGACGAAGGCCGCGTCGTCGTCGAGGGCGAACCGCAGATCGAACTCGCGGCTGGCGAGGAAGCTCTCGGCGACCACGTGATGGGGAACCCCTTCCACGCGGCGCGCAACCCAGTAGTCGTAGCCCCCGGGATCGGGCTCGCGCCCGAAGATCGAGCGGTACAGCCGGACGACCTCCCCCTCTTCGGGCCGGATCACGCCGACCGGTGCCGTCTCCGCCACCTCTCCCGTCGCCGGTCCGATCGGGACGCTCATGACGGCGAGGACGAGGACGACGGCGAGGACGAGGACGACGGCCATGACCGACCGACGGGGTCGACGAAGCGGGCGGGCGGCGGGCACCGCGTTGACTGTACGGCGTGCAGCCGTTCGGGGGTTCTACTCGAGCCAGGTGAGGACGAGCGAGCGGAGCCTGTCGATGCCGGTGCCCTTGTGGGCGCTGACCCACACGATGTCGCCAGCCTCGAGGTCGCAGCCCTCGGCCACCTCCCTCATCCGGCGGTGCCGCTTCGACGCCTTGACCTTGTCGTGCTTGGTGGCGACCACGGTGTGCGGGAGGCCGTGAGCCCGCAGCCAGTCGAGCATCTCGACGTCGAGCTTGGTCGGACCGACCGCTCCGTCGATCAGGACGACGACCATTGTCAGGCCCTCGCGCCCCAGGAGGTAGCCCTCGATCATCGACCGCCACCCGGCCCTGAGCTGCTTGGAGGCGGTGGCGTAGCCGTAGCCGGGCAGGTCCATGATGCTGCCACCGCCGTCGACGGCGAACAGATTGAGGAGCCGGGTCCGGCCGGGGGTGTTGCTCACCTTGGCCAGTTTCTTCCGGTTGCCGAGCGCGTTGACCAGCGACGACTTTCCGACGTTGGACCGACCGACGATCGCCACCTCCGCCTCGCTGACTGGAAGCCGATCCACGTGGTCGCCGGAGATCACGAACTCGAGCTGAAGGGGTCTGGCCACGGTCGATCAGGTGCGCCAGGTCACGTGGTCGCGGGTGATGTCGGACACCTGCTGGCAGCCCGTGAGCGCCATCGTCCGCTCCATGCCGTCGGCCAGGAACCGCAGCACGTGGTCGACGCCTCGCTCGCCCCCGGCGCCGAGGGCGTAGAGGTACGCCCGGCCTATCATGCAGCCGGTGGCCCCGAGGGCCAGCGCCTTGACGATGTCGGAGCCCCGGCGGATACCCCCGTCACACAGGATCTCGATCGACCCACCGACCTCCTGGGCCACCGGCTCGACCAGCTCGATGATCGACGGCGCGCCGTCGAGCTGGCGGCCGCCGTGGTTCGACAGGGCGATACCCGCCACCCCGACCTCCACCGCCAGCTTGGCGTCGGCCACGGTCTGGATCCCCTTGAGCACGATCGGGCCGCTCCAAACCGACTGGAGCCACTCGACGTCTCGCCACGAGAGCGCAGCGTCGAACTGGGCGTTCATGTACTCGGCCAGGCTCACGGCGGTCGAACCGTCGCTGGCGGTGTTGTTGGATGCGACGCTGGCAAAGGTGATCGGCTCGTTGCGGAGCAAGCCCAGCGTCCAGCTCGGGTGCAGGACGCCGTCGACGATCGTGTCGAGCCCGATCTTCGGCGGGAGGGTGTAGCCGCGGCGCACGTCTCGCTCGCGGCGGCCGAGCACGGCGGTATCGACCGTGAGGAGGATCGCCTCGTAGCCGGCGGCAGCCGCTCGATCGGCCAGGTCCTTCACCAGCCCCCGATCCTTCCAGGTGTACACCTGGAACCACTTCGGGCCGTCGGACACCGCGGCGACTTCCTCGATCGAGCGCGTCCCCATCGTCGAGAGGCTGTAGGGGACTCCCGCCCGGGCTGCCGCCCGGGCCACGGCGAGCTCACCTTCGGGATCGGCGATCCGGGTGAACCCGGTCGGCGACAGCACCAGCGGCAGGGGACGAGGCTGCCCGAGCAAGGCGGTGCTCGTGTCGATCTTGGAGACGTCGCGCAGCACCCGGGGCCTGAACTCCAACCGTTCGAAGCCGGCGACGTTGGCATCGAGGCTGCGCTCGTCCTCGGCTCCCCCGTCGATGTAGTCGAAGACACCGGCCGGCAGTCGGCGCCTCGCGATGCGGCGGAGGTCGCCGACATCGGCTGCTCGGGAGAGGCGCCTCTCCACCGGATCGAGCTCGATCGGCTTGAAGCGAACCACCGAGCGAACGGTCTCGATCATGCCCATTGGCTCAGCGTAGGCGAGGGCGTCAAAGCGGCGACACCGTGACCGAGTAGAGTCGATCCGGCCCTGACCGCTCAGGGCCTAATCCAGGGTCGGAACCGGGGGCCGGTACCGGGCTCCAGACGAGGGAGGCCGCGAAGATGAGCGATACGTCGCAGGGTGAAGGCTGGTGGCAGGCGTCCGACGGGAAGTGGTACCCACCCGACGCCGTTCCCGGCCCGGATCCGAACCAGACCGTGGCGTGGAGCTCCGAGAGCGGCCCTCCCACAGCGTCGCCCTTCGAGCCCCCGTCGCCGTCGCCGTTCGAGCCGTCACCGGGCTACGGCTCACCCCCGGCCGGCCCGCCTCCCGGCTACGGCTCACCCCCGGCCGGGCCGCCTCCCGGCTACGGCTCACCCCCGGCCGGGCCGCCTCCCACCTATGGGCTACCGGGCACGCCGGGCTACGGCGGGATCGCGCCACCGCAGAAGAAGAGCTCTCGCACGATCTGGATCGTGCTGGCGGTGGTGCTCGGCGGCCTGGCGATGGTCTGCGTCGGGTGCGTGGCCCTCATCGGGATCGGAGCCTCGCAATCCGACGAGCTCGATGTGTTCGAGGTGATCAACGAAGCGACCCTCGACTTCTCCAACGGCGTCCCCCCGGCGGGGCCGACCTCGTGCGAAGTGACCGGCATCCAGGGTGACGGCACCGGCGACTACGCCGTCGACGCGATCGTGACCAACGCCGACGGGGTGAAGTCGCACTACGAGATCAACTACGAGATCCTCGGCCCAACCGGCGATTTCGTCGGCGCCGACTTCGGCATCGTCAGCGACGTCGAGCCGGGTGAGACCGTCCGCGACTTCACCCTCGGGCTCGTCGACGGCCCCTACCCCTGGACCGAGGTGTCGTGCGAGGTCATCCTCGCGCTCCGCATCGACGCCTAAGGAGGCTGCGTCGCACTGATGAGCCTCGGCCGCGCTACAGCTCGGTTGCGAGCCGGGCCAGTTGGTCGGCGGCGCCGTCGGTGATCGGCTCGCCGTGGCCGACGACGATCGTGCTGACCGGGGTGTCGGCGATGGCCTTCACCGACTCCTCGGCGAGATCGATGTCGTCGGAGAACTGAGCTACCGGGCCGGCCAACTGGCCGTTCTCGGTGATCATGGCATCGCCGGCGAGGAAGAGACCCGTGCCGGGGTCGAACGCCGAGATGTGTCCGGGCGTGTGTCCTGGGGTGCCGAGTATCTCGAGGCCGAAGATCTCGTCGCCATCGTCGACCGCCACGATCTCCCGGGGGGCGCTCAGCTTGTCGATGTCGCCGGACCCGGCGTAGCCGGTCGACTCCGGCGCTGCGGTGAGCACCGCATCGAGGCCACCGATGTGATCGCCATGGGCGTGGGTGACGATCACGTGGTCGACGTCGGCCCAACCGAGGCTCAGGGCGGCGAGGGCCTGCTCGATCTGACCGCCGTTGCCGTCGGTACCGGTGTCGACGATCGCCACTTCGTTGCCCCGGGCGAGCACGTAGGCGGAGACGAACCCGAAGTCCGCTCTCTCCCATCGCAGGGCGGCGGCGTCGCTCGCTTGGTCGTCATTGGCGGTATCGTCGGCGGCCGACGCTCCGCTGCCTGTCGTCGCCGTCGCTGCATCATCCCCCGCCGGCGCCGAGCTTCCGGCACCCTCGGGCCCGGTCGACGAGTCATCGTCGCTGCAGGCGGCGACGGTCGCACCGAGGATGGTGACGGCGAGCGTGCGCCGGCCCAGCTCCGACAGGAACAACCGCCGGCTCAGGCGATGGTCTCGGCGCATGATCTCCCCCTTTGGTCGGGAATCGATTGACGCCCCGGAGGCAAGGGTAACGAACCGCAGCACGAGCGGTATTCCCACCCGCTCGCTGAACGTAGACTTCGGGCCATGTCCGAGTTGGAACACGGCAATCTCGAAACGAACGGCATCAACATCCACTACGTGACCCAGGGGGAAGGGCCGCTCGTCGTGCTGTGCCACGGCTTCCCCGAGTCGTGGTACTCCTGGCGGCATCAGCTGCCGGTGCTGGCCGAGGCCGGGTTCCGGGCCGTCGCCCCATCGATGCGCGGGTACGGGCTCACCGACGCTCCCCACGACATCGCGTCCTACTCGATCATGCACCTGATCGGTGACGTCGTCGGGCTCGTGAACGGGCTCGGCGAGTCGACGGCGGTGGTCGTCGGCCACGACTGGGGGGCACCGGTTGCGTGGTATTCGGCGCTGGTGCGGCCCGATCTCTTCCGGGCCGTCGGAGCGCTGAGCGTTCCCTTCTCCCCGCCGGTCGGCGGCCTCCCCGACGGGGTGACGGTCAACGATCTCATGCGCATGCAGGCGGGTGAGCGTCGCGAGTACTACCGGCTGTACTTCCAGGAGCCGGGTCAGGCCGAGGCCGATCTCGAGGCCGACGTGGCCCGGTCCGTGCGGGGGTTCCTGTACACCATCTCGGGTGATGCGGTGGCCAACGGCGACCTCGACGGCGGGTGGGACGGTCACTTTCCGGCCAACGAGCCGCTGTCCGATCAGCTGATCGTGCCGGACGAGCTGCCACCGTGGTTGACCGAGGACGACCTGGCGTTCTACACCGAAGAGCTGGCCCGGACCGGCTTCAGGGGCGGGCTGAACTGGTACCGGAACATCGACGCCATTCCCGGCTCACTGGCCCCGTGGGTCGGGGCGACGATCGAGCAGCCCTCGTTCTACATGGGGGGCTCGACCGACCTCATCGCCGGTAACACGCCGGACGCCATCGACGCGATGCGAGCGGCGCTCGGCGACCTCCGCCACGTGGAGGTTCTCGATGGTGCCGGTCACTGGCTCCAACAGGAGCGACCGGACGAGGTCAACGCGGCTCTGGTTGCGTTTCTCCAGGGCCTGCCGTAGCGCCCAAGGGTGCTGCGAGCCGCTGGGTGCGACCGACCTCGCGCCGGCTCGCCGTCAGTCGGTGAACCCGGCTTCGGTGTGCGAGCCGTCGCACAGGGGCTTGTTCGCAGATTCGCCGCAGCGGCAGAGCGTCACCCGGTTGCGGACCTCGACCGGCTGGCCGTCAGCCCTATCGATCGGGATGCCACCGCTCAGCCACAGCGGGCCATCGGGCAACACCGAGATCTCGACCGGCAGGTCGGGCTCGTTGATCACCCCGTCGACGGCGTAGGTGAGGGCACCGGAGGGACACCGCTCGATCATGGCCATGACCTGGGCGCGGACGGTCGTGTCGTCGGTCTTGGGCACCATCTTCCAGACGTTGGAGACCCGGTTGCCGCAGAACCCGGCGTGCACGCAGGTCGAGCGGTCGTCGAAGACCTCGATGCCGGTGCCCGGATAGCTCGTGCTCCTGCCGGCCAACTCCTCGGTCGGAGCGGACTCGGTGCCGTCGAAGCCGTTCGAGGCGTGTGTGCCGTCGCAGTAGGGCTTGTTGGCTGAGCCGCCGCAGCGGCACAGCGCGTAGGCTGCGCCCCGATCGGTCACCTCGTGGCTACGCCACGACAACGGCTCACCGTGCTCGGAGACGATCGCTTCCTTGCGTCGGAGCGGAACGCCGCCGCTCACCACGTAGGGACCGTTCGGCTGCACCTTCACGCGAGCGGCCACGCTTGCTGGATCCTCGGGATCCGTATCGGCCATCGTTCGACCTCCCGACTCGACATACCGTTTCCGAACACTAACCCGACGGGGAGCGGGTCGCTCGATCACGAGCGGCAAAGGCCCCGACCTGCGCCGTTTGGTGCGGCACGGGTCGGGGCCATCGCAGCCCGGGGAGCGCCAGCTAGATCAGCTCGCTGGGGGCAAGAGCACCGAGTCGATGACGTGGATCACGCCGTTGCTCGCAACGATGTCGGCCTGGATGACGGTTGCCTCGTTGACCTGCACGCTCTCACCGGCGATGGTGATGAGCACGGTGGCGCCGTTGACCGTGGCGACGTCCTGACCGTCGAGGGTCAGAACGGTCTCGGCCGGGGCTTCGATCGGCAGGACGTGGTAGGTGAGGATCCCGGACAGGCTGTCGTCGGCCAGCAGCTCCTCGGCCGTGAGACCGAGCTGGCTGAGCGCATCGGCGAACGCCGCCTCGGTGGGGGCGAACACGGTGAAGGGCCCGTCGCCGGCCAGGGTCTCGTCGAGGCCGGAGGCTTGCAGGGCTGCGACCAGTGTTGGGAACTCGCCGCTGGCGACGGCAACGTCGACGACCGTCTCGGCCTCATCGGCCATGGCCTCGTCCTCGGCGGCTTCGTCGGTGGCAGCATCTTCGTCAGCGGCCGCGTCTTCGTCGGCGGCCGCGTCTTCGTCGGTCTCCGCGACTTCTTCGGCGGCGGCCTCGGTCGACTCGGACGTCTCGCCCGAGCCTCCTTCGTCGTCATCGTTACCGCAGGCGGCGGCCACGAGGCCGAAGGCAAACAGCAGGGCGAGCAGGGTCAGGATTCGTTTTGGCATGGCAGTAGCTCCTTTGGACGCCAATGGTCGGTTCTCCGTGGCCGGTTGCCGTCCGGATGCGGCGACTTGATGTGACGTCGGACACATAACGCAGTGTTCGCAGGTGGGACGCACCGTGCTTCCCAGACAGGAGCCCCCTGACGGGCACGTCGCCGGTGATGGACGCCCGATCAGGAGCCTCGGAACCAGTCGCCCTTCTTGCTTCGCCGCATCATCCACAGCTCGTGGAAGGGGATCCCGCCGATCCGTCCCGACGGGCGTGCAGTCGATCGCCCAGCGACGGCCGCCGTGAACCCATGCCGTCCCGCCGAAGAGGGGGGTCGAGGGAAGCCGGAGCGGGGTACTGTCCCAGTGACCGCGGCCGGGCCGAGTCGGCGCCCGGGATGGCACCACAGGCACCGTTCGAGGTGGTGATGGGGCGGCCGCGAGCCGTCGAGTGGGCAGGAGCGCTCGCTGAGACGGGTATCCAGCCGGAGCTCCTCCAGGTCGACCAGGTCGCCCAGCTCGGCCGGTACGCCATGCAGCGGGTTCCGGTCGAGGTGCAGGGTGCGGAGGTTCGGGAGGCGACCCAGCTCCGGGGGGAGGGTGCGGAGGGCGTTGCCCGAGAGCCGGAGATCGACGAGCTCGATGAGCCGCCCGAGCTCCGGCGGCACGCGGGTGAGCCTGTTGTCGTCGAGGCGGAGCTCTTGGAGGTTGAACAGCTGCCCGAGCTGGCGCGGAACATCGGCGAGCCGGTTGCGCTGGAGCCGGAGGGAGACGAGATCGATCAGATCACCGACGCCGTCCGGGACGGCCGCGAGCTGGTTGTAGCTCAGGGACAGGATCGTCAGCTTGGTGAGCCGCCCGAGGCGGGCAACGACCTCGGAGAGCTCGTTCCCGTGGAGGTACAGCTCGCGCAACGCCGTGAGCTCGGCCAGCCCGGCCGGGGTCGACGTCAGCCGGTTGTTGCCGAGATTGAGCACCCGCAGGCTCCGGAGCTCCAGGACCGACTGGGGCACGGCGGCGAGCCGGTTGTGCATGAGGTCGAGCGACCGGAGCCGGTCGAGGAGGCCGACGCCTGCCGGAACCGTGTCGAGGTCGAGGTGGCTCAGGTCGAGGTGAGCAGCTCCGGTGCGGGCTGCGTGCTCGATGCGGTTGGAGGCTTCGATGAGGGACAGGAGGGCACCAGCTCGATCTGGGCGCGCAGCCGTGGACACGCTCAGACTAGGAGTCAGAGCTCGACCCACTCCACACCGTGGCCCGGTCGACCGAAGCACAACTGTGAACGTCCAAGTGGAACTAGTGTTCGGCGCGGAGCGCCTCACCCGGAGTATGGCCTCCGGCCAAACATCCCCCGCTCAACGACAAACTGTCGATCCGTTGCCGGCAAGTGGAACTAGTGTTCGGCGCGGAGCGCCTCACCCGGAGTATGGCCTCCGGCCAAACATCCCCCGCTCAACGACAGACTGTCGATCCGTTGCCGGCAAGTGGCACTAGGGGACGATGTCCTCGGCGCGGCTCTCGAGCCGGGGGTTGGACCGAGGGTCGACCGGGCTGCCCTCGGCGGGGACCTCGGCCGTCGGCTCAGCGGTCGTCGCCGTCCTCTGTTCGGCGGGGAGGCCGTTGCCGTTGCCCGGAACGACGATCCGACGCAGCTCGCCGGTGATCCGATCGTTGAGATTCCACGAGCGGCGGTCCCGGGAGATATCGCGATTGCGACCGTAGAGGTAGTTGACGGTGCCGCCGATCAGCAGCACTTGGGCAGCGAGCCAGATCCAGGTGAGCGCCAGAAGGCCGGCACCGACGGCGGAGAGAACCTCGTTGGCGCCGGACGTCAGCGACACGTACCAGCCGAACCCGACAGACAGCAGCCACCACATCACGGCCGCCGTGATCGCCCCCGGGAGGTCGTGACGCCACCGGCTGCGTTGGGCGGGGCC
>Ga0224508_10004877_pt1 | contig 10896 bp, 6 predicted proteins | sample SF_Jan12_sed_USG_4_FD_170157 | JGI IMG/M metagenome (GOLD analysis project Ga0224508, IMG submission 170157) | Sediment microbial communities from San Francisco Bay, California, United States - SF_Jan12_sed_USGS_21 | ecosystem: Environmental > Aquatic > Marine > Sediment | place: USA: California... | reverse complement strand
ATCAGGGTTATTGACCTTGAGGGAGAACCAGGTATTGGAAAATCCCGCATCGTTCACGAACTGCTGCATAAGATTTCGTCCACCCCCCATATGCAGTTGTTTTATCAATGCTCTCCCTATTTCTCTAGTACGGCGCTATACCCGATATTAAATGCAATTGAACGACAAGCCGGCTTCCATAAGGAGGACTCTGTCGAGGTCAGGCTGAAGAAACTAGAGCACGTCTTGAGCAGCAGCAATGCACCGGTGGACACCACTTTACCGGTTTTTGCGTGGCTGCTCGCAATTTCGACCGAAGGCCAACACAAACTACCGGATATCTCCCCACAGCGTCAAAAGGAAATCACTCAGAAAACGTTTATCGATTGGGTGGTGAATCTAGCCGAGATACATCCAGTGCTGCTCGTCGTGGAAGATGCCCAATGGATCGATCCCACATCGAGGGAACTTCTAGACGGTCTAATAGAACGCGCGCAAGCGCTTCCAATCTTAGTCGTAGTAACTTCCAGACCGGACTCCTCCTGGTCCTGGGATAGCGGTACTCCCGTGACCTCGCTGACGCTGGGACGTCTCAGCCGAAACCAAATTGCCGCTCTAATAAAGAGCCACAGCTCAAACACAGAAATTTCAGATCAAGCTGTGAGCTATATTGAAGAAAAATCCGTTGGGATCCCCCTGTTCGCGGAAGAACTAACCAAGGCTGCAATCGAAACCGGCCTAGACACTGTGGAAATCCTAGACTGGCCTCTCGAAACCACTCCGGCGGTAGAAATTCCCAGCTCGGTGCAATCTTCACTGCTAGCGAGACTCGACCGACTTGGGTCAGTAAAAGAAATTGCGCAGATCGCAGCAACGATCGGCGGCGACTTCGATGCCGATCTCCTCAAAAAGATTAGCAAGCGGCCAGCCGTTGCCATAGCGAAGGCACTAGAACAACTTACCGAATCGGACCTAATTTCTTGTAATAACAAATCGGCACGGCCCACTTACGTTTTCAAACACAAGCTGCTACAGGACGCCGCCAGGGGAACCCTGCTGCGGAGTCATCGTCAGACGCTTCATGATCAAATAGCGCAAACGTTATTGGAAGCGTATCCGGAAGTGTCCGTGGCTCATCCCGAGTTACTGGCCCAGCACTTCACAGAGGCCAACAAGCTGGATCAGGCGGTTGACTACTGGCTGTTAGCCGGCAGACGCGCAGCGCGAACGTGGGCCAAACAGGAAGCGGTCAAACTCATGGAGAAGGGTATCGAGGTCCTGCAAAAGCTGCCCGTGAACCAAGCGCGTCGACGCAAAGAGCTTGATATTCAGCTCGAACGGGGGGATGCAGCGTCTGCGGCCTTCGGGCACGCCACCGCAGAAAGTCATGAAGCATATCAACGGGCATGGGAGCTCAGCGAACAATTAAACGATACGCCAGCCACTATTCGTGCGCTGGATGGTTTGTCCGGCATTCGTTTCAACTCCGCCAGTTTTAACACCGCACGCGACGCCAGCGACCGTTTGATCAATCTTGGTGAAGTGAGTGGGAATCTGTCAGCCTTAGTAAGGGGATTACAAGGTACGGGTATGTGCCTGTTCGCCCAAGGAGAACTATGTTCAGCGCGTACTTACCTTGAACGCGCACTAACATTTGAAGATCAGGCGGACGAGGTCGGCGCTGATTTTCCTAGCATGACGACGATGTATCTGGCATCGACGCTACATATTTTGGGATATCACCAAAGGGCCGTTGATTTATACCTTCGCGCCCAAGCCATCGCGAGAGATCAAACCGTCTACAATCTAGCCGCCAGCCTTGGCAATGGATGCCATCTGTATGGGTTTCGCGACGAGTTCGAAAGCATCAACAAACTCACTGATGAACTCATTCCGCTAGCGCAGGAGAACGGTTTGAACATGTGGCTAAACCTAGGTACTTTTTTTCGAGGCTGGGCTCTCGCTAATAGTGAACAGACCGAGAAGGGAACAGCACTGATGCAAGATACCATCAATCATATCGGTGGGGATGAATTAGAGATGTCATATTTTTTGGGACTGATGGCCCGAGCATACTGGAGAAGCGGGCGAATCGAGGAAGCCGAGGGTGCGCTGGACCAGGCGGTCGCTCAGGCCGAGAAAACTGGAGAGCACTTTTATACCGCAGAGTTGATTCGACTCAATGGCGAGTTGCTGTTGGATACAAAGAAAAACCTTCTAGCTGCGGAGCAATGCTTTCGCGATGCCATTGCATTTTCCAACAACCAGGAGGCACGTAGTTGGGAGCTGCGTGCAGCCAACAGTCTCGCTCGCTTACTGACTATGCAGGGACTCAGAGAAGAGGCACAACAGGTTCTTACCCCGGTTCAAAAATGGTTTGATCGTGTCTAAAATTGTACTCTAAAGACTAGTGAATCATCGGAAGCTAAGCCTTGCATTCACAGCAATCGCTCTCCGCGATGGCGATGCAGTGAACAGGATAACGTGCAACTATGCAAGCCCCTGCAGATGTTGATCGGATCAACAAAGTAATCGACCTGGATCGTTATCCAATACACGTGCCGCAAAGCGAGGGATTCGCAAAGCTTGTATGTGACTGCGTCGAGCAGCTAGCGGATGACGGTTGCCGAGTCATTGAGGGTTTTCTCCGGCCGGGCGCTGTGGCCCGTCTTGCGCAGCAGGCGGAAGCATTGACTCCACTCGCTCATCGCTCAGACATCCAACACAACCCGTATTTCTCGCCTGATGATGAGACATTTCCAATCGACCATCCTCGTCGTCATTTCCAGTGGCGCAACAACGGTTTCGTATGCACGGATCTGATCCCAGCCGAATCAGAGCTGTGGACCATATTTAATCTAGCGGCGATGACAGAATTCGTACAACAAGCCTTCTCCAAGAAACAACTATTCCAATATGAAGACCCGTTGGCGCAGATGCCGATTAACACCATGCGGCCTGGCGATCAATTTCCTTGGCATTTCGACACCAATGAATTCACGGTCACTATCGTGCTGCAAGTGGCAGATGAAGGGGGACTATTCGAATACGCACCCAATATCCGCAGCACCGACGATGAGAATTATGAGGCCGTCGCCACAGTACTGGCGGGCGATAAGAGTCTGGTGAATCGCGTCGTGTTAAATGAAGGTGACATCCAGCTATTTACCGGACGCTTTACCCTACATCGTGTCACTCAAGTGGCCGGTAAGCGAAACCGCCACGTGGCCATACCCTCTTGGGCGGCCGCACCTGAGATGATCGGCCAACCCCATCGGACCAAGCAAATCTACGGAAGGCTTACCGAGGCACACCACCAGGCAATGATGCGCGGCGATGTGTTAGCTGACTGACTACCCCCTCAATACTTATACTGAGGCTGCCATCCAGCCGACCCCTCTGGAATGAGATTGAAGAAGTGCCAGACCGAGCAGAAATCATCGCCTGGGCCGAAACTAGTATCGGAAACACGCAATATTTTTGCGCCCGGCTTACGAAAAACCGAGACACCCGGTTCCCAACCGTCCTTACTCTTATAGCCCATATCGCTGGCGAAAGTGCTGCCCCGATGTGAAACCATGGGGAATCGCCAGCCGCGACTTTCTTTAAACTTTTGCTGTTTGTCAGGCACATCGGGCGATGACACGACAAAGGCTGCCCGATTCTGCAAGTGATCGGTGATTCCATTGAAGCCGTCCGCCCATAGGGTGCAATAAGGGCAACTGGCGCCCATGTTGTGGATAACAAATAGATACTCCTTATCGCCAAACAGCTCTGACAATCGAACACGCCCCCCGAGCGTAGAGAACTCGTAGTCTTTTATTTCCTGTGGCTCGATCGACTCCTGCACCTCACGCATCTTGCCGCGCAGTTCGGCGATCTGTTGTCGATATCTTGCTAGATTTTCCGACGCGTCTTGATAATGCATAGCTGTAACCTCCGTTAAGCCTTATGTTCAAGTGATCCTATCAAACCAGGGTTTACCGCGTGCACCTAGGCCGGACGCGCTAACGAAGTCTTTGGCAGTAGTGATACGTCTGGAAAGAGGCTTCGTATATCCCCGAACGGATGCTGCGAAATGGCACCGGTCTAGGGGTCGTGATCGGGAGCGGGAGTTCGGATTCAGGCCGTCCCAACAAATACTCGGCGATGGCCTTGCCCATAACGGTGCCTGGTCCAATGCCACGACCACTGTAGCCAAGACATGTCAGCAATCTTGGCGCTAATTGATGCAAGCTCGGCAAATGCGCTGGGGTAAAAGCCAGGAGACCCGACCATCCAAAGTCCCACGATGTACGATCAAGTTGGGGGAAGGTTCGTTTGAGTGTATGGTCCGCCCAACTTTTTAGTGACGCATCGTCGTTGTCGGGCAGCTTACCCAAACTGCCTACGCTCAATCGACCGGCGGCATCAACGCGAAACGATGTCATTACTTTCTGTGTATCCCAGGCACCTTGTCTTTCAGGAAAAATTGTCGCACGCACATTGTCGCCAAGCGGTTTTGTTGCAAGCTGAAAAAAATGAATCGGGATGATCACAGATTTGAGACCTGGCCATAAGTCATCAGAATAGGCGTTAGTGGCGAGGATCACAGCTTCACCAGAAACCATCCCAGCGGGCGTGGTCACCTGCCAATGGTCGCCATGACGCGATAAAGCTTTCGCAGGCGAGTGACAGTGAATACTCGCGCCCGCCTGCTGAGCTGCACGGGCAAGCCCTCGAACATACCCCAAAGGATTGAGAGTGCCCGCACGCAGATCATATAGTGCGCCATGGTAGATCTCGCTGCCCGTCAACTGCGTAGTCGTGGCCTTGTCAATAACTTTGACAGGCGCGCCTCGCGAGAGCCACTGCGCAGCACGACGCTTTAACTCGGCAAGCCCATCCGTCGAGTGTGCTAAATGTAACGTGCCGTTGCGCAGTGCCTCGCATTCGATGCCGTGACGTTCAATGAGTGAGAATACAAGCGCGGGAGAATCCCCCAATGCACCGTTAAGCCGTGCACCGGCCTCCTTACCCAGACGAAGCTCGATTTCATCTGGCGCAAGCCATAGCCCCGCGTTCACCAGCCCAACGTTGCGACCCGAACCTCCGAAACCGATCTCTCGAGCCTCTAGTACGATAGCGTCTGTGCCGCGCTCGGCCAAATGCAAGGCCGCAGACAATCCAGTATAGCCTGCACCGACGATGATCACGTCTGCCGCTCGACCGGTCTGCAACGGCGGTGCCTCGGGGGCTGCTGCTGCGGTCGCTGCCCATAGTGATTCCGAAAGTGTGTCTTGTTCTGACATCATTGAACTAGATCATAAGCCGTTCAAACATCAAGATCTCGATGGGCCTACTCGTCTTCACCAGTGATTAAGCGCGCACCGCGCTGAAACGTGAAGTACGACCATAACCACTGAATCGTCACGATTACCCTGTTGCGCATACTGATAAGAAAGTAAATGTGCGCAAAGCCCCAAATCCACCATGCGAGCCGACCGGTCAATCGAACAACACCAAAATCGATCACTGCAGACTTGCGCCCAATGGTCGCCAGATTTCCCGCCGAGCGGTAGCGAAACGCCGGCGGAGATTTATCCTTGTTTATATCCGTCTCTATCATCCGTGCAACAAAGCGTCCTTGTTGTTTCGCGACCGGTGCAATGCCGGGGAGCGGTTTGCCATCCCCATCATTGATAGTAACCGTATCACCGACTGCATAGACTTGCGGAAACCCGGGTACGGACAGATCCGCGGCCGCCCTAATTCGGCCAGCCGAATCACACTGCGCGCCTAACCATTTCCCCGCCGGCGAAGCCGCAACGCCAGCGGCCCAAAGTATAGTGGCGGCATCGAGACGTTCTTTATTCACTATCACGCCTTGCGCATCACACCAGGTAATCGGAGCACCCAGTCGCACCTCAACCCCCAAGCCTTCCAGTGAACGCTCAGCGAACTGCGACAATCGCACAGGAAAGCTCGGCAACACCCGATTACCAGCCTCAACAATAATGATGCGAGCCTGGTGTGGATCGATACGACGGAAATCAGCGACCAGCGCCTTGCGCGCCAACTCCACAAGCGCTCCGGCGAGCTCCACCCCTGTTGGGCCACCGCCGACTATTACAAACGTTAGCAACCGTTTGCGTTCTTCTATATCAGTCTCCATCTCGGCGCGCTCAAAGGCCATCAAGATCCTTCGACGGATCGCTGTGGCATCTTCGATTTGTTTTAGTCCTGGCGCATACTTCGCCCATTCCTCATTGCCGAAGTATGCGTGACGCACGCCGGTTGCCAGCACCAGATAGTCATAAGCGACTGAATCACCGTCGATCGATACGATCTTATGGTCGGTATCGATGGCATTTACTTCGCCTAACAACACCCGCGCGTTGGCTTGGTGTCGAACAATGCTTCGAATGGGCCAGGCGATGTCCGCTGGAGACAAACCCGCGGTTGCCACTTGATAGAGCAATGGCTGGAACAAGTGATAATTGCACCGATCGATGAGTGTTATCTGCAACGGTGCTTTGGAGAGCCTCCTAGCCACAGATAGGCCACCAAAACCCGCTCCGATGATCACGACGTTTACGGGGTCGCTCACTGGCAGTTAGCGTTAGCTATCTTTAGCCTGATAGTGTTCATGACTTTTTTCCGCAGCGCGGCGATGGATCTGATTGTACCCCCGAGAACTTACATTGTGTCAGGACGAAATCTGACCGGTTACGATCACAGCGTGCCCCAGAGGCTAGTAAGCTATCGATTTCGGATCTCAGCCTCTCATCTAAGTTAACATAGCGCCCGCCTGTATAAATATGACCAGCAACATCTCAGACACGTCTCGTAAAGTCACGGTGATCGGTGCCGGCATCGTTGGCATTTCTTGTGCGCTGCATCTGCAACAGCGTGGCTATGACATCACAATAATAGACAGACTCCCACCCGGTGAGGCAACGTCGTTTGGCAACGCGGGGGTGATCGCGACCGGAGCTGTGGTACCGGTTGCGACACCGGGAATCATCAAGAAAGTTCCATCTATGCTGTTGGACCCACTCGGACCATTATCAATTCGCTGGTCTTATCTACCGCGGTTGATGCCTTGGTTGCGCAGTTTCGTCCGCAATAGCTCTCCGCAAAAGGTAGAAAAAATTTCAGACGCGCTTTCCCAGCTTCTTAGCGCCTCTGTGGAAGAGCATCAACTGCTAACAGCCGGCACTGGTGCCGAGAAGTGGGTGAGACCTGCGCCCTACACCTATATATATAAGGATGAACAGTCATTCGACAAAGATGCGTATGTTTGGAAGCTTCGCAGCGATCGCGGTGTAAAGACACAGATACTGAGAGGCGGCGAGGTGCAGGAGTACGAACCTGCGCTCTCCTCGCACTATAAGCTCGCGGTGCAGTTGCACGATCACGGTTATATCCTCGATCCATCTCAGCTCATCAAGACGTTGGCCCAGCACTTCCAAACTGCTGGTGGCAAACTGTTGCGCACCAAGGTTCGAGACTTCGAGATCGGTCCGAACGGACCTGAGCGCTTGTTAACTGACACCAGCCCGCTAGAGGTTGATGTGCTAGTGATTGCCGCAGGTGCATGGTCGGCAGAACTCGCAACAAAGTTGGGAAGCACCATCCCATTAGAAAGCGAACGTGGTTATCACATCACCATTGATAACTCCGGCGTTTCCCTACGAGGTCCGATCATGTCGGCCGCCGAGAAAGTCGTGGCAACTCCTATGACACCAGGTCTTCGCCTAGCAGGGCTAGTCGAATTTGGCGGGCTTTCAGCACCCCCGAATTACAAACGCACCCGCACTCTGCTAAAACACGCGAAGCGATTGTTTTCGGGTGTGAACACCGCGGAGTTCACCGAGTGGATGGGACATCGCCCATCGCTACCTGACAGTCTTCCAGTCGTTGCGAAATCACCAGTGTACCCCTCAGTCTACTATGCTTTCGGACATCAACATGTGGGAATGACCAGCGGACCCAAAACAGGGCGACTAATCGCAGCACTTGTGGCGGGCGAAAGTCCAAATATCGACCTTGCGCCGTTCAAGGCGGACAGATTCTAGATTTTATCCATACCTTGTTATGCACAACAAGCTTCTCAAGACCACAGCAATACTGGGCGTGAGCCTGCTCTTTGGCTGCGCACCGTTACGACAGGTATCGAAGCCCGAAGAGGTAATCGACAGCGAACAGATCCGAGCGCTCGAAGATGTTCAGAGGCTAATGACTGAGCGTCGGTACAACACAGCATTGGATCTATTGACAAGTATGGAGCGTTCGCAGTCTGCCCCACCGGATCTCTATTACCTGATGGGCGAGAGCTTTTACCAAACCCATCAATTCGATCAAGCGATCGCAGCGTTTTCACTGGCATTGGCAAACGATCCTACGCATCACGCATCGCGACAAAGACGTTGGGCTGCCATGCTTGCCGGAAACTTAGGGAACAAGCCTATGACAGAGAAAGTAATTTCGGAGATTGCTCAATTTCTCAAGGAGTACGGTCACGAGGCAAATGCATTATTTGCCGCATACCGAGGGTACGAATACACCCGCCGGCCCGAGGAGCGACGGAAAGTGTTGCAACGACTTTTGGAGTTAGACCTGAATCAAGAGCTCGCCAATTGGGTCGCCACCCTACTCTTTGAGGAGATTCTGTCCGAACGTGACAATGAAACTCGCCTGGTGCTGATGGAGCTTTATCTGAAGCGCTTTTCAAACGCTGCCAGCGCGTCCACCGTGGCGATATTGTTAGCCCGTCATCTAGATACGCAGCATACTGATGACAATGACTATCTTGCAGCAGCGGAACAGTATCTAAAAGTGTATCCAGATAATCGCCATCTCTACCAGCAGTTTGCTCACCGACTGATCTTGCGCGGTGCTGAGCTTGACCGATCCGCGAAACTGCTGGAGACACATCGACAATTGTTCGAGCAACAAAACGGCCAGTCAACTATTGCCAACACTTCCACAAGTCTGGTACCGAACGAGCTACAGATTGAGCTTAGTGATACCGAACACTTGCTCGGGCTTTTGCACTACAAACAAGAACAGTTCACCGAAGCGGTTCCACATCTACGCAATTCTCGATCAATTTTTGAGAATCGCAATGAGGCGACTAATCTATTGGGCGAGATTGAATTCCGTAATGGAGATCCCAAACTCGCGATCAGCTACTTCGAAGAAGCATTGAAAATAGGCGATCTTCCGGAGGCCGTAGATCAGTTGGAACAATTGCTGTACTCAGAACACGGATACCAAGGTGAATCATGGCGTTTCTTTGCCAACAAAGCCGGCACGCCACAGTTCACCGATGTAACCACTGAGGCCGGTTTCGGAAGAGTTAGGGGCCAACGCGTGGCCTGGGGAGACTTCGACAATGATGGGTTTGACGACTTGTTGTTGGACGGCCCGCGTCTGTTTCAAAACACGGGTGCTGGAGAGTTCAGAGACGTAACAGAACAACTCGGACTATCCCATTTTGAAAATCACACCGGGGGGCAGTGGGGTGACATCGATAACGATGGCGACCTTGACCTGTTTCTCACTCATCGGACCACCAATCGACTGTTGCGCAATGACAGTACAGAGGTGTTTGTGGATGTTACCGATGGCGCCTTTAATGTTTCGCCCATCGGGCCGACAGAAGCGGCTGCATGGGGTGACGCAAACAATGACGGACTGCTGGATCTTTATATTGCTAATTACCAGCAACCGAGCATCGAGCGCGCAGTGTGTAGCCCAGATCAATTATTCTTAAACTTAGGCAACGCTACATTCAATGACGCGTCGATCGAAGCGGGAATACAATCCGACGAGCCTATGTGTGGACGGGGTGTGACATGGGCCGACATCAACCGTGATGGATGGCAAGATATTCTCGTGTCCAACTATCGTCTCGACCCGAATTTCATGTGGCGCAACGAGGGAAACGCCCAGTTCATCGACATTGCCGCTGAAAACGGGTATCGAGGCAAGAATGTCGACGGTGCGTATGGGCACAGCATTGGCAGTGTGGTAGGCGATATAGATGGCAACGGAACGACGGACATATTCGTCTCCAATCTGGCTCATCAGCGTTATATCGAATTTTCGGACCTAAGCATGCTGCTCGTTAATGAGGGCCCTCCCCACTTCACTTTAGACGATAAGTTTCTGAATTCGGGCATTCGATTCGAGGAAAGCAGTTCTGACCCAATGTTGCTGGATGTCGACAATGATGGCGATTTGGACTTATTCATTACCAGCGTGTACAGCGGTCGCGAAAGCCATCTTTATCTCAATGACGGAGATGGGGCTTTCGAGGAGTCATCATGGTTGAGTGGAATTCGCGTAACCAACGGTTGGGGCGCAGCAAACGCTGACTACGACAATGACGGCGATGTTGATATCTTTGTCGCAAGCCAGGATGGGGTAAGGCTATTTCGCAATGACGGAAATGATAACCATTGGCTCGCGATCCGGATTAGGGACCCGCGATGTAACTATTTTGGAGTCGGTAACCTTGTAACCGTGTCCTATGCAAGTCGTGCACAGACAAAGGAGGTAGTTGCAGGCAGAGGTACCGGTTCCCAGGACTCGCTAGCCCTAACCTTCGGCTTGGGCGACTACGCCGGCCCAGTGAATATATCGATGCAAAACCTTTGCGGTATGGAGGAAAGATATCGTGTAGATGGGGGAGATCAGTTTGTAACCCTTCCAAACTAACTGTGATGGTCGACACTTGACCGTACAGACAGTTTCAGACTGGTCGAGTCGGAATGACTGCCATCGACCAATATAGATACTCGGTCCCTCTCTCCGTGATACTCAACACGGCTGGCAGGTACTGTCAGTGAGAGGGGGACATGCACCCGTAGACTACGAATAAATCGACCCAAACACGCGATGTTCACGGCTTTGGCTTCGAGTCTACAG
>Ga0224508_10004875_pt1 | contig 10898 bp, 11 predicted proteins | sample SF_Jan12_sed_USG_4_FD_170157 | JGI IMG/M metagenome (GOLD analysis project Ga0224508, IMG submission 170157) | Sediment microbial communities from San Francisco Bay, California, United States - SF_Jan12_sed_USGS_21 | ecosystem: Environmental > Aquatic > Marine > Sediment | place: USA... | reverse complement strand
GCCCGCGATCTCGGCGATCTCGTAGCTCAGCCCGTCACCGGGTGAGAGCTCCCGCGCCTCGGGATTGTCCACCGCGCGGAAGACGATTGCCGTGATCCGCTCCATCGCGATCGGTAGCAGCAGCTCGGTGGCGTCCGCGCGGGCGATGACGACGGCCGCGGGGCGCTGGGTTGAGAGCGTCTTGCCCGGAACGGGGTCGGCCACCGGCGCCGGACGGTCGGAATCCCCGCCGATTCCCACGAAAGGAAAGGCGATCGCCACGAGCGCGAGCGCGCCGACCACGCTGATGACAAGCATGGCTCTCCGCTGCCGCGTCCTCTCAGAAAGGCGCCTGCGGGCCCGGCGGGCTCGGCGCTCCTCCCACGATGAGGAACGCATAGTGCCAAGACCCTATCGCAGCGCCCCGATGCACTGCCACGTCCCCTCGTCCGGCGGTATTGCCGGCGCTAGGGTGCTCGACTAGTGGCCACGGTGCTCGAGGCAGAGGGAATCGTCCGCCAGTTCGCGGGCGCCCAGGCCGTCGCCGGAGTGGACCTCGCGATCCGTGCCGGGGAATCACTGGCGCTCGTCGGGCCGAACGGGGCCGGTAAGACCACGCTCCTGAGGATGCTGGCCGGCCCCGCACAACCGGATGCCGGCTCGATCCGGCGCCCCGCCGCCGGGGTCGGCTGGGCGCCCCAGAGCGCGGCGGTGTACCCCCGGCTGACGGTGCGCGAGAACCTGGCGTTGTTCACCGCGATGGAAGGCGTCGCCGACACGCCGAGCAGGGTCGAGGAGCTGATTTCGCTCGCCGCACTCGACGCGTACGCCAATCAAAGGGCGGAGACGCTCTCCACCGGCACCCTGCAGCGGTTGAACCTCAGCGTCGCGCTGTGCAACCGGCCGGCGGTGCTCTTGCTGGACGAGCCGACGGCAACTCTCAGCCCGGAGCAGCGCCGGCGCATCTGGGCCTGGATCAGGACCCTCCGTGACGACGAGCAGCTCGCCGTCGCATTCAGCACCCAATCGCTCACCGAGGCGGCGAGGGAAGCAGACCGAATACTCGTGCTTGCTGAGGGCGCGACGGTCTTCGAGGGGCGCGTCGAGGCACTCGCGGACCTCGCGGGCGGTGACCCGGAGGCTGCGTACCTCGGGCTCGTCGGCAGCGCCGAATGAGGGGCGCGTGGCTCATTGCCCGGAAGGACCTCGTGGTACTTCTGAAGCGCAGCCCCGGCACCCTCCTGGCACTGGTGGGCTACCCGTTGCTGGTCGCCGTTCTTGTCGGGCTGGCGCTGGAGGGCTCGGAGCGCACCCCCCGGCTCGCCCTCGTCAACGAGGACACCTCCACCCGCACCGTCCTGGTCGGCTCCGAGCGCTTGTCTGCCGACGACTACGCAGACCGGCTCGGGGAATCGGTCGACGTCGCCGATCTGAGCCGGACCGACGCGGCGAGCGCTCTGGAGGACGGACGGGTGAGCGCGGTGCTGACCATCCCTGCCGGGTTCGTCGCCGACCTCCAGAGCGGCGGGGCCCGCCCGCCACGGCTCGAGCTCGCGACCAGCCGCCGCGATCCACTGGCGGCGGAGGCGATCGAGCGGAGGGTCGAGTCGGCGCTCTTTGGCGTCAACCAGTCCCTCTCGACCGACTACGTGTCCCAGGTGCGCCGTCTGGTGCGAATTCTGATCGACGGAGGACAGGTGCAGGTCTTCGGGGAGGGCGGCAAGGCCCTCGGGCTCACCGCGACCCGGCAGACGGTGGCGGACACCCAGCAGGCGCTGCGCGCGATCGGGCAGGACCCCCTTGCCGACAGTCTCGACCCGCTCGGGCGGTTCGTCGACCAGACGACCCGAAACCTGGAGCTGGCGGGGCAGGTGGCCGAATCGATCGGCGCGCCGATCGAGCTTGAGGTGACCTCGCGCCAAGAGCAGCGGGAGCCGCTTTCCGCCTTCGGTCTGGCGGCCGCCCTGACGCTGGCCCTCGGCCTCGCCGCGGCGCTACTCGCCGCCGGCGCGCTCGCCTCCGAGCGCGATGACGGCACGCTCCCTCGGCTGATCCGAGGTCCGGTGAGCCCGCTTGCACTGGCCGCGGCGAAGATGCTCGTCGCCGCGGCTCTCGCCGCCCTGGTGGCGCTGATCGCTCTCGTGCTCGTGGCGCTCTTCACCGACATCGCCGTAGACCGTTGGCATCTGTGGCCGCTGGCCGTGGGGCTCGCCGGGCTGTCCTTCGGCGGCGTAGGGGCGCTGATCGGCGCTCTGGCCCGCGACGGGCGAAGCGCTCTGCTGATCACGCTGATGGTCGGCCTGCCCCTGGTCTTCCTTGGCATCGTGCCTCTGGAGGGGCGCGTGGAGACGGCGCTTCAGACCGTTGGCGTGGCGCCGGTCTTCGACGCGTTCCAGACTTTGCTCATCGAGCCGACGATCCCCGAGCGCTTCTGGTGGACCCTCGGCGTCATCGCTGTGTCATCGCTTGCGCTCTGGCTGCTGTCCGGACTCTCGATCCACAGGCGGGTCCGCGCTTAGGCGAACCGGGGGGCGCGGCCATCGGCAAGGGCCTCGGCGAGCAAGCGGCGGTACTCCTCGGCCGACACCTCCCGGGCCCCGAACCTGGTCACGTGCGCGCTCGCCATCTGGAGGTCCCAGAGCGTCACACCGTGCTCGGTGAGGATGCCGTGTGCCGCGACGAGCGCCGCGTTACCCGCATCGGGCTCTCGATGGAACATGCTCTCGGAGGTGAACAGACTGCCGAGCGCGACCCCGAACAGCCCGCCGACCAGGCGCCGCCCACTCCAGCACTCCACGCTCTGGGCGAAACCCGCCCGATGGAGCTCACCGTAGGCGCAGATCAGAGGCGGGCTAAGCCAGACCCCGCCGTCGCGATCACCCGCGCAGAGGCGCACCACCTCGTCGAAGGCCGAGCTGACACGCACCTCGAAGCTCCTGCGAGCCAGAGCGCGGCGCACCGAGCGTGGCACCCGAAAGCCCTCCAGTGGCACGATCGCTCGCGGGTCTGCCTCGTAGAAGGCGACCTCATCGGGTGCTCCGTCCCGCGCCATCGGGAACCAGCCCTGCGCGTAGGCGGAGAGCAGGGCGGGGGGGCGCAGGAGGTCGTCTACGGCGTCCAGGGCTCCAGCGCCGGCGTGAGGGTGAGCTCATGGGTCCACCCGCGCGGAGATTGTCCGTGAAGGTAGGCAGCCGCGGCGGCCAGGTCATAGGGGTGCAGGACGCTGCGCGGATCGTCATCACCGATCGGCCGTCGCTCGGTCTCGACGAACCCGTCGGCGATCAGCAAGGCAACGTGCACCCCGTGCTCACGCGACTCGGCCGCAAGAGATTGGATGAGCGCCTTGACCGCGTGTTGGGCGGCGCCCCATGGCCCCCCGCCGGGAAACGATCGCCGCGCCGATCCACCGGCCACCTGAACCACGGTTCCGCCCCCGCGACTGCGGAGCGCCCGGGTGCCGAGGCGGATGATCTGCCACGCCATCGGCACAAAGCCATCCATCCAGTACCGCAGGCGGTCCTCTGGCGCGTCGGCGATCGGCCCGCCCCCGAATCCCTGATCGCGAGGGGGGGCGGTGATCGCATTGACGATCAGCTCTAGATCGCCGAGATCCTCCGCGGCCGCGAGCACCCGCTCCACATCCGCGCCACGAGATGCGTCACCGACGAGCACGGTCGTCTGCGGATGGGCCTCCAGCAGGGCGTCCGCAGTGGCCTGGGTACGGACCATCGCAACGACGGCCCACCCGGCCTCCAGACGCTCCGCCACTACGGCGCGGCCGACGTTTCGCGCCCCGAAAACCACGGCGACGGGTACGGCTGACATATCCCCATGCTGACACGCCTGCCAAGTCCGAAGGGGGGACGATCGCACTCAGGCACGCGCAGTAGGGTATTCGTCAGATGCACAGCAACTCAGTCGGCTCCGAAACCGCGGGCTTCCCGCGCGTACGGCCGCGGCGGAATCGACGTACCGCCACGCTTCGTCGCATGGTGCGCGAGACGCGTCTCAGCGCCGACCAGCTGATCCTGCCGCTGTTCGCCGTGACCGGCGAGGGCGTGCAGCAGCCCATTGACGCCCTGCCCGGCCACAGCCGCCTCTCGCCCGACCTGATCGCAGCACGCGCCGAGCGGGCCTTCGCGGCAGGGGTTCCCGCCGTGCTGCTGTTCGGTTTGGCGGACGAGAAAGACGAGATCGCGAGCGACGCCTACCGCGACGACGCAGCTGGCCAGCGGGCGATCGCCGCGATCAAGTCCGCCGTGCCCGAGATGGTCGTGATCAGCGACGTCTGCCTGTGCGCATTCACCGACCACGGCCACTGCGGGATCGTCGTGGACGGTGAGGTCGACAACGACTCCAGTCTCGAGCTGATCACGCGCACCGCGGTGAGTCACGCAGAGGCCGGCGCGGACCTGGTCGCCCCCAGCGACATGATGGACGGCCGCGTCGGGGCCATCCGAGAGGGCCTCGACGATCACGGCTTCACCGGCGTGGCGATCCTGAGTTACGCCGCCAAATACGCGTCGGCGTTCTACGGCCCGTTCCGCGAGGCCGCGGGGTCGGCGCCGGGCTTCGGCGATCGGCGCGGGTACCAGATGGATCCGGCCAATGGCCGCGAGGCGTTGCGGGAGATCCGCCAGGACGTCGCCGAGGGCGCCGACCAGGTGATGGTCAAGCCCGCCGGCGCGTACCTCGACGTCATCGCCGCCGCGCGAGAGTCCGTAGAGGTGCCGGTCGTCGCCTACCAGGTCAGCGGAGAGTACGGAATGATCAAAGCCGCGGCGGAGCGAGGGTGGCTCGACGAGCGGAGCGCGGTACTGGAGACCCTCACGGCGATCCACCGGGCCGGCGCCGACCTGATCATCACGTACTACGCCGAGCAGGTGGCAGGCTGGCTCGCAGAAGAGGGCTCATGATCACCACGGCAGCCGAGCGTACAAACTACAAGCCGGACGACGTCGACCGAGAGTTGCTCGACGCGCTCCAAGCAGGGCTACCGCTGACCCGTACGCCGTACGCGGACGTGGGCCGGAGCATCGGTATGGGCGAGGCCGAGGTCATGGCGCGGATCGAGCGCCTGAAAGGCGCGGCGATCATCCGGCAGCTCTCGGCGATCTTCGACACCCGTGCGCTCGGATACACGAGCAGCCTGGTCGCGGCGGCCTACCCGGAGGAGCGCCTCTTCGAAGCCGCGAGCATCATCGGCGGTCATCCCGGCGTGAGCCACAACTATCGCCGCTCCCACCGCTTCAACCTCTGGTTCACGCTCGCCGTCGAGCCCGAGTCCGAGATCGGCCTCGAGGGCACGCTCGAGCTGCTCGCCGAGGCCACCGGCGCGGAGTCGATGCGAAACATGCCGACGCTGAAGCTCTTCAAGATCAACGTCCAGCTCGACATGAAGGGCGAACGCGACAGCACCAAGCGTGAGGTCCCGAAGCCACCGCCCCGTCGCGGTGACGGACAGCTGCCCACCGCCGACGACAAGCGGTTCATCCAGATCCTCCAACGCGACCTGCCGGTCACCCCACGCCCGTTCGACGTCTGGGCGGATGAGGCCGGCATCGACGCCGACACGCTGCTCGCCGAGGGCGAGACCTTCCGCGAGCGCGCGTACATGCGTCGATTTGCCGCGGTCCTGAATCATCGTCGCGCCGGCTTCGGTGCGAACGGTATGGCGGTGTGGCGGGTACCCGAGCAGGAGCTCGAGGAAATCGGGCCGAAGATGGCTGCCTTCTCCGCCGTCTCGCACTGCTACCGGCGGCCGACCTACCCCGACTGGCCCTACAGCATCTTCACGATGGTGCACGCGCGCTCCAGGGAGAGCTGCGAGGAGACGATCGCCGCCATCGCCGAGGAGGTCGGCTACACCGCGCCGCAGGACCGAGCGGTGCTCTACTCGACTTTTGAGTTCAAGAAGATACGGCTGGTCTACTACACGCCGGAGTACGCCGACTGGGAGAAGACCGCGCTGGCCGGCGAACCGCTGCCCCGCTGGTGAGCACGGCCAAGAGCAGCGCGCTCTACGCCCGGGCCCGGCGCCACCTCGTGGGCGGGGTGAACTCGCCGGTGCGCGCCATGACGTCCATCGGACGAGAGCCGCTGTTCATCGCCCGGGCCGAGGGCGCGTACGTATGGGACGTCGACGGCAACAGGTACGTCGACTACCTGGGGACCTGGGGGCCCGCCATGCTCGGGCACGCGCCGCCGGCCGTGATCGACGCGGTCAGCGCGGCGCTGCCCGCCGGGACCAGCTTCGGAGCGCCAACCGAGCGCGAGGTGATCTTCGCCGAGGCCGTCTGCGAGGCGGTGCCCTCGGTCGAGCAACTGCGCATGACGAGCTCTGGGAGCGAGGCCGTGATGGGCGCGCTGAGGGTCGCCCGGGCGGCGACCGGCCGCGCGCCGATCGTGAAGACGATCGGCGGCTACCACGGTGCCTTGGACCCTCTGCTCGCCGAGGCCGGCAGCGGCGCCACGACGCTCGGCGTGCCCAACAGCCCGGGTGTCCCGGAGGGCGCCACCGCCAATACCCGGCTCGTGCCCTTCAACGACCCGGCGGCAGCTGCCGAGGCGCTCGAGGAGGCCGCGGCGATAATCGTGGAGCCGGTCGCCGGAAACATGGGCGTGATCCCGCCCCAGCCGGGCTACCTGGAGAGCCTGCGGGAGGCGTGCGACGCGAGCGGGGCGCTGCTGATCTTCGACGAGGTCATGACCGGATTCCGCGTGGCCCGCGGTGGGGCGCAGGAGCGTTACGGGGTGACCCCCGACCTCACATGCCTCGGCAAGGTCATCGGCGGCGGCCTCCCTGTCGGGGCGTTCGGCGGCAGGCGCGACATCATGGGCGTGCTCGCACCCGAGGGCCCTTGCTACCAGGCGGGCACCCTGTCCGGGAACCCCCTCGCCACGGCGGCCGGCCTTGCCGCGTTGGGTGAGCTCGCACGCGAGGGCGTCTACGAGCAGGTGGAGCAGACCAGCGCGGCGCTCGAGGAAGCCATCGCCGCCTCGGGAGCACCTGTGGTGGTCAATCGCGTAGGAGCCATGCTCACCCCGTTCTTCACCCAGGGCCCCGTGACGGACTATCGGACGGCGACAGCCAGCGACACGGATGCGTTCGCCGCCTTTGCCCGGAAGCTGATCGACGCCGGGGTCTATCCGCCGCCGAGCCAATTCGAGGCGTGGTTCGTCGGGCTCGCCCACGACGAGTCGCACATCGAACAGACCCGCGAGGCGCTGGCGGCCGCCGCATGAGCTCGCCGCTCGCCGACTGCGCCCTGCCGCTGACCCTCACCAATCCTCGCCCACCGCACGTGCTCGCGCCCCTCGGGGCGAGCCGCCTCTCGGCGCACGCCGATGGTCTCGACCTGATCCTGGAGGGCTTCCTTCTCCACCACGGGCGACCGAGGCTCGCCACGTCCGACGACGCCGACGCGCGCCTGCTGGCCGGGGACTACTGCTACGCGCGCGGTCTCGTACGGGTGGCCGAGGCCGGTGACCTGGGCGCGATCGGCGCGCTCTCCCGACTGATCGCGTTGAGCTCGGCGCTGGTGGCGGAGGGTGAACGGGAGACCCTTGCGGCCCTCTGGACCGCGACCGCTCGGGCGATCGGGGAAGGGGACGAGGCCCGCGAGCGGCTCGCGGTCGCCGTGGGCCGTCTGCAAGCTGGAGATCGGGCGCCGATCAGCGCCCTCGCGAGCTCGCACCCGGAAACCCGCGACCAGCTGATCGAGGCGATGTCATGAGCATGGACCTGCGTCGATGGATCGAGACGCTGCGGAGCATGGGGGAACTGGTCGACGTGCACGCCGAGGTCGACCCCCACCTCGAGATCACGGAGATCACCGACCGGGTGGTCAAGTCCGGCGGCCCGGCCTTGCTGTTTCACAACGTCCGCGGCAGCAACCTGCCCGTGCTGATCAACCAGTACGGCTCTGAGGCCCGCATCAACGCCGCTCTACGCACCGAGAGCCTCGACGCCATCGGCGAGCGGATTCAGGACATCATGGACTTCCAGCCACCACAGGGCATCGTGGACAAGGTGAGGGCGCTCGGAAAGCTGCGCGAGCTCGCCGCCTTCTCACCGAAGACGGTGCGCGACGCGCCCTGCCAGCAGATCTGGCTCAGCGAGCCGGACCTCGACCTGCTGCCCATCTTGACCTGCTGGCCCCATGACGGCGGCCCGTACATCACCCTGCCGCTGGTATTCAGCAGGGACCCCCGGACGGGCGTGCGCAACTGCGGCATGTACCGCATCCAGAAGATCGACGCGCGTACAGCAATGATGCACTGGCAGATCCACAAGGACGGCGCAGCCCACCTCAGCGACTCGGAGGGACGGGTCGAGGTGGCGGTCGCGCTCGGCACCGATCCCGCGACGACCTATACGGCCACCGCACCCCTGCCGCCGCACCTCGACGAGATGATCTTCGCCGGCTTCCTGCGCGGCAAGAGCGCGGAGATGGTCAAGTGCCGCACGATCGACGTAGAGGTCCCGGCGGAGTCGGAGATCGTGCTGGAGGGCTACGTGGACGCGGCGGATCTGCGCCCGGAAGGCCCGTTCGGCGACCACACTGGCTTCTATACGCCCGTCGATCAGTACCCCACCCTCCACGTCACGGCGATGTCGATGCGCCAGGACGCGATCTACCCGACGACGATCGTCGGCATTCCGCCCATGGAGGATCTCTATCTCGGCAAAGCCACCGAGCGGATCTTCCTGCCGATCATCAAGATGACGCTGCCCGACCTGATCGACATGAACCTGCCCGCCGAGGGCGTGTTCCACAATTGCGCCCTGGTGTCGGTCCGCAAGCGCTACCCGGGGCATGCCAAGAAGCTGATGAACGCGATCTGGGGCCTCGGCCTGCTGTCGCTCACGCGCTGCGTGGTCGTGGTCGACGAGGACGTCGACGTTCAGGACACCTCCGCCGTGGCGTTCCACGCCTTCAGCAACGTCGACCCGGGACGTGACGCGCTGGTGGTGGATGGCCCCGTCGACGCGCTCGACCACGCGGCTCCGTACTTCGCCTACGGTGCGAAGATCGGCTTCGACGCCACCCGCAAGTGGCAGGGTGAGGGCGTCGTGAGAGCTTGGCCGAAGCTGATCTCGATGAGCGACGAGATCCGCGACAAGGTCACCCGGCGCTGGGCCGAGTACGGCCTCGACTGAGCAGAGGGACACATGCACCGGGGAGGCGACTGCGGCCCTCAATCACGGGTGGCCAGGTGTATTGTGCGGCACGTGAGAATCGCAGAGACCTCGGTGAGCGCGCGTGCCTGAGAAGAACGACCTCGACGACGCCACTGCCCCGTACAGCGGCCCCCGGGCGGTCGACCCGGGCGAACCGGAGCCGCGTCTCGAGGACGACCCGGACTACGTCACCCGCACCAGGTTCTTGAGCCTCATCGCGCTCGCCGGTGGCGTCGCGATGACGGCGGCTATCGTGGTGCCGGTCGTCGGTTTCGCCGTTGCGCCGACGCTGGAGCCCGAGCCGCCTCGCTGGGTCGACGTCGGCCCGTTGAAGGACTTCCCCGATGGAGAGACCACGAGCATCGCGGTGGCCGGTCCGGCCACCGAGTCCGACCGCCGGGTGTTCATTCGCCGCCGCGACGACGAGCTGATCCCGATCTGGAACCGCTGCGCCCACCTGGGCTGCCCGGTCGCCTACAGCCCGGGCGGCGACGTTTTCGCCTGTCCGTGCCACGGCGGCGCCTACAACTCGCGCGGCCTCGTCACCGCGGGCCCTCCGGCCCGCCCGCTGGATCGCCTCGACTACAAGATCGTCACTCCGGACGGGAAAGACGTTGCTCTGGGCGACGCGAAAGACGAGGACCGGCTGCTGATCGGTGTCGCGTACTCGATCGACGAGGACGAGCAGTCGTTCACGCTGAGGGGGCCCGGCGAGTCAGTCACGGGTGTGCTGCGCAACCTCTACCCCAGCCCGGGCGCCTGAGCGGAGGCTGACGCATGGCGACCAAGGACATCGGACCGAAGAACCCGGTCGCCCAGACAGGCGACATGGTGGTCGACTACGTCGATCACCGGACCGGGGCCAAAACCGGTCTCAACTGGTTCCTCAACCGCAACATCCCCGCCGAGACGGGCTGGTTCCAGACGCTCGGATTCACCGCGCTGGCCCTGTTTGGTCTCCAGGCCGTCACCGGGATCATCCTGGCGATGTACTACCGGCCGGACCCCGCCACCGCCTACGAGAGCATCCGCGTCATCACCGACGACCTCACCTGGGGCTGGCTGGTGCGCGGTATGCACAAGTGGGGCGCCAGCGCGATGGTCGTGGTGGTCTTCCTCCACATGGGGCGGGTGTTCTTCTTCGGCGCGTACAAATACCCGCGCGAGCTCACCTGGGTCACCGGCGCGTTGCTGCTGGTGATGACCCTGTTCATGGGTCTTACGGGCTATCTGCTGGTCTGGGACCAGAAGGCCTACTGGGCCACCGTGGTCGCGGTGAACATCACCGCCTCCGCCCCGGTGCTTGGCCCGTACATCGCGGACATTCTCCGCGCGGGGCCGGAGTTCGGCCCGAGCACCCTTTCCCGCTTCTACTCGATCCACATGCTGCTGATACCCGGGGGCATGATCGCCTTCATCGGGATCCACCTGTTCCTCGTGTCGAAGCTCGGCGTCGCCGAGCCGCCGTGGAGCAAGAGGCTGCAGATGGTGGAGCGCGAGAAGGAAGAGGCCAAGCGCCAGGCGGCACGCGATCGCCTGCCGACAGGACGCACGCGCGTGCCGGTGCGTGCCCCGGACCACCCGCCGCTGCGTACCCCGGCTCCGACCGACACCTCTGAGTCTGCGACCACTCCCGACGGGGGCGGCTCGTGAACAAGGCCCAGCAGCGCGAATACCTGGAGGACTACGCGGAAGCCAAGCGCCAGGGCAAGCCCTTCTTCCCCTACGCCATCTA
>Ga0224508_10004873_pt1 | contig 10898 bp, 9 predicted proteins | sample SF_Jan12_sed_USG_4_FD_170157 | JGI IMG/M metagenome (GOLD analysis project Ga0224508, IMG submission 170157) | Sediment microbial communities from San Francisco Bay, California, United States - SF_Jan12_sed_USGS_21 | ecosystem: Environmental > Aquatic > Marine > Sediment | place: USA: California... | reverse complement strand
ACCGCCTCGAACGCGCTGATCCCTACCAGCACTGCCACCAGGGCCCACAGGAAAACCAGGCCGCGTAGCGGCAGCACCAGGCCACCGAACAGCAGCCAGCCCGCCAGCACCAGCCCGCCGCAAAGATTGATGCTGAGTGCGCCCCACAGCCCCAGCCCGCCCGTACCGTAGTGGCGCTCGCGCAACAACGCAATGCCGATACCGAACAGAACTCCGCCGAGGATGCCCGGATAAAACGCCGGCTCGGCACCGGGGATTCCCAGCCATTCGACGATCGGTGCCGGGAACAGGATCAGTCCCGCGCCCAGCACCAGGTTGATGATCGCATCGACGATCAGCAGTACGGATTTCATGGTATTGGCAGCACAGATGGCAACGGCAAATAGCTGAACTGTCTCCTTCGAAGGTTCATGGTGTTAACTTGATCAAGAAGACCGCTGACCGGATTGCAGCTGAGCGATTCGCGCCATGTGCCGGGAGTGACGGTTGGGTTCGGGGTCGTCGCAATGCGTGACCGTGCGGATCTCTTCCAGATAGGGTCCATCGAAACCGTGGTGTTCACAACCGAGCAGCACGAATTCCTTGTACCACTCGTAGGGCTTGAGCGTCTCGTCAATATGCGTCGTCTGAGCCCGGTAGGTCAGGCAGGTGCCAAAACCGGTCACGTTCAGCTCGAAATGTTCATAACCGTTGCCCAGGCCCTCGGCGGTGTCCAGCAGGTGCAGGTGATCGCGTTCAAATTCATAAACGGCGACGCAAAGCAGGCTGTTGCCGGTAGCACGCACGATACTGCATTTGGCCGATCCATCGTAGCTTCGTTTGTGCCACTCAAGCCGCCAGCCAGCGATGGTCGTCGCGCCACACAGTTCGGCGGTGGGGACGCGGTCGCGTAGGCGGCCGGGGTGCAGGTTCGATCCATAAGCCATGTAGTACATGATTGAGGGACAGTGTACTTATTTGCCGCGCCGGCATACAGGTGGAACTGGTCTCCCTGGCCACCGTGCCGCTGGCCGCGATTTCTCCCGGCTGACTGCAACAGGTGTCTTGCAATCACTGCAGATCATGGGTCGGTCAGCCCGCACGCAGTGTGCGGATCGGCGGCGTGTTCACGGCACCGCGGGCGGCCAGCACACCACTGATGCCAACTACGACTACGCCGGTCAGGGTACCGAACAGCCACAGCATCGGATCCAGCTGGTAATTCAGGTCAAATAATTGCCGGGCGGCGAGGCCGCCGACGACGCTGGCGCCGAAAGCTGCAAATATGCCGGCAGCCAGGCCCAGCGCTACAAACTCGGCAGCGAGGCCGGCAAACACCGTACTGCGTCGTGCGCCGAAAGTACGCAGCAGGGCGCTCTCATAACGCCGCTCGTTGAGCGTGGACTGCACGGCCGCGAACAGCACAACGAGACCTGCCGCCAGCGTAAACAGGAAAACGGACTGCACCGCCAGTGCGGCCTTATCGATTACCTGACGCACCTGGTCGAGTACCGCTTCGATATCGATCACCGATACGCTGGGATGCGCGCGCACCAGCTTCAGTAATGCCCCACGTTTGTCGTCCGGCACCCTGAGACTGGCGATAAAAGTTTTTGGGTAGTCCTGTAGAGCATTGGGCGAGAACACCATGAAAAAATTCGGCTGAAAGGAATCCCATTTGACTTCGCGCAGCGAACTTAACGTGGCGGCCAACTCCATACCGGCGATATCGAAGGTGAGCAAATCGCCAATGCCGATGCTCATCTCGCGAGCCGCGTCGATCTCGACCGATACCAGCGGTGGACCGTTGTAATCACGGGGCCACCACTCGCCAGCGAGAATCCGGTTGCTGGCAGATAACTTTTCGGCATAGGTCAGGTTGGCACCACGACCGGCCAGTCGCCGGCCCCGATCGCTGCGATAATTCCGCTCGCCGACCGTGTCGTTGCCGACGCGGGTCATTCGCGCCCGCACCAGCGGTACAAACTCGGGCGCCGGCAGACCCTCGGCGACCAGCGTGTCGCGCACGCTGTCGCGCTCATCCGGCTGGATGTTGATCAAAAAATGATTCGGCGCTTGTGTATCCAGAGTGGCACGCCAGCCGGCCAGCAAATCGTTACGTACCAGTGTCAACACCAGCAACACCATCAGGCCCAGGCCAAATGCGACCACCTGTACGGCGCTGTCGCTGCCACGTCTCGCGATATTGGCCAGCCCGTAACGCCACGCAACGCCGACGCGGCTGCGACCACGCGCGAGTACGACGATGAGCAATCGTCCGACAAGGAATAACACGGCACCGGTCAGCACGGTACCGCCAACGATAATCAGCACCAGCTTGATGTCGCGTACCGACCAGTAAATCAATAAACCCAGCGCAGCCATCGCCGCGCCATAGGTCATCAGCGCGCCAGGGGGCGGCGGTGACAGGTCGCGTCGCAACACGCGCAACGGCGGCGTGGTTGACAACCGCAACACCGACGGCAAGGCAAAACCGGCAAGCAAAATGAGCGCCGTGCCAAAGCCGAGTGCCAGTGGCTTGAGTGACGGTACGGGTAAATCATTGCGCAACAGTCCGGCCAGCAACACGGACAGGGCGCGTTCGGCGGCCAGTCCAAGCACGGTGCCAAGCAGACTGGCAACCATACCGATTACGATTATCTGGGTCAGCGAGCTGGTCACGACGAAGCGTTGTGGCGCGCCGAGGCTTTTCATCAACGCCGCGGTGTCGAGGCGTCTTTCGGCATAACGTCGCGCCGACATCGCAATGGCGACGGCAGCCAACAACAAGCTGACCAGCGAGGCCAGTGCGAGAAACCGTCCGGCACGGGATATGGCATCGGTCAGTTCGCGGCCGGCATCGCCGCGGTCCAGCAGACGCACACTGGCTGGCAGTTGTGGCTCAATATCCACCGCGAAGCTGGCAATCTCGTTACGTGTGCCGGCGAACAACTGCGCATGAGATACGCGCGAGCCCTCGCCGAGCAGACCCGTGTCGGGTATGTCGTCGATATTCATGATCAGCGCTGGTGCCAGGCTGGCAAATCCCGGTGTCTGATCCGGTCGATAGGTCAAAACGGCACTTACCCTGAACATTGCTGCACCCAGTTCGACCTGCGCGCCGACATCAATGCCGAGGCGTGCCAGTACTGCGGTATCGAGCCACAGTTCACCCCGTGGCGGCACGCCAGCCGCGACATGCGGGTCGGCCAGCAAACCCGGGGCAATCCGCACTTCGCCGCGTAGCGGATAACCATCACTAACCGCGTTGATGGCGGCGAGCACGCTGTCTTCCCCGGAAAATACGACGCTGGGAAACGACAGCAGAGTTGCCGTCGACAGGCCGCGTTTGCGCGCCTGCGCCAATCGGGCGGGATCCAGTGGCTGCGGTGAACTCAGGCGCAGATCCGCTGCGAGAACTTCTGCAGCCTGTAATGCGACCGCCTGGCCGATGCGATCGGTGAGAAATCCTATCGCCGTAACCGATGCGACGGCAATGATCAACGCCGCGCTCAACACCGCCAGCTCGCCGGCACGAAAATCGCGCAGCAGTGCGCGCAGGCCAAAGCCAATTCCACGACGGAATGTTTTCATGAATCCGTCACCAGTCTGCCGGCAGACAGGTTCAGACGCCGGTCGCAGCGCGAAGCCAGCTTCTCATCGTGGGTTACCAGCACGAGCGTGGCCTGGTGTAGTCGGTTGAGATCGAATAACAGATCGATGATTTTCTCGCCGGTTACACTATCGAGATTGCCGGTAGGTTCGTCGGCAAACAACACGGCGGGACGACCGGCAAAGGCGCGCGCGATGGCTACGCGTTGTTTTTCGCCGCCGGACAATTGATTGGGGTAATGGCCGGTCCGTTGGGCCAAACCTACTGCCCGCAGCGTTTCCGCGGCCCGGTGGCGCGGACTATTGGTGCCGTCCAGTTCCAGCGGCAACATGACGTTTTCCAGAGCGGTCAGCGAAGGCACCAGGTGAAACGACTGAAATACGAAACCGACCCGACGCGCACGCAATGCGGCACGACCGTCTTCGTCAAGGCTGCCAAGTTCGGAATTATCCAGCCACACCCGGCCGCCAGTTGCTTCATCGAGACCGGCGAGTAGCGCCAGGAGCGTCGACTTCCCCGAACCGGACGGTCCGCAAATAGCGACCGAACGGCCACGCTCAATGTGGAAACTCACGTCGTCGAGAATGGTCAAAGTTCCTTCGGGGCTGTTAACCTGCTTCGAGAGATTTTCTGCACGCAGTGCGATGAGAGATTGGTTTGTCATGTATAAATGGTCGCTTGCATTTCTGTTATCGATAAATCTGGCCGCATGCGCGGCGGATTCGCCGCCACCTGCTATCACCAGCGATGACGGCGGGAAGCCGGTCATTCTCGTCGTCGGCGACAGCCTCAGCGCGGGTTATGGTATCGAAATCAGGCAAACCTGGGTCAGCCTGCTGCAGCAGCGGCTAAACATGCAGGGCCACGACTATGATGTGGTCAACGCCAGTGTATCTGGCGATACCACGTCCGGCGGATTGACGCGTCTGAAAACAGCGCTGCCAAAGCACAATCCGGTCCTGGTGGTCCTTGAACTCGGCGGCAACGATGGCCTGCGTGCCCTGCCGTTGCCGGTGATCGAGAGCAATCTCAATACGATGATCGAACTGAGTCGTGATGCCGGTGCCGCCGTTGCGCTGCTCGGCATGCGTATTCCCACCAATTATGGCCCGCGTTATACGCAAAAGTTTCATGCGCTGTACCAAGAGGCCGCCAAGAGGCATGAATTGCCGCTGGTGGATTTCTTCATGGATGGTGTCGCGCTCGATGCCAACCTGATGCAGGCGGATGGTGTCCATCCAAATGCCGCGGCACAGCCGAAATTGCTGGACAATGCCTGGCCGGCGATCGAGCAGGCCCTGTTGGCGCGCTAGTGGCCGCAGATTCGATCGTCCAGATGCGACTCGCGTGTCATCAGACGCTGGCGGACGATCGGGCGCCATTACAAATTTCAATGTGGAACGATTGATATCGGCGGGACATTTGCGAGCAGGTTTGTTTTATGCGTCCAGTCCCATGCGGTAGCGGTAAATGGCGTGTTCCTCTTCCTTGGTCAGCTTGCGGCGTGACAATGCAATGACGATCAGTGCGTTCGACAGCGCAACAAGTAACACCATGGGATTCAGATCGACATAGAGGCCAGCGGCCACCAGTGCGGCGAAAGTAACCAGCCCGCAGGTCGCCCGGTATTTGGCTTCGTAGGCCCTGGCTGTGAGTTTGGCGATATAGCCGGATACGAGGCCCGGCACGAACAGGGCGATGAGCGGAATCACGATTAAGGTCCAGATCGCGAGATAGACTGTTGCCCCGGCGGCAGCCCCAATTGCGCTACCGATGAGTACGCCCCGCCAGGTTTGCTCGCCGACGATCCGGTTGCGCAAGCGACTTGCTTCCGACTTGCTGATCGGGGCTTTCTGTATTGTCACCGACGACGGGCGCATTATCGATTGCCGCGCACGATACGCCGCCTCCCTGGCGAGGAGATCGCCACTAGACACATTCTCCCGGCGATTTCGGCGTCGTTCTCTGCCACCGGCCGTAGAGAAACTGCTGCTTCGTTCCCATGGGCGTTTCATGAGTGGCGAGGGTGTGCGAGCGCAGCTCGAAACCGGGGCCGAGCAGGGCGCCGAGTTTGTCGACTGAGTAACGTTCCACTTCGAGACCGCTGCAACGTAACGGACCGTCGGGACCAAAAGTCGATATCACCACATGTCCATCCGGTAACAGTGCTTTCTCCAGTGCTGTCCTGTAGCGCGCGCGATCGGCGGAGTCGGTGAGAAAGTGCAGCGCAGCGCGGTCGTGCCACAACGAATATTGCCGTGCCGGTACGAAGTCGAGGACGTCGGATTCTATCCAGTTCACCTGGCCGGCCCGCTCGCCCAGCCGTGCCCGGGTTTGCTCCAGGGCACTGGCGGCGATGTCCAGTACAGTCAGGTCGGTGTAACCGGCGTCCAGCAGATGATCGACCAGTAGCGAGGCGCCGCCGCCAATATCGATGATCGGGGCATCGCGCTCCAAACCGGTCGCTTCGATTAGCGCCAGCGAATGAGCCGGCACCGGCTGATACCACGACACGCTCGTGGGATCTTTGCCGGTATAAACCCGGTTCCAGTGCGTTTTTGGTGATGCAATCATGCCGGGACCAGATACGTCGGGACACTGGCCATTATGCCGCAGCGGCAGCTGCCGCGTGCAGATGCGACCGCGCTGGTACCGGTTCGGGCGATGGAGTGTTCTGATTCATCGGCGCGGTTGGTGATCTGCCGGTGTGCTAACCTCACGCGCTGCAAATGGCTGCCGGTAAGTCTCGATCTTTTTCACGCCAGGCCGATGAACAGTAAGCTGCCGTCACGACTCCTGATAATGCTCGTGCTGCTGATCCCCGTGTCCTGCGGCCGGATTTTGCTACCCGCTGTGCCGTCCTTCGAAGAGCTCGGTTTCACCAACGCCCATGAACCGGTACGCCGGCAAGTGCTGGCTGCCTATGAGCATTGGCAGGAGAGTCCACGGGATGCCAGTCGCAACGGTCGATTGGGCATGCTGTTTTCGGCCTATGGCAAAAATATCGCCTCCGAGATCCTTTACCGGCGTGCCCGAATTCTGGCGCCGCGCGAGTTTCGCTGGACTTACTACCTGGCCATTGCGCTTCATCAGCTGGGCCGGTACCAGGAAGCGGCCGGGATGTATCGCGAGGCACTCAAGATCGACCCCGACTACGTCGAGGCACGCCTACAGCTCGCCGCGCTGCTTTTGCAGGGCAACGAGTCCGAGGAGAGTGCCGGTTTGTATCAGCAGTTTACTGCCGAATTTCCCGGGCGTGTGGAGGGCTGGCTCGGTCTTGGCAAGGCGCTTGACCGCAATGGCGATCTTGCGGCAGCTATAGAAGCTCTGCAGCGCGCCCGGATTGTCGGCCCCCAATACGGTGCGGTTCACTATGCGCTTGCGGCGGTTCTGGCTGCGGGCGGGGACGAAGAGGGCGCGGCCCTCGAGTTCGCGGCGTACGAGCGTACAGCGAAGAACTCGATCTACACCACTGATGCATTGATGCTTGAAATTATCAGGCTGAATCTCGGTGAGGAACCGTACATGGCACGGGCTGATCGTCAACTACAGCGTGGTCAGATTGACGAAGCCGTCGCGTCATTCCGCGCCGCACTGGCGATCAACCCGGTCAGTCAGGATGCGTGGGGCGGTCTCGTCTCTGCGCAGGCCCAACTCGGCGACATGGACGAAGCCGGCCACAGCTACCGGGCGGCACTTGCGGCTGGCATATCTTACGCCCGCTTGCACCTGACTTACGGGCAGGCATTGCTGGATCACAAACAGCCGGACGCTGCCCGCGACATCATCGGCAAAGCCATCGAGCTTGATCCCCAATATGCCGAGGCGCACCTGGCGTTGGGCGAACTCGAGATGCAAAGTGGCGCAAGCAGTGTAGCGGCAGCGCAATTCCGCCGCGCTCTTACGGCCCGGCCGAACGACCGGCGTGTCATGTTATTGCTGGCTCAGGCACTGAACGCCACTGGTGAGTTCCAGGAGGCGGCTGCCCGGCTCCAGTCACTAAGATCCGATCCTGCTGTCGACAGTTCATCGGTGCTGAAAGAACTTGCACTCGCCTACCACGGTATGGATCGCAGCGACGAAGCGATCGATGCGCTGCGACTCGGCCGGGATGCCGCTGAGAAATCGGCCAACACCGCCATGGTGGATGCAATCGATTCGTTGCTTAACGAGTGGCAGTCAGAACCCGTTGAATAAAACCGGCAACGGCTCCGTTGCGAGCCCCGCAGGGGCAAAGCAATCTGCTGACTTCGGGACAGTTTGCTTCGTCGCTGCGTTCCCCGCAAAGACGTTCGCACGTGGATTGCGTTGTCCCCGGGCTCGCGAAGACGAAGGTTATTCGGACCAGGGCTGGCCGCCGCCCTCGACCAGTTCGATGCGGGTATTTGCGTTGATACCGGTCCAGATCTCGCGCCCGCCCGCGGGCCAGATTACGCCGATCCCGCTGATCTGTGCATTGCTTCCTAGGCCAAAGTGCACACGAATATCACTGGCAGACAAATAGCTGCCGTCGGTATGCGCGCGGCGCCAGATCCGGTCGCCGTTTGGGCGCAACAAGGCCACCCGCGCGCCGGCGCCGTTCCGGTTGGATTTGATGCCGCGCAATTTCACCGACACCCAGTGATGCTTGGGCTCGCCACGATTGATCAACAGTTCTGCCGGGCCATCGGTGTTACTGATCACGGCATCCAGATCGCCGTCATTGTCGATGTCGCCGACAGCAACGCCGCGGCTGATCCGGGACAATTGAAATGACTCGCCCGCGACTTCGCTGATTTCTTCAAACTTGCCCGTGCCGTCATTGCGATAAAACTGGTTGCGCTGGCCGTATTTTGCAAAACGGTCGTCACCACCGGTTTCCTGTGCCAGCACGGCACCATTGGCAATCAACAAGTCATGGTCACTGTCGTTGTCGTAGTCGATCCAGACCGTCCCGAAGCCCGTGTATGGCAGGCTGCTCACACCCAGATTCAGCTGGTCGGTCGCATCGCGGAATCTGCCGCTGCCATCATTGAGATACAGCGTATTGGTCTGGCCGTTCAGGTGGGTCATAAACAGGTCGTCGTCACCGTCGCCGTCAACATCGCCGGCGACGACACCCATGCTCGCTTCGGCAACGCCGTTGGCGTCGTACGCAGCCCCGGACATCAGGGCTTCGTTGACGAAGTGCCCACTGCCGTCATTAATCCAGTAGATATTGGCCATCTTGTCGTTGGCCACGTAGATATCTACCCCGCCGTCATTGTTGAAGTCCGCGGCAACGACACCGAGCCCGGTGCCGAAATGCTCGTACACACCTGTTTCTGCCGTAACGTCTGCGAACTTGCCAGCGTCCAGGTTGCGAAAGATCTTGTCAACTGCAGGCGGGTAGCTTGTCGGGTCGCAGTAATCCTGTGGCCCGCCGATGTCACGGCAGGCCTGATGATTGCTGATCGCGAAAGTATTGTAGTTGGCGACAACCAGATCGAGTAATCCATCGGCATCGTAATCCAGAAATGCCGCACTGCTGCCAAAGCGGTCGTCTTCGGTGCTGGATTCCATCGCCCGATGAAACCTCCCACCGCCGTCATTCAGGTACAGTGCATTGGGCCCAAAGTGTGTCAGATAAAGGTCCGGATCGCCGTCGTTGTCGATGTCGCCCACGGCCACCCCCATGCCATACCCGCGATCGCCAATGCCGGCGGCTTCGGTGACATCGACAAAGCGTAACGTGCCGGACGGAATCAGCTCGTTGCGAAAAAGGCGATGACCCGGCGGCGAGCGGGCATCGATCGCCGCGCCGGCCGTCTCCGGTTCGAGCTGTTTGCCCTGCAGGACGAAAATATCGAGATCGTCGTCGCCGTCATAGTCCAACAGGGCGATACCGGCGCCCATGATCTCCGGCATATAGTACTGGCCGGTCGCCCCGGAATCGTGTTTGAAAACCAGACCCGACGCCCGGGCCATATCCTGGAAAACCGGTGCGATGGAGCGATTGGATTTCGTGGCTGATTTGTCGTTGCCCTCGCAACCGGCACCAGTCATGGCGCACAGACAGGCAATGGGAATAGCTGCGTGGCGACGCCATTTGCCAAACGCACTGAAACGGGCAAAGTACATCGCCGGTATTCTACTGACGTGGCACGCCGTGTCGACGACTTGTGTCTCTTGGTTATCCGGTGCTGTGGGAGCGGCTTCCAGCCGGGATCGTTCGTCGCCAATAGAAAAGGCCAGACCGCGTAGCGGTCTGGCCCGATCATGTAGTCGCCAGAAGGAGCTTAGGCGACTTTTTTGCGACGAAAGCCCATCAGACCCAACAGGCCCGAGCCCATCAGCAGGATTGCGCCTGGGATCGGAACAAGGTTGAAATACGCATCGTCCAGGCGTGGCGCACCGCCACCATTTTGGCCAACCTGGAACCGCACCGTGTCCGTGCCCGCTGGCGCGACGCCCATAACACTAAGCAGGGTCCAGGTGTCGAGCGGACCGCCCTGGGCAAGAACGTCAACAAAAGTGTCGAGGATATTGCCGCCACCGAAAAATATGATCAGGAGTTCGGCCTGACCGTTATCTCTAAGGACGTCACCATTGTTCGGGTCCAGCGCCCAAACGCTGCCTGAGTATGTTTGACCCTCAGACGCCGCGAAATCCTGATACGCGCCGGAACCGCCGAAACCTTTCAAAACGACGCTTCCGTCATGTGCGCCCGGGTTACCCGAACCACTGATAGGTTCTCCGCCGCTTGGGCACGGACCAACAACGGGAGCGGGCTCGCACTGGATACGGAACGCGTTGCCGAACGATGTCCAACCGTTGCCTGCGCCGGGAACCTCGACGCCTCCAAACGCTGGATCTTCAAAACTCGGATTGCTGAGCAGATTGGCCGATGCGGTCGATGCGATCAACGCACTTGCCACGATCCCGAGCAATACCCGGAAATACTTGTTAGTCATTGGTGTCTCCCCCTCAAGGAAATCGAATTTTGTAATTCTGCCAAGTGTTTATATGTGGACCTGACAACGCTGTCAATAGTGCATTGCAGCACAATATGTCATTTCTGTTTTATGTGAAATCATCGGGGTGTCTTGGCCCCAATTCCGGTCAGCTCTAACGGCCGTTAGCCGGTGAAATACAGCCACACTGCGGCGATCACCAGCAGGACCAGCACGCTGATGGTCGCGTCACGCTTGCGCCACTGCTCGTCGCCATCGTGGGCCGGGCCTTCCAGCGTGTCGTAGGTCAGGTTGGTGATATGCGCGTGATCCGGTGCCGGTGCGGTGAGACTGGCGATGACCAGGGTCAGGCAGGACACCACGAACAGGAAGAT
>Ga0224508_10004872_pt1 | contig 10898 bp, 9 predicted proteins | sample SF_Jan12_sed_USG_4_FD_170157 | JGI IMG/M metagenome (GOLD analysis project Ga0224508, IMG submission 170157) | Sediment microbial communities from San Francisco Bay, California, United States - SF_Jan12_sed_USGS_21 | ecosystem: Environmental > Aquatic > Marine > Sediment | place: USA: California... | reverse complement strand
ACGCGCCCACCGTGTAGAGCGGACGGCCCTTGGTGTCCTCGAACAGCTGGTAGTGCACCCCGAGGTCATCGAAGTGCAGCGGCGCCCACAGGAAGAACAGCCCGAAGTCGCGGGGCAGCGCCGGCGCGCCCCGGTTGTCGCCGCCGGCCAGAGGGCGGATGCCCCAGCTGCGGTCCTTGGTGCCGGGCATGTCGGTGCCGCCGAAGCGCACCTCGTCGTCGCCGTAGCGAAGTGTTCCCGACCAGTGCCCCAGCTGGGTGAAGCGGGTGGTGTCCATGATCCGCCGCAGGTCGCGGGTCCAGGTGTGGCGGGGCTCCTCGATGTTGGCGGTTCGACCCTCGAAGGTGAGGTCCGCCGTCCAGCCCGTGTCGTTGTCGTCGAGCACGATGCGACACGACCGCATGGGTTCGACGATCTCGAGCCGGAAGGGCCCGATGGTCATGTCGCTGGGCTCGTCGCCGGCCCGGGTCGAGGCGTGGAAGGCGTGCTGGACACCATCGACCACGAAGCTGATGCCGCAGTCGCGGATGTCCAGGTGCGGGTAGTAGGCGGTGCCGATGCCCAGGTAGGTGTCGCCCGCCTGCGAGTAGCCGTTGAACCAGTAGCGCTCGTACACGTCCTTGTCGCTCGACGCCGGCATGGCGATGGGATCGGGCGTCTGGTGGATCGGGTAGTCGTCGAAGAGGCTCAGCATGGGTGCATCATGGCCCACGGCCGAGCCCGGCACCCGCCCGCTAAGTTCCCGGCCAGCCGATCTCCACCGGGGGTGCCATGTCCACCACTGATCTGCCCGAGCTGGGCTTCTACGCCCTGGCCGGCCATGCCCCGTCGTCTCACGCCATCGTCGACGAGGTGCGAGCCGGTGAGGCCATGGGCCTGGGCACGGCGTTCATCTCCGAGCGCTTCAACAAGAAGGAGGCGGCCACCCTGTGCGGCGCAGCCGGCGCGGTGACCGAGCGCATCACCATCGCCACCGGCGCCACCAACCACAACACCCGTCACGTCATGGTCACCGCCGGCATCGCCCGCACCATGCAGAGCCTGACCGGCGGGCGGTTCGTGCTGGGCCTGGGCCGGGGGGTCGAGTTGGTGCAGCAGGCCTACGGCATGAGCACCATCACCACGGCGCAGATGGAGGATGTCGTGGGGCTGCTGCGGCGACTGTTCCGGGGCGAGTCGATCCTGGGTCACGACGGTCCGGCCGGGTCGTTCCCGTACCTGAGTCTCGATCCCGACCTCGACGAGCACCTGCCCATGAACCTGGTGGCCTTCGGCCCCAACAGTCTGGCCCTGGGCGGCCGCTGCTTCGACGAGGTGATCCTGCACACCTACTTCACCGACGAGACCACGGCCCGCTGCGTGCAGACGGTGAAGACCGCGGCCGAGCAGGCCGGCCGCGACCCCGACCAGGTGCGGGTGTGGTCGTGCTTCGCCACCATCGGCGACCACCTGCCCGAGGAGCGCCGGCTGCTGAAGTCGGTCGGGCGCCTGGCCACCTATCTTCAGGGCTACGGCGACCTGCTGGTGCAGACCAACCGCTGGGATCCGGCCGTGCTCGAGCGGTTCCGGGCCGACCCGCTGGTGGCCGGGTTCGGCGGCGGCATCGACACGTCGGCCACCACGGCCGAGCTCGAGCACGTGGCCGAGCTGCTTCCCGACGACTGGCTGGCCCCGTCGGCCACCGGTTCGCCGGCCGAGTGCGTGGCCGCCATCCGGGGCCAGTTCGACCTCGGGTGCGATGCCGTGATCCTGCACGGTGCCACCCCGACCGAGCTCGAACCCATCGTCGCCGAGTACCGGACCGCCTGAGCGTGCCCGACCTCGAGCCCACCGATGTGCCCGACATCGATCGGTGGGACCGGCTGCTCGACGGGCGGGTGGCGGTGGTGACGGGTGGCGGCGTCGGCATCGGTGGCGCCATCGCCCGGCTGTTCGCCGAGCACGGCGCCGTGGTCGAGGTGGCCGAGATCGACCCCGAGCGCGCCGAGTCCGCCATCGCCGACATCGAAGCGGCGGGCGGCACGGCCCGGGCCCACGTGGTCGACGTGCGCCGAGCCGACGACGTCGACCAGCTGCGGGACGCGGTGCTGGACGCGCACGGTGGCGTCGACGTGGTGGTGAACAACGTGGGCGACTATCGGCCGCTCGTGCGGTTCCGTGCGTCGTCGCCCGAGTCGTGGCAGGAGATGTACGACGTCAACCTCGGCCACGTGCTGCTCGTGACCCGGGCCTTCCTCGATCCCCTGATCGATCGGGGTGGCGGGTCGATCGTCAACGTGCACTCGGTCGAAGGCATGCGGGGGTTCCCGGGCGAGCCGGTGTACGCAGCCATGAAGGCGGCGGTGGCCCACTTCACCACCTCCCTCGCCGTGGCCGAGGGTCGCCACGGAATCCGGGTGAACGGCATCGGCACCGACCTGACCCAGACGCCCCAGGTCGACTACCGCACCGGCTACGAAGACGACGATGACCTGTGGGAGTCGTGGGCGCCGGTGGGGCGGCTGGGCTGGCCCGACGATCAGGCCCGGGTGGCGCTGTTCCTGGCCAGCGACCTGAGCGCGTTCGTCACCGGCCACAACATTCCCGTCGACGGGGGCTCATTGGCCGGCGGCGGCTGGTTCTGGTCGCCCACCGACCGGCGCTTCGTGAACCGGCCCCGCCGACTCTGAGCGAGCGGGCCCCGCCCTCAGGCGATGACCTGCACCACACCCGTGGTCGGATCGACCTCGATCATTGCCCCGTCTGTGATGTCCACGGTCGCCCCGGCCGCGCCGACCACCGCCGGCAGGCCGAACTCGCGGGCGACGATGGCGGCGTGACACATCGGCCCGCCCGATTCGACGACGAGCGCACCGAGGAGGGGGATGATCGAGTTGTAGCTGGGCCCGGTGAACGGCACCACCAGCACGTCGCCCGGTTCGAGGCGGTCGAGGGCCTCGTCGGCCGTGGCCGCCACTCGGGCCCGACCCCGGTACGGCTCGGTGCCGATCCCGCTGCCCGACAGGCCTGGGTCGTCGGCGTTGCTCGAAAGCCCCTCGGCCTCGAGCATGGTCATCATCGCGGTGGTCGCTCGGGCCAAGGGTGCGGGGAAGGCGTCGAGCGGCGGGGGACCCTCGGGCTTGCCCAACATGTCGGGTGGGTGGGCCGCCTCTATGGCATCGCGCTCGGCGAACCGGGCGGCCACCTCGTCGGCGTCGGGACCACGGCCGTGCAGCAGTAGCGAGCGGAGCTCGTCCATCTCGAGGTCGACGGCGTGATCGGCGCGCCGCAGCCCACCCCGATCGGCGAGCCGGTGCCCGGCCTCGAGCACGGCGCGCCGGAGCAGCCCGCCCGACCAGTTCCAGCGAATGCCGACGTTGTCGTCGCGCTGGCGCATGCCGTAGCGGGCCTCGGCCAACAGCTCGTCGAAGAGCGGCTGCTCGGCCGCCGGCACCTGCCGGCGGACCTCGCTCGCATCGGGTGCGTCCGTGTCGGCGGCCGCCGGGTCGATGGCGGCCAGCAGTGCTGCCAGCTGGAGCTCGGGGCGCTCGGCGAGCGTGGGCTTGTCGATGTCGTCGGTGGTGACGAGACGCCACCCGTGGAGGTCGAGCCACTGGTCGATCGCTGCACCGACCGCGGGCCCGAGGGCGCGGATCTCTGCGATGGACGCCGGGGTGTCGCTTGCCGCTGCCAGTCCGCGGGCGACCGGAGCCAGCAGCTCGGCCGTCTCGGTGGTGGCGCGTGATGCGCCCGCCAACAGCGCGGTGGCGGTGTCGTCGTCGATGCCCCACCGGCGGCAGTGCGCGAGGTAGTCGCCGGTCGGAACCATGTCGCCCCCGTGGGTCTCCATGTTGAGGCCGGCCTGGGTGATGAAGTGCGCCGCGACCGATGTGATGTGGTCGACCAGCTCGCTGTTGTCGAGCGAGCCGGGGTCGACGCGTTGGAGCTCGAGGTTGGCGGCCACGACCTCGGCCCGATCGTGGTCGAACCAGCGGTCGACCTCGGCGCGCCAACGCTTCTGCTCCCAGGCCGAGCGGGCGGCTCGGTTGCGGCGCCGCATCTCGGGGTGCAGGCGGGCGATGAGCCACATGATCGGGGTGGGCGGCGCGGCCGAGGGCTTGTCTCCCTCACCGATGGGGACCGGGCGCATGTACACGCAGCCGTGGACGTACTCGACCCGGATGTACTCGAGGGGGAGCCCGTAGCCGGCCATCAGTTCGCGGGTGCTGTCCTCGATCGTGGACTTCAACCCGCGACGGACGAGCCGCGAGAACGGTCGCCGGCCCCGGTGGGTGGCGTCGAGCTCCCACTCACCGGGGCCCGGTGGTTCGAAGGTCAGGTCCGTCGTCACGTCGGTGTCCATGTCCCGCGTCCCTCTCAGTGGTGGTGCTGGGGTCGACTGTATTGGCGAGAGTGTGCTATTGTCAATATTCATTCGCCTCACCAATCCGTCTGGGGGCTCCGTGGACGAAAATACGACTCGCACCTACGTCTCGCCCCTGCGGGACGAACAGGCCCGCCAGACCCAGGAGCGCATCCTCGACGGGGTCACCGAACTGCTGCGCGATCACCGAGCCGACGAGATCACCACCCGCCAGATCGCCGACCGGGCCGGCGTGTCCGCGCCCACCGTCTATCGGCACTTCCCTGACCGGGCCGCCCTGATCGAGGGGGTTGCGGCGCGATTGACCGAGCTGGGTCGCACCGTTGGTCACGATCCATCGTTCACCGATCTCGGAGGCGCCGCCGACGACATCCAGTCGATGTTCCGGGCGGCCGACACGCACCCGGTCGAGGCCACCGCCGATGCGCTGCTCAACGCCGATCCCCGACGCTACGGCACGGCGACCAGAGAGCGCTCCGAGGATCTACGGGCTGCGGTGGCTGCAGCGTTTCCCGCGATGGACGACCACGAGGTCACCTGCCTCGCCGGGCTGCTCCGCTGCATCGGCTCGAGCCAGACCTGGCTGCGCATGCGTGAGGAGTTCGGGGTCGATGGCGCGCAGTCCGGGCCGCTCATGGTGTGGGCGTTCGAGACACTCGTGGCCGAAGCCCGACGGGGCACGATGCCAGTCGGGTAGCGAAGCGACTCGGGCTCAGGCGGCCCGGTAGACGAGCCCGTCGCCGCTCTCGACCGACAGCTCCAGCTGGTCGCCATCGAGGGCGACGGTCATGGGCTGGCCCAGCACGGCCAGGATCTGGTTGGCCTGGGTGGTGGTCGCCTCGTCACATGCCCGGCGGGTCTGGGCCAGGGGGCCGACGGTGAGGACATCACCGTCGAGCTCGTACGTGCCGTTGAAGCGGTTGCAGCCGTCGGTTCCGGTGATCTCGCCGCTGTCCTCGAGCAGCAGGTCGATCTCGAGGCCGGCCAGGACCGAGCTCACCGAGTCATCGCCGGCCACCAGCGACTCGAGCAGCCAGGTGGTGCCGACCAGCTCGGCGTCGTCCATGGGAGCCTCCTCGCTGAAGCTGAGCTCGACGGTCGCACCGGTGAGCACCAGCGTGTCGCCGTCGACGGTCGCCGCGTCGACCTGCCCGAGGGCGGTCAGATACGTCGACTCGAGTTCCATGGCGGCCGGAGGGTCGCACGCCATCTCGGTGACGGCGAAGCCCTCGAACACCATGTCGCCATCGGTGGCGATGGTGCCGCTGTAGCCGTTGCACGCGGCGGTGCCCGAAACCTCACCATCGGCGACGGTGAGGGTGACCGGATGGGTGTCGAGCAGCCCAACGGTGTTGCCATCGACGGTGGCTGCGGTGAGCTGCCAGGTGCCGGCGCCGATCACGGTGGCGGCGTCGGCGCTGCGACCGTCGTCGGTGCCAGCGCTGTCGTCGTCGTCGGATGAGCACGCCGCGGCCACCAGGCCAACAGCAAGGAGAGCGGACAGGAGACGCATCGGGGTTCGCATATCACTGAGACGACCACAGGGTCCCAACTGGTTCCCGTGCCGTCTGCCGCAATCTTGTCAGAGCACGGCTCGGCCGAGGGCCACCACCGCGGCGCTGGCCGACAGCACGAGGATCACCGAGCGGGTGTAGCCGCGGTCGAGGATGCGGGTGAAGGGCTTCGACACGGCGAACCCGGCCAGGGTGCCGGGAAGCAGGGCCAGCCCGGCCACCAGGTCGTCTCCGTCGAATCGTCCGAACAGGCTCAGGGTCGCCAGCGACAACACGATGCCGATGGTGAAGAACCGGGCCAGGGTGCTGCGCACCACCGGACCATCAGACGACTGCATCACCAGCGCGATCGGCGGCCCGCCTATCGCGATCGAGGTGGCCGTGAAGCCGGCTCCGAATCCGCCGGCGAACAGACTGCGGGGTGTGACCCGCACGTGCAGGCCCGAGGCCGACAAGGCCACAACGGTGAGCACGGTGATGGCGAAGAACCATCGCAGAGCGTCGCCGCTCAGCGCGACCAGCACGGCGGCGCCGGCCACGTTGCCAGGGACCCGGCCGGCGAGCGCCGGCCACACTCGGTTCCAGTCGCCGTCGCCCTTCTCGCGGGCGACCATGGCGAGGTTCACGGCCAGGGCCGAGATGAGGGCGGGGCCGGGCACCAGGTCGGGGTCGATCAGCACCAGGAAGGGCGCGGCGAACATGTTGCCGCCAAAGCCCGCCGCTCCCTGCACGATCGAACCGACCAGCAGCACCAGGTTGGCCCACAGCCAGTCCACCGCCGGCAGAGTACCGGCGGGCACCCTGGGGGCCGTGGGGAGGGTTGTGCCAGGATGGCCCGATGCCGGGTCCGGTGCCGCTTCCCCGCTCCATCGACGGCCTCGGTCGCGACTGGTTCCAGGCTGCCCTCGGCACTGCGCACGCTGGCACCGAGGTGGCTGGGGCCCAGGTGCTCGACGTGCTGGGCGGTTCTCTCACCAAGATCCGGGTCAGGCTCGACTACCGGTCGAACCCGGCCGACCTCCCCAGCTCGGTCTACGTCAAGGCGGCCTTCGAAGACCACGGCATCCCGGTGTCGGTGCGCTCCGAGGCGCTTTTCTACGACCGGGCTCGGCCCCTGGTCGAGCTCGAAGCGCCCCGCTGCCTCCACGCCGGCCACGACGACGAGCACGGCGTCATCGTGCTCGAGGACCTCGAGCAGCGGGGCTGCGTCATGTCTGATCCGACCCGATCGTGGACGCCCGACACGGTGGCCGACGGCCTGGGCCAGCTGTCCAGCCTGCACGCGCGCTGGTGGGGCGAGGGTCGGGTGCCGGGCATCCCGCCCCTCGAGGGCTCCAACGCGCTGGGGGCCGTCCTGCTCGAGGCCGGCTACTGGGAATCGTGCATCGACGGGCCCACTGGCGTCCACGTGCCGGCCGACTACCGCGACCGCGAAGCGATGGCCCCGTCGATCCGCTCGTTGTGGGACCTCGACGACGCGCCGCCTCGATGCTTCGTGCACGGCGATGCCCACCTCGGCAACACCTACACCGACCCCGACGGTCGGCCCGGCTTCCTCGACTGGGGCGGGGTCACCACCGGCCACTGGGCCCGCGAGGTGTGCTACTTCCTGGCCGGTGCGCTGTCGATCGACGATCGGCGGGCCCACGAACAGGATCTGCTGGCCCACTACCTCGACTCGCTGGCCGGCCATGGCGTGGCCGATCCGCCCCAGCCCGATGTCGCATGGCTCGACTACCGGCGCCACCTCGTCCACGGGTTGTTGTGGTTCCTGTGCCCGACCCCGATGCAACCCGAAGCAGTCATCAACGCCAACGTCGAGCGTTTCGGGGCCGCCGTCACCGACCACGACGTCCGCAGCCTGTTCTGAAGCGGCACCCTCCCCCTGTTTGGCAGCAGGCCGAACGGCGCTCCAACATTGGCTGCTCCGACGGGTCGACGACAGGTGTGCAGATGAGCGACGAGGACACGATCGAGATCGCGGGACTCCAGGTGGGCCGGCCGCTGGCCACCTTCATCGACGAGCAGGCCCTGTCGGGTACGGGCGTGGATCGCGATGCCTTCTGGGCCGGCCTGGCCGACGTGGTGACCACCTTCGGGCCCCGCAACCGCGAACTGCTCGAGGTGCGGGCCTCGATGCAGGCCGCCATCGACGACTGGCACCGGGCCCGCGCCGGCCAGCCCCACGACGCCGTCGCCTACCGTGCCTTCCTCGAGGAGCTCGGCTACCTGGTGCCCGAGGGCCCCGCGTTCGGGGTCGACACCACAGGCGTCGACCCCGAGATCGCCACCATCTTCGGGCCCCAGCTGGTGGTGCCGGTGATGAACGCCCGGTATGCGCTCAACGCGGCCAATGCCCGCTGGGGCTCGCTGTACGACGCCCTGTACGGCACCGATGCGTTGGGTGATCTGCCCGAGCCCGGCCCCTACGACCCGGCGCGAGGCGAGCGGGTCATCGCCTGGGCCCGGCGCTTCCTCGACGACACCGCACCCCTCGACGGTGCCTCGCATGCCGACGCCACCGCCTACCGCGTCGCCGACGGAGCGCTGGTGGTCGACACCACCGGCGGGCCGCACGGGTTGGCCGATCCGTCGCTGTTCGCCGGCTACCAGGGTGACCCGTCGACGCCGTCAGCCGTGCTGTTGCGCCACCACGGGCTGCACATCGAGATCGTGGTCGACCGCGATCATCCGGTGGGTCGCGACGACACCGCCGGCGTGGCCGACGTGCTGCTCGAGGCGGCCGTCACCACCATCATGGACTGCGAGGACTCGGTCGCCGCTGTCGACGCCGAGGACAAGGCCCTCGCCTACGCCAACTGGCTGGGCCTGATGAACCGGACCCTCACCGAACAGGTCACCAAGGGCGACGACTCGTTCACTCGATCACTGGCCGACGACCGCACCTACATCGCCCCCGACGGGGGAGCGGTCACCGTGTCGGGTCGGTCGCTCATGCTGGTGCGCAACGTCGGCCACCTGATGACCACCCCGGCGGTTCTCGACGCCGACGGCAACGAGGTGCCCGAGGGCCTGCTCGATGCCGTGGTGACGGTGTTGTGCGCCATGCATGATCTGGCCCACGACGGGGGCAACAGCGCCACCGGCTCGGTGTACGTGGTGAAGCCGAAGATGCACGGGCCCGACGAGGTGGCCTTCACTGACACCGTCTTCACCCGCGTCGAGCAGCTGCTGGGGCTGCCAGCCGACACCGTGAAGATCGGCATCATGGACGAGGAACGCCGCACCACGGTCAACCTGGCCGAGTGCATTCGGGCCGCCAAGAGCCGTGTGGCCTTCATCAACACCGGGTTCCTCGACCGCACCGGTGACGAGATCCACACCTCGATGGCGGCCGGGCCCATGGTGCGCAAGGCCGACATGAAGGCCCAGCGCTGGATCAACGCCTACGAGGACTGGAACGTCGACACCGGCCTGGCCTGCGGCCTGCGCGGTCGGGCTCAGATCGGCAAGGGCATGTGGGCCGCCCCCGACCTGATGGCCGACATGCTGGAGCAGAAGATCGGCCACCCCCGCGCTGGGGCCAACTGCGCCTGGGTGCCCTCACCCACCGCCGCAACGTTGCACGCCACCCACTACCACCAGGTCGACGTGGGCGCCCGCCAGGACGAGCTGGCCGTAGGGGGTCGCCGGGCCACCCTCGAAGACCTGCTGGCCATCCCGCTGGCCCCATCGACCGACTGGGGCGACGACGACATCCAGGCCGAGCTCGACAACAACGCCCAGGGCATCCTGGGCTACGTCGTGCGTTGGGTCGACCAGGGCGTGGGCTGCTCGAAGGTGCCCGACATCAACGACGTCGGGCTCATGGAGGACCGGGCCACGTGTCGCATCTCGAGCCAGCACATCGCCAACTGGTTGCACCACGGCGTGGTCGACCACGACCGGGTGATGGCCACCATGCAGAAGATGGCGGCGGTGGTCGACCGCCAGAACGCCGACGATCCCGAGTACACGGCGATGGCGCCGGGCTTCGACGGCCCGGCGTTCAAGGCGGCGTGCGATCTGGTGCTGTCGGGGGTCGAGCAGCCGTCGGGTTACACCGAGCCGATCCTGCACGCCCGCCGGCGCGAGGCCAAGGTGGCCGGCTAGGGGCCATCGACGTTCACAGCACCCGGCCCGCGACGGCGTCGAGTCGGGCCCTGGCGTCGGGGTCGATGGCGTCGGGGGCGGTGAGGATGGCGCCGTCGAGGGCCCGGTCGCAGCCATGGGTGCACGGCACGGCCCGTCCGGCCAGCACCGGGGCCAGCGCCGCCACCAACGAACGCCCCCGGTGGGCGTTGTCGGTGAGCACGGCCACGATGTCGGTCACGTCGACGTCGGCCTCGTGAGGGTGCCAGCAGTCGTAGTCGGTCACCATGGCGACGGTGGCGTAGCAGAGCTCGGCCTCGCGCGCGAGCTTGGCCTCGGGCATGTTGGTCATGCCGATCACGTCGCATCCCCAGCTGCGGTACAGGTGCGACTCGGCTCGCGTCGAGAACTGGGGCCCCTCCATGGCCAGGTATGTGCCTCCTCGCACCAGCTCGACGCCGACGGTCTCGCCGGCCTGTTCGAGGGCGTCGTGCAGCCGGCCGCAGGCCGGGTCGGCCAGGGCCACATGGGCGGCGATGCCGGCGTCGAAGAACGTCTTGGTGCGAGCGAACGTGCGGTCGACGAATTGGTCGACGAGCACGAAGGTGCCGGGCGAGAGCTCTTCGCGCAACGAGCCGCAGGCGCTCACTGACACCAGATCGGTGACGCCGGTGCGCTTGAGGGCGTCGATGTTGGCTCTGAAATCGATGGCGCTGGGTGGGATGCGGTGGCCCCGCCCGTGCCGGGGCAGGAAGCGGTATTCGACACCGTCGAGGGTGCCGTGCAACACCTCGTCGGACGGGTGCCCGAACGGCGTCTCGACGGCCACCCACCGGGCGTCCTCGAGGCCGTCGAGGTCGTAGACCCCGCTGCCTCCCACCACACCGATCACCGTCATCTGCGACTCCTTCGTGCGTGGGCGCCAAGGG
>Ga0224508_10004871_pt1 | contig 10898 bp, 11 predicted proteins | sample SF_Jan12_sed_USG_4_FD_170157 | JGI IMG/M metagenome (GOLD analysis project Ga0224508, IMG submission 170157) | Sediment microbial communities from San Francisco Bay, California, United States - SF_Jan12_sed_USGS_21 | ecosystem: Environmental > Aquatic > Marine > Sediment | place: USA... | reverse complement strand
ATATGCAATGAACCTTACCGAACGCGCTCGCGACGGCGAGATGGATCCGGTTGTCGGACGCGATCCGGAAATCCGTCAGATTGTTGATATCCTGATGCGTCGCCGCCAGAACAACCCGATCATGACCGGTGAAGCGGGGGTCGGAAAGACCGCTGTCGTGGAAGGCTTTGCGCAACGTCTGGCGCGCGGAGATGTGCCGCCCCAACTCAAGAATGTCGAACTTCATATGCTTGACATTGGGCTCATGCAGGCGGGAGCAAGCATGAAAGGCGAGTTCGAAAAAAGACTGAAATCCGTAATCGACGAGGTTCAATCAAGTCCAACGCCCATCATTCTTTTCATTGATGAGGCACACACGCTGATCGGCGCTGGAGGCGCAGCGGGGACCGGCGATGCGGCAAATCTCCTGAAGCCAGCCCTTGCAAGGGGCGAACTGCGCACCATCGCGGCAACTACCTGGGCTGAATACAAGCAACATATCGAGCCGGATCCGGCGCTTACCCGGCGCTTTCAGGTGGTCAGTATAGAGGAGCCTGATGAGGAAAACGCAATTCGCATGTGCCGCGGCGTCGCCGCGGTTCTCGAAAAGCACCACAAGGTCGAGATCCTCGACGAGGCCATCGAAGCCTGCGTTATGCTATCGCACCGCTATATTCCGTCACGCCAGTTGCCCGACAAGGCGATCGCCTTACTTGATACCGCCTGCGCGCGCGTTGCGGTGAGCCAACATGCGACGCCCGCCCAGGTCGAAGATCTGGAGCGGAAGCTGTCCGCCCTGGAAATCGAATTGCGGATTGCCGAACGCGAAGCGGAAATTGGGATCGACGCGGCTGAGCGGATCGCCGAGGCAAAGGATTCGCTTGCCAATACCGAGACCGAACTGGAGGCAGCAAATGCCCGTTGGGACAGCGAAAAAGAGGCTGTGGAAAAGATACTCACGCTCCGTGCCAAGCTGAGACGGGCTGGAGAGCCTGTTGACGACACCGGCGAGATGGACGTGCCTGCGCAAGCGGAAGACGACACCGATAGTGAAGAAGTCGAGAGTGACGTTGAGGCCCAGGTCGCACCGGCCGAGACATCCCTGACCGATGAGGAGCGCGAAGAAACACTGGCGGCGCTCCGCGACTCGACGGCGCGGCTGGTAGAAGAGCAGGGCGAGCTTCCGCTCATTCTTCCGTCCGTTGACCGCAATGCCGTGGCCGGGGTCGTTCAGGATTGGACGGGCATTCCAACGGGCCGCATGCTGTCGAGCCAGACCGAGCGGGCATTGAACCTCGCAGGTATCCTGGCGGAACGGGTTGTCGGTCAGGACCACGCGATGGAGATGATTGCCAGTCGCATCCAGACTTCCTCTGCAGGGCTTGGTGCACCCGAGAAACCTGTCGGCGTCTTTCTTCTTTGCGGCCCGTCGGGTGTCGGCAAGACCGAAACTGCGTTGGCGCTGACCGAGACGCTGTATGGCGGCGAACAGAACCTCATTTCGATTAACATGAGCGAGTTTCAAGAGGCGCATACGGTCTCGACACTCAAGGGCGCTCCGCCTGGCTACGTAGGCTACGGAAAAGGTGGCATCCTGACCGAAGCAGTGAGGCGGAGGCCGTATTCGGTCGTTCTGTTGGATGAAGTCGAGAAGGCGCATCCTGATGTCCACGAGATTTTCTTTCAGGTCTTCGACAAAGGAATGATGGACGACAGCGAAGGGCGGCGGATCGATTTTAAGAACACGCTGATCCTTTTGACGTCGAACGTCGGCTCGGACGAGATCATGGCAATGACTGACAATGGCAACAAAACCGTTGATCAGGATGATCTATCTGCCGCGCTTCGCGAGCCGCTTCTCGGCGTGTTCCCCGCCGCGCTTCTGGGACGTTTGGTAACGATCCCCTATTATCCGCTTTCGGACGTGATGATCGAAGCCATAGCGGGTCACAAACTGCGCGGCATTGCCGATCGCCTTTTGACCGGTCACGACGCGGAGCTGGTGATTGGCGACGGCCTGATGGATTTGATAAAGGCGCGCTGCACCGAGATTGAATCCGGCGGGCGCATGATCGATGCGATCCTGACGAACACACTGCTGCCCGAGCTCAGCCGTCAGATTTTGAATAGGCAACTAGAGGGCGCCGAATTGTCTCGGGTGACCGTGTCGGGCGGTGACGGTGGTTTTGAGTATGAATTCAGCTAACAGCGCCAGAAAACCAACAAAGGACAACAACAAAATGGCGAAACGGTTTTTAGGGGTCCTGCCGGGCGCATTGGCTTTGGTGATTGGGATTTGCCCCTGGGCGATTGCGCAGGAAAGCAAGCAATTGACCGTTGAGATAAACAAATTCGAAGCGGCCGACGAAGGGACTTGCCGAGCGTTTTTTTTGTTCCGGAACGATACTGGGCAAACATTTGAAGAATTCGAGCTGTCGATTGCCGTCCTCGACACGTCCGGCGTGATCGATCGCCTACTATCCGTCGACGCTGCGCCCTTGCCGGTGGCGCGCACGACACTGAAACTCTTCGAGATACCCGAGATCGGCTGCGACGCGATCTCGGAGTTGATCGTCCATGACATCCCCGCCTGCAAACCCGAGAATGCCGAGTCTATGGACTGCTATGCAATCGTGGATTGGGTTAGCCGCACCCGCGTGCGATTGGGACCGTAACCGATGGAAGCGATGCGACTGTCGCTCACGGGGGCCGGATTTCCGATCCTTTTGGTTCTAGGGGTACTTTCACTGATCTCGATTGCGGCGATTGTTGTAAAGGCGATCGCACTGGCGCCGGTGCTGAAAGGAAAGGAGCGCCGCAAGGAGGCCTTGAACCTGATGCGTGGCGGAGATACCGGGGGTGCCAAACGGCACCTAGGCGCGGCCACAAATGACGCGGATCGAATTGCCCTTTTCGGCATCGAACGACTGCATAATAGCAGTGCAAACGGTCTAGAAAAAGCGCTTGCCATCGAAGGAAACGCTGTTTCGGCCGGATACTTCAGAAACATCCGACTTATCGAAACTATTGCGATGGTCAGCCCGCTTCTTGGCCTTCTCGGAACGGTGCTTGGAATGATCCAGGCCTTTCGCGATCTGGAAATGGCGGAAGGATCGGCCAACGCCGCGCTTCTGGCGGGCGGTATCTGGCAGGCTCTCCTGACAACGGCAGCGGGCCTGACGGTGGCTTTGCCCGCCGCTGCCGGAGCCGCGCTTCTTGCGTCGCGCGCGGAAGCGGCAACAACCGAGATCGAGGGCGTCATTGACGAGCTCGTCTTAATCGCCGCCGCCGACGCCGCCGATCCATGAGACTTGCTCGCCCAGCGAGAGCGTTGCCGATCATCTCGATCATTCCGCTGGTCGATGTGCTTTTGATCCTGTTGGTCTTTTTCCTGGTTACATCGACTTTCCTCGACCTGGACATGATCCCGCTTTCCAAACAGCAGGATGCCGCGGTTAGTCCCTCGCAAGAAACCGGCGCACGAACAATGCTGGCAAGAATCGTTCCGGGCGGAGACCTCATCGCCGCCGGACAACGTGTGCCTGCACAGGAAATATCGGACTACTTCACCGCCGAGCAGGCGTCCTTTGCCGATGTGCAGCTTTTGTTGATGCCATCGCCGCGGGCAGATGTGCAGGCGCTTGTCCGGGTTCTGGACGCCGCGGCGCAGGCTGGGATTACAAACGTCCAGGTCGTCCGGTTCGGAGATGGCGGATGACGCCCCTTCGACGCCCGACCCGAAGAGGGTTCCCTGAAACGATCGTTGCCCTGGTCGATGTTGTCTTCTTTCTCCTGGTTTTTGCACTTTTGATCGGGCGTATGGACGCGACCGCTCCGTTTCGTATCGACCCGCCACACGCAACATCAGGGACCGACATGCCAGGCGGCGGTTTGACCTTGACTGTCTCGGCGGACGCAGATTTCGCGCTCGATGGGCGGTCAATCGTCTTAGATGGCCTGTTGAAAAACATCGGATCCCAGCTTGCGCAGGATCCCGAAACTCGCGTGCGGGTCAATGCGGATGGTGCGCTTGAGCTCCATCACATCCTGCCTCTTGTTGACGACATCACAAGTCTCGGCGCACGCGACGTCGTTCTGGTCGTGACACCCGGGAACTGACCGATGAGCGCATTCCGAAAATGGAGCCTTGGGCTGGGTGCGTCGCTTGCGCTCCATGCCGGATCGGCGTTGCTTTTGTTGCCGTTTCTGGAAGCTCGGCCCTTCGAACAGCAACGCACTGTAATGGCACGGCTCGACATGGAAACCTTGACCGTGCCGCAGCAATCTGCCGAACAGATGCGCCCCCGGTCAGAAAGCGCGCGCCAAGGGCACGCAGACGCCTCCGCCGCAGGATTTGGTCAGATCCCGACAAGCCGGGCCGAAAGTGGGTTGCTACCGGCCGAGGTCGCCGCCTTCGTGGACGCGCGCGGCACCGAGACCCCAAACCTCTCTCAACGCGGTAAAGAAGCCGAAACGTCCGAACCACACGGGACCATCGTACGGGTAGCCGCCGCTACGGTCAGTGCTGTCCTCACGCAAGCTCAAGCCAAAGAGGAGCCCGCGATGGCTCGTCCAATTGCGTCGTTTGGGGTCCGCCTGGCTGATGCAAACGCCTTCCACATACGCGACCAACCCAAGAAGATTCAGCCCGACGAAATTGTGCCGGCGGCAGTGCGAAGCGACGCTGCAACTGACCTGGTGCCCATCTCCCCTTTGGCTGCCGATCGAGAACCAGATGCCACAGAGCCGATCGCCCGCCCGCCCGCCTCGACACCGTTGCTCGCCGGCGCGCCGGTTGGCGATAAGCCGTCCGATCTGAGGCCGGATGTCTCTGTGTCTTCCGAGACCGCCCTCCCAAATACAGTTGCCGAGACGATTCCATCCATTGCAGACAGCGCCACAGTCCTTCTCGCTTGGTCCGGAGACTTTTCACTTGAAATCCGACAAAATACCGTTGACGCAGCCGCGGCGCTTCGCGTCGAAAACCCGCAAGCCGACGGGCAGGCTCTTCGCGATGAACTTGCGCGAAAGTTGACCGACGTCCGCTGTTCGAGAGCGCAAACCAGCTATGATCCGACCTCCGGAGCGCTGGAGTTGCGCGGCCACGTAAAGTCGGACGCGGATCGGGACACATTGGTGGCTGCACTTGAATCCGAGTTGGACGGAGCGATCCCCATCCTCGACCGGCTCAATCGTTTGGGCGAACCTCAATGCGAAGTCCTGAATTTCCTCTCAGATATGGAACTGCCACAATCCGTTGAGCAATTCATCAACCCGCTGATTATCGGTGACGATCTACATACGCGGGTCTACAGCTTTCGGGATGGCCAGGCGATGCGCTTCGAGGTCTTCGGTGCCGATTATGACGCTTGGTTCTATCTCGACTACTTCGACGGCGAAGGGCAGGTGCTGCATCTTGCACCCAACTCAAAGATTGCACCGTTCGTCATTCAGGCCAGGCAAAGGCTGGTCTTAGGTGGCGGCGGCGCCGAGGATATCGCCGCGGGCTTGTTCGAACTGCGCGTCAGTCCGCCGTTTGGGCAGGACATCGCGGTCGCCATGGTCGCGAACAGGCAAATTTTTGACCAGGATCGCGACTTGGTCGAACCCGCAGATACCTACCTTGCCGAGGTCGCCCGGCGGGTGCGCGCAATGCGGATGGAATTCGAAGATTTCAAAGGCGAATGGGTGTATCTTTTTGTCGAAACGCAACCCGGCCAATAGGCGCTCAATCCTGTTTCTTCTGGCAATCGGACGCTGAGCTGAACGAGTGCACTGAGAAATCTTGTGCTACTGTTTGCGTGGAGATACGAATCTGTGGGGATCGTAATGCTCAACAGTCCAAGACTTGTGCAACATTCTCGTCTTCTGGCCGCGGCGCAAAACGCGCCGCCGATACGGCGAGGAGAAAGTGGCGGCCCAGTCAAAGTCCTGCAGCAAGCTCTGGTGGACCTTGGTGCGCAGATGCCGGGATCATTTCGCAGCGGAGATTTCGATGGGATTTTCGGCCCGGAAACCGAGCGCGTTCTCCGCGATTTTCAACTCAGGCGTGGCTTGGCATCGGATGGTGTGGCTGGACGACAGACCTTTACTACATTGGACAATATATTCCAGACCGATGACCCCTTCTTCGGCATTCCGGAAATTGAACACGCAAAGCTGATCGCGCAAATGCTGGGTCCGCCGGAATTGCGACCTTTCGCATGCACGACTACAAGATAGGCGGCATGAGCGATGCAGATACTACAGACGTCAGCCCGCATATTCCTCGATCGCAAGGGTGCATCGCCTGCTGCCAAGGCGACAAAGGGCGCCATGTTTTTCCATCTCACAAAAGGTTTCGACACCAATCCCAAGAACATGAAGGATGCCATTTCCTTCGTGGGAAACGTGGAGGCTATCACTAACAAGAAAGAATTTGAGGACTTTCGCTTCGGCTTCATCCAACTGATGCAGCTTGTAGAATACCAGGTCATATATCTCGGAAGGACGCCGGGCGATGGGCAAGTCACCATTCAGGTATCCACCAATCTTTTGCTGGACAGCAAACCGAGCATCCAACCATTTACCTCCATCGACAATGGCCAGTTAATTGATGTGCCTTTTCAACAGGCGAAGCGAATAACCGCTAACTTTGGCGATCATCCGTCTTCAAAGGTGAAACTGGACCTGACCAATCTTCGAACCGCTGCAAACATGTTCCTGTTTCGGTTTCTGGACCATCGACTTGCCGTGACCGCGCTGGTCGCGGAGGATCCGCAGGGCAAACGTCAGATCCTTGCCCACATGACATGGTTACTGAAGTACAGAGTTGAGGTGGTTTGGCGAAAGGGCGCGCCGGTTGTCACGCAGAATTCTTCCGCTCTGACCGCTCCTAATTCCCAGCTAGGCCCTCCAACAGGAGCTGCTGCAAGCAAAATCACGCAAGGCGCTCCTCCACACTACAATGCCGAAGTTCAGGCGCGGATAGACAAAGTCGTTGCAAACATTTCACCAGGACGAAAAGACGAGGATTTTCCCTCCGCGAGTGGGCGTCCACCCGACTTCTTTCTGCCATGAAAACCATCTAAGTGGGCACACCCACTTTCTTTAATATCCTTTTGAAATCAAATAGTAAGTGGCTAATTCTAATTTATAAACAACTCTGTTTTGCTAGTATAGCATTCTCTCGCTAGGTTCGGGAATAATGTGGCACCGGCTCCAATTTGGGCTGCGCTCTAGGGTGCGTGCCTGATGAACAAAGAGTGGCTAGGACTTTTGACTTTCAATCTACCATTCCTGTCGAAGTCGCTATCGGCGTTAAAGCTTATGGCTGGACGCTTATCGAGTGCTGCCATCATGCGATCATGATCATTCAGGACCGCGCGCAGCCGCGACCGCAACTCTTTGAGTTTGGCGGCCTTGTGATATCCGTGAACTCCGTGGACGACTTTCGGAACAAGCACGGTGTAACCGAGATAGCGGAGCGTGTAGGCCGTGGGCCAGAGCAGCATTTGCACATCGCCTTCTTTCCCGTTAAAGGCGCTTTCTGCTTCGCTTGAGCCTGTTGTCACGCAGAATAGAACTTTCTTCCCCAGGCAAAGTCCGTTGTCAAACCTATGTTCGACGCTGTGCATAGCACCGTGTGCAAGGACCCTGTCGAACCAGCCCTTCAGCATGGCTGGTGGTGCGAACCACCACAGCGGAAAATGAAAAACAACCCGGTCTGCGCGACGCAGCTTGTCGATCTCAGAGGACACGACCATTGGAAGCTCATCTGCTTCAGTGGCGGCTTTCTGGGCTTTGAGGGGGTCAAAAGCGCTGCTCGTTGCGCTGCGCCGATAATGCCGTGCGGCCTCGACCGGGTCGAATTCCATTGCTGCTAAATCGGACCACAAAACGGTGTGCCCAAGTGCCTTGGAAGCCTTCTCTGTGGCAGCAGCCCACGCACCATTGAAGGAAAGCCGATCAGGGTGCGCCAGAACGATAAGAGTTGTTGTCAATATCAATATTCCTCGGCAAACCGCGTGGTTCTGCAAAACTTAACCTGAGCGGGGCAGCTCATACAGTGCAAAGGTCCGCTTCTTCCGCTTAGCTTCCGGCGTTGGTTGTAGGTGTAGCGAATGCCCGCTTTTTGCCCAAACGAGAGTGTCGAATCAAGCGCGGCGAGTTGTTTGGACTTGTTTGCAAGCGGGACTCCCGTGCGAACGCTAGCCGCGGTCCACTAGGCATTTTCAGAAAAAATTGCTCACCGTTTGGCTGCGCAATACGAAACGCGCTTTTCCAGATAGGCAAGGATCTCTGAGATCGTGAAGGCCATCGCAAAGAGCACGATCGGAACCGCCCAGAAATGCGACATCAGGAAATTGGCCGAGCAAAGCTCGAACAAGGCGCCGAAACCCACGATCGAAATCAGCAACTGGCCGATGATTACGCCATTGAACGCACGGATGATCCCGATGCGTACGCCGCTTAGGATTTCGAGGCGACGAATCTTTGTCGGGCACCCCGGTGCGCGTTGGACCAATCATGAAAGGCGACGTGATGGAAATTGCGGTCGATGGTCTCGGCAACTTGAAAATCGCGGTCACTTGAAACTCCGCAACTCCAGCGTCAATACCGCCAGCGTTTTTTGATGTGGGAGATTTCTGAGTTCTGCCAGCCGGTTAGGCGGACGAGACTTGAAATAGCTTTTCAACCGTTTTGCGTCGGACTTTCGGTGTTGGCGTCCGATCGACCATGTTGGCGACCTCGTTGAGAATGGGCTCGAGGTCGGTTTCTTGGCCTTTGAACACGACAACTGGGTTCGGCGCATTATGCAGACGAAACACTAGGCGGGCCGGAGTTGACTGATCTTTGCTTCTATTAAGAAACGCACTCAGAAGATCGGTTTGAGCAATGCACATTTTTTCGCGAAATTCTCCGTCCTTTACCAGATAGCCCAAACGGATCTCACCACGCTTCGAGTCGACCTGTATCTGCTTCCGAACACCGACGCGACTGAAATACAAAAGGGCAGCTCCTGAAGCCGCGATAGTCAAGACGGCAAGCGATTCCAGCACGAGCCCCTCTGACTGAGCGTAATTGTCAAAGACCAACAAACCCGAGACGATGGGCAGCACGAATATTGAGGATGCAAACAAAAATGTTGATCCCATTACCCTAAGCAAGATTTCGACGGCGCGCAGTTGTTGCGATGTTTGAGTAGCAGTGACACCCCAGTCACTTCGCACTAATTTCGTTTGAGTTTTTGCTTCGCTTTCTGGAGTGGCGAATGAGCTGTCGGTGGCAACTAACATTTGGCGAGCACTCCTGAACGAAATCACTTAATAAATTCATGACAATCTGGCCCTGAAAAGGGCGACTTGTGGCGCAAATAAGATTGTTTCTTTGAAATTTTCCAAGACTTTGCGGAAGTTTTCCCACGCGAGAAAGTGAAATATAAAATTTTACATCAACCTTACTAATGACACATTAGTATTGATAATGTGTATCAATCGGAGCTTGTATCATTGTGTTCAGTAACGAGTTCTCTGGCTCCGGGTATTGGTTTTAGGCAGGTCCGACGCCTGTAAGTGTTAAAGAGTGAGTGAGTAAATTGACGACAATTTTGGATATCGCAACGCTGGCGGCCCCTTATGTTGCTATTTTTTCGGCCCTTTTGATCCTTTGGGCCGCAAATCTCCGCGACGACCTTGTTGAGAATTTAGTCGGCTGACTTTTTGCGGCCTTACTATTGACTGTCTTCGATCCCAATTTTTGCTAGTGACTTCGACTGCAAAGATTGAACTGCGAACAATGCTGTGGTTCGATTCAAGGACAATTGGGACCGTTTTCAGCCAATTTCAGACACTTGCGCTCCTTGAGCCGAAATAGGAGCCCTCGCCAGAAGTCTTCAATTCGGATTAATAAATTTCAGGTTTGCCCATTGCTGTCGCGTTGGATCCGGACGAGATCATGGCCCGTTACGATCTTTGTCTACTCTTAGATTGTGTTTACGCTGGATTTTGTAAGTTTCGCTCTGTTGTTCGGTGTCGTCTTTCTTGGCGCATCCCTGGCGCCGCTGTTCCGGCTCTTGCAGATTACGCGGACGCGGCACCTGCGGCGCGCATGGCTTTGGCTGTCAATCATGATCGTCGGGTTCATTAAAGGCTACTTAGCGCTGATCGGGCTTTTGCCGCGTAACACAAACCGCGCGCTTGCGAATGTCATTTGTACAGTCCTGGTTATGGGCGGAGTCTTCGTTTTGTCTGTTGCAATCCTAGCCTTGCGAACAGCAATGGATGTTGCCCGACTGGTGCATCTCGAGCAAGAAGTCATCGTTGATCCTCTTACTGGCGTCTACAATCGCCGCTTCTTCACCGAGCAGTTTGATCGCGAGGTCGCGCTGGCGGGGCGGGCAGGGACTGCCCTCAGTCTGCTGGTTATCGACGTCGACCACTTCAAGGCAGTGAACGACACACACGGGCACACGGTCGGAGATCGAGTGCTGGCCGTCATCGCAGCAGTTCTGAGCGAGGGAGTTCGAAAATCGGACATCTTGATTCGATATGGTGGAGAGGAATTCGTTGTCATCGCACCGGCTACCGACAGTGAGGCTACGGCCCAGCTCGCCGGGCGACTTTGCCGGAAAGTTGCTGAGGCTCAAGTCACTTGTTCTGGCGGGACCAAAATCGCGGCAACTGTCAGTATTGGGTTTGCGACCAAGCGTGTAAACGAAACGGCAGAGACGCATTTCATGCGGGCAGATGCCGCCGGCTATGACGCGAAGCTTGCTGGGAGAAACGGCGCCCTATCTGGCGATGTTGGCGACGTTCAACCATCTGCCAAAGTGAGCGTGGCATAGGCTGCGAATAGGCCAGCCAAAACTGACCGGTCCAGAAGCTGGCCACTCATTCGCATTGAGAGCAGAATTCGCACTTGCACGAACCGTCGATGCC
>Ga0224508_10004870_pt1 | contig 10898 bp, 11 predicted proteins | sample SF_Jan12_sed_USG_4_FD_170157 | JGI IMG/M metagenome (GOLD analysis project Ga0224508, IMG submission 170157) | Sediment microbial communities from San Francisco Bay, California, United States - SF_Jan12_sed_USGS_21 | ecosystem: Environmental > Aquatic > Marine > Sediment | place: USA... | reverse complement strand
AACTATGAGTTGTTGTACAGGACCATACAAAAAAGTAAGCTTCTAACGCTGATGGTTTTTTGTATGGTCCTGTACAACAACTCATAGTTGGATTCCAAACTCCCTTCTTTCTCCCGGTAAAGTACTTCCATTATGGTGCGCAGTTGTCCCCTTTTGCGGTCGGGCTTTATCATGGAATCTATTTTATGAGAAAATGTGATCAATCCCGCTCGATCTTGCTTGTTGAGCGTGGTGTTGGCAATCACCAAGCTGGTGTTGATAGCATATTCCAGCAAACTCAAGCCATTGAACGGCATCTTCATAGCCCGACTTTTGTCCACCAAACAGTATACCTGCTGAGATTTTTCGTCCTGATAATGATTTACCATGATCTTCGAACTACGGCTGGTGGCTTTCCAATTTATGCTCTGATAATCATCGCCCCGTACATACTCTTTGATCTGTTCAAATTCAAAACTGTGCCCTAATTTTCTTATTCTCTTTATGCCCAGGGTACCGGTAGCCGCAAATGACTTTAATTCGAAGCTTTTCATTTCGATGATAGAGGGATATACCGATACCTCCTGGTCCTGAGGCAGGGAATATTTACGTTCAACCAGCCCCAACACTGTCCGTAGAAATAAGTTTACCTTACCAAAGGCGTAAAGCCCTCTGGACAACGGTCTCAGTGAATAAACCAATTCCTGTTTTTCATGTGAGGCCATCTTCAATCTGATCTGAAAATCGCGCTTTTGCAGTTGGGCGGGCAGTTCATCAATTACTTTTACGCCTAAGGGAAAGGCATTGGGGTTGTGAAGGTGGATGGTGATCTTATGTTGGTTCCCCAGCGAAAGTACCTTGGGCGCCATTCGCCAACCTTCCATGACCAGTTTTGGATTGAACAGGATGACCACATCGAGCACCACCATTGCACCTCCCAGGATCAGCAGGATCTGCGCAAAGGGAAACAGCTGCGGCACCAAAAAACTAATAATAAAGAGGGCCGCTATAGCTGCAAATAGGGTAAAAAACCGGTAAGTCAGGAATATGTGCCTAAAAAAGCGCATTAACGAGGGACTTCGATCTGTTTTACGATATCGGATATAACATCTTCAACCTGTATACCTTCCATTTCCCGCTCTGCGGTTAAGATGATGCGGTGATTCAATACCGGGTAGGAAACAAACTGGATATCGTCTGGAGTCACAAAATTCCGACTGTTTAGAGCGGCCACCGCTTTGGAGGTTTTCATGATGGCCAAAGATGCCCGCGGCGAGGCGCCTAAATACAGGTCTCCGTTTTCCCGGGTGTTGTGTACGATGGAGGCAATATAATCCAGTAGCTCATCCTTGATCATAACTTTTTCCACCAGGCCCTGGCATCTTTTTAGGTCATCCTTATGGAGCACCGGATCAATGACCGCCTCTCGTTCCAGCTGGAAATTATCCTTAAAGCGCCTGAGGATTTGCTGCTCTTCAGTCAGATTGGGATAGTCCATCTTGATCTTGAATAGAAAACGATCGAGCTGTGCTTCCGGAAGCTTATAGGTGCCCTCCTGGTCAATTGGGTTTTGAGTGGCGATCACCATAAAAGGGAATTCCATTTGATAAGTATGGCCGTCTATGGTTACCTGTCTCTCTTCCATAACCTCAAACAGGGCGGCCTGTGTTTTGGCAGGAGCTCTATTGATCTCATCAATCAAGATTATATTAGAGAAGATGGGGCCTGAATTGAAAGTAAACTCCGATTTCTGCATGTTAAAAACAGAGGTCCCCAGCACATCCGAAGGCATGAGGTCGGGTGTGAATTGGATCCGGGAGAAATCCACGGATATGGTCCTGGACATCAATTTGGTAATTAGTGTTTTGGCTATCCCCGGTACTCCCTCCAGCAGGATGTGTCCTCCCGAAAAAAGTGAGGCCAAAAAAAGATCAATCAACTGATCTTGACCGATTATTACTTTCTGGATCTCCTGTCGGATCTTTTGGGCGTATTCATTGATTTCCTCCAGGCCCGTATTAGGCTCCTGATTAGGGGTTTGTTCTTCCTGCATGGTCATTTACAATTATCATAAAAGTATTCTAAAGCTCTGTTAAATTCGATCAGCAAGTAGTCCGATACCTCCGAGTTTTCCAGCATTCTGGAATGCATGTCGAATATCCTTTTTACATGATCGTGGGCAATCTGGGATTTGGCAATGATCTTTTTGATCAGGGCCTCGTCCAATTGACTGGTATTTAAGTGATAGTGATTTCGTATGTACTCTAAAAACAGTTTCATCTTTAGAAGCCCCAGTTGCTGATGGTTTTGCTGTTGATAATATAGCTCGCCGATGGCCTCCGTAAATTCAATGGAGGTATTCTCATTGGTCTCCATCACGGGGATGATCTTTTGTTTTCGCTTACTGAAAGACAAGATGTAAAGCAGTACCAGAGCCAGAATGATATACCAGGCCCAGCGCAAACTCTGCTGTCCCATAATGTATTGCAAGGGACTATTAAGCCCTCTTTCGCTGTCTCCCTGATAAAGAGCAACCTTGCTGTGTTCATCCCAATAAATATCCGCCGGAGGCAGAAAAGAAAACACTTTCTCTACGTAAGAGAGATTCTCCTGCCTTAGGAGATGAAAATTAGAAAACGCCAAGGGCACGGAGTGCAACAAAACCTGCCCATCTCCATAGGGGATGCTCACAAAATTCGTGAGTGTATCCAGAGTTCCAAGTTTGACGATAGCGCTATCGCATAATAAGCTGTCGTAGTAGTTCCATTGATAACTCTCTATCTGATCCTGAACATAGAATTGAAAACCATAGCCCTCTTTTGACTTTAGAGGGGCATCTTGAAAATTGAGATAGACTTCCTCTTTATCCAGAGTGCTGTAGAAATAATCATAACAAATCTCCTCAGAAATAGTGCTTAAAAGCAGGCTGGGTGGATATTTGCATACGATCAGTGCACTGTTCCCCTGTTCCACGATCTCCAAAAGTTTCCACATATCGTCGTAGCTGTAATAAATATCCTCTCCAATGGCCACATAATTCAAAGGTGAATCCCACTTCTCGACGTTTCGCAGGGGGCTTTTGGATTCTATCAATTCACCGTCCGGATAAAGATCCTTTAAAAGACTGTAAAGAACGGAAGTCCCGTAGGGCTGGACTAAATTATTCTTATAACTCTCTCTCCAACTGAATCGCTTTTTATCGCGGGTGTTCAACAGCCACACCGCCGCCACCATTATGACAAGCACTACTATTACTATAGCTATTAGCTGTTTGCGGTCTTTCACTGATCCGGGATGTTGGAAATGTTATCTAATAAATACTGGAACTTAGGGCTGAGGTGGCCGTAGTTGGAGGCATTTACCTCAAGACCTCCATACCATATGCGATCGAAAGTGGTGGTCAATTGACGAAAGTCCTGATAATGAGGTTTACCGTTCATTTCCCGAACATAATCGCCATTGGTTTTGTCCCGTTTCCAGCGGATCAATTGTTGTTCGTTGAGCCCTTGTATGATCATCAAATAATAAATGCGTATGGCAGTACGGAAATCCTGATCCCGTAAGGCTTTGGCCAGCAATTCCTCAAGGTGCGAACGCGGTATTTCCTCGGTAATAGAGGACAGAGTGAAGTTGTATTCCTTGGTACCGATTTTTACGTTTTGTGGTCGGTAAAACTGCTTGGCGATTAAGTAAACAATAAAAACTGCCAGACCAATAATAACCAGCCACATCAGCACCTGACCGATACCCAGGCTCGGTACCCAATTGAATATGGACGGAGAAGGTAGCGGTTTGGAGGACGGGGATTCCGGCTCCTGCTGGTGCTCAGTGAAATCGATATCCTTTACTTCTTGTCGCCAGGTTTCGCGATCGAAGGTGTGATACTCCGTTATTTCCTGAGCGAGAACGGTCAGGCCTGTCAGGCAGCATGCCATCAGTAGAGAAAAAGTCTTCTTGATCATCTAAGCAGCTCCCCTGAATTTTTTAATTAGCTTATTGAGGTAATTTGCCTCCAGGATCTCCTTAAGACTGAAGTATTGAATACCCAGACCTGAAATCAAGATAGGTATAGTGATGCCGATGGAAAAAATAAACTTGAAGGAGTCCACGTACTGAACCACCTTGCTGGTGGCTGCCTGGTCAAGATTAAAATTCCAACCGATCACTTCTTGATAAAAATCGATCAGCGGCGATTCCACCAATACCACAAAAAGGGCTGTTAGAAAAACCAAACAGGCAAAAAGGCCGTAAATCTTCCAGGCATTAGTAGGAAACGTCGCCCAGCAACGCTCCCAGGATCCAAACAAGCTACGATCCTCATAATAGGAAATAAAAACCATCTGGATCAACAAGGGGGCTATACCAACCAGTACCAAGACCATTAAAATAGTAGGCAGCCAAAATACTGCACTGATCAGTAGTCCTGTGGCCATCGATGATGAGCACTTTGCCGACCAAATTGATTGTAGGAGGTCTCGCCAGCTCAGGCTTTGACGTCTCAAAGAAGCCAATAGCATCTGTAAACTAAAATGGATGATCAATCCCAAAAACAGCATATTGTTTAAAAACATCAACGGTTGAAAACTGTAATCGAAGTATGGGATGGACTCCACCAGGTAAAATATGGTGCCGGCGGCAATTACATTATTGGCTAGAAAAATGGCAGTTATGGTAAACACTAAGCCCATGGCAACTCCCAGGGTCAGGATTTTTTTTAAGTGTTGTTTATAGTAGCCGAATACGTCTTTAAATATCTCCCCAATGGTTTTGATGCGGTCTTCGGCCTGAATAATAAACGGGATTTTAGGGGACAATTCAGGCTTTGACTCCTCCATTAATGCTCCATTCCTTGCAAGTTGGCGAGGGTACCAGACGAAATAATAAAGAATGAACAGTAAGGACATAAAGATGAGTGCTCCCTTGAGCACCTCCGGTGCTTCGGTGAATCTGGTCATGAAGGATTCTATTATGGCGGCAATGACCAGGATTGGGGCTATCCCAATAAACAACTTCAGCCCCTGTGCTGCGCTGATCTGCAACGACTGTAGTCGGGGATAGGTTCCGGGAAATACTAACCCCTTACCCAGTACAATGCCGGCCGCCCCCGCGATCACAATTGAGGATATCTCTAGTGTTCCGTGTAGCCAAATGGTGAGAAAAGATTCCCAGAATAACCCACGTTCTATGAAAAAGTACTGGAATGTTCCTACCATGATCCCATTGTAGACCATAATGGCGATGGTGCCAATGGCCATAAAGATGCCCATTACAAAAGTGCGAAAAGCCACCATTAAATTGTTGAAAGTGATCTGCAGAAACATGTCTAACCCGTTCATGGATTTATACACGGCCATGGGGTCGTCGCTTTCAATATTCTCTATGGTCATGTTTACATAAGTATCCCCTAGTATTACTCGGGCGAATTCCGCATCGTTGATGGACGACAATACCCCAATAGCTACTGAAAATAGGAATACAACCAGTGACAAAAGCAGGTCGCCTCTCTTACGATAGGAAACACTGGGCAGCTCTGTAACCCAGAATTTCATAAAGCGATTTCGCTTCTCCTTCTTGTTCTTATAAATACTGTAAAATACCTTTTGAGCCAGATTATTCAGGTACACCCGAACCGAACGGTTGGGATAGAAAGTGCGGGCATAGCTCAAGTCATTGATGATGCGAATGAACTGATCGCTCAGCTGGTCCGGCTCTCGGCGGGAAGACTTCAGAATCGCTTCAAACTTCTCCCAATTCTCCTTGTTTTGCTCAATAAACTTGGTCTCCCTCATAGAAGTCTGAAATAAAACATTTACCTTTTAAAATGCAAAAAATAGACATTAACACCACCCAGAACGTTACCATCCAGTATGAGCTGGCGGCTTGGTGGGATCGTGTTTTTGCCTACTTCATTGACATGGTGGTGTTATTCGGTTCCATATTCATTATGATCCTTTTCATGGAAGCCTTTTTGCCTCAGATCACCTACCTAATGGTTTTTTTGTTACTATTCTTTTATACCCCCGCTTTCGAAATATTAAACAACGGACAGACCTTAGGAAAGAAAGCCCTGGGGATTAAGGTAGTGAAACTTACCGGGAAAAAACCAACTTTGAAGGACTACGCATTACGGTGGGCTTTCAGAATTTTGGACATATACTTAAGTTCTGGAGTGATTGCCAGTATTCTTATTGGATCTTCCCAAAAAAGTCAGCGGCTGGGTGACTTGGTAGCCAATACCACAGTGATTCGACTTCGACCCAGTTTAGGGGTATCGCTGTCCGATATTATGACCATCAATACCCGGGAACACTACCAGCCGGTGTATCAACAGGCTTCCCGATTTAACGAAAACGAGATCCTGTTAATGAAGGAAGTCCTGGACCGGGTGGCTAAGTACCCCAATGTGGCGCACAAAATGGCCCTGAACAATTTGGTAACTAAAGTAAAGGATCGACTTAGTTTGGATAAAGCTCCTCTTAACAATTCCAAATTTCTGCAAACCGTAATTAAAGATTACGTAGTGCTAACCCGTTAGTCTTTTATAACCCTGGTGTTGGAGATTGAATCGTGCCATCCTACGGCGGTACTACCCAGAAACGAGAATGCTTCAAAAGGAATGAGGCGGCATAAGGTACGTCCTACGATGTTCAAAAGGGTAGGTGTTCCTCCATCTTCCGTAACCACCCTGGATTTGGTGATATATTTACCAATCGTACGACCGGTTGCAGCCTCCATAACGATGTAGTAAAGCAACAACAATAGCACCACGATCAGGGTCCAGGTCACTTGTCCTGCACCGCCATCTTCCATGTTGCCTACCGCAGCATCGCCGAAAAGTATGGCAGCTGCAAATCCCAGTACGAACGTCAATACATAGTAAACAACTACATCGATTAGGTAATTGAGAAATCGGGTACCCCCACTATCTAAATGCCGGTCTACGTACTGACGGTTTTCTCTGGGGTCTAAATCTTGATCGAGAATTTGATCGGAACCATCCATTTACTTGAAATTAAAAATTTAAGAAGAACTTTTTTGCAGTTCTTTCGCCACTTCCGTCACTTGACTCCAGACCCGAAAAACATTTTTGTAACAAATCTTTTCTATGTCTTCTTCCGAATAGCCTCGTTTTAGTAGTTCAAAGATCAAATTGGGATACTGGGAAACATCCTTGAGCCCCACCGGCAGACTGTCCCCAACACCATCAAAATCGGACCCAAATGCCACATGATCAATGCCGGCCAGCTCCACCACATGATCGATATGATCAACCACCCGCGCTACGTGGGAATATTTGAAATGCTGTCGTCGATATTGATCGCGATATGCCCGCACGGCCGCATCTTCCGGTTCCACATCCTGTGAAGTTTTCCATTGATCCACGTGCTCCTGGATAGCTTTAGAGCTCTCATTTGAAGCCTGGTCCAGAAAAGTCGAACCGAAGTTGATCTGGATCACCCCACCATTTACCGCCAGCTCCTGGATCATATCATCGGCCATGTTTCGCTCCCATCCCGGAGTGAAATAACGGCAACTGCTATGAGAAGCAATAGCGGGGGCCTTGGAGGCCCGCATCACTTGATAGAAGGTGCTGTCAGAAATGTGCGATACGTCAATCATGATACCCACCTTATTCATCTCCTCCACCACATTATAGCCGTAAGGGCTCAGGCCGTTCCAGGTACGGGTAGTATCGTAGGAACTATCACAAATCAAGTTGTCTCTGCCGTGCGTCAAGGTTATATATCGTATTCCCCGGTCGAAGAAATACTGCACATTGCTTAAGTCCTCTTCCAGAGGGGCTCCATTCTCCATACCCATGGGTAAGGCAATAAGGCCCCGGGCAACGATTTCCTCCACATCCTGTGGGCTACGGGCTATGGCAAATTTATGGGGGCTGTTGCTTGCCATTCCTTCCACAATCTGGATCATGGAATCGGCAAACACGCGGGCTCCTCCGGTTTCCTGATAGGATGCCGGAACAAAGATTGACATAAATGGAGCGTTGAGACCACCGGCTTTGGCCCTCTCAAAATCAAAATCTCCCCTTTCAGTACGGACGCTAACATCCTCCATGTGGGTATTCAACCGGTAGGGAACGTCGATATGACCGTCCGTTATGATATATTTTTGCGCTAATTCCTGCGCTTTTTGGGAAAGGGCTAATGAATCCATAGTATCGCTTTGAGACTGTTCTGTCGAGGATCCGCCCATGCAGGACATCAACAGTACGGAAATCGTCAATAATTTGAGGAACTGCATGTTGTTGAGGTAGAAAAAAGTTTTGGGAGCACTTAAGGATTATGTTTCTGTTAGAAATTTAAGAAATTTATCGAACATGTAAAATTTAGTACCTTTTGCAACAATCAACTTTGGAGTTTCTATGAAATCATTACCAAGCTACACCTTAGGCCAGCTAGCCCGCCGTAATGGTCAGGACTTGGAAGAAGTATGGATAGCCTACCAAGGAAATATCTATGATGTTAGCAAATCGAGATTATGGCGTCAGGGAAAACACTATGAACATTGGGCAGGTCAAGATCTAACCCTTGAGCTACCCGATGCCCCGCATACGGAACGTGTTTTTGAAAAATTTGAAGTCATTGGTAAATTAACATATAACCACAGCTCCTATGACCCTGATAGCAGATAGCGGATCCACATCCACAAATTGGCGTTACATCGACGCCCATGGAAACATCACTCAAGCACAAACTAAAGGATTCAATCCCTACTACCAATCTAGCGCCGAGCTGGTAGAGGAGTTGCAGCATAGCTTAATGCCACAGCTTACTGGAGATGTTCATCGAATTTTTTTTTACGGGGCTGGATGTAATACTCCCTCCAAAAATCAAATAGTCAGCAATGCACTGCTGGAGGTATTTCCAGAGGTAATGATTGAGGTACAATCGGATCTACTGGCGGTAGCACGGGCACTTTGCGGACGTGAGCCTGGTATTGCCTGTATTCTGGGCACCGGTTCCAACTCCTGCTATTACGATGGAGTAGTCATAAAGGAGCATATACCCCCCTGGGGAACATGGCTGGGAGATGAAGGCAGCGGAGCCGTACTGGGCCGTCATCTGGTGGTTGCTTTCTTAAACCAGGAGTTGCCCACAGAGCTTTTTGATTCGTTTAACAAACGTTATCCGAGAATTAAAGATGAGGTATTGGATGAGGTGTATCGAAAGCCTTATCCCAATCGCTACCTGGGCCAATTCAGCAAATTCCTCTTTCATCATAAGGACCATGTCTGGGTATATGATTTGATCTATGAGAATTTCAAGCTCTTTTTTCAACGAAAAGTATTGAAGTATTCGCAGGCCACCGACAGTCCCGTGCATTTTAGCGGATCCATAGCCTTTTATTTTAACAGTATATTAAGGCAAGTAGCTCAGGACATGGGGGTTACTGTGAAAAATGTGCTGGAAACCCCAATTGCCGGGCTTACGCTTTATCATCAAAATGACGCAAACTGACCTTCAATGATTGAAAAACTGAGCCATTTTGGCGAACTTGCTGTCTAATATCGTTACCCTAATTGTTATGTCAACCACCGAGTCGCCATCTAATTTTGATCACCTGGAGCACATGCCCTTGCGTGATCTATTAGAGAACATTAACAGTGAGGATCAAACCGTTTCTGTGACGGTAGCAGGGGTGATACCAGAAATTGAAGATCTGGTAGCGGAGATCATCCCCAGAATGGAGAAAGGAGGGCGTATTTTCTACATAGGCGCCGGCACCAGTGGCCGCCTTGGTATAGTAGACGCCTCGGAATGCCCGCCCACTTTCGGGGTGCCCCATGACTGGGTGATCGGTATCATGGCCGGAGGAGATAAAGCTATTCGCAAAGCCGTGGAATTTGCCGAAGACGATTTTGACCAAGCCTGGGAAGACCTGCAAGCCTTTGATATCAATGAACTGGATACGGTTATCGGGATTGCCGCCTCGGGACGTACCCCTTATGTGATCGGGGGAGTAAAAAAAGCCCGGGAACAGGGGCTGCTCACCGGCGCCATTACCTGCAACCAGGGATCGGCGTTGGCCCAAGAAGTAGAGTATCCCATCGTAGCTGTAGTGGGACCAGAATTTGTGACCGGAAGCACCCGCATGAAAGCCGGAACCGCCCAAAAACTGATCCTCAATATGATCTCGACCTCGGTTATGATACGACTGGGAAAGGTAAAGGGCAACAAAATGATTGACATGCAGTTGAGCAATACCAAATTGGTAGAGCGTGGAGTAAAAATGCTCATGGAGGAATTGAGTATTGAAGAGGCCGAAGCTTCACAGCTATTAGAAACACACGGGTCCGTGCGAAAAGCATTAAAGGCACTGGGGCATGCATAACATAGAACCATATTATAGCTGGGAACAGTTTTACCAATCCAGTGAGGATCCTTTAAGCCCATTTTATGGAAAACAATACAACTACGATCTTTATTCCGAACACATATACGGGTATTACATCGCACCGGGCTGGGACTACTGTGGATCTGAAACGCTCTATTTAAAAATACTGTTTGCGGATTATGAACAGGGGATGGCCATCATGGAATTTATCGGAGAGTGGAATGATGCCCTGTACAACGACATTATGCATCTGAAAAGGAATGTCCTGGAGCCTATGATGGCCCGGGGTATTGCCAAGTTTATCTTAATTGGGGAAAATGTACTGAACTTTCACGGATCGGATGACTGCTACTATGAAGAATGGTTCGATGAAACCGAAGAAATAGGAGGCTGGATAGCAGCTCTAAACTTCCGCGATTTTGTTATGGAAGAATGGCGCCTTTACAACGTTGACTCTTATATCAATTTTGGGGGAACCTTGCAGTTGTCTAAATGGCGCACGCTGGAACCCCTTACCCTCTACCGGATGGTAAAACAGCTTATAGAGCGTCGCATCGCGCTTA
>Ga0224508_10004869_pt1 | contig 10900 bp, 15 predicted proteins | sample SF_Jan12_sed_USG_4_FD_170157 | JGI IMG/M metagenome (GOLD analysis project Ga0224508, IMG submission 170157) | Sediment microbial communities from San Francisco Bay, California, United States - SF_Jan12_sed_USGS_21 | ecosystem: Environmental > Aquatic > Marine > Sediment | place: USA... | reverse complement strand
GGTTGCTCATGCAATAATCTTACCCGTCAACCGGTAAACTATCAACATCAAAGGGTACAGATTTGGGGCGGCCGACCCGGCGGCGAGACCGAGCCCACGCATCGACTTTCGACACCCGCCAGACCGGTGTCCGCCCGAACATGGTGTCCGGCTCAGGGAACCGGTCCACCGCTTTCTTGCGGTATGAGCGCAGCGTCTCCGACTGCAGCCCAACCCGCTCAGCGAAGGCGTCGATGTCGAGAAACGGGCCAGCATCGAGGCCGGCCGCCCGGGCGATCAGCTCGATCAGATCATCAGCAACGAACGTCGCTGTCAGCAAGAGCGGCGACCCGCCTGGCGTGGTGATCGCTGTCGACAGCGTCACAACCGAGCGCCCATCGACGTCGCCCCACAGACTGGCCGTCACGCTCGCGCCATCCGGGCCCAGAGCGTAGAGATACTCCGGAGTCGTCATGATGTCTCCTCGGTGAGCTGAGAGCGCAACCACTCGATCGCGCCGTCATCAAGCAGAGTCGGCGCGCATATGCCCGTGCCTTCAGGCGGCGGGTCGTCCCAGATCAGCAGCAGTAACGGGCTAGTGCTGTCATTCTCGATCTTGGCGATGCCGATCCGCTCACCTCTGTCGTTCGTGTGCTCAGCGATCACGGTCCAGCCCTGAGGTGGCGACTTATACATGCTCCGTGGCTTGTACACGCTCACCACCCCCTCAACAGCCGCTGATTGCGTGCTGATGCTGACGCGGCGTGTCGAGCCAGCAGCTCAGCAACCGCCACCCGATACCGGCGATCGGCGAGCGTGCGAGCCTTCCGGCTCCGATTCGGGTCCTTGCTCAACGCCAGCCACCGGGCAAGCGAGTCCTCCAACTCTGAACGAGTCAGATGCTGCAGTTCACCTTCTGTCGTGCTCATCGCAACGTCCTCTCAAGTGTCGATTTCATCGATTGGGCAGCAGCCGCCAGCTCATCGAGCAACGCGAGCGCTGTAGCGCGGTCGGAGCGATCTGTGATCACGTTCAGCGCTCCCAGCTCGCGCCAGATGACACCGAGTGGGCGCGGTTCCGGCTCAGTGCTCATCGCACACCCTCTTCCGGGATGTGGTACCCCATCGGGGTGATGAACTTGTCAGCCGGATTCCTTGACCAGAGAACCCATCCGGACGTGTCGCTCTCTCGCAGCCACCAGCCTTCCAGTGGGATCCACTCCGGTAGAGCCAGCGCGCATTCCTCGATGCAAGTGTGCATCGCGTGGTCATCGTGGACCCCGGGCTCGGAGCCGTAGAGAATCCCGAGGATCAGCGCCGTCGAGATTCGCTGACGCTCAACGTGCTTGGTGGTGTGCTCAAGATCATCGGTCATCACAGGGCCTCGCTTCGGACCTTGGCGGCGATCTGTTCACCAGCGATCTTGACGGCCTCATGGAGCGCAGCGGCGAGATCGAGAATGTCGACGCCCTGGTCATCGAGCTCGACCAGCAGTTCGACCTGAGCGTCGATGTAGACGGCGGCCTCGCTGACTGAGCAGGCGTTGGCGTAGCGATCGGCCAGCTCATCGAGCCGCTCGACTAGTTGATCGGTGTAGGGCATGAGTGGTGTCTCCTTTGTGGTTGCTGTAGTAACCAGTGTACCCACCCCACCCACAATCATCAATGTCAGAGGTGACAATATTCGGGTGGTGAGGTGGGCGTGGTACGTTCGACGGGACAACCGAACCGCAGTCCCAGCAGACCGGAGAGCACGTCGTGGGAGTCCCTGCATACTGCAACGCTGCCGTTGTGCGGCGCGCAACTGACCTGCCCGTCACCCCTGACGCTGACGACGACATCGCCCGAGCTATCGACGACGCGTCACGAGCGATCGAGCGGATGTGTCTCGGCCGCCGGTTCTACCCCGTCTCTGAGACCCGCACGATGGACTGGCCGGACAGAGCATCGGTCAACGTCGACTCTCGGAAGCTGTGGCTCGACGACAACGAGCTGCTGTCCCTGTCTGCGCTCAGCATCGGTGGCACCAGCACCGCGTCCTACCGGCTCGGTCCCGAGGTCAGCGGCCAGCCGTATCAGTGGATCGAGATCGACGCTGATTCGACTACCACGTTCACCACCGACGACACCTCCGGATACCAGGACGCCATCTCACTCACCGGAGTGTTCGGCTTTACCAGCACGCTCGCAGCGTCCGGAGCGCTCAACGGGGCGGTCGCTACCACCACCGCCACATCGGTCACGACCACCGACGGTTCCAAGCTCGACATCGGCGACGCCATCAAGATCGACAGTGAGTATCTGATCATCACCGGGACCGCCTGGTCGGACACCACCGAGGACCTGCTCGCCAACCTCACAGTCGACTCTGACGACAACACCGTGGCAGTCGCTGACGGCACCGCCTACGTCAAGGGCGAGCGGCTCCTCGTCGGCACTGAGCGGATGCGGATCGATGACATCGCCGCCAACAACCTGATCGTCTCCCGGGCGGTAGAGGGCAGCACGCTCGCGGCCCACACCCTCGGCGATGACATCTACGCTGTGCGCACCTACACCGTGGATCGTGGCCAGCTCGGCACCACCGCCGCCACCCACGCCGACGCTGCTGTCGTGCAGCGCCACGTCCCACCGGCCGGAGTCACGTCGTTGTGTCTCGCGGAGGCGATCGTGCAGCTCGCCCAGGAGAACGCCGGATACGCCCGCACCATCGGGTCGGGGGACAACGAGCGCGAGGCACGCGGCGCCGGCCTCAAGTCGAAACGAGACGACGTCAAGCGGCGGTACAAGCCGAAGGGTCGGCACTACGCCACCGGAGGCAAGCAATGACGGAGGTGATCTTCCGCGGCCCGCTGTTCGACGGCAACGCCGAGTGGATGCTCACCCACGGCGTCGAGCAGGCCCGTCTCGAACTCGCTGAGCAGGTTCTGGAGGCTCTGCACGTGGAAACGCTCGTCTTCCGAGCTCCCACCGGGCGGTACACGTCGCTGCTCCACATCGTGAACTCAGCGTTCCAGTCGCGGGTACTGCCTGGTGTCCTGCCGTACGTGCGGTGGCTTGAGGGCACCAGCCGACGGAACTTCACCACCCGGTTCCGGGGCTATCACCTGTTCCGCAACGCTCATCAGCGCATCGAGGCGCGAGCGGTTGACCTGTTCGAGTTCCACCTGCAGCCCGTCATCGCCAGGATCAACGGCTGATGACGCTCATGGTGCAGCACGCCCGGGTGATCCGACGGAAGCTGATCGATCGCGTCCGCTCAGCCGGTGTCGCCACCGTCACCGGATACGAACCGGACTCGGCGCCGGACGCCGACGACCGGGTGCACTGCGCTGTCGTCAACGGGCCCGGCCGCACCGTCCCGCAGGCGTCGACACTGTCCGGCACGTCCGTCTGGCAGTCCTACATCCTCTACCTGTATCTGACGATGCCGCTCGGTCGAGACAAGGAACAGACCCAGGTCGATCCGAAGGTGTCCGACGCTCGCGACACGATCCTCGATGTGATTCACACTCCGATCGAGTACGGAGACGCGGTCGAGCTGGATCCGGCCGGCGCCTACGGTGACCCGCTGCGCTGGGCTGCCGGCTATCTCGACCAAGAGAACACCAAGTACCGAGCTGAGACGATCACCGCCGGGTTCGTCGCTTTCAACGTGTGGGAGCCGACTAGGACATGACTATCACCAGTGGAGTAGGCGGACGCCTGTTCGTCGATGAGCACAACATCAGCGGGTCGACCGCCACCATGCGGCGGCTCATGATGGATCTCGGTGTGCAGAATACGACCACGATCCAGGACGAGGCGACGCGGCGCACGCCGACGATCCGGCACGGCGCGATCGATGTGACCGCACTGTGGGACACCGACGCCGGGCAGGCAGAGCCGGTGCTGCGGACCCTGCCGAACGCTGACCGGGCTCTGTCCTACCATCACCGCGCTACCCGTGGCGCCCCCGCCTGGTTCATGATCGGCAAGCAGATCACGTACTCACCGAATGTGGCGAACACGAAGGATCTCACGATCGATGTGCAGGCCGTCGCCAACAACTACGGTCTCGAACTCGGTCGTTCTCTCACGGCCGGCGAGGAGACCATCGGCGCCGCAGGAGGGCTGACCGGCGTCGATGATCTCCAAGCAGTCGGGTCGACCGATTTCGGGCTACAAGCCATCCTCCACGTGACCGCGTTCACCGGGACCAGCGTCGACATCGCTATCCAGGACTCCGACGATGACGGATCCGGCGACCCGTACGCCGATGTCACCGGCGCCACCTTCACCACGGTCTCAGCCGTCGGCTCGGAGCGGATCGCCACCGGTGCCACCGAGAACGTGAAGCGCTGGCTCCGAGCCGAGCTGTCAGGCACGTTCACGTCGGTGACCTTCGCCGTAGCCGTGAACCGCAACCCGGTGGCAGTGGTGTTCTGATGGTGATGACCGCCAGCTCTGCAGTCGCCCGAGTCCGAGACGGCGGATGGAAGACGTACTCGGCGATCTCTCCCCCGCAGCTTCACTGGCGGTATGTGACCTGCGCCGCGTTCGACTGCCCGAAACTTCGCGCAGGGTGGGATGTCCGCATCGATGAGAGCATGAAACTCGGTGAGATCTGCGCCGACTACATCCGGCACGTCACGAACCGCCGAGGCTGGACCGAAACGAAAGACCCGTCGGGGGTGACCGTCTTCACGTTCCCTGCTGGGACTCCATGCTTCCAGGACGCTCGCGACAGACGAGCACAACAGACGTTCTCGGTGCCATCGCATCGCAAGCGAGTCGTCGGGGCTCCGACGCTCTACGTCGTCGGCGACGGCCCAGCGGCACGAGTCCAAGAGCAGCTCAACACGACCGGCCGGCCGGCCTCGATTCTCCGTGCTCACAGTCGCGGTGCGGACTGGATCGAGGACCTGGCGGAGTCGTGGAACAAGATGGCCGACGCGGTGAACAACTGATGACTTACACCGTCCTACTGCCACGGCCGTGTGCCTGCGGATGCGGGGAACCAGCAGCGACCGACCAGCGCCGCAACCGAGTCAGCAAATACCGCAGCGGCCACAACAGCCATGCTGGACACCCTGGCTCGAATGCCGGCAAACCGATGCCTGATGAGCAGCGAGCCAAGATCAGCGAGGCCGCCAAACGCCAGACCAACCGCGCTGGTGGTGGGCCCGAGGTTCGGTCGACGGAGGAGCGGTTCTGGCAGTATGTCGAGCGCGACCCACGAGGTGGATGCTGGCTATGGACCGGAGCCACGAATCCGAAGGGTTATAGCCAGCTCGGTGTCGGAAGCACGAAAGACGGATCGAGCGGGTTCGTTCGTGGTCATCGCCTGTCATATGAGATGTTGGTCGCCCCGATCCCTGAGGGGTTGGAGATCGACCACCTATGCAATGTGCGTGAATGCGTCAACCCAGAGCATCTGGAGCCAGTCACGCACGCAGAGAACATGCGTCGGGCGAAGGTCCGGCGCCTACGTAGAGGAGCGCAGTAGTCATTGCAATCCAATCAGGTGCAGGCTGGACATCGTTCGCGGTCGACGACTCGGGTGGTACCGCCCGAGAACTCGATGCGCACATCAGCCAGGCGAACATGTCGACAACCAAGGGTGTGCAGGACATCACCACGATCTCGCAGTCCGCACGGGCGACGCTGGAGCTGATCGCCGATCATCAGGACACGTTCACGTGCCTGTTCGACGACGCCGTGAACACGTCGTTCGATGTGCTCAAGACAGTCGGTACCGTCACCGGCGCCCGCACCATCACTCGCACTCATTCCGGGCAGACGCTCGCGACGGAGTCTCTGCTCACGTCGGTGGCGTGGGGCCGCACTCAGTCCGCTGAGCTGACCGCTCAGTGCACGGCCGTCCTGGCCGACGGCACCGTGCCGACCTGGGCCTGATATGGGCTACGAAGTAGGAACTCGACTCATCCGAGTGTCGCTGGTCGGCACCGATTTCGACGGTGCCACGTGCGCCGCCGAGGCGGTGTCGGTCGAAGAGTACGTCCGGATCCGCAAGGGGTTCGCGACACCAGAACCAGGCGAGGTCGGAGACGAGAATCTCCTCAACGCCTTCGCTGAGCATCTCGTCTCGTGGAATCTCGAACACGATGGCGTACCGATCCCGCTCACTCCCAGCAGCGAGGCGATCCGGTCGGTTGACTCGTCGTTGGCGATCTCGATGGCGGTCGGCTGGTTGAACAAGATCACGGAGGTACAGCGGCCTCGCCCTTTGGGGCTCAGTCAGACGCTCGCGGAGCAGTCGGAGCCGGCGCAGGGGAACGGAGCAGTCGTGCAGGAAGTGCTCTGACCGATCTGCCGCCGTTGGAGTCGTTGTTGATCGATCGGGCGATGCACCGATACGGCTACCGGTTGCCTGACCTGCTGGCAGAGGACGCCATGATCCTCGGCCTTCCCGACGTGACGACCCCGATGAGGAGGTGACGGCGTGGCCAACGAAATCGAAATCGTCGTAACGACCCGCTACGAGCCGGGCCAGGGTCTCGCGTCGGCTGCGCAGGACGCCCGCAGCCAGGCTCAGTCGATCGCCGCTGATGTGGAGCGCATCTTCGATCGTTCCGCTGATTCGGTGGCGCGCTCGTTCTCCGATGTCGGGTCGAGAATCAACCGGGAGCTCGATTCGATCCGCTCGGAAGAGGTCGATGTCAAGGTTCAGGTCGATGACTCTGAGGTGCGCACCGCGGCCGGCGACATCCGAGATCTCGACTCGATCCCACCGCCGACGATCGAGATCGACGCCGACGCCAAGCCAGCGGTCGACAGCATCAAGGACACGCTCGGCAACATCGACGTCGGCAACGCCGGAGACTCGATCGTCAACCAGCTGGGCTCCAAGCTCGGGCCCGGCGGTCCGCTGTCCGCTGTCGCGCTCGGCCTCGGCGCTCTGTTCGCTGACGACATCGCCGAGGGTCTGACCCGTGGATTCACTGCCGCTCAACGCAACATCGATGTCCAGATCCAGACCGGGTTCGGGCCTGGCCGCTCCAGGCTGATCGGCGAGGCTGCCGGTGACGCCTACGGTGCCGGGTTCGGCGAGTCAGCATCGACAGCGCTCGACGCCGCGATCATCCTCGAACGCAAGCTCGGCGACATCGATCCGTCGTTCAACCTGGAAGAGGCATCGCGGTGGGCGTTGACGCTCAGCGAACATCTCGGCGTCGATGTGCCAACCGCGGCCGAGCTGGCTGGCCGCATGATTCAGCAGGGCCTCGCTGACAACACCGAGCACGCGTTCGACATCATGATCGACGCTGCCCAGCGGTACGGGCATCAGACCGACGAGGTGCTCGACGCCACCCGCGAGTTCGGTGGTGTGTTCGAGAAGCTCGGCATCGAAGGCCCAGCCGCTGTGCGCCTCATCGGCGACACCTACGAGCAGGGGCTCACCTCTCAGGTCGAACGAGCCGCCGAGGCCATGGAGGAGCTGAACACTCGGATCACCGACGGGGACTCCCGGGAGGCGATCGAGTCGCTCGGTCTGAGTTTCGAGAATCTGCAGCAACGGATCTCTCAGGGCGGCCCGGAGGCTGCATCAGCGGTGCGGGACATCGCGACCGCTTTGCTGGAGGAAGAGGACGCGGCGATCAAGGCGGAGGCCGCCAACCGGATATTCGGCACCGCGTTCGAGACCACCGGCCAGATCGATGCGTTCACCGCGGCGGTGCTGGCCGCTGCTGATGCTCAGGTCGAAGTCGGCGGCACCGCCGATAAGGTCGCCGATCAGGTCGAAGCGATGACCACGCAATGGGAGATCGCCCAGCGGCGGGTCTCTGAGGTGGCCACCGTCGTCGGGCAGGGCGCAGCCCGTGAGTTCAACCGGTACACCGATGCCCTGATCGCCACCGTCGACGCTGGCAAGTCGGTGGTGTCCTGGCTCGGTGATCTGACAGATGGCCAGGACGACGCCACCGCTGCTACCCGGGTGCTCGATGGCGCGTTCGACGGGTTCGTCGACACGTTCGATGCGGTGCCGTCGGTGCTGCAGGACGGAGCGCGAGCCACCGATGACATTGCGGACGCGGCAGATGAGGCAACTCGGGCGTGGGATGATCTGGCAGCGGCGTCAGCGAACGCTCTGGCCGAGGTCAACAAGTGGGCTGACAATAGCGGTACCAATGCTCTGATCGGGCTGTTCGATGCGACCACCGACCTGGAGCGAAGCTTCGGGGAGACAGACGCGGCAGCGTTCGATCTCGCCAAGGGATTCGATCTGACCACCGAGGCCGGCGTCCGGGGTCAGGCCATGGTCAACGCCTACGAGCAGGATCTACAGACTCTGATCTCGGCGTACGCGTCGGGGGATGTGTCAGCCAAGCAGCTCTCCGACTCGCTCGCGGTGAACGAGCAACGCTTCCGGGAGGCGGCGGCTGCTGCCGGGTTCGAGAAGGAACAAGTCGACGCGCTCGCTACTTCGCTGTTCGGGGTGACGCGGGAGTGGGTGGCGGAGGTCAACGCCGAGGGCAACGTGTGGGCTCAGGTGGACGCTGCGAGCTTGGCGCTCGACCGGATCAACGGCAAGACATCCGTCACGTACGTCAACCTCGTCGAGACCGTCACCCGCTACGTGAACAACATCGCCAACTGGTTCGGCCGGTCAAGCGGTGGCAGCACCGGCGGTAGCTCCGGATCGTCCAGAGTGGCTGCGGCGCCGTCAGCGTTCTACGCGGCCGGCACGTCCGGGATTGTGGCCGCTCAGACCGGCGGCGGCGGCCAGTTCTTCCCGACGTTGGTCAACGAGGCCGGCCCGGAAGCGGCTCGACTCCCATCCGGAGACATCGTCGGGCTGCCAACCGGGTCGTCGGTTCTCACCGCTCCCGACACCGAGCGCCTGTTCGGGCAAGCCCCGTCAGCACCGGCGATAGAGGTCAACATCACCGTTCTCGGCAGTATGGTCGCGCTCGACGATGTCCGTGAGTTCATGCGGGATGAGGTGTTCACCGGCGGTCTCGACGGGCTCGGAGGCATTCGCTAGCGATGACGTCACCGAGCTGGCAGGCCATCACCGAAACGATCGAGACGTCGTGGACGAAGACTCACACGATCAACCTCCCAGCCGCCCAGCCCGGCGATCACGTGCTGGTCTCCTGGGGCATGGCCGGCTCAGGGATCACCGTCACCCCACCGGCTGGCTGGACCGAGATCGTCGGGATCAACCTGTTCCCACAGACCGACACTCTGCAGTGGTACGTGTGGATCAAGGAAATCGACGGGTCGGAAGCGTCGACAATCACGGTGACCACCAGCCGGAACAACCAGTCGGCAGCGCACGCCATCCGAGTCAAGGGCGCTCGCGCCGGCGTTGTTGAGGGCACCACCTGGGACGTAGCGACTACCAGCTCCGGGTACGGGACCGTGCTCGACCCGCCGTCGGTGACCGCAACATGGGGATCAGCGGATCAGCTGTTCGTCGCTCTCGGCTACGCCGGTGGGTACAGCTCCACCGTGACCGCCTTTCCGTCCGGGTTCTCGAACACGAACGACGCCACCGCCGGGGCGATGGTCTGCTCAGCCACGAAGGAAGCAACCGCCACCTCCGACGATCCGAGCTCGTTCACCATCTCGAACAGCAACAACCATCGGGCGGCGACGATCGTGCTCAGACCAGCGTTGTCGGTCATCGCCGGGGCTGAAGCCGCGACCGGCACCGGCACCGCGTCGGATGCGACGTGTGACCCGCCGACGGTGGTGGCCAGCGCTGAGGTCGCGACCGGGGTCGGTGAGGCGTTCTGGGCGACCACACCCGAGATCCCGGTGTCATCAGATCTGACGATGGAGTGGGACCTCGACGGCGACGGCGACTTCGATCAGGCAATCGAGGACAGAACCGACGATGTGATCGCGGGGGAGCTGATGTACGGCCGGTCGTACGCTTCGCAGATCACCGGCCGCTCGATCCCGGGGACGATGTCGGTTGTCGTGAAGAACGACGACAACCAATACAACTTCTTTAATCAGGACTCTCCGCTCAACACCGCCCCGTACTCGCTGAAGGGCGGCCGGTACATCCGACTGCGGGACTCATCAGCGACACCAGCCGACCCGGTGGAGATCGCTCACGATCTGTTCGCTGGCGACGGCGGCCCGCTCACCACCACCGACACCGGCGACACGTGGACTACTCGCCTCGCTGCCGGGTTCTCTCAGTTCTCCGATCAGGCGCTCGCGGACGGGCCCCCAGCGGCTGGGCTGTCCGAGGTCGACCCCGGGGCGTACACCTGGGCGTCGCTGGAGAACAACGCCACCGTCACCGACTGCCTGCGCCCTGCGTCCGGTGAGGCGATCTCGCTGCGTTCGAGCTCGGAGACAACCGTCACCGGCACCGCGTCGTCCCACACGATCACCCTGCCCGCCACGATCGAGAACAACGACCTGATCTGGATTGTCTGCTCGACCCAGGACTCCACCGACGCCGGAGCCCCAGCCACACCGTCGGGGTACACGCAGCGCTGGTCATTGGGGCACGCGGCATCGTTCCGACCTCGGATCACCTGCGTCTACAAGATCGCCGACGGCACCGAAGACTCCGATGTGATCACCTTCGATTGGTCACCGACGACCACTGAGACGCACATCGTCGCTCTCGTCTTCGATGGGGTCGACACGACCACCCCGTTCGATGTGACCCAGACCGGCCCGACCGATGGGACAACCGACCCGGATCCCGCCGCGATCACACCAGCCTCGGGCGGGTCGTGGGTGCTGGTCACCGTCGTCGGTCAGGACACTCCAACGACCGCGACCCCGACGATCAGCTCCGGGTTCACCAGCCTGTTCGACCAGTCTCCCGATCTGGCAGCGTTCTCGATCATCTATCAAGCTCAACCACAGGTCGGCACCGAACACATAGAAACAATAGACGCCGGTGACACCACCTATTACGCCCAAATAGACGTACCGTTCCGTGAT
>Ga0224508_10004868_pt1 | contig 10901 bp, 9 predicted proteins | sample SF_Jan12_sed_USG_4_FD_170157 | JGI IMG/M metagenome (GOLD analysis project Ga0224508, IMG submission 170157) | Sediment microbial communities from San Francisco Bay, California, United States - SF_Jan12_sed_USGS_21 | ecosystem: Environmental > Aquatic > Marine > Sediment | place: USA: California... | reverse complement strand
GATTTCGTAGAGATCGGGGAACGCTAGGCAGATCCGACACCGGACGTCTTTCCATGGCTTGCGAACTTCCCCCTGTTCACCACCGAGGTACTGGGCAGGCTTGTGCACGCGGTCGATGAACGGCGCGTAGGGGTGTTCTCGGATGGGTCGGGTCTCGATCACGGTCTAGTTTGACCCCTTCCAACGAGTTTGCACATACGCGCACTCGACTCCGACCGCGTAGAACGTCGGTTTCACGGGTGAACCGGGAAAAGCCCTTCTTCGGTGACTGAAAAGAGTGCGCCTGAAATCGGATGTGGAGCGTGCTCGGCAGCGTCGTTGGCGTGCCTGGCGAGAACGGGGGCACGGTCCAAGGGAGCGACGAGCAATACATCCCGGTGCGGGGCCGCCGCGATCCATCCCTCGGTCGAGAGTTGTCTCAAGCGAATCGCGAGGTCCGGGAGAACCAGCCGCGCGGCGTCTAAGCCATCTCGTTGGCGCACGCGCAAGAGACCGTCTTCGATCGTTTCGAGCCTCAGCTCACGAGAATGAGAGGCGAGGTTGCGGATCGACTGGTGGAAGGCGTCGCCGCTGTCACGCCACTGCCCAACTTCGGCCTGACGGACGTAGCGTGAACGAGGCCCGTAGCGCAGTTGCAGTGTGAGGTGCACATCATGCCCCACCTCTTCGCGATAGAGCGCGTCGTCGCCCGGTAGCGAACCGAGGAACTTGTCGGAGACCAGTCGCGGGAAGAGGCGGGCCATCGCTTCCGCCCATTGCGTTTCGCGCCGGCGATCATCGCCGGGCAACATGCTGACGATGCGAAGCGCAGCCTCTGCCGTAACGGCCTGGTCCTGGTCGCGGGCGACTTTCTCGAGTCGGGCGAGGTCTACGGTGGCGCCGTTGTCAAGCTCGACCGTCAGCTCGAACTGGGACTCGATCCGGAGGTCCGGTCGCTTCTCACCTAGGACCTCAGCGAACATCGAAACGATGTTTGAGACCGGGCCTGCGTCGCTCGCCTCTCGTTCGGCGACGGCGAGGTACTCCGATAGGCAATTCCGCGGGTCTTCAGCATCGAGTGCCTGCTCGATCGCGCCGAATGGGTCGAACCAACCAAAGCGTCCAAGCTGAACTCGGTGCGTACCTGCCCGCTCCCGCGTGCGGCCGCCGAGGTGTTCGATCAGCAGGAGCCCCAGCAACGCGCCTGCACCCTCGACGAAACGGTCGTCTGCGATTGGGTCGCCTTCTTGCTCGAGGAAGCGCTCGATTTGGTTGGCGAGCCACCGAACCCCCGTCGTGCCGGCATCGGGCAGCGCCCCCCCCTGTGACTCGGCGAAATTCAGCGCGGCAGGCACGAGACGGCCGCCGATCCTCTCCATTGCCTCGACCCAGCTCACCCCCACACGAAACCCCGAGTAAACGCTAACATGACTCGGGTTGCACGGATAGGGCGTACGAAGAATGAATTGGGCAATGGCCCGCCCGGCGAAAAAGGTCGCGCTCGACCAGTTGGTCAAGGTGCTCGACCGGGTGCCCATCGTGTCGAGCGTCAAGAACGACCTCACTGGGCTTCGCGCGCTCCTCTACAATCGTCGACCGCCCCGCATCGCCGCTCTTGGACTCCCGAGCAGCGGACGGTCCTCGCTTCTACGCGCGTTGATCGAGCGCAGCGCAGGTCAGGAAGCCTTCTATGCGGAGCACGGCCAGTGGGTGCACATCGAGCACTTGGGCGCGAAAATCCATTGGATCGAGCTAGATGTCGGCGACCCCAACGCCAGGTCTCAGTGGGAGGCGGCGCTCGACCAACAGAAGCCCGATTTGGTGCTGATCACCGTGGAGCCCAAGGCGATGGGCAACGCCGCCGCCGTCCTCGAGCGGTGCCGGAGCCGGCTACGTAGCATCCCTGACACCGAAGCGTCCGTGCGCGTGTTTCCATTGCTCACGCATTCCGATCTGATCGGCCGCGGTCCGCAGGATGTGGAGTCCGTTCGTCGTGAGCTCGCACAAGAGCTCCGGGCCGCTTCGCTTCGCGCGGATCCACCCCGAGCGGTGTCCGCCATCTCGGGTCACGGCTTGGAGGGATTGTCCGAAGCGATCGTGTTGGCGCTCCCCGAAGAAGCGCGACTCGAGGCGGCTCGTTCGTTGACCCGCGCACGCCAAGCGCGGATCCGCATCGGCAACGAAATCGTCCAGGCCTGCACCGCCGTGTCGGTGACCGTCGGAGTCACGCCGATTCCGTTTTCCGACATGGTGGTCCTCGGCCCACTGCAAGCAATGATGGTGAGCTCACTCGCGTATTTGAGTGGACGGACCTGGGGCCGCAAGACCGTTGCCGAGTGGTTGGCGAGCCTAGGTGTCGTTGGAAGCATTGGCATGGGGCTTCGCTTCTCGGCGCAGACGATTGCCAAGTTCTTCCCCGGTGCAGGGAACGCGGTCTCTGCTGGCGTCGCAGGCGCAGGCACGACCGCGATGGGTCAAAGCGCGATCAAGTATTTCTTGCGTGACTGACTAGTGCGGCGGCCCGTCTTGCCAGACGATGTCGGAATCGTAGAGCGCCGCGAAGTGCTGGGCGAGTGGCTCCATGACCTGCTCGACACCCACCTGGTGGCCGAGCTCGGTCGAGATCGAGGTCACCTCTTTGTTCTGAATCCCGCACGGCACGATGAGGTCGAAGTGGGAGAGGTCGGTGCTCACGTTGAGAGCAAGGCCGTGCATCGTGACCCAGCGACTGATTCGGACACCGACAGCGCCGATTTTGCGATCCCGGACCCAGGCTCCATTCAGGCCTTCGATACGCGAAGCATCGAGCCCAAAGTCGGCGCATGTTCGGATCATCGTCTCTTCGAGCGACCACACGTACTTGCGAACATCACGACGATTGGGATTGAGATCGATGATCGGGTACGCCACCAACTGGCCCGGGCCATGATAGGTGACGTCCCCACCACGACCGACCTCGTGCACCGGGACCCCCAGCGCTGCGAGGGTTTGGTGTGACGCCAACACGTGTTGCTCCCTCGCAGAACGTCCCAACGTGACGACGGCATCATGCTCGAGCATTAGGACGGTATCGGCGATCTCCCCGGCGATCCGTTTCGCCTGAAGCTCCCTTTGGAGCGCGTGCGCATCGTCGTACTCGATCATCCCAAGCCTACAGAAGAGCATGCGCGCTCGGCCGTCCTACCGATTCATGATGTGGATCGCCTCGCCGAGGGCGTTCTTGAACGCTTCCATGACGCCTTCGCCGAGGGTAGGGTGCGGGTGAACCGTGAGGGCCACGTCTTCGGCGAATGCACACATCTCCATGGCAAGCGCCGACTCGCTGATCAGGTCGCTCGCTTCCGGACCGACGATGGCCACGCCGAGAAGCTGGTGATCGGTTTCGTCGATGATCACTTTGAGGAAGCCGTCGGTCTCGCTGACCGCCATTGCCCGGCCCGACGCTGCAAACGGGAACTTCCCGATCTTGACCTTCTTGCCTTGGGCTTTCGCTTCGGTCTCGGTGAGGCCGACGGTTGCGATTTCTGGGTCGGTGAAAATCGCGGCCGGCATGCCACGCCAATCGCGGGCAGCCTTGTGGCCGGCGATCACCTCTGCCGCGATCTCGCCTTCCTTCGATGCTTTGTGGGCGAGGTAGGGTGGGCCGGCGACATCTCCGATCGCGAAGATGGTCGGCACATTCGTGCGGAACTGGTCGTCCACGATGATGTGACCGCGCTCGTCGAGCTTGACCCCGACCTTGTCTAGCCCGAGGCCTCCCGAGTTCGGCTTGAATCCCACCGCGACCAGAACCTTGTCGACTTCGATCACTTGCTGCTTGCCGTCGGTCTCGATGGTCACTTTCGCTTTTCCACCGGACTTGTCGAGGCTGACGGCCTTGCTCTTCAAGTGGATGTCGGCGGGTTCGCCCTTCTTCAGGTGCTTTTGAACGACGCGGACCAGGTCGGCGTCGGTACCGGGGAGAAGCTGGTCCAAGAGCTCGACGACGGTGATCTTTGTGCCGAGCTTCTGATAGACCATCCCGAGCTCGAGGCCGATCACCCCGCCCCCGATCACAAGCATGCGCGCGGGGGCTTCTTGGAGGCTGACCGCTTCGCGAGCCGTGATCACGACGTCGCCGTCCGGCTCGAACCCCGGAATTTGAATCATCTGCGTGCCCGTCGCGACGATGATCCCCTTGGTCGCTTTGTAGGACTCTTTCTTTCCGCTCGTTCCGGTCACCTCGACCGTGTTCGGATCGGCGATCACCCCCGTTCCCATCGCAATGTCGGCACCGTTGCCTTTGACCAGGCTCGTCACCCCGCTCGTGAGCTTCTTGACGATGCCTTCCTTCCATTCCTGCATCTTGGCGACGTCGACCTCGAGGTCTTTGACGGTGATCCCCATGTGCTGGGCGTTTCGAACTTTGTTCGCGAGATTCGCGGCGGCGATGAGGGCCTTCGAGGGAATGCATCCCCAGTTGAGGCAGACCCCACCCATGTATTCCATTTCGACGCAGAGCGTTTTCACGCCGAGCTGCCCGAGACGAATGGCAGCCACGTAGCCCCCGGGGCCGCCACCGATGATGATCGCTTCGTATTCGTTAGACATCGGAGCGGAGTCTGCATCAGCATCAGTGTCAGCGCCAGTGACAGGATTAGCGTCAGTGTCAGCGCCAGCGTCAGTGCTATAGTTGGCCCGCTATGCGGTACCTCCACACTATGATCCGGGTGAGCGACCTCGAAGCTTCGCTCGACTTCTTTTGCGACAAGCTTGGGCTTGTGGAGCACCGACGTTCGGAAAACGAGAAGGGGCGGTACACGCTCGTCTTTCTCACGAGCCCTGAAGACAGCGCGCGTGCCAAAGAAGAAGCGTCGCCTCTCGTCGAGCTCACCTACAACTGGGATCCCGAGGAGTACACGGGCGGACGCAACTTTGGTCACTTGGCATTCGAGACGGAAGACATCTACGCCCTTTGTCAACGACTGATGGAGGGAGGCGTCACCATCAACCGCCCACCCCGAGACGGCCGAATGGCATTCGTCCGCTCCCCGGATGGAATCTCGATCGAGCTGTTGCAAAAAGGGAAGGCTCTCCTGCCCGCCGAACCGTGGGCGTTGATGCCGAACACGGGAGCCTGGTAGCGTCAACCGGTGACTCGGACGGCCAAGCTCGAGGTCATCCCCGGTATGGGTCATGACCTGCCGTTGCAGCTCATGAGTCAATAGCGTCGGGACGCGATGGGGTCTCGAACGAAGGTCGCGTGTCCCCGTGCGCGCAGCACGGGGAACCTCGTCGCCGGGCGAGGCTGGGCGTGGGCCCGTAGTTGAGTGAGTCGCCGCGAGTCGGGAGCCCGCGGCCAGACCGACCGCCCGTAGTTCGAGGCGCCGTCGCGTCCCGACGCGGTTGATCACTCGCTTCTAATCGAGCGCTTCGAAGAGCCCCGCTGCGCCCATGCCGCCGCCGATGCACATGGTGACGACGGCTCGTTTGCCTCCACGGCGTTTGAGCTCTTGGAGGGCCGTTGCCGTCAGTTTCGCACCGGTGCAGCCGAGGGGGTGGCCGAGGGCGATGGCGCCGCCGTTGACGTTGAGCTTGTCGTCGGGGATTCCAAGCTGTTGCTGCACGTAGACGGCTTGGCTGCCGAAGGCCTCGTTGACCTCGAAAATGTCGATGTCGTCGATGGTGAGATCGTTCTTGGCGAGGAGCTTTTGCACCGCCGGAATGGGGCCGATGCCCATGATCGAGGGATCGACGCCAACCGTGACAAACGACTTGAAGACCGCGAGTGGCTCGAGGCCGAGCTCTTCGGCCTTTTTCTTTTTCATGACGATGGCGGCCGCTGCACCGTCGGAGAGCGGCGACGAGTTCCCTGCCGTGACGCTGCCATTCACGGCGAAGGCCGGTCGGAGCTTGGCCAGCCCTTCGACGCTCGTCCCGGGGCGTGGCATTTCGTCGATCTTGAACTCGAACATCTGCCGTTCGCCGTTGGCGTCGAACTTCACGCCGTGCACCGGCACGATCTCCTCTTCAAAGGCGCCCTTCTTGATCGCAGCAAGCGCCCGCTCGTGGCTTCGCGCTGCGAATTCATCTTGTTGTTCGCGGCTGATGTTGAAGCGGTTGGCGACGTTTTCCGCCGTGATGCCCATCGGTGTGTAAGTCTCGGGATACTTCTCCATGACCTCGGGCGATGCGCTCGGCTTGTTGCCGGTCATCGGCACCATGGTCATCGATTCCATGCCGCCGGCGATGACGACGTCGTTGTAACCCGCCTTGACCGAGCCGGCGCCCAACGCAATCGCCTGCAGCCCGCTCGAACAAAAGCGATTGATCGTCAACGCCGAGGTCTCTTCAGGAAGACCCCCGAGCATGCCGACCATGCGCGCGACGTTCATGCCTTGTTCACCCTCGGGGAAGGCACAGCCGAGAACCAGGTCCTCGACCATCTCGGGCTTCACCTGAGGGTTGCGTGCCATCAAGGCCCGGACGACTTCGCCCGCAAGCTCATCGGGGCGCCGATTGGCCAGGGAACCCTTCTTCGCGCGTCCAACCGCGCTTCGAACCGCATCTACGACGACAATCTTACCCATGTCTCTACTCCTGATTCCTTGTTGGCTCGTGCGTTCCCGGTTCGGCTAATTTCTAAGAGGCTTGTTGGTGGTCAGCATGTGTTGCATGCGCTCTTGGCTCTTTGGCTCGCCGCAAAGGCTGATGAACGCTTCTCTTTCGAGGTCGAGCATCCACTGCTCAGTGACCTCGTGCGCGTGCCCGGAGGGGCCACCGCAGAGGATCACGGCGATCTTCCGAGCGATCAAGGCATCGTGCTCGCTTGCGTAGCCGCCCGCCACGAGGGTGTCGATCATCATATCGAGGGTCGCGATGCCACTCTCGCCAGGCAGACGATACGAACGCGGCACCGGGGGATGGTACCCGGACTCGGCCATTCCAATCACGCGGCCCTTGGCCTCCGTGAGCAGGCGCGCCTTGTCGAAGGAGATGCTGTCGCTCTTGCGGAAATAGCCGAACTCGCGTGCCTCGGCCCCACTCGTGGCCACCCGCGCCATCGCGATGTTTTGGAAGGTCCGCGACACGAACGGAAGGTAGTCGACGTCGGTCCCGTCTGGAATTCCCTCGAGCGCACGCCACAACATGTTCATATTGCCAGCGCCACCGGGGAGCAGGCCCACTCCCACTTCGACGAGCCCGGCGTATGTCTCGGCGCCCGCCTGGACGGCATCGGCGCCCATGCAGACCTCGAGTCCGCCGCCGACCGTCATGCCGAACGGAGCCGCAACGACGGGGATGGTCGAGTACTTCATCCGCTGGACCGCGTTTTGAAGCCCCGAGATCGTATCCCCGATCTGGTCCCACGCCTTTTGCTGGGCCGCCATCACGACAGTGAACAGGTTGGCGCCCACACAGAAGTGGTCGCCTTCATTATAGATGAGTAGCCCGCGGAAATCGCGCTCTGCCATCGTCACCGACTCGGAAAGAGCCGCGACGATCTGATCGTCGATGCTGTTGGCTTTGGTTGTAAACGTCAGCCCGAGCACGCCCTCGCCGAGGTCCCATGCCTCCGCGCCGCGGTTGCTGAAGACAGCCGCTTTGCCCCGGCGCATGATCGTCAAGCTTGCGTTACGCGGGTCGATCTCGCGTGCCTCGTATTTGCCCTTCACCAGATCGAAGACGCGCCCGTCGTCGGTGTAGAAGCCCTCAGCTCCCGAGGTGACCATCTTGTCGACCGACTCCGGTATCGGAAGCCCATCAGCCTTCATCCGGTCGTAGGCAGCCTTGAACCCGATCGCATCCCAGGTTTCGAAAGGCCCGAGGTCCCAGTTGTAGCCCCACTTCATTGCGTCATCGACCGCTTCGACGTCGTCGGTGATCTCGCCGATTTTGTTGGCTGAGTAAGCCAAGGTCCTCGAGAGAACCGTCCACGCGAACTTACCCGCGGGGCCGTCGTTTTCGACCAACGCTTTCACCCGCTGAGCCGGCGAGCCCTTGAGCCCCTTGCAGAACTTCTTGATGTCTGCATCCCCAGCCTTGGGCCGGTACTCGAGCTTCACGGGATCGAAGGTTTGAATGCCTTCCTTGGTCTTCTTGTAGAAGCCAGCCCTGGTCTTGTTGCCGAGCAGCTTCCGCTCGACCATCGCGTTCATGAACTTCGGAAGCTTGAAGACATCTCGCTCCGGGTCCTTGGGCAGTGCCGCGTAGCAGTTGTCGGACACGTGCTTGAAGGTGTCGAGCCCCACCATGTCGGCGGTGCGATAGCTTGCGCTCTTCGGGTGCCCCATCGGAGGCCCCGTGATCGCGTCGATGTCTTCTGGGGTCAGGCCAGCCTCGAGCATCTGGTTCATGGTGAGCGACATCGAGTAACAACCGATGCGGTTGCCGACGAAGTTTGGCGTGTCCTTGCCGACGACGATCCCCTTGCCGAGCTGGTCTTCTCCAAAGACCTTCATCCGTTTCATCACGTTGGGATCGGTTTCGTCGCCTGCCACGAGCTCGAGCAGCTTCATGTAACGGACGGGGTTGAAGAAGTGCATCACCAGGAAATTCTGGCGGAACCAATCAGCGCGCCCCTGAAGCATGTCGGCAATGCGTAGGCCCGAGGTGTTCGAGGCGATGACGGTTCCTTCGTCGAGGGTGTTCTCGAGCCGTTCGAACAGGCTGCGCTTGATGTCGAGATTTTCGATGATCGCCTCGATGACGAGGTCGCAACCCTTCAGCAGGCCGATGTCGTCCTCCAGGTTCCCTATCGTGATCCGCTTGGCGTAGGCCGGGTAGAAAAACGCCGCCGGCTTCGCCTTGAGCGCGTTCTTCAGGCCACCCGCCGAAAACCCGTCGCGCTTTGCGGGGTCTTTGCTGTCTTTTTCGCTCAATCCTGGGGGAACGATGTCGAGCATCACCACGTCGATCCCAGCGTTGGCGAAGTGCGCCATGATGCCGCTACCCATGACACCCGCTCCGATCACACCTGCTCGCCGAACTGGTTTGGTCATACCTCTCTCCTGCTAGTTGAGCGTGAGAACCTTCCGCAAGACGGGCTCCGAGGCAAGTCGTTAGTTCGGAAGGCTGTTAATCCTTAAATGTAGCTCTTAGCGCCGCGACGAGATCGTCGTGAATCGCGCCGTTGCTCGCCACTGCGCTCCCTCCGTAAATCGTCTCTTCGCCTGCCATAGTGGTGAGCCTTCCACCGGCCTCGCGAATCAGGACGGCTGCGGCGCAGATGTCCCAGGGTTTAACTCCCGGGTCGACCATCGCGTCCGCTCGACCGAGCAGCACCTGCTTGTACCCGTCGAAGTCCGGATACCCACGCGCCGAGTCGCACGCGTTAGCAAGCCTGAGCAGCGCCGGGCCGACCCCCGCTTCGGCAAACTGTTGAAGGCTTCCGTGCATCACCGTGGCAGCTTCCAGCGAGGCCACCTGCGACACGCGTGTGGGCTTCCCATTGTGGGTCGCGCCTTGACCGAGGACCCCGACGAACAAGTCACCGGCCGAGGGCATGTACGCGATCCCCACCACCGGCGCTCCGTCGACTTCGATCCCCAGGAGCACCGACCATGTCGGCAGGCCCCGAATGAATGCGCGCGTTCCGTCAATGGGATCAACGATGAAACGGAGCTCGGCATTGTCGCCATGTCGGCCGGTCTCCTCGCCATAGAACTCCGCATCCGGATAGTGCTCAGCGACGTAATCGCGAATGGTCTGCTCCACTTCGCGATCGGCGGCGGTTACCGGGCTGCGATCTGGCTTTCGCTTAGGTACGACACCCCGATTGAAATGTTTTAGCGCGATTTCGCCAGCCCGGACGATCAGATCGGAGAGGCCCTGTAACGCGCGCGCGCCACCGATGCGATCTGCGTCAAACCCGTTGCCCATGCGCGGAGCATGACCCGCCAGCCTCCTCGGGTGAAGCGGCGATGTCTCGGCTTTGATTCGCGGTTTCTGATTGACGGATCCGGCCTTCTTCTCCACGATGGCGGTATGTTGCAAAGGGGGTCGATCGTGCCGTTCGCCGGATGGCGGCGGCCGCGATTGTTGGGGGATTCCCCGTGGCGGGCGGCCCTTCGCTCGGTAGGGGACCGCGTCGTTCGGATCGCCGAAGAGGTCGTTGGCCAGGATATCGACGCCCGCATCGCCGGGATCCGGACCCATCCCAACGAAGTCGGCCACGATCCGTTCGGTTTCGACCCGGAAACCAGTCGCTACGCCCTCGCCATGGCGGGTCTGCTGCACCGTCGCTACTTTCGCACCCAGGTGTACGGGATCGACCGCATCCCCTCGGGCAGGGTGCTGATCGTCGCCAATCACTCGGGCCAACTCCCGATCGACGCCGTCCTGATCGCCAGCGCGCTCATGCTGGACGCGAATCCACCGCGGTTTCCGCGGAGCATGGTCGAAACCTGGACCGCCGAGCTGCCATTCATTTCGACGCTCTACCCACGGCTCGGCCAAGTGGTCGGCTCGCCCCAGAACGCCCGCCGCTTGCTGAGGCAAGAGGAGTCGCTGATCGTCTTTCCCGAGGGGGCCAAGGGGATCAGCAAGACCTTCGATCAGCGCTATCAGCTCACCGACTTTGGCCTGGGCTTTGTGCGGCTCGCGCTCGAGACCAATGCCCCCATCGTTCCTGTCGCCGTCATCGGTGGCGAGGAGCAGTATCCGTCGATCGCGGACTTCAAGCCGCTCGCCAAGCTGCTCCGGATGCCGGCGTTTCCGATTATGCCTCAGATGTTTTTCGGGATGGTTGCACCCCTGCCGACGAAATACCGTCTCTACTTCGGGGAGCCGTTCCGGTTCGTAGGCGATCCCGATGACGAAGACTCAGCGGTCGAAGAGAAAGTTTGGCTCGTCAAAAGCACGATTCAAAGCATGGTGAACCGCGGCTTACGAGAACGAAAAGGCGTGTTCATCTGACTTAGGCCCCGATCGTTTGTATGCCT